>WNFZ01001125.1_pt1 | contig 25628 bp, 28 predicted proteins | sample 5400081 | NCBI WGS metagenome assembly WNFZ01 (sample SAMN13153365, study PRJNA577476) | soil metagenome | isolation source: 80 cm soil or saprolite under grassland replicate 1 | place: USA:California | collected 2016-06-15 | reverse complement strand
TCGAGGCGGAAAACGCCGCGCTGCAAAAGCAGCGCGGCGGGCTCCAGGAGCAGGTGCAGAGCCTGCAGTCGCAGAAGACGTCGCTGGAACAGCAGCAGGCGGACTTGCGCAAGCAGATCGACGCCCTGGAGCAGCAAAAGACGCAATTGCTGACCGCCAGCAAGCAAACCCAATCGCAATACGACGCGCTGGTGCGCAACCTCACCGAGGAGGTCAAGAAAGGCGAGCTGCAGGTGCGGCAGTACAAGGACATGCTGACGGTCGACGTCGCCGAGCAACTGTTCTTCGATTCCGGCCGGGCGAACCTCAAGGACACCGGCAAGGCGGTCCTGAAAAAGGTCGGCGAGGCGCTGAAGGGGTACGACGACAAGGTCATCCGGATCGTCGGCCACACCGACAACCTGCCGATCACCAAATCGCTGCGAAAGGTCTTTCCTTCCAACTGGGAACTGTCGGTCGCACGCGCGACGACCGTCGTGCGCTATCTGCAGGAAGTGGGCATTCCGCCCGAGCGGATGGTCGCGTCGGGCCGCGCCGAATACCAGCCCATCGCCCTGAACGACACCGCCGAAGGGCGGAAGAAAAACCGCCGTATCGAGATCACCCTCATCGATCGGAACCTGATGCAGGAGGCCGCCCCGGAGCGGCGGTGAGCCAGCCGAAATGCGCCCTCTTCAGTGCCGCTGGTACTGCGTTGCACCGAACAGGATCTCGCGCGCCTTGGGGTCGTACTGACCCGGAGGCGTAGTCTGTACTTCTGCGAGCACCTTCAGCGCGCGCTGCACGGCGGGGCGCGCGTCAATTCGATCGAACCATTTCTTGAGCTTGGGAAACTCGGCCCAGTTGATGCCGTTTCGCTCGCTCGCCCGCAGCCACGGAAAAATCGCGATGTCCGCGATCGAATATTCCGCACCGGCGAAGTACGGCACCTCCGCGAGCCGTTTCTCCATCACGCCGTGCAGCCGCCTGACTTCGTTCGTATAGCGGTTGATGGCGTAGTCGATGCGCTCGGGCACGGCGTTGCTGCGGAAATGCCCGGCCTGACCCATCATCGGGCCGACCGACCCCATCTGGAACATCAGCCACTGGAGCGCGACGTACCTGCCGCGATCGTCGCGAGGCAGCAGCTTTCCCGTTTTCCCCGCGAGATAGACGAGAATCGCGCCCGACTCGAACACCGGGATCGGCTTCCCGTCGGGTCCCTCGCGATCGACGATCGCCGGGATCTTGTTGTTCGGGCTGATTCTCAGAAACTCCGGGTCGAACTGCTCGCCGGTGCGGATGTTCACCGCATGAATCTCGTACCTGAGCCCGGTTTCCTCGAGCATGATGTGGATCTTGTGCCCGTTGGGCGTCGGCCACGTATAGAGGTCAATCATCGGAAAATTCCTTTCGTTTGAAGGGCTCGGGCCTGCCGGCGAAAGCCGGCAGCGTGGAAGAAACCATGGCGCGCCCGGCGGGAGTCGAACCCACAACCCCCAGCTTAGAAGGCTGGTGCTCTATCCAGTTTGAGCTACGGGCACGGTTACGGCGCGCTGCGGCCCGCCCGGCGGCTCCAGCGCGAAAGCGCGCTGCAAAATCGGGTCGGGGTGGAGAGATTCGAACTCCCGACATCTTGCTCCCAAAGCAAGCGCGCTACCAGGCTGCGCCACACCCCGCGGGTGTGGCATCTTACGCCTTCGTCCCCGGCACGGTCAACGCGGAGAGATTGGCGATTTCCCGCGAGAATTCACTTGCCCGCCCTGTGGATTTCTGGTATCAACTCGCCTTTGATTTTGCAACGCGGAGATCGCGACTTGGAGCTGCTGCACAAATCCTTCCCGCCCTACCTGCCGAAAAAAGGCGAGGAGTACATGAGTCCCAAGCAGCGCGCGCATTTCAAGAAGGTTCTCGAGGCGCTGAAGGTGGAGCTGTCGCAGGACATCGACCGGACGGTCCACGCGATGCAGGACGACGCGACCGTGTTCGCCGATCCCAATGATCGCGCCAGCCAGGAATCCGATATCGCCCTGGAATTGCGCAACCGCGACCGCGAGCGCAAGCTCATCAAGAAGATCGACGAGACCATCGCGCGCATCGACAAGGACGACTACGGTTACTGCGAGAACTGCGGCGTCGAGATCGGGCTCAAGCGGCTGGAGGCCCGGCCTACCGCGACCTTGTGCATCGACTGCAAGACCCTCGACGAGCTGCGGGAAAAACAAGTCGCGAAATAGCCCGGAAAGACTCCGACGGGGCGCCGCGCTGGCGCCCTTTTTCCTTTGGTGACCGACCGTCAGGACTGGGTTGCAGCGGCGGCTTCCTTGACTGCTTTCATGCTGAGGCGCACGCGGCCCTTCTCGTCGGCCTCCAGCACCTTGACCTTCACGTGCTGGCCTTCCTTCAGGTGATCGGAGACGTTGTTGACGCGCTCGTTGGCGATCTGTGAGATATGCAGCAGCCCGTCCTTGCCCGGCAGCAGCTGCACGATGGCGCCGAAATCGAGGAGCTTCAGCACCGTGCCGTCGTAGACCTTGCCGACCTCGACGTCCGCGGTAATGTCCTCGATGCGCTTCTTTGCCGCCTGGCCGCCCTCTGCCGAAACGCAGGCGATCGACACGGTTCCGTCGTCGGAGATCTCGATCGTCGTCCCGGTCTCCTCCTGGAGGCCGCGGATCACCACCCCGCCCTTGCCGATCACGTCGCGGATCTTCTCCGGGTTGATCTTGATCTTGATGATGCGCGGGGCGTAGCTCGAGATCTCGGCGCGCGAGCCTTCCAGCGCCTGCCTCATGATTTCGAGAATGTGCAGGCGTCCTTCGCGCGCCTGCGCAAGGGCCACCTGCATGATCTCCTTGGTGATGCCCTCGATCTTGATGTCCATCTGCAGCGCGGTGACGCCGTGCTCGGTGCCCGCCACCTTGAAGTCCATGTCGCCGAGGTGATCCTCGTCGCCCAGGATGTCGGTGAGCACGGAGAAGCGCTTGCCCTCCTTGATCAGTCCCATGGCGATCCCCGCGACATGAGCTTTCATCGGGACCCCGGCGTCCATAAGCGCGAGGCTGCCGCCGCAGACGGAGGCCATGGAGGAAGACCCGTTCGACTCGGTGATTTCCGACACGACCCGCATCGAATAGGCGAATTCCTCGGCCGCCGGCAGCACCGCGACGAGCGCGCGCTTCGCGAGGCGCCCGTGGCCGATCTCGCGTCGCTTGGGCGAGCCCATGCGGCCGGTCTCGCCCGTCGCGTAGGGCGGCATGTTGTAATGGAGCATGAAGCGCTCCTTGTATTCACCCATCAGCGCGTCGATGATCTGCTCGTCGCGCCCCGTGCCGAGCGTCGCGACCACGAGCGCCTGCGTCTCGCCGCGGGTGAACAGCGCCGAGCCGTGGGTGCGGGGCAGAACGCCCACCCGCACGCTGATCGGCCGGACGGTGCGCGTGTCGCGCCCGTCGATGCGGGGCTCTCCGTCGAGGATCTGGTTGCGGACGATCTTGGACTCCAGATCGAAGCAGATTTCCTTCACCGCGTTCGCGTCCGGCCCGCCTTCCTTGCCCGCGCCGAGCTCTTCGAACACGCGCTTCCAGATGCCGTCGATCGCCTGGGAACGCGCCTGCTTCTGCCGCAGCGCGAACGCCTTGCGCAGATCGGCTTCGGCGAGCTCTTTGATCCGGCTCACGAGCGTCTGGTCTTTTTCCTTGGGCTTCCAGTCCCATGCCGGTTTCGCGGCCTGGTCGGCGAGCTCGTGGATCGCCTGGATCGCAGCGCGCATCTGCTCGTGGCCGAACACCACCGACCCGAGCATGACGTCCTCGGGAAGCTCGTTCGCTTCGGACTCCACCATCAGCACGGCGTGCTCGGTGCCCGCGACCACGAGATTGAGCTGGCTCTCTTTGAGTTGCGTCGCGGTCGGGTTGAGCACGTACTGCCCATTGACGTAGCCGACACGCGCCGCTCCGATCGGCCCCTTGAAAGGAATGCCCGAAAGCGTAAGGGCCGCGGACACGCCGATCATCGCCGCAATATCGGGGTCCACTTCGGGGTTGCAGGACATCACCTGTGCGACGACCTGCACTTCGTTGTAAAAGCTTTCGGGAAACAGCGGCCGGATAGGCCGGTCGATCAGCCGCGAGGTCAGCGTCTCCTTTTCCGAGGGCCGCCCCTCGCGCTTGAAAAAACCGCCCGGGATCTTGCCGGCGGCGTAGGTTTTCTCGACGTAATCGCAGGTCAGCGGAAGAAAATCCTGCCCGGACTTTGACTGCGTGGCTCCGACCACGGTGCACAGCACCACGGTGCCGTCCATGTTGACCACGACCGCGCCGTGCGCCTGGCGGGCCATTTCGCCGGTTTCCAGCGTCACCTCGTGCGCGCCGTACGTAAATGTCTTCCTGATGGGGGTTAGCGACATGGTTTTCTCGATCGGTTAGCCCGGGCGCACTGCCCCGTCATTTTGATGAGCCGGCTTCGACGGAAACGTGCCGGGCCGTTTGGAAATCGAAACGCCCACCGGAGTCCGATGGGCGTCGCGGGAGTTACTTGCGCAGGCCAAGTTGCTCGATCAGCTCGTGATATTTCCCGGTGTTCCTGCGCTTGAGATAGTCGAGCAGCTTGCGACGCTGATTGACCATTTTCAGCAGGCCGCGCCGGGAATGGTGATCCTTGACATGCGCCTTGAAGTGGTCGGTCAGCCCGTTGATGCGGGCCGTAAGCAGGGCGATCTGCACTTCCGGGGAACCCGTATCGCCGGCGGCGCGCTGGTGCTGCTGGACGATCTGCGCTTTTTGCGCAACGCTTGCCGGCATGCTCTCTCATCTCTTCGCGAAAGGCGGGCATTTTACCTTGAAATCAGCGCCTTCCACAAGCGCTTTGGGGCGGCCTTCAGCGCGGCGCGAGCAGCCGCTTCGGCTGCAGCGTCCCGCTCGCATCGACTTCCCCGGTGCCGAGGAACATTCCGTCCTCGCTGAAGACTGCTACGCTGCCGCTCGCGGAACCGACCGAGACCGCCTGGCCGTGCCGGAACTTCGCCGCGACTTTCGTCTCCAGCGTCAGCCGCGGGCGCGATCCGAGCAGCGCTTCCGTCGCCAAGAGCCGTTCGCGCCGCTCGGCGAGCGAAAGCGCCTCGAGCGCATCCAGGGTGATCGCCTGGCCCAGCCGGAACGCGCCGACCGCGGTGCGCTCCAGCGCCGCGAGATGCGCGCCGCAACCGAGCGCCGCACCGATGTCCTCGGCGAGCGCCCGGATGTACGTGCCCTTGCTGCACTCGACGAACAATACGATCGAATCTCCCTCGAACTCCTCGAGCTCGAGCACTCGGATCGCGATTCGCCTCGGGGCTCGCGGAACATGCTCGCCGCTGTGGGCGTACGCATAAAGGGGCCTGCCCCGATGCTTGATCGCCGCATGCATGGGCGGAAGCTGCTCGGTCTCTCCGCGAAAGCGATCGAGCACGGCAAGCAGCTCGTCGCGCGTGATCATCACTTCCGAGCGCGCCAGCACCGCTCCCTCCGCGTCCCCCGTGGCGGTGCGCTCGCCGAGCTTCACCCGCGCGCGATAGGCCTTGTCGGCATCGAGCAGAGCGCCGGCAAACTTGGTCGCTTCGCCCAGACCGATCACAAGCAGGCCGCCCGCCAGAGGGTCGAGCGTTCCCGTGTGGCCCGCGCGGCTCGCCCCGAGAAGGCGCTTCGCCCTTTGCAACACGGCGTTCGAGCTCGGTCCGACCGGCTTGTCGATCAGCAGCACCCCGCTGACGGACTCGCGCAACGCGCCCCCCATGGGCCCGGCCCTAATCGGTTTTCTTGCCGGTGACCGCGGCGTCTATCAGCTGGGACAGGCGCACGCCGCGCTCGACCGAAGCGTCGTGATGGAACCGCAACTCAGGGGCGATGCGCAGCTTCAGGCGCCCGGCGAGCTGCGCACGCAGGAATCCCGCCGCGCGCGTGAGCCCCTCCTCGGTCCGGATGAGGGATTCGGCGTCGCCGAGCGTAGTGAAAAACACCTTCGCCGAGGCCAGATCCGGGGACATCTCGACCCCGGTGAGCGTGATCATGCCGACGCGCGGATCTTTGAGCTCGGCGCGCAGCAGCCCGGACAGTTCGCGCTGGATCTGGTCGGCGACGCGCCGCAGCCTCTGCGGGTTTGCCATGAGGTCATCGAATGCGGAGCGAAGCGATCGGCGGCGGGTCCTTCGTCGCGCTAGGCGCTCCTGGAGGTTGGCGCGGACACTACAGGGTCCGCGCCACTTCCTGGACCTCGTAAATCTCGAGCTGGTCGCCGACCCGGAGATCGTTGTAGCCCTTCACCGACATGCCGCATTCGAATCCGGCCTTCACCTCGCGCACGTCGTCCTTGAAGCGCTTCAGCGAATCGATCTCCCCGGAGTGGACGACGACGTTGTCGCGCAGCACCCGAACCAGCGCATTGCGGCGCACCAGCCCTTCGAGCACCATGCACCCGGCCACGGCGCCGACCTTGGAGATCTTGAACACCTGGCGCACGTCCACCAGGCCGAGGACATTTTCCTTTTTCTCCGGCGCGAGCATGCCCGAAAGCGCCGCCTTGACCTCGTCGACCGCGTCGTAAATGATGTTGTAGTAGCGCACATCGACGCCCGAGGTTTCGGCCGCCTTTCGTGCGGTGGTGTCGGCGCGGGTATTGAATCCGATGATCACCGCCTTGGAGGCGAGCGCGAGATTGACGTCGGACTCGGTGATCGCGCCGACCCCGCTGTGCACGACGTTGACCTTGACCTCGTCGGTGGCAAGCCGGCCAAGCGCATGCACCAGCGCCTCCTGGGAGCCCTGCACGTCGGCCTTGATGAGCAACGCGAGCACCCTAGCTTCACCCTCGCCCATCTGCTCGAACATGTTCTCCAGATTCGCCGCCTGCTTGCGTGCGAGCTTCACGTCGCGGAACTTGCCCTGGCGGAACAGCGCGATCTCGCGCGCCTTGCGCTCATCGCCGAGCGCCATGACTTCCTCGCCCGCCCCGGGCACATCCGAAAGACCTTGAATCTCTACCGGGATCGAGGGCCCGGCCTCGAGAACCGAATTGCCGTTTTCGTCCAGCATGGCGCGTACCCGGCCGAACGAGGTGCCCGCGAGCACCACCTCACCGCGTTTGAGCGTGCCGGACTGCACCAGCACGGTCGCGACCGGCCCGCGGCCCTTGTCAAGGCGCGCTTCGATCACGATACCCTTGGCGGCGGCGTCCACCGGAGCCTTCAGCTCCAGCACCTCTGCCTGCAGCAATACCCGCTCGATCAGCTCGTCTATGCCCTTGCCGGTCTTCGCGGACACCGAAACGAACGGCGAGTCGCCGCCGTATTCCTCGGGGACGACCGCCTGCGCCACGAGCTCCTGCTTGACCTTCTCCGGGTTGGCTTCGTGCTTGTCGATCTTGTTGATCGCGACGACGATGGGTACCTCGGCCGCCTTGGCGTGGTGGATCGCCTCGATCGTCTGCGGCATGACCCCGTCGTCGGCGGCAACCACCAGCACGACGATGTCGGTCACCTTGGCTCCGCGCGCGCGCATCGCCGTGAAGGCCTCATGGCCGGGCGTGTCGAGGAACGTGACCATGCCTCGCGGCGTCTGCACGTGATAGGCCCCGATATGCTGGGTGATGCCGCCCGCCTCGCCGGAGGCCACCTTGGCGCGGCGGATGTAGTCCAGCAGCGACGTTTTCCCGTGGTCCACGTGCCCCATCACTGTGACCACCGGCGCGCGGGCCTTCAGCTCCGCCTCGTGATGCTCGTCGGGCGCCTCGGCAAGCAGGGATTCCGGATCGTCCAGCTTCGCCGCCCTCGCCACGTGGCCCATCTCGGTGACGACGATCATCGCGGTTTCCTGGTCGAGCGCCTGGTTGATCGTGGCCATGCTGCCGAGCTTCATCAGCACCTTGATGACCTCGGCGGCCTTGACCGACATCTTGTGCGCGAGATCGCCCACCGTGATCGTCTCGGGCACCATCACCTCGCGCACGACCGGCTCGGCCGGCGCGCTGAACTGCGGGGCGGCGTCGGCGGCCGTGGCGGCGGCGGTCTTGTGTCGCGCTCCCTTGGGCGTATGCCAGCCCGAGGCCCCCTGGACGTCGCCGCGCGTCTTGATCGTGCGGCGCTTTACGCCTTCGTCCTTCCAGACCTTGACCTCTTTGGCTTTCTTGGCGCCCTTTTTTTCGGCCCCCGGCGCGACCTTGGGCTTGTGCAGGGTGGTGTCGCCGGCCCCCGGCGTGGGCGGCTTGCCCTCGCCCGGCTTTTGCTCGGCTTCACGGGCGAGCTTGCGCTCGCGCTCCTGCTTTTCGGCCAGTTCCGCGGCCTGCCTCGCCGCCAATTCCTCCTGCTGGCGGCGTTCCTGCTCGCGCAGCTCCGCTTCGCGCTCATCGATCGCCGGCGCGGACGATGGCGAGCCTTCGGCGGCGGCACCGGGCTCAGCATCCCGCTTGACGAAGACGCGCTTTTTCTTGACCTCGACCTGGATGGTGCGCGCCTTGCCGCTCGCATCCGACTTCTTGATGATTTCGGAGGTCTGCTTGCGGGTCAGCGTGATCTTGTTCTTCGGCTCGGAGGAGCCGTGGGCCTTGCGCAGGTACTCCAGGAGCTTGGTCTTGTCCTGGTCCGACAGCACGTCTTCGGCGACGCGCTTGTGCACCCCCGCCGCGCGCAGTTGCTCGAGCAGCACCGACGGCGGCACTTTCAGCTCGCCGGCGAATTGCGCAACGCTCATCTGGGCCATGGGGGAAGCGCTCTACCCCTGGGCAAACCAATGCTCGCGTGCCTTCATGATCAGGCTCTTCGCGCGCTCGGCTTCGATTCCGGTCAGCTCGACGAACTCGTCCAGCGCAAGGTCGCCCAGGTCGTCGCGGGTCTTCACGCCCGACTTGGCGAGCTTTGTCGCCAGATCGTTGTCCATGCCTTCGAGGGCGAGCAGCTCGGGGTCGAGGTTTTCGGCCTGCTCTTCGCTCGCAATGGCCTGCACCAGGAGCGCGTTGCGCGCCCGGTTGCGCAGCTCGTTCACCGTGGTCTCGTCGAATCCCTCGATCTCCATCATCTCGTTGATCGGGACGTAAGCCACCTCTTCCAAGGTCGAGAAGCCTTCCTGTATGAGGGTATTGGCGACTTCCTCGTCGACGTCCAGCCGCTCCATGAAGATCTTGCGCACCGACGAGGCTTCCTCCTCGTTCTTCTTTTGCGACTCTTCCTCGGTCATCAGGTTGATGGTCCAGCCGGTCAGCTCCGAGGCGAGCCGCACGTTCTGGCCGCTCCGGCCGATGGCGATGGCGAGGTTCTCCTCGTCCACGACCACGTCCATGCTGTGCTTGTCCTCGTCGACCAGAATACTCGAGACTTCGGCGGGGGCCAGGGCCCCGATAACGAACTGCGCCGTGTCCTCCGACCAGAGCACGATATCGACGCGCTCCCCGGCCAGCTCCTGCGTCACCGCCTGCACCCGCGCGCCGCGCATGCCGACGCAAGTCCCGATGGGATCGATGCGCCTGTCCCTGGAATGCACGGCGATCTTCGCGCGAATGCCCGGGTCGCGCGCGGCCGACTTGATCTCGAGCAGCCCCTCCTCGATCTCCGGGACTTCCAGGCGGAACAGCTCGATGATGAACTCGGGCGCGGTGCGCGACAGCACCAGCTGCGGCCCGCGCACGTTGCGGTCGATGCGCATCACGTAGGCGCGCACGCGGTCGCCCACCCGGAGGTTTTCCTTGGGGATCATCTGGTCGCGCGGCAGCACGGCCTCGACCCGCCCGACCTCGAGGATCGCGTTGCCGCGCTCGATGCGCTTGATCGCGCCGTTGATGAGCTTCTCTCCGCGGGCGAGAAAATCGTTCAGGAGCTGCTCGCGCTCGGCGTCGCGGATCCTCTGCAGGATGACCTGCTTCGCCGCCTGCGCGCCGATGCGCCCGAAGTCGATCGGCTCCAGGGGCTCCTCGATGTAGTCCTCGAGCTGGATGTCCGGGTACTGCTTCTGCGCCTCGGAGAACGCCACCTGCTGCGCGGGGTTTTCCACGGTCTCGTCGGCGACGACCTTCCAGCGGCGAAACGATTCGAAATCGCCCGTATTGCGGTCGATCGCGACGCGGACATCGACGTCCTCGGAAAAACGCTTCTTCGTCGCCGAGGCGATCGCCATTTCCAGGGCGCCGAACACGACTTCCTTGTGGACGTTCTTTTCCCTCGCAAGCGCGTCGGCCTGGAGCAACAATTCGCGGCTCATGTAACCCTCCGGCGTCACAGCTTGGGCACCAGGTGAGCGCGATCCAGATCGGCGAGCTCGAAAGCGAGGCGCCCGCCGTCGAAGTCGAGCTCGACGCGCCCGCCGCTCACGCCCCTTAGCACGCCGACAAAATTCCTGCGGCCGTTGACCGGATGGCGCAACCGGACCTGAGCTTCGCGGCCGGCAAAGCGGATGAAATCGGCCGCCCTCTTGAGCCTGCGGTCCAGGCCCGGCGAGGACACTTCGAGGCGGCCGTAATCGACCCCCTCGACCTCCAATACCCGCTGCAGCTGCCGGCTTACCGACTCGCAATCGGCCACGGTGATGCCGCCCGGGACGGCGCCGGCGGCTACTTCATGTCGTTTCTCAATAAACACGCGTAATGTCCTGCTGTTGTTTATATATTCAAAATCGGCCAGCTGGAATCCCAAGCCGCCCACCGTGCGCTCGAGCAAGGGCTCAAGCGCGCTCATTATCATTGCAACACCCGTGCATAAATAAAAAATGGGCTCGAAAGCCCATCCAGAAACGCAGAAAGTATAGCAAGAAACTTCAGCCGGAACAATGGAAAGACGCGCTGAGAGATGCCTATCCCTCCTTTTTTTCCGAGCCGAGCATCCGAAGCAAAGCAACGGCTTCCCCTGGATCGAGCTCGCGCCATTGCCCGCGGCGCAGGAAAGGCGGCAGGCGGAACGGCCCGAAGCGCACGCGCATCAGGCGGCTCACGGGGAGTCCCAGCGCCTCGAACATTCGCCTCACTTCGCGGTTGCGTCCCTCGCGCAGCACCACCCGATACCAGCGGTTCGATCCGGTGCCGCCGCCCGGCTCGATGCTGTCGAACCTTGCCGGACCGTCCTCCAGCATGACCCCGCGCGCGAGCGACAGGAGCTGCTCGCGTGAAAGCTCGCCGCGCACTCGCACGGCGTACTCGCGCTCGATTTCGTTGCGCGGATGCATGAGGCGGTTGGCGAGTTCGCCCGAGTCGGTGAAAAGCAGCAGGCCGCCCGTGTTGAAGTCCAGCCTCCCGATCGCGATCCAGTGGCCGCCCGGCAGGCCCGGCAAATGCTGAAATACGGTCGGCCTGCCCGAAGGATCGCGCGTCGTGACGAGCTCTCCGGCCGGCTTGTGATAGACGAGCATACGGGCTGCGCGTTCTCCGAACCTCAGCGGGACCGCTCGCCCGTCAAGCACGATTCGATCGGACGGGCCGACCCGCTGCCCCAGCGCGGCGCGCACGCCGTTGACCCTGAGCCGGCCGGAGGCAATCGCGGCTTCCATGTCGCGGCGCGAGCCCAGCCCCGAGCGCGCCAGGACCTTGTGCAGCTTCTCGGTCGGCGCCGGGAGGCTACGCCGGGCTCGGCTGGGCCGTTGCGGGCTCGTCGGGCGCGGGCTGCGGAGCGGGCGGCGGGGTCTGCGTGAGATCAAGCGTCTTGGCTATTTCTTCGAGGGGCGGCAGCTCCTGAAGCGAGCGCAGGCCGAGGTCGTCGAGGAAGGTCTTGGTGGTCGCGTACAGCGCGGGGCGCCCCGGCACCTCCTTGTGGCCGACGACGTCGATCCAGCCGCGCTCCTCGAGCCGCTTCATCACCTCGGTCGAGACGGTAACCCCGCGGATGTCCTCGATGTCGCCGCGGGTCACGGGCTGCCGGTAGGCGATGATCGCGAGCGTCTCGAGCACCGCGCGCGAGTAGCGCGGCGGTCGCTCGGGATTGATGCGCTCGAGGTATTTCTGGAACGAGGGGCGCGTCTGGAAGCGCCAGCCGCTCGCCGTGACCGCGAGCTCGACGCCGCGCTCCTTCCACGCCTCGCGCAGTTCCTCGAGCAGCCTGCGGAGGGTGTCGGCGCCGACCTCCTCGTCGAACATCTTGCCGAGCTCCGAGATCGCGAGCGGCTGCTGCGCCGCGAGCAGCGCCGCCTCGAGCACGGTTTTCACTTCACTCGGGCTGAGCATGGGCGAGTTTCACGTAGATGGGGGCGTAAGGCTCGGATTGCGTGACCTCGAGAAGGCTCTCGCGCGCGAGCTCGAGCACGGCGAGGAAATTGACGATCAGCACCGGCACGCCGCGCGTGGACTCGAACAGGTCGCCGAACTCCGCGAAGCCCCCGCTGCGGAGTCTGCGCAGGATAAGGCTCATGTGCTCGCGCACCGACAGCTCCTCGCGCGTGACGCGGTGGTGCTGGCTCATCTTCGCCCGGACGAGAAGCGCGCGCCACGCCTCCTCCAGGTCCGCGACCTCGACCCGGGGCAGGCGCTGCGCGGGCGTCTGCTCGATCCACACCTCCACCGGGAGAAGATCCCGCCCGAGCTGCGGCAGGGCGTCGAGCTTCTGCGCGGCGAGCTTCATCTTCTCGTACTCGAGCAGGCGCCGCACCAGCTCCGCTCTCGGGTCCTCTTCCTCGTCGCCCGGCATCGCCGGATGCGGCAGCAGCATGCGCGACTTGATCTCCATCAGCATCGCCGCCATCACCAGGTACTCCGCGGCGAGCTCCAGATTTTTCGTGCGCATCACCTCGACGTACTCCATGTACTGCTCGGTGAGCCGCGCCATGGGAATGTCGAGAATGTCGATGTTCGCCTTGCGGATGAGGTAGAGCAGCAGATCGAGCGGTCCCTCGAAGGTCTCGAAGAAGACTTCCAGCGCGTCGGGCGGGATGTACAGGTCCAGCGGCAGATCGGTGAAGGGCTCGCCGCGCACCTTGGCGTTGAACGCAGGCGCCGCCGGCGTCGGGATGGCAAGTTGCGCCGGCTCGCTCATGTGTAAGCAAGCCCCATCGCCTCGCGCACCTCGCGCATGGTTTCCCGCGCGAGCTTGCGCGCCTTTTCGCACCCGTCGGCCACGATGTTGCGCACCAGTGTCGGGTCGTCGAGGTATTTCTGGGCGCGCTCGCGCATCGGCGCCAACTCGGCAAGGACCGCGTCGATCACCGGCTGCTTGCACTCCAGGCACCCGATCCCGGCGGTGCGGCAACCCTGGTTCGCCCACTGTCGGGTCTTCTCATCGCTGTAGACCAGGTGCAATTGCCATACCGGGCACTTGTCGGGGTCGCCCGGGTCGCTGCGCTTCACGCGCGCCGGATCGGTCGGCATGGTGCGGATCTTCTTGCGCACCGATTCCGCGTCCTCGCGCAAGGATATAGTGTTGTTGTAGGACTTGGACATCTTCTGTCCGTCCACGCCGGGCAGCTTCGAGGCCTCGGTGAGCAGCACTTCCGGCTCGACCAGGATCATGCGCCCGCCGCCTTCGAGGTAGCCGAACAGGCGCTCGCGGTCGGCGACGGAAAGGTTGCCCTGCTTCTCGAGCAATGCCCGCGCCTCGGCAAGCGCTTCGGCGTCGCCCTTCTCCTGATACTTGGTGCGAAGCTCCATGTATACCTTGGCCTTGCGGCTGCCCAGCTTCTTCGCGGCGGCCTTGGCTTTGTCCTCGAACCCGGGCTCGCGGCCGTAGACGTGGTTGAAGCGCCGCGCCACCTCTCTCACCATCTCGATGTGCGGCACCTGGTCTTCACCCACGGGCACGTACTTCGCCCGATAGACGAGCACGTCGGCCGCCTGCAGCAGCGGATAGCCCAGGAAACCGTAGGTCGAGAGGTCGCGGTCGGCGAGCTTCTCCTGCTGGTCCTTGTAGCTCGGCACGCGCTCGAGCCACCCGAGCGGCGTGATCATCGAGAGCAGCAGCTGCAGCTCGGCGTGCTCCGGGATGCGCGACTGGATGAACAGCGTCGCCTGCGCAGGGTCGATGCCGACGGCGAGCCAGTCGATCACCATGTCCCAGACGTTCTCCTCGATGACCTCCGGCGTTTCGTAGTGCGTCGTGAGCGCGTGCCAGTCGGCGACGAAGAACAGGCACGGATGCTCGCTCTGCAGCCTTATCCAGTTCTTGATCGCGCCGTGGAAATGTCCCAGGTGCAGCGCGCCTGTGGGGCGCATGCCTGAAACCACGCGTTCTTCGACCATGCGCGCGTGCCTACAACCGGAAGATCGCCCCGATCAGATCGATCGAGGCCCGCACCATCGGCATCATGATCACGCCCAGCACGTGGGGCGGCAGGAAGATCAGCAGGAGCAGGATCGGAAAGCCGAAGGGCTCCAGGCGCGCGTATCCGAGCGCCAGGCGATCGGGCAGCAGGCTCACGGCGATGCGCCCTCCGTCGAGCGGCAGGATCGGCAGCAGGTTCAGCACCATGAGCACGATGTTGACCGTGATGCCGGCTTCCGCCATCAGGCGCATGGGCAACGAGAACGCGCCCGGCGGGAGCGTCTGCGCGAGCTTCATCAGCAGCGCCCAGCCGAGCGCCATGACGAGGTTCGCTGCGGGACCCGCCGCCGCGACCCACAGCATGTCGCGCTTGGGGCGGCGCAAGGCGTGAAAGTTTACGGGGACCGGCTTCGCCCAGCCGAACAGGATTCCCGCGCTGCCGAGGAATTTGCTCGCGACGAGGATCAGCAGCGGGACGGCGATCGTTCCGACCATGTCGATGTGGCGCATCGGATTCAGGCTGATCCGCCCGAGCATGAAGGCGGTCTTGTCGCCGAAGTGGCGCGCGACGTAGCCGTGGGCGGCTTCGTGCAGGGTGATCGCGAAGATGACCGGCAGGGCGTAGATCGCGATGGTCTGGACGAGGTTGAATTCCATGGCCGGCCCGTTTGAACGCTCTATTTTATCAGAGCGGAATGACCGCCCCGCCGTTCTACCAATCGCGCCAGACGGGGCTCAGATCGTCGGGAAGTTGCGGAAGCGCGCCGAGATCCGCCTTGCTCTCTCCCTTTCCGTGGTAATCGGAGCCGCGCGACGCGCGCAGCCCGAATTTGCGCGCAACGCGCGCGAACTCCAGGTATTGCTCGGGCGAGTGGCTGCCGGTCACGACCTCGATGCCGGCGCCGCCGCAGTCCCTGAACTCCGCGAGAAACGCATGCAGCTCGGGCTTGGGAAACTTATAGCGACCCGGGTGTGCGACCACCGCGATCCCGCCGCTTGCGCGGATCCAGCTCACCGCGTCGGCGAGAGAGGCCCACTGATGCGGGACATAGCCCGGCTTGCCTTTCACGAGGTAGCGCTGAAACACGCTCTTTACGTTCGGTGCCCGGCCCGTCTTCACCAGGTGACGCGCGAAGTGCGAGCGGCTGATGAGGGTTGGGTTCTCGGCATAAATTCTCGCCCCCGCGAGGCTGCCGGGAATGCCGGCAGCGTCGAGCGCTTCGCCCATTTTCTCCGCCCGCCTTGCGCGGCCTGCGCGGACCGATTCGAGGCCGGAGCGCAGGACCGGATCTTCGGGATCGATTTGCAGACCGACGATGTGAACCGTGCTTCCTTCCCAGGTCACCGAGATCTCGACGCCATTGACGAAGCGGATTCCCTGCGACTCGGCCTGTGCGCGCGCTTCGACGAGTCCGGATACGTTGTCGTGATCGGTGAGCGCGAGCACCTCCACGCCGTTCACCACGGCTCGCGCGACGAGCTCGCCGGGCTTGAGCAATCCGTCGGAGGCCGTCGAGTGACAATGAAGATCGATATTCATCGCGGCATCTTACCCGAGAAACTCCTCGATCACCTCGGCAAGGCGCCCGGGCTGGTCGTGATGGAGCATGTGACCCGCGTCGGCGATGACGCGTTCGGTCAACTGCCGGAAGCACGCCTTGCGCGCGGCTAGACCCTGAGGCGAGAGCTTCAAAAACTCCGCCGCCTTCGATTCGGCGCCGGCAACCCAGAGCACGGGCGCGGCGACGTTGCGCCAGCAGGCCTCGGCTTCCTCGAGGCGATAGAGCACCGGATTCACGAGCTTGTGCGCCGGATCGCTCGCGAGCTGCACGCGGCCCTCCTTCTCCGTGCCCCAGTGCCGCGCGAGAAATAATGCCTTCTCCCGGGAGAGGCGCGGATTGTTGCCGCACAGCCGGTCGGCGAGCGCTTCGAAGGAATCGTAGTCGCGAAACGACGGCTTCTTGTCGGCAAGCTCGCCAAGCCATTGCGCGTAGCGCCTGGGCGCCTCTCCGGCGCCCGCCCCCCGAAGGCCAAAGCCTTCGAGGTCGATGAGCTTCGCGACGCGCTCCGGGCGGATGCCGGCATACATCGCGGCGACGTTGCCGCCCATGCTGTGGCCGACGAGCACGGCCGGCGCCTCCTGTTGGAAATGCTCGAGCAGCCGGTCGAGGTCGGCGAAATAGTCCGGGAACCAGTAGCCGTCGCCCTTCGCCCACTCGCTGAGGCCGAAACCGCGCCAGTCGGGCGCGATCACGCGCCACTCGCCCCGCAATGCATCCACCACGAACTGGAACGAAGCCGACACGTCCATCCAGCCGTGCAGCATAAAGAGCTTTCGCGCGCGCGCGTCGCCCCAGCAGCGGCAGTGATAGCGCAGGCCGCGCACCGGCACGAACACGGACTCACTGGGCTTCATGGAAGCGGGTGATGATAGCAGGGGCGCTCTGATATGATCGAGCCGCAATCATGGCGATCTATTCACTGGGCGAGCGCAAAGTCGCATTCCGCGGCGAGGAATGGTTCATCGCGGAGAACGCCGCCGTGATCGGCACCGTGGTCCTGCACAACCAGGCGAGCGTCTGGTTCAACGCGGTCGTGCGCGGCGACAACGACATCATCACCATCGGCGAGCGCACCAACATCCAGGACGCCGCGGTCCTGCACGCCGACCCGGGCATCCCGCTCACCCTCGGCAAGAACGTCTCCGTCGGCCACCAGGCGATGCTGCACGGCTGCACCATCGGCGACGGTTCGCTCGTCGGAATCGGAGCGATCATCCTGAACCACGCCGTCATCGGCAGCGGCTGCCTTATCGGCGCAGGGGCGCTTATCCCCGAAGGCAAGACCTACCCCGACGGCGTGCTCGTCGTCGGCTCGCCCGGCAAGATCGTGCGCGAGCTGAAGCCGGAGGAAAGGCAAGAACTGCTGAAAAACGCTGACATCTACGTCCGGCGCTCGAGGCTCTACCGCGAGAAGCTGAAACCGCAGGAGCGATAGCCGGACGACGGCCAATGAACCAGATTTTAGTCGCTGAGATTCTTGAACTACCCATTGCCGAGCGTATCCGTCTGGTCGAGCTAATCTGGGACAGCATCGCCGCTGTACCCGAGGTCGTCCCAATTTCAGATGAGTTAAAGGCCGAACTTGATAGCCGTCTCGCAGAGTTTGAGGTCGATCCTGAAGCCGGATTTCCTTGGGAAGAAGTTCGGATGCGGATCCTTCAGGGTAAATGGCGTACCGGCTGAGGGTTTCAGACCGGACAGTAGTTCACACGGCTCGCGACCCGCGCCGCTCGCCTCACCACCCGTAAGAGAGCGCGCTGACTCGCTGTTGCACGCCGTGAAGCCGGCGCCTGAAGCGCCGCCGCGTGTTCGAACTCGTGACCGCAGCCATGAATGCGCCTCGTCCAATATCCCACACCGAGTCGCCTGAACGGACACCGACGCGTTACGGCCGCATCCGCTGATTTTTCACACATCGTCACCTAGCGGTGCAGCCTATCCTATGTTGCGCCCGTGAGCCACGCTGCCTATCCCGACGATTCGCACGTGCGCGTAGCCGTCAAGCTGTTGATCTCTGGGGAAAGATGACAGCGGCTACTGTGCGGGTGTCTAATAATACGACAACTACGAGTTCACCATAAGTGTCGCGGAGCCAATTCGCTCGATGGACAGAAGTGATTTACAGGAAACACTAGTGGCGCTGTACTTGCGCCTGAATGGGTATTTCGCAAGCGGTTTCATTGCTCATGCTCCAGACGGCAATCTGACCGAGCTTGATGTTTTGGCTGTACGGTTTCCCAAGCACAAAGAACCAGAGCGCGAGATTCAGCCATGTACTCATCTCCATCCGTCAAAGGATCGCGTCGATGTCCTCATTGGTGAAGTGAAGGGCGGAGAGAAGAACCCTAAATTCAACGCTAAGTTTCGTGAACGTCCCGAGGCAGTAAAGAAGGTGCTGAACCGCATTGGCGCGTTCTCTGACGAGGAGATCGATGATTTCGTCCCGAAGATCATGGCAATGGCAAATCCCGAGACACTTCGGAAGGCAGATGACTTCCCCGTGCTGCCGGTCGGTAGCTCCCTCGCTCAAATCAGGCTGGTTTTGTTCGCGCCTGATCAGAGGCGCGATTCGAAAAAGAAGGGGCCCGTGATCTATGGCGACGACATGCTCAATTATTCGTGGGAATGCCTACACCCTTCGGCTCCGCGTGTCGAATGTGCAGTCGACTACGATCGAAAGCTGTGGGGCCATCAATTCAACGACCTCGTTGCCTATTTCAAGGACTGGCGACGTCAGAGGCCAGGAACAATCAAGGATGTTTACGTCACTGTACTAGGCGACACCTAACCCCCGCGTCAACCTGACCGCCCAACAGCTACGCTGTTGGGTTCCGCCGGCGCTTCGCGCTTCGGCGGCAGGTTACGCGGCACGTTTAGTCACCACCAAATCGGAGACACGATGGCGTTCATTACAAATCAATGGTTGAAAGGAGACGCTGAACGGAATCGCGGTCACTCCCCTGTCCAAGTGACGATGAGCCCTGCGTGGCCCTCCGATAGCTGGTCGCAGAATAACGCAGTCCATCTCCAATTCCAGATTACGAAGTCGGACGGCGACTATCAAGCGATCTATTTTACAAAAGCGGAACAAGCCGAGCTACTGGGGTCGTTTGCTCATAATGCTGATCTCAGCGCATTGAAGGACGTCGCATTCAAAGCTCTGCTTCGGCTCGATGATGCGGATTTACTAAATTTCCTGCAAATTCTGCTTTCGAGACGGGTAAGTGAGCCGGGCTTGGCAAACAAAGGCGGTGCCTAAGGACTCTTCCATGCGATTCCTCAAACCTTTATTTTTGGTTACTGCAACCCTAATGGGCTCCGCGGCGATTCACGCGTTTGGTGCTCAGATAACGGCTACCTTCAACGGTCATTTTATTTCTTTCGTGGGTGAAATAACGCAATCTGACGTCGGGGCGCTAGAGAAACTTCTTCCAAAGGCTGAAAGGTATGATTACATCCTTCCACGAACTCTCGATGTTGATAGTCCAGGGGGGGATTGGGATGCGGCAATGAGAATCGGAAGACTTTTGCGTCGGAGTCTGGCTGAGGTCTCTGTCGCCGATGACGCGAAATGCCTAAGTGCATGTGTGTTGCTATTAGCTGGCGCGCCGACGCGTACTCTCTTACGAAGACCATTGATCGGCATTCATCGTCCGTACTCCGGGTCTACAGTCCCTATTTCGATTGAAGACGCACAAAAAAATTACCGCATTCTTGAGGATTCCACTCGAGCCTATCTCCGAGAAATGAACATGTCTGACGCTTTATTCGAAGCAATGGTAAGAATTCCTCCAGAAAAGATGCGAATCCTCACAAACCAAGAGATAAGCGAGTTTCGCTTAGATCAAACTGACCCAGCTCTCCAAGAGGTTGCGGACACCGACGAAGCTATGCGTTGGAATCTCACAAAACGCGAATACCTCGCACGTAAAGAACGAGTATCAAGAACATGTGATCGGTTGCTTCCTTTCAACGATCCACCGAGTGCAGGGGTGAAAAGTTATGGAGAAAAAGTGAAAAGTTATTATGCATGCAAAGATGCCATTATGAGTGGGCAGCACTAAACTCTTTGGACACAATTGCCTCGAAGATCAAACGCAAGCCCATCCAATGACCATGCGCGTCGCCGCAGCATTGCTCATCTCACTCGCAGGCCTCGCCACCGCCGTCCACGCGCAGCCCTTTCCCTCCAAGCCCCTCCACATCATCGTGCCGTTCCCGCCGGGCGGCGCGGCCGACATCACGAGCCGGCTCCTCGGGGAGCACATGGCGAGAGGTCTGGGGCAGTCGGTGATCGTGGAGAATCGCCCGGGCGCGGGGGCGGTGATCGGGTATGAACTGGCCGCGCGCGCTCCCGGCGACGGCTACACGCTGCTGGTGGTGTTTCCGAGCTTCATCATCAATCCGGCGGTCAAGCAAGGACTCAAGTACGATCCCTTGAGGGATTTCAAAGCCGTGGGCCAGACGATCTCCTTGCCGATGGCTTTCGCCGTCAACCCCTCGGTTCCGGCGAAATCGATTCAGGAGCTGATTGCGCTCGCGCGCGCCAAGCCTGGCGAGATCGCCTACGGAACGCCCGGCGCCGGCACCACTCACCATGTCATCGGCGAGATGTTCAGGCTTGCCGCGAACATCAACATCGTGCACGCGCCCTTCCAAGGCGAGGCTCCGGCGCTCACCGCCGCCGCCGGAGGCCACATCCCCATGGTGTTCGTCAACGCGTCCGCGGTCGCCCCTTTCGCAAAGAGCGGCAAGATCCGGCCGCTCGCGGTCACGACGCCCGAGCGCGCCGAGGTGTTGCCCGATGTGCCGACCATGCGGGAGGCCGGATATCCCGAGATCGAATCGACGAACTGGAGCGGGCTGGTCGTGCCGGCTGCGACGCCATCATCCGCGATCTCGCGCCTCAACGCCGAGCTGGTGAGCGCCCTTCGCAACGCGGAGATACAGGAAAAGCTCAAGACCTACGGAATGTCCCCTGCCCCAGGCACGCCGGAACAGTTCGGTGCGTTCTTGCAGTCCGAAGCGGCGAGGTATGCGAAAGTCGTGCGTGAGGCGGGAATCAAGGCCGATTGACCGGCCCTAAGGCAAGCGCATGCCGCTCAAGCCCGGACGTTTAGCTCGCGCCGGAACTAACCTGGTGTATCCTTTGCAGAAGCAGACTGTGGGAAGGTTCACTTCATGTCCGAGCTTGACATTGCAAAGGAAAAAATCGCCTACCTCAAGATCTGGTTGGGAATTCTTCTGGTAACGGATATCAGCGTCTTCGGGTGGCTCGTTTCCAGTCTTGGCACTGCCGCGGCACTTCTTCTGTGGGGGGCTGTCATAGCCGTTGTAGTTCTGACCGCTTGTATCTTCCTACTCCATCGGCGGATCGAACGTCACATTAGGTCGTTGAAAGGAATGTAACCATGGATATCGTCGTCGCTGCGTTGATGGTTATCGTTTCATTTGTCTTCTTAGGCATAGTCATAGACGCTACTCGCGATCCCAAAGACCGCGACTAGTCGCGCTTGTTATGCGGCACGAGAACGGCCTATGACATGAACCACAAGCGCAAACGCCCCAAGCAACGACGGGCCGGGTGTCTCCTTTGTAAACCGAACAAGCTCGGGAAAGGCATGGAGAAGAAACTGGGTCACCGAGGATTCGGAAAACTGCGGACAGAGGCGGCAGCCAAGCAAGACTTGAGCGATGCCACATAGAAGGCGCCAAGCACCCGGTCTACGTGAACCTCCTCCGTTCCGCGTCACCGTGAGATCAACGACTTCCTCGCCCGAAAGATCTTGGAGTGCCGCAGCCATGACGCGGCCCAACCCTCTGTTGCTGCAGCCATCAAGCTAAAATGCCGGTAAATAGGGAGGAGTCCATGTCCCATCTGCACATCGCCCAGGTCAACATCGCCCGGATGAAAGCGCCTCTCAAGGATCCCGTGATGGCGGGTTTCGTCGCCCGGCTGGAGGAGATCAACGCGCTCGCCGACCGCAGCCCCGGCTTCGTCTGGCGTCTGCAGACCACCGACGGCAACGCCACCTACCTTCGTCCCTACGGTGACGATCGTATCCTGTTCAACTTGTCGGTCTGGAAAACGGTCGAGCAGTTGAAGCGCTACGTGTACTACAGCGCGCACGTCGAGGTGCTGCGGCAGCGGCAGGCCTGGTTCGAAAAATTCGCCGGCGCCTACGTCGCCCTGTGGTGGGTGCCGCAAGGCCGTCTTCCGGGCGTGGACGAGGCCAAACAGCGTCTCGCGCATCTCGAGGCGCACGGCCCGACGCAGTTCGCGTTCACGTTCAAGAAAGTGTTTGCGCCAGACGAGGCCTTCGTTCAGTCGATCGACTGGTCGTCCTTCAAGCCGTGTCCAGCGACATAGGGAGCTTTCGATGAATTCCAACGACCCGGCCGCAGATATTTCCGCCGCCAGTCGGCGCTTTCTGCAGCGGTTTGCAGCAAATGACCTGACGGGCATCGCCGCTTGCTATACCGAAGACGCTCAAATGCTGGTCGCTAACATGGATGCGATCCGCGGGCGCGCTGCGATCGAAGCCGTGTTCAAGTTCACGAGCGTCAAGGGACATACGCTGGAATTTCAGACTCACGAGCTCGACGTCCACGGGACGACTGCGGTGGAAATCGGCAGATACGTCCGCAGGCAAGGCGACGGCTCGACCTTCGATCACGGCAAGTACCTCGTGATCTGGAAGCGCGTCGGAGGCGAGTGGAAAATCCATCGCGACGTGTTCAATACGAGTTTGCCCAAAGACGCCGCTCCAGCGCTGCGCCGCGCGACGGATCCTGCAGAGGTTGGTTGAGGGCTAGCTTCCGGAGGTACGACCCGCGTCGCGGCAAATCACTTCGGCGCCATCCTGATCGCGCCGTCCAGGCGGATCGTCTCGCCGTTCAGCATCTCGTTCTCGACGATGTGCTTCACCAGCGCCGCATACTCCGCAGGCTTGCCCAGGCGCGGCGGGAACGGCACCTGCTTGCCCAGCGCCTCCTGAACGTCCTTCGGCATGCCGAGCAGCATTGGGGTCTCGAAGATGCCCGGAGCGATGGTGCACACGCGGATGCCGTCGCGCGACAGATCGCGCGCAACCGCGAGGGTCATGCCGACCACGCCGCCTTTCGATGCCGAGTAGGCCGCCTGGCCGATCTGGCCGTCGAAGGCGGCGACCGAGGCGGTATTCACGATCACGCCGCGCTCGCCCACCGAGTTAGGCCGGCCCCTGGCCATCGCGACCGCGGCGAGGCGGATCATGTTGAAGGTCCCGATCAAGTTGATGTTGATGACGCGCGCAAACGAGGCGAGGCCGTGCGGCCCGTCCTTCTTCACGGTGCGCTCGGCGATCGCGATGCCGGCGCAGTTGACCAGCCCCTGGAGGCCGCCGAAATTCTTGAGCGCCGCATCCACCGCGGCCTGTCCGTCGGCTTCGCTCGTCACGTCGCATTTGACGAAGCGCGCCGCTGCACCGAGCTCCTTCGTCAGCGCCTCGCCCTTGTCGGTCTGCAAATCCGCGATCACGACCTTCGCCCCGGCCGCGGCGAGCGTCCTCACCGTGCCTTCGCCCAGGCCCGAGGCTCCGCCTGTGACGACGAATGCGCTGCCCTTGATTTCCACTGTCAACTCCTTTTCGTTTTCTTTTCCGGCATCAGCTGCGAGCGGTCGCGAAGCAGCGGCTCGATGACGTTCTTCCCGACCAGATAAGTCCACTTGTCGAGCTTCTTCTCCCGCTCTAGCTTCTCCGCGAGTTTCTTGCGCTGCTCCTCGAACTCCTTGTCCTTCTTCGCCTTGTCCTCGGCCTTCTCGCTCTTTTCCGGGGCGCGGGTCTTGCGCGGCTCGCCTGAAACCGCGACGCGGACGTAGTAGTTGTCGCCCGCGCGGTTGCCTATCCTGAGGGTATAGCTCGGGCCGTCGAAGGTCTCCGCCTTGATGACGACTGCATGATCGAGGCCCGTGTCGACCTTCGCCGGGTCGGCGACGACATCGACGAGGTTCACCCAATTGAGCGAGCTCGCGAGGTCGGTCGCTTTCTGCAAATCGGGTTTTTCCCCCGAGCCCGCGAACTTCCAGTCGGCGGACTCGCGTTCGCGCGTCACCGTCCAGCGCGGCTTCCCGTCTTTCGATGAGGCGATCGACCTCGCGCCGTCGGCGCGGATCAGGTCCTTCACCAGCCATGCGTCCGCCTTCGACTCGACTTGCGCCAGGGGCTCCGCGACCACCAGCATCGTGCCGGCGTCGCCTCCCGCCGTGAGGTAACGGCCGGTCGCCTCCGCCTCGCCGCGCCCGAGCGAAGCGACCGTGGTGCCTTTCACCACTTTCTTCCCTAGAAGCAGCCGGGCAAGCGTGCCGCCCTTGGCGTCCTTCAGCTCGAGCAGCGTTCCCGCGCCCTTGTCTTTCGGTTCGACCAGTTCGAGGCGCGCGCGCTGGCTCTCCGGCAGGGACTCGCTCTGCACGACTTTCAGCTCCGCGATCTTCACCAGAAGCTCGCCGATCCGATCCGTCTCGGCGGCGAAGCCGGCGCGCTCGCGCACGTTCCACCCGGCCTCGACGCGGTCGAGGTGCAGCTCGCCCGCGGAATCGCGGATCGCGATCCCGGCGACCTCGCTGATCCGCAGCCCGGCGATCACCTTCTGCCCGGCGCGCGAATCGGTCGTATTCCAACCCGAGCGGTCGGACACGATCACGCCGGCTCCCGCCGCGGCGAGGACCACGAGCACGGCAAGCGCGATAAGGAACTGCTTGCGGTTCATAGAGCGGGCACCCTGCGGCGGCGCCAAATCGCCAGCGCGATGCCCGCGATCGCGACGAGCAGGGGCACGAGCGCGATGTTGAGGACCTTGGTCCAGAACTGCAGCGCCTCGCTGTCGGCGCGCAGCTCGCGGCGCACCTCCTTCAGCACGAGGCGCGTCTCGGCCGCTTTCTTGCGGAAGTTCTCGAGCTCCACCTGCTGCTCGGCCGAGAGGATCGCGCCGGCTCCGGTCCCCCTGCCTTTTTGCAGCGCGTTGAGCTTCTCCTGCGTCTGGGTGAGGTTGTTCTCGAGCTCCTTGATCTTGCCGAGGTAGGCCTGCTGCGCCTTCGCCTCCATGTCGCGGATCACAGTGAACGGCCGCGCGGCGCTCGCGCGGCTGCGCAGACTGATAAGCGCCGGATCCCCCGCGAACTGGTCGACCAGAGCCTGCGCGAAGGCGAGGTTGCCGTTGCGCGGGACCACGATCCTCTGTCCGAAGATCTCCTGGACCTGCACCGCCGCGCCGTCGTTGATGAAATCGCTGTCGCCGACCAGCACCACGGCGTTTTCCGCCGCCGATTCCTTGAGCGGAGCCGCCTGCGAGACCTGCGCGGCCGCGGCCTTCTTGTCGCCCTTGTCGTCGGCCTTCGGCGGGCCTTCGGGAAACGCAGTCTTGAATTTGCCGCTCAGGCGCACCGCGAGGGGGTATTCCGTTCCCGAGGGCGCGAACCCCTTGATTGCGGCCTCCCCTTGAGTCGTGGCGGAGAACGAATCGACGAGCTGCGAATAAGCCGAAGTCTTCATCAGCACGGTTTCGCTCAGGCCTTCGACGGGCTTGCCGGTAAATACACCGGCAAACGGCATAAGGAGCGACCCGAGCCGCGCGGTCGTGATATCGTGGGGATCGAAGGCGTTGTCGTTGAGCGAGAGCAGCGTCGGCAGAGTGCGCGCTCCCGCTCCGGTGAGGTAGCGCATGTCGAGCACCACCTTGCCCGAGTCGAAGGCGAGGCCCCAGGCCTTGAGCAGCTTGTCGAGCGAGGACGGCGTGCCGCCGCCCATTCCCATGGAGGCCATCCCGCCCATCTGATCGAAGTAGGCGTTCGGGTCCAGGAACGCGATCAGCTTCCCTCCGCGCAGCACGAACTGGTCGAGCGCGTACTGGGCCCG
>WNFZ01001768.1_pt1 | contig 25633 bp, 17 predicted proteins | sample 5400081 | NCBI WGS metagenome assembly WNFZ01 (sample SAMN13153365, study PRJNA577476) | soil metagenome | isolation source: 80 cm soil or saprolite under grassland replicate 1 | place: USA:California | collected 2016-06-15 | reverse complement strand
TGAGCAAAATCCTGCGAACGGAGAATTATGAGGTCGTGCTGGTCGAAAACGGCCAGGAGGCCATCGAGAAGCACGGCGCCCAGCGCATCGACCTCTTGATCTTGGACGTCAACATGCCGGTCATAAACGGCTGGGTCACTTTGGAGTGGCTAGCCGCGGTCAACCCCCTCTTGCCCGTCATCATCATCACCGGCCGCTCAAACCAGCGCGCCTTGGCAGAAAGAGCGGGTGCGGATGCCCTGATGGAGAAACCTCTCGACGTTCCAGTGCTGCTGCAAACGGTTCGCGAGCTGATGGACGTGCCGATGGAGAGCCGCGCCCAGCGCGCGCGCAACCGCGCCTCGGGTGCGCGATGCATGCCATCAGACAACCAGCCATTTAACGAGATGCTGCTCAAATGTTGCATCACTCCCTCCCCGCTTCCCGAATCGAAGGAGACATGAGGAGAGCGCAACAGAGGGGAGACGCGTGGTAAGTGAAGTTCGATGAAGGTGGCTTGTGATCGCTCACAGGTGGCTTTCCACTCGCCACCTGCCTGCGAAGAATCTCGGATACCGAAGTCCCAACTCGTTGCCGCCCAGCGCACGTACCGCTGGGCGTGCGCTGGCACAGCGCCAGCTAAAAGAAAACCCGCATCATGTCAGGGTTCCCGGTTCGACAAATTGGGCGCTGTGCCCAGCGGATCATCCGCTAAGAATCTCTCTGCTTTAGAATCATGGACGATGTCCATTCGCGAGCAGGGAAAAAAAGAAAAAGAAACAAACATTATGCTTACAAGAACTACAACATTCGGAGGCGCCCTCCTTGGCGTGGTCGGGCTGCTCGGCTTCGCTGCCCCCAGCTTCATGGGCATGCACCTCACTATGGTCCACAACGTCGTGCTTCTATTGTCCGGCGCCGTGGCGATCTATTTCGGCCTGAAAGCCACGCCGGCGGCGACGCGCAACTTTTGCGTGGTGTTTGGAGCGCTGTATGGACTGCTCGGTGTGGCGGGCTTTGTGGCCGGAGGACCGGACTACGCCTTCACGATCATTCCGGGAGCACTGGTTCTGGGAACCATGGACCATCTGGTTCACCTGACCTTGGGAGCCATCTTCCTGGCAGTCGGATGGGGCTGGCGAGGGGCCACAGCCACGCCTCCTGCTCATTAAGCAAAGGGAAGGTACATGTCATGAAAACCAATCGGAAGAAGCGCCTGACGTTCGGTGATCTCATCGCGTCCGTTTACACCGCTTGCAGTCAGCGCAGGGCGAGAGCCATTGTGCGTTTCGCCGTCAATGCGCACATGGTTGTGTTTCGAGGAGAACGGCGCTTTGTGATTTCTTGAACGCGGAAGTTCTTTGGAGCTCTGTATGCCGTGCTCGGTCTGACCCTGCTCGATCTGACGGGCTTTTGGGTCGGAGACAGGACAACACATTCACGTCGGCTTTTCACCCAACCTGCCATCTCCGGCCGGTAGACGCATGCTCAGGCCGGTCGCAGGGCTTGAGGGAGAGAGACCCGCCTGGTGGCAGCATGCCTAAGGCGGTTCCCCTCGGCTGACCTACCATCAAAGCAACGAAACTCACCGCTATGAAAACGCTAATGCCAGAAACGCCAAGGGGTGGCGGGCCCGCATTGGAGCCGGTCCGCTTCGAATTCACTCATCCAGCCGCCAGCACCGTTTGTGTCGCGGGAACTCTCAACGGCTGGCACCCCGAAGCGACGCCCATGATCCCCTGTGGGGAGGGTCGCTGGGTGAAGGAACTGCTCTTGCCCCCCGGCACCTACGAGTACTGTCTGGTGGTGAACGGCAAATGGAGGGCCGATTCGCTCACCAAGAAAATGGTGCCTAACCTGTTTTGCAGGGTAAACTCAGTTTTGAAGGTGGGCCAGTGCACCTGAAGGGCCCGCCGCCAAGCCGGACGCCATCACCAGTGGTGGCGAAGCTGTGGACTGCAAAGCTGAGATCAAATTGTGAATCTAATTCTTGCTCAAACCAATTTCTTGTCCAGCCCATTGGACTTCGCGCTTTATGGCATTGTAGGAGTGCTGCTGCTCGTTTTCGTCGTCATCGTGCTCAATTTCGGCATGATCTATATCCGAGCCCTGTTTTCCGGCGCCAAAGTCACCATTACCGAGTTGATCGCCTTGCGCCTGCGGCGCATTCCGGCGAGCTTGGTTGTGGACAATCGTATCACCGCCGTGCGATCGGGCCTGCCCCTCAGCATCGACGATCTGTCCACGCACTTTATGGCCGGCGGCAACGTGCCGATGGTGGTGCTCGCCCTCATCGCCGCCAAAAAGGCCGGCATCAATCTTGTCTTTGACCGCGCCTGCGCCATTGACCTCGCCACCAAGGGCACCGGCAAAACCGTGATCGAAGCCGTGAGGACATCCATTAACCCAAGGGTCATTGATTGTCCCGCTCCCAACCGGGGCAAAGTCACCATCGACGGAGTGGCCAAGGACGGCATCGTGATCAAGGCCAGGGCGCTGGTCACGGTGCGCACCAATCTGGATCGTTTCGTGGGTGGAGCGACCGAGGAGACCATCATTGCGCGCGTTGGGGAGGGCATCGTCAGCACCATCGGTTCTTCCAGCACCTACAAGGACGTGCTGGAAAACCCCCAGCGCATTTCCAAGACCGTCCTCGACAAGGCGCTCGATGCCAACACCGCGTTCGAGATCCTATCGCTCGACATCGCCGATGTGGACGTGGGCGAAAACGTCGGCGCCAAACTCCAGGCCGAGCAGGCTGAAGCCAACAAACTCATCGCGCAAGCCCACGCCGAAGTCCGCCGCGCCGCCGCCGTGGCCGTGGAACAGGAAATGACGGCCCGCGTGGCCGAGATGCGCGCCCGGGTCGTCGAAGCGGAAGCCAAGGTGCCGATGGGGATGGCCGCAGCGTTTCGCTCCGGCAATCTGGGCATGATGAATTAATCCGCATGAAGAGTACCCAGGCGGACACCGGCATGGGCGTCAGCGGTGGCCGGAACTGCATAAACTATGGAACTCAACAATAGAAAGATGAAAAATGAACATGCAAAAATGCCCTCACTGTGGTGTCAAACTTGGCAATTTGATGTACGCTGATGCGTGTCCCCATTGCCACAAAGAGTTAGTGCATAACCGGAAGCCGACGCTTTCAACCTCGAAGGCAGATCCCTTAATGTTCCAAAAATCGGACGAGGTCATGCTGCCTCTCGATAGTAATAGTTGAGCATTCCACCCAGGCGTTGTCGCCGACAAACACGACCTTCCGCCTGCAATTGCTCGGGCTCGATCAACTTGTTCTTCAGTGCTTGATGGTTCCGTTCTTGGTGATAATGGACCACGTAACAAGAAAGCGTCCGCTGCAAATGCCACTCGCCGAGGAAAATCATCTTATCCAACGCCTCCGTCCGTACGGATTTTACAAATCTCTCGGCGTAGGCATTCAAATTGGGGCTCCGGACCGGGGGGCACGACCGGCTTCACTCCTGACGAGGAAAGAATGGAATCAAATCGCCTGGTGAAGAGAAAATCTCGGTCGTGAAGCAACATTTTGCAGCGTCTCGAATAGCCGTCGACCGGATCGGTGAGATTTCTCGCCAATTGTTCCATCCACGCCCCATGAGGATGGGCGCTGATTCCGGCAATGTGGACTCGCCGCGTGGCCACTTCAATTGCAAAGAACACATAAACCGAACCAAGCCCGTCAGCGTCCATACTTCGACCGTGAATAGGTCGGCTGCCGCTAATCCCTCCCAGTGGGCTTTCAAAAATTCCTTCCAACTCGTGCACCGACTGCGTTCGGGAGCAGGATCCGACCCGCTCTCCCGCAAGGTTCTCAAGATCGTCGATCGCCCGATCTCATGACCCAGATTGTCCAACGCTCCTTTGATGCGGGTGTAGCCCCATCCCTGATTCTCCCGGGCCATGCGGACAATCAGTTCCTTGATTGTCTTCATGACCGGTGGCCTACCTGGTTTGCGACTTTGACTGCTATCGTATTTTCTGGCGACCAGCTTCCTGTGCCACCGCTGCAGTGTATCCGGCGTGACCAAGGAACAGATATCCTGGAGGACTTTCCGACTGATTGGATTGGCTTTGACAGCCAGACGGCGACGCTGGTGGTCGTTGAGCGTTGGGCGATTTTGGCCCACCAGTTCATGAAGTGTGCGGTTTTCTTCCATGAGAAACTCGATGATTCGGTTTTGCCGTTGGGTTAGCCAGCCCGCCAAACAGACGACCAGAAAATTGAACCTCGGGAAAATCACGGCGCGATTTGCCTTATTGGCGATTCCGGTGCAACTCGAAATGACAGGACTTCAAGGCCGCTAAGGTTCGGATGCCCAACGAGTTTATGCTCGGCTGAGTTTTGGAACAGTAAGCCTAAGAGACGCTTCTCCGCCAGTTGCTTTGGCGATTCTGGCAATTGATTGGTTTGCTGTCGCAGGGCCTCGACAATTGTGGTCTTATCCTCGTCGAGTCGCCTCGCTCGTTTCCTTCACCCTAAGGAGCGTCCGAAACCCAGGATGGGCTTTCTGCTGCTGGAAGGAGGCGACGACCCGCTTGAAGGCTTTCGCTGCCGCACCAAGACCAACCCAAGGTTTGAAGGTTCTTTACTGCTGCGGGACAACGAGTGGCCTTCGGCGAAAACTCGTTCCGATGGAGTGCGGAGGACGTAGGCAAGTGGATTCGACATCGAGGTCACGCTGTGAAACTCCGGTCATTGGCCTAGGACATTAGTCTTCTGGCATCGGTGCGATGGTGCTTGTCAAGCGAGCAGTGGGCGGGTACGCGCGAGCAGTGGGGGAGTTTTGAAGGAGTACTGGAGCCAGTTGTCGGATTCGAGCACTGCTCGCCGCGATTTCGACCCGCAGAATGCCCGATTTTACCGACTAATCAAGCTAACTCTGCCACTGCTCGACCCTGCTCGCACGTGCTCCGTTGGTGTCCGTTTTGGTGTCCGTCGCCGTTTCGTCGCCGGGCAATGATCTTTTAGCCTGGCGGTCCAAGCCCAAAAAAGTGCGTACAACTGCGGCCGGCGAACGGACGGTCGCGTCGCCGTGCTGCTGGTGCTGCCCAGAACCATGCACTGATCGGCAAATCGGCGCTCGGTAAACGTAAACGGAGGAGACGCGGGGAGGATTGCGTCCTTTCACGGTCGCGTTCAAGGTTTGGGTCTGGCGCGAAAGAAACGGTGTGGAAGAGTCCCGGCGGGAAAATCCCAGCAAACCGGCTGGCTAGTGGACACGTTGGTCAGCAGGGCCGTCCAGCATGGATAAGGCATCCCGTCTCGCGAGAGTCGCGTTCCGCTCCCAGCCACTAATAACCCGGGAATTGCACCGGTGCCCCCGCTGCCCCGGCCAGCTTCGTTGTGTGCTGGATCAGCGAACCGGATCTGGTCAATCTCCTGGCATGCCTGCCGACAGCGACAGATCGGACCCGGTCATGCCTTCCGCGGCAGGTTGCTTTTGCACAACCCACTGGAGTGTTGTCTTGGCTGCGGGCGAGGACGAATCCTCATCATCACGCGAGGCACTCGAGAAACTCTGTCGGGCTTATTGGCGTCCCGTTTACACCTACGTGCGCCGGCGTGGCCACGCTCCACCTGATGCCGAGGACCTCACCCAGGCATTCTTTGCGCACTTTCTCGAACGCAAGTTGCTGACCGTCGTGGACCGTCAGCGCGGACGGTTCCGGACTTTTGTCCTGCACGCCTGCGAGTATTTCCTGGCCAAACAGTGGCGCGATGCCAGCCGCATCAAGCGAGGGGGCGGCCAGAAGACTCTTTCGCTGGATGTCGCTGCCGCGGAGGATTGCTATCATAACGAGCCGGCAGACCAAATGACGCCCGAGCGCCTTTACGAACGTCAGTGGGCGCTGGCTCTGTTGGATCTCACCTTGGACCGTTTGCGGCAGGAATGGGCCGCGGCAGGAAAAGTGACCTTGTTCGCGACCTTGCAGATTTTTCTTTCGGGCGAGCGGAAATCCCTCACGTGCGCACATACGGCGCTGGAATTGGGAATGAGCGAAGGAGCTGTCAGGACTGCGGTGCACCGGCTCCGGCAGCGTTACGGCGAAATTCTCCGCGCCGAGGTGGCGCAAACTGTCTCCCGTCCGGAAGACTTGGACGACGAGTTGCGTCACCTGCTCAGCGTCCTTTGAGTCGGCCGGCGAGGCGGGGAGCTCGCTGCCAGCGACTTTTCCAGTAACGTTTCAGTGGAAAGAGGTGAGAACCCGGTAGAATGCGTTGCGGTCAGCAAACCATGCCCGTGGAAAAAATCTGCATCATCTGTGGGGCGACCCTTTCGCCCAGTGTCTCAGGCGGCCAGTGTCCGAAATGTCTGTTGCGCCTGGCGTGGTCGGCTCACCCGGAGGAGACCCCGTCGGAAGGTCAAGAGACCACTGGCGGCCCGGAACTGGCGGCCTCTCCCGTGGTCGAGGGAGAACGTCTTTTTGGCGATTACGAACTCGGCTCCGAGATTGCGCGCGGCGGCATGGGTGTGGTGTATCGCGCGCGGCAAATCAGCCTGAACCGCGCCGTGGCGTTGAAGATGATTGCGCGGGGTGAATTCGCCAGTCCCGCACTGGTGCACCGCTTTCAGATCGAGGCGGGTGCGGCGGCGCGGCTGGATCATCCGCACATTGTTCCGATTTACGAGATTGGCGAACATCGCGGACAGGTCTTCTACAGCATGAAGCTGGTGGAAGGCGGCAACTTGGCGGAGCTCATCGCTCGTGGCAGGCGACGTCAGATTGAGGTCTCGGAAGCAGTTACGGGAAAGCGGGAAAGTGAGCAGGACCAGGCGGGGGCCGCGGATTCTCACTTTCTCGCTTTCTCACCTGCCCACTTTCACGAGGTCGGTGGGACAGGGGCGGCGGCAATCGCCAGCCTCGTCGCAACAGTGGCCCGCGCCATCCACTACGCGCATCAACGCGGTGTTCTGCATCGCGACCTCAAACCTTCGAACATTCTGATCGAAGCCGACGGTTCCCCGCGTGTGACTGACTTTGGTCTGGCCAAGGTGATCGAAGACGAGAGCGGCTTGACGCTGTCAACGGCGGCGCTGGGCACTCCCGCTTACATGGCGCCAGAGCAGGCCGCCGGGCGGTCGCGGCAAGTCTCAACGGCCGCGGACATCTACAGTCTGGGAGCGATCCTTTACGAATTACTCACGGGCCGTCCACCGTTTCAGGCTGAAAGCGCATTGGCGACCATGCGCAAGGTCGTCGAGGAAGAACCAGTGCCGCCAAATCAACTGATTCGTAGCAGCCGACGTAAGGAGGCTCACTCTCCAAAATCCAAAATCCAAAATCCAAAATCCAAAATCGACAGCGACCTGGAAACGATTTGTCTGAAGTGTTTGGAAAAGGAGCCGGGGAAGCGTTATGCCACTGCGCAAGAAATCGCCGAGGACCTCGATCGTTTCCTGCGAGACGAGCCCATTCACGCCCGTCCTGTCACGCGTACCGAACGCGCCTGGCGCTGGTGCCGGCGCAAACCCGCGCTGGCCACTGCCTATAGTCTCGTAATCTTACTCGTAATCTTAATCTTAATCGCTTCCCCCGTTGCCCTCTATCGCATCAATCAAGCGCTCAAGTCTGAACAGGTGCAACTCAAGCGAACCGAAGAGGAATCGCTCAAAGCCCGCCAATACGCTTACGCCTCGGACATGAATCTCGCTCACCAGGCCGTCCAGGAGGACGACTTCTACCGCGCGCTCCAACTGCTGAACCGCCACCGGCCGACCAACGCAGTTGGAGAATCCAAAATCCAAAATCCAAAATCCAAAATCGACTTACGGGCCTGGGAATGGCGTTACTTGTGGCGTCAATGCCAGGGCGAGGAACGCTTCATCCTGGGTAAACATGCCAACGGCACCACTGCGGTCGGCCTGTTGGCGGAAGGGAAAACGGTCTTCTCCGCTGGCCGGGACAAATTCGTTCGCCTGTGGGATCTGGAGTCCCGGCGGCCAATCGGTCAGCTGCCACATACGGAGGAAGTCATCGGCGCCGCCGCGTCGCCCGATGGCCGCTGGCTGGCGACGGCTACCAAGAAGGATGCTGACGGCCAAGTTCTGCTTTGGGATCTGGCCAGGCAAAAGATCGCCGCCACTCTCACCACCAACTTCTACCTGCGCCCGGGGAGTATCACCTTTTCACCGGACAGCAAGTGGCTTGCGTTCGCGACGATGTGGGGCGGTCTTCGTATATGGGATGTGGAGGCCCGCAGCGAGGTCACGAATTTGCCGGCGTCTAATAAATTGAACTCCCTCCTCGGATTAGCGTTCTCTCCCGACAGTCGCACGTTGGCTTACAACGAAAACGAGGCCGGCGCGATTCTGCTCTGGGACATCACCAGCCGCTCGATTGACCGGCTCATCGGGCACCAAAGCGCTGTTACGGTTCTCGCTTTTTCACCTGATGGTCAAACGCTGGCTTCGGGCAGCGATGACAGGACCGCCAGGCTTTGGAACCTAACGGAGCGGCGGCAGGGGTTGCAATTTACCAATCACAGTGGTGGGTTTACCAGCCTGGCGTTTCCTTCAGGTGGCCGGACTTTGGCCATGAGTGGGGAGGGCGGCGCGGGCCGAGTCATCCGCCTCGTCGAGGTTGAGTCAGGAAGTCGGAAAGCCCAACTGCGAGGCCATCTCGGCGATATCTCCGGCCTGGCCTTCACGCCGGACGGGCAAACGCTGCTCTCCGCCAGTGACGATGGCACTCTTCGCGTTTGGGACCTTTTGCCGAGTGCGAAGGAAAAGTCTATTCACGAGTTCGCTCGGAACTCGATTAGCACCAAGTGGGGCAACTATGGACCTGCACTCTGCCTTTCGCCGGATGGCCGCCATCTTCTCACCGTTTACACCAATCAAACCTTTGGTGTGTGGGACACCCTTCGTCTCGCCGAAGGAGAACATCATGCGCTTCCCTTCACCGACACGACGATTGCAGCCGTGGCTCCGGGCGGCAAGCTGGCCAGCTTCGCGAGTCGGGACGGCAAAGTGATGCTGTGGGATATTGAGACGGCCCAAGCGCGATTCATCGCCCAACCCAGTACGAATCACATTCACCGGCTGGTCTTCTCGCTGGACGGCCGCTACCTAGCGATCGCCGACGGCGCAAAGACCCTCTTGGAGACGACCGCCACCATCCACGACCCCAAGAGGACAATTCGCGTGTGGGACGTGGGCGCCGAGAAAGAGACGCGCGTCTTTTCTCCGGATGGCAAGTTTCCGGTGTCACTGACCTTTTCAGCCGACGCCAAGGCGCTCATAGCTGGCTGCTGGAAAGGCTCCATCAGGCTCTGGGCACTCGACGGGCCTGCAGAAGCCGCCACCTTTCCTGGACATTCCGAGTGGGTGGGAGGGCTGGCGTTGCTGCCCGACCGACAAACGCTGATCTCCGCCGAAACAGCTATTCGCTTTTGGGATGTCCGGACTCACCACGAGAATGCCCTCAAGCTCAGTCCGAGAGCGGGTGAATACAACTGCCTTGCGCTTTCCTCTGACGGTCGCCGATTCGCCGCCGGAGGCAGCGATGGGCGGATTACGATTTGGGATGTCGCTTCGCACCAGGAGGTGGCGACGCTCGAGGGGCACAACGAAGCGGTCATGCAGATCGCCTTTACTCCAGATGGCGATCATCTCGTCTCTGCGAGCAAGGACCAGTTGCGAGTCTGGCACGCCGCGTCGCCGTCCTATGCCGACGCCGACGCAGCCACAGAGAAGGAAGCAAGAAAATGAGTGGTGCCAGGAGATGTTTTCCATTTCTGAGCGGGATTCGGCGAATCCCAAAGGGATTCCGCAACAAAGCCCAGGGTTGCGAGGAACGAGCTACCCTGGGTAATCGTCGCAAAGAGGTTCATCAACCCCAACGGGGTTGCGACCTCCATCTTGGCGGCCAGGCCACGACCCCGTTGGATGTGTGCAACGCGCGAGCATTTTCGCAGATACCGATAGATTACAAATCTGCGCTACTAATCGGAGGATGCTAAATCCATACGCCTGGTGGGATTGCTGCCCATCAAACCACCATTTCCCAGGATAGCTCGTTCCTCGCCTGCCTGTGCCACAGAACCAAGTGGCGCGGCGGGCAGGCAACCCTGGGCTGAACGCTGGAATCCCTTTGGGATTCGCCGAGAGTGAACGGACGAAAACTGACTGATACGCCTATGAAAAAGACTGCTTTGCTTCTGGCCGTGACGACATGGGTCTGCAAACTGAAAAAACATTTCTTCACGCTGCCCCTCATCCTTTACACTTGGCCCGGAGCCATCACCGGTCAGGCACAATCTGCCGGCACGGTGGTGGCGTGGGGATACGACGGCAACGGCCAAACGATGGTGCCCGTCGCGGCGCAGAGCGGGGTGACGGCGATTGCCGCGGGATATTCTCACAACGTGGCCTTGAAGAACGACGGCTCGGTGGTGGCGTGGGGGGCGTGGGGATACAACGGCAAAGGCCAAACGACGGTGCCCGTCGCGGCTCACAGCGAGGTGACGGCGGTTGCAGCGGGAGGTTCTCACACCGTGTCCTTGAAGACCAACGGCATGGTGGTGGCGTGGGGAGCCAATGACTGGGGCCAAACGACGGTGCCCGTCGCGGCTCAGAGCGGTGTGACGGCGATTGCGGCGGGAGGTGGTCATACGGTAGCCTTGAAGAACGACGGAAGCGTAGTCGCATGGGGGTGGAATGACTACGGCCAAACGACGGTACTCGCAGGCTTGAGCGGGGTAACGGCGATTGCGGCGGGAGGTACGCACACCATCGCGCTCGTCAGCCCAACTGCTATTCAGTTCGCGACGGCTGACTATTCGGTGATGGAGAACGGTGGCGCGGTGTCTCTCACTGTCCAGCGCCTCGGCGATCTCAACGGCACTCACACCGTTGATTATGCGACGCAGAATGGCAGCGCCGCCGCCGGAGTCGATTACACGGCCCAGTCCGGCACCCTTACCTTCACGCCGGGCCAAACGACCCAGACTGTGTCCATTCCCATCCTCAACGACGGTGTTGCCGAAAGTAATGAAGCCTTCCAGGTGCTCCTGAGCAATCTCACGGGGTTTCACGGCGGCCTGGGCGTGCCAGCGACGAGCACCGTCACCATCCTCGACAACGACACGGGATTTCAGTTCAGCGCGGTGCATTATTCGGTTTGGGAGACCGGGGGCGTCGCGACAATCACGGTGCAGCGGGGCGACGACCTGAAGAGGGCGGTCACGGTGGATTACGCCACCAGCGATGGGAGTGCGATGGCGGGAGTGGATTATACTGCGCGGTCGGGCACGCTGCGATTCGCGGTGGATGAAACCAATCTTACGTTCACCATCCCGCTGCACGACGATGGGCTGGATGAAGGCCCTGAGACCTTGAACCTGACGCTCACCAATCCCAGCGCCGGCGTTTCGCTGGGTGCCAGCCGCGACATAGTGCTGGCCATCCTGGATGATGAAAGGCCGTACAACAACGGCCGAAGCCAACTCAAAGCCATCGCGGCAGGGGGTTTTCACACCCTGGCGCTAAAAGCCGACGGCAGTCTCTGGGCGTGGGGCGATAATTCATCAGGCCAGTTAGGCGACGGCACGACGACGGATCGCAACCATCCTTGTCGCACTGGCGCGGACAATGACTGGTCCGCCATCGTCGCAGGTGAGCACAGCCCCTTCACCCTGGCCCTGAAAACCGATGGCAGCCTGTGGGCTTGGGGGTACTGGAACGAGACGCGCTTGACGAGCCCGGTAGGCCTCGGCACGGACAAGGATTGGACCACCATCGCCTTGGCCTTTTGCGGCCTGGCCCTGAAAACGGATGGGAGTCTTTGGCAAGTAGCATCTGAAATGCCTCAGCGCGTCGGCACTGATAATGACTGGTTCACTATCACCGCCGGCGGGGACGATTGTTGGCATTCCGGCCACGCTTTAGCCTTGAAGGTCGATGGGAGTTTCTTCGCCTGGGGCGATAACCGTTTCGGCCAAGTGGGCGATGGCACCACGGAGTATCGCCCCGCGCCCGTGCCCATCGGGACGGACCGCGATTGGGCCGCCATCACGGCCGGAGGCTATCACTCTGCGGCGTTGAAACAGGATGGAAGCCTCTGGGCGTGGGGAGACAACTCGTGGGGCCAGTTGGGTATTGGAACTCTGTTCGACACCAGCCGCCCCGTGCGCGTCAGCTCGGACAACGACTGGGTGGTCATTGCTGCTGGATTGGCTCACACGGTGGCGGTGAAGGCCGACGGGAGCCTTTGGGCTTGGGGTGACAATAGCGAGGGCAAGTTGGGCATTGGCGCGACGGTGGAGATGGTGCCAATGACCAACGTCCCCGTGCGTGTCGGTACGGGCAACGACTGGGCCGTGCCGGCCTTACCGGCCTCGGAGTTTCGGGTCACCAGTCAAGCCGTCGGTAGCGACGGGAGGTTTCGGCTCTCCTTCACGACCATAAACTCCTTCTCGTATTTCATTCTCTATCACGGCACGGAGGTCACCCACATCAGGCAGCCGGTCGCTGCCACGCTCGGCCCGTTTGTTTTTCAACTGACCGACCCGACACCGGTGTCCTCCAACGCCACCGTCTTCTACCGCGTCCGCGCCGTGCCCTTCGCCCAAGCGCTCGACTTGGATGGCGACGGCATCGACGACGGTTACGAACTGCGCCACCGCACCTTCCTCGACCCGTTCAATCCCGCCGATGCCGATCAGGATTTCGATGGCGACGGCCGGTCCAACCTCCAGGAATATCGCGATGGCACCGACCCTGCCACTCCTCCTGACACCCAGGGAACGCCTCAAAAAATAGAGTGACGGACAGAAACTGGCTTATGAGCCAATCAAAAACGAGACACGCACCGCCGAAACAAACCAAATGCTATGAACAAAACCTATTCATCTACGGCCATTGCCATCTTCATTCGCTCGCCCGTCACCTTGACGGGACTGCTTAGCCGCAACCCTGCAATTCTACAGAAGGCAACGAAGAGAACGAAGGCTCAGAGTCTGGGCAACCTCAGCGCTTTGCTCTGGCCAAGCCGGTCACTCAAAAGTGCACAGTCGCAAGCTGGACGGATAACGACCTCCGCTCATGGGCTTCTTCGTTTTCTTCGTTTCCTTCTGTGGACCTCGAACTCGTTACGGCTTCCGAACACCAGAACCGGTCTCCTCGCGGTCGTCATGTCACTGGCCACTTTTACTCAACTGCTCGCCCAGCCCATCATCACCAATCAGCCGCAGAACCAGACGGCCATCGCGGGGACAAACGCCACGTTCACCGTCGGCGCCACCGGCGCGCAGCCGCTGAGCTATCAGTGGCGCTCGTACGCCAACCCGACCACCTTTACCAACATCCCGTTCGCCACGGAGGCCATTCTCGTGCTGGCCAACGTCCAACCGACCACCCGCCGGTTTGGTGTGGTGGTCACCGACGCGAGCGGAATGTCGGCGACCAGCAGCCCACTGGTCACTCTCACGGTGCTTGGCATCGCGTCTCAGCCCGCGGATCAAATCGTGGACGTGGGGGCCACGGCAACCTTTACGGTTGCAGCCACCGGCACGCCGCTCGCTTACCAGTGGCGTTTCAACGGCGCGAACCTGACCGGCAAAACCACCAACAGCCTGGTGTTGGCAAACGCGCAATTGACCAATGCGGGCAACTACTCCGTCGTGGTGACATACGCCCTCGGCTCCGTCACCAGCCGGGTCGCTCTGTTGAGCTTCACGGTTCATCGCATCGAGGGGATTACGGCGAACCCCGATCACAGCATTTCGTTGAACCTGGCGGGTGTGGTCCCAAGGGTCTTTGCTCCTTACTACGACCTCTATCCGCTCGAGGATTCGATCAACCTGGTTGCCTGGTCACCCTTGGCCATGCTCCTGCGAACGAACGCTACCTTGGACGCATTAAGCTATCTCGACCCCGAAGCGGCGAATTTCGATAAACGGTTTTACCGGACTCCGATCAACTTTTTGGTCACGCCTTTCCCCAAGCCGTCAGGTCCCTACACAGTGGGAACTATTTCCCGGCTGCTGACCGATCCATCGCGAACCAATCGCTACAGCATCCCCACGAACAGCTCGTTCATGGTGACGTTCTGGTATCCTGCCGAGGCCAGGGCCGGAGTGCTCCCGGAGGCCTACGTTGAAAACAATCCCGGTCTGTCGTCTGTTTATTCTTATTTGAACCCGCGCAACCCTGATATCGTAACCCAATTTGTGTCCCACGCGCTTCCTGGCCTGCCAGTGGCCACCAACGAAATCAGTTATCCTGTGTTGATCTCGGCGACCACCGGCGCTACCCGGCGACAAAACACCGACAAAGCACTGGAACTGGCCAGTCATGGATATGTCGTAGTGGCCATAGATTTCGTAAATGCCTCGGCATCGTTATTTCCAGACGGCCGGGTCATGTACGGAACAGGAGCCTGCTTCTTCCCAAGAACGTGCTTCCAGCCATTTCTCGACAATGGGATTAAGGATATCCGGTTTGTCCTGGATGAACTGAGTCGGCTCAACACAACCGAATCCCTGTTTGCCGGGCGACTGGACTTGGAGCGGTTGGGTATCTTCAGTTTCTCCTTGGGATGCGTCGTGGCGGCGGAATTTTGTCGGACCGACGCGCGTTGTAAAGCCTTCGTCCTGCTGGACGGAGGGGGCCCTCTTCTCGAACTGCTACCTGATCTCATGCGGCTAGGACTACAAAAGCCGTTTCTTTCGATGTGCAGCACAAAGGATCGCCCCGCATCGCCGGACCCCGACTACAACACCAATTGGATGTTTACTTCCCTCGTCCTTTTCACCAACGCGATCGACAATGCATTCTTGTTTCAAATTCAAGATTCTGGGCACGCCAGTTTTGGCGACAGGGGCTCGCTCATTAGCGATTCGACATTAACAGTTGATCCGACCCCCACTTCCAGGGGCATAAGCCAGACCATAAGAGCTTGCACGCTCTCGTTCTTCGACAAATACCTCAAGAACCAGGACGACCACTTGTTGGACAACCCCGCAGCGGTTTATACCAACATCATCAACTTTCGGAGCAAATGATCCACTGCCATGAAAACAACCAGCAACCAACTGACTATGGCCATGACAACCGTCATTCCTTCACTCGTCCCTTTGGCGGTATGGAGCAGGAACGGTAGAACCGGACTCTTCGCCGTCGCCATGTCACTGGCAACTCTTACTCCAGTGTTCGGCCAGCCCGTCATCACCCTGCAGCCGCAAAGTCACTCAGTGAGCCTGGGGGCGAACGTCAGCTTCAGCGTGTCGGCTAGCGGCGATGAGCCTTTTAGCTATCAATGGCGACGGAACGAGATAGCTCTGGCGGGAGAAACCAACGACACCCTGACCCTGACGAACGTGCAACTCGCTCAGGCCGGACGCTACAGTGTCGTCGTCAGTGACGGCTTCGGGGATTCGACGATCAGCGACGCCGCCACGTTGACGGTCGATCCGACTTTCACCAAGGTCATCGAGGGACCGGGGGGCGACGTCGGCAACAGCCGTGGTGCGGCGTGGGGTGATTACGACAACGATGGCTTCATCGACTTGTTCGTCCCCAATATTGGCCCGCGCGCCAGCCCAGCCAGTCATTTTCTCTACCACAACAACCGCGACGGCACGTTCAATCGTGTTACCAATGGGCCGGTCGGGGAGGTCCAAAGCGTGGCCCGAGGGGCGGTGTGGGGCGACTACGATAACGACGGTTACCTCGATCTGGTCCTCGTGAATGAAGATCAACCGAATTATCTGTTTCACAACAACGGCGACCGATCATTCGAGGAGGTCCCCAATGCCGCGGTCGTCTCGGATATCGCCGACTCGCGAGGGGTGACCTGGGTGGATTACGATAACGACGGGTATCTGGACTTATTCCGCACCGCGTTTGACGAGCCGCGCCGCCTTTACCACAACAATCACGAGGGGACCCTCACACAAATCATGCAGGGCGATTTCCTCACCGTGCCGGGTGTCTTCTTCGGCGTGGCGTGGGGCGACTACAACAACGATGGCCGGCCCGACCTTTTCCTGCCGCAAGGCGACGAGGATGCCGGCCTGGCCAGTTACCTTTACCGGAACGATGGTGGCGGCACGTTTACTCGAGTGGGCGCCGGGATGCTGGGCACTTCTAATGGCACGGCCGCGGCGTGGGGAGATTACGATAATGACGGCGATCTGGATCTGTTCGTGTCTTGCTCTTATGCCCCGGGCACCATAAATCGGCCCAACGTTTTTTACCGCAATGACGGCAACGACGTGTTCACGAGCGTCGCCTCCCTACCGGCCAACGACCCGGAGTATCAAGGTGGGGCCTCGTCGGGCAGCTACTGGGGCGATTATGACAATGACGGTTGGCTCGACTTGTTCGTCGCCAATCGCGGCCCCGGACAAAAGAACTTTCTGTATCACAACAACGGCGACGGCACCTTTACCAAGATCACCAGCGGCAGTCTGGTGAATGATGGCGGCAATTCGTTTGCCGCCGCATGGGGCGATTATGACAACGATGGCTTTCTGGACCTGTTCGTTGCAAACGGCGGGGAGGCTAATTTTCTCTATCACAACAACGGGAACGACAATCATTGGATCGAGTTCCGGCTGATCGGCACCCGTTCGAATCGTGCGGCCATTGGCGCGAAGGTGCGGCTGCACGCGACGATCAATGGACAGACGTTGTGGCAGATGCGCGAAGTCTCCGGCGGCGACGGCCTCAGGGGCCAGAACAGCCTGCACGTCCACTTCGGCCTGGGCAACGCGACGAATGCGGACCTCGTACGCATCGAGTGGCCCTCCGGCACCGTGCAGGAGTTGCACAATATCGCGGCCCAGCAATTCCTCACCGTGACCGAGCCGGGCGGCGAACCGCGCTTGGCGGCCACGGGGGAGAATGGCCAGTTGCAACTGACGCTGACCGGCAAGCAAGGCTCCCGCTACGCCATTGAGACTTCGACTGCGTTGCCCAACTGGAATAGCGCGGCCCTCACGGCCACGGTCACGAACCAGAGCGGCACGGTGACTTTCTCCGTGCCCAATGCGACCAGCGGCGCGCAACGTTTCTACCGCGCGGTGTGGCCGTGAACCGTCCGAAACAAAACAGACCAAATGAAAGCCTATTTAACTCTTGCCATCAGCGCTGCCATGCTCTCACTCGGTACCTTGGTGCGACTGTTGGGCCGCAGCCAATACGATTCCACAGAAGGCAACTAAGCCGGAAGTATGCAGTGACAAACAGCGAATGAACGCGAGTCCACGCGAATAGATCTGGGATGGAAGCGGCCTGTGCCCTTGCGAAGGGACTCACTCTTCACTGACCCGGCAGATCCATGCGCAAGTCGGCCCCCATCTCCATTTTCATTCGCGTTTATTTGCGTCCGTTCGCGGTTGAATCACATATCTTTTCTTCTGCTGGTCAAATGTGCGGTACTCCTTCACAATTCTACTATGGTTTCCGGTGGTGCAACTCCGAACCCGCTTTTGCCCGATGCGACTTCCAGTTTTGCGACGACGCACTGGAGCGTGGTGATGGCAGCAGGTGGCAACGATTCGTTATCAACCCAAGCCGCCTTGGCAGCACTGTGTCAGACCTATTGGTATCCACTGTATGCTCATATTCGCAGGCGCGGATATGATGCCGACGCCGCCCGCGATCTCACACAGGGTTTCTTCGCCCAGGCAATTGCCAGTGGATCTCTCGGCAAGGCGGACTCGAGTCGGGGACGCTTCCGCACTTTTGTCCTTACAGTCCTCGATCATTTCCTGCACCACCAGCACCGCGACGCACAGGCACTCAAGCGCGGCGGAAGCACCGAAATCGTTTCCTGGGACGTTGAGGATGCAGAACACCGTTACACGCTCGAAGCCCGAGATGATCGCTCCCCGGATCGAGAGTTCGACCGCCGCTGGGCGCTTGCTACGCTGGAAACGGCGCGCGGCCACTTGCGAAAAGAACTATCCATTGGAGGCAAAGCGGAACTATTCGACCTGCTGCGACCGCATCTGTGCGCGGATCTTGATGCGGTCCCCTATGCGCAGATTGCCACACAACTGAAAATGACCACGGTCGCGGTCAAAGTTACGGTACACCGCTTGCGTCGGCGGTATGGCGAACTGCTGCGGCAGGAAGTTGCGCATACGCTCGCAGACTCGGCGGACGTCGAGCAGGAAATTCGGCATCTGATCGCAGCATTAAGCGATTGAGAGCGTGTCCGGAAAATCGCGTTCGGTGTCCACCCTTCAGGGTGTCCGTGCGCAGAAACACGCTAAAGCGTGGACACCAAACGGCGGCGGTCCTGGCCAAAGCCACTGCCAAACGATTTTCCCGACAGGCTCTCAGCTGAGGATTAATCTCGACTGTGCTCCGTGGCAATTAATTGTTCTTTTTGATTCCGTGTAACCTTCGCCTGTTTCCCGGCTAGAAGAGCAGCAGATGGATATGCTGCTGATAGAAACCGGCGGGATGGCAAGCCTCCGAATATCGACTCGCCCTTATCTCCATCTTATGATCAAAAACTCCACCTGTCCGGATTGCGGCGCACCCCTCAGCAGTGATGGTCTTTGCGCGCGTTGTGAACTCGCTGTAGCGCTGGAAACCGCCCTCCCCGCTGGGCAAATGCCAGTCGAAAGCCCGGAAAGCACTCTAAGACGTTTTGGCGATTACGAGCTGATCGAGGAACTGGGCCACGGCGGGATGGGGGTGGTTTACAAGGCCCGGCATCTCAAGCTGAACCGGATTGTCGCCCTCAAAATGTTGCTGCTGGGCCAGTTCTCGAGCGAACAAGCCATCAAGCGCTTCCAGCGCGAAGCGCAAGCGGCAGCGGCTCTGCGTGACCCGAACATCGTTGCAGTTCACGATGTGGGTGAGGTCGATGGCCAGCACTATTTTACGATGCAGTTTATTGAAGGCCGCAGCCTCGCCTCCATTCTCCGCGAGGGTCCGTTGCCTTCGCGACAAGCTGCCACTTACTGTGGCGGAATCGCAAAGGCCATCAGCTCGGCCCACAGTGCCGGAATTCTCCACCGAGACCTTAAGCCCTCCAACATTGTTATTGATGCGGTCGACCAGCCTCACATCACTGACTTTGGGCTAGCTAAACGCTTTGCCGCGAGCGATACAACGCTGGCTGCTGGCGCGGCGGGATTTCAGGGTGTCGGTGAGGATCTAACGCTCAGCGGGCAGATAGTTGGCTCGCCCAACTACCTGGCGCCGGAACTCGCAGCCGGCAACCTCGGACAAGTCACTCCTGCCACAGACCTCTTTTCGATTGGCGCGATGCTTTACGAGTGCCTGACGGGCCGGCCGCCCTTCATCTCACCAACACTTCAGGAAACGCTGCTGAGGATTCGGGATACCGAAGCTGTCTCCCCTCGAACGCTAAATTCCAACGTGCCGCGCTCTCTTGAAACGATCTGCCTGAAATGTTTGCAGAAAGAACCCGCGAAACGCTATGTGACTGCGCAGGAGCTCGCGAATGACCTGCAGCGGTATCTTCAAAACGAACCGATTCACGCTCGTCCGGTGATGCTCCCTGAAAGAGTATGGCGCTGGTGCCGGCGCAAACCCGCGCTGGCCACTGCCTATAGTCTCGTAATCTTACTCGTAATCTTAATCTTAATCGCTTCCCCTATTGCCCTCTTTCGCATCAATCAAGCGCTCCAGCGCACCGAACAGGAATCGCTCAAAGCCCGCCAATTCGCTTACGCCTCGGACATGAATCTCGCTCATCAAGCCGTCCAAGAGGACGACTTCTACCGCGCGCTTCAACTGTTGGACCGTCACCGACCCGCTGCCAATCCACTTCGTAGCAGCCGACGTGAGGAGGCTCTGATCTCAAAATCCGAAATCCGAAATCCGAAATCCGAAATCGATTTGCGCGGGTGGGAGTGGCGTTACTTGTGGCGCCAATGCCAGGGCGAGGAGCGCTTCATCCTGGGCGAGCATACCAACGGAGCCACTGCGGTCGGCCTGTTGGCGGACGGGAAGACGGTGTTCTCCGCTGGCCGGGACAAATTCGTTCGCCTGTGGGATCTTGAATCCCGGGGTCAAATCGGCCTGCTGCCCCATGCGGAGGAAGTCATCGGCGCCGCCGCCTCACCCGATGGCCGCTGGCTCGCCACGGCCAGCATGAAGGGGCCTGAAGGCCAACCTGTTCTCCTTTGGGATCTGGCAAGCCGAAAGATCGCCGCCACTCTCACCACGAACTTCTGGCTGCGCCCCGGGAGCATCACCTTTTCACCGGACAGCCAGTGGCTGGCTTTCGCGACGGTCTTCGGCGGCCTTCGGTTGTGGAATGTGAAGGCCCGCAGCGAGGTCACGAATTTGCTGGCGTCTAGTCCATCGAGTGCGCCCCTCGGACTGGCCTTCTCTCCCGACAGCCGCACTCTGGCCTACAGCGGAACCGAGGACGGCGCGATTCTGCTCTGGAACCTCGCCAGCCGTTCGGTGATTGGTCGGCTCGCCGGGCACCAAAGCGTTGTTATCGGCCTCGCCTTCTCGCCCGATGGTCGAACGCTGGCTTCGGGGAGTGATGACAGCGGGTCATCCGCCTCGTTGATGTTGAAACAGGAAGTCAGAAATCCGAACTGCGAGGCCATCTCAAGAGTATCTCGAGCCTGACCTTCACGCCGGATGGGCAAACGCTGCTCTCGGCCAGCGACGATGGCACCCTTCGCGTTTGGGACCTTGTGGCAAGGGCGAAGGAAAAGCTTGTTCACGAATTCGCCCGGAACTCGATTAGCACCGCTTGGCGCAGTTACGGACCTGCGCTCTGCCTTTCGCCGGATGGCCGCCATCTTCTCACCCTTTATACCAATCAAACCTTCAGCGTGTGGGACACGCTGCGTCTGGCCGAAGGAGCGCGCCAACCGCTCCCCTTCACCAACACGACGTTTGCCGCCGTGGCCCCGGGCGGCAGGCTGGCCGCCTTCGGAAGTCGGAGCGGCGAAGTGATGCTGTGGGATGGCGAGACGATCCAGGCGCGTTCCTTCGCCTGGCCGGGCACGAATTACATCGGCCGGCTGGTCTTCTCGCTGGATGGCCGCCACCTGGCCGCCGCCGACGACTCAAAGGCCCTCGCGCAGATGAGCGTTGCCAGCGACACCAAGAGGACCGTTCGCGTGTGGGATATGGGCGCCCGGAAGCAGACGCACTTCTTTCCCACCGACGAGGACGGGCTTCCGGTGTCACTGACATTTTCAGCCGATGCCAGGGCGCTCATGGCTGGCTTCTCGGAAGGCCCGATCAAGCTCTGGCCACTCGACGGACCAGGCGAAGCCGCCCACTTTCTTGGACATTCCGGATGGGTGAGAGGGCTGGCAATGTTGACCAACGGTCAAACGCTTGTCTCCGCCGGTCCAGACATTCGCTTTTGGGATGTCCGGACTCGCCGGGAGACCGACAAACTCAATCCAAGAACAGGTGAATACAACTGCCTTGCGCTTTCCTCTGACGGCCGCCGATTCGCCACCGGCGCTGGGGATGGATTGATTTCGATTTGGGACGTGGCTTCGCACCAGGAAGTGGCAACGCTTGAGGGACACAAAGAACAAGTGATGCAACTGGCCTTTACTCCCGATGGCGATCATCTCGTCTCGGTGAGCAAGGACCAATTGCGAGTCTGGCGCGCCGCGTCGCCGGCCGAGACAGACGCCGCAGAGAAGGAGGCAAGAAAATGAGTAGTGCCAGGCAATGTTTTCAATTCCTGACCGGAATTCGGCGAATCCCAAAGGGATTCTGCAACAAAGCCAGGGTTGCGAGGAACGAGCTACCCTGGGTAATCGTCGTAAAGAGGTTCATCAACCCCAACGGGGTTGCGTCCTGCCTTGTCCCTGCCGAGGCCACAACCCCGTTGGGGTTGCTGCCGCTCAAACCACATTTCCCAGGGTAGCTCGTTCCTCGCAACCCTGTACGCCGGAATCCTTTGGGATTCGCCGAGCGTGAACGGACAAAACGGACTTATACGCCTATGAAAAAAACAACCTTTCTTCTGGTCCTGACGACGTTGGTCTGCAAACCCATGAAAACAATCCCGCTACTCCAATTCACCCGCCTGCCCGCCGCATGGCTTCGGGAGGCAGGCGCACTGCGACGCCGCGGAATATTCCTCGCCGTGCTCGCCGGCTGTTTCGCCGTGGGACTGGGGGCGACCCACGCCGCGACGCCCACCCTGCAACCGCTCCTTCAAGGCAAGTGGCCCGCGTTCCCACGAGGAGGCGACGCCCGAGATGTCAAGGTGTCGGGCAACTACGCCTACGTGGCGGATCACGATGCGGGCCTGCAGGTGATCGACGTGAGCAACCCCACCAACTGCGTGCGCGTGGGCGGCTATGACACCGGCGGGTCTGCCTTCGGTGTGGCGGTGGCGGGCAACTACGCCTACGTCACGGATGGCTATGCGGGCCTACAGGTGATTAACGTGAGCAACCCCACCAACTGCGTGCGCGTGGGCGGCTATCACGCCGCCGGACTTACCTTGAGCGTGGCGGTGGCGGGGAACTATGCCTACATGGCGATTAACGGTGGGCTCTTCCGGGTGATTGACGTAAGCAACCCGACCAACTGCGTACCCGTGGGCTACTATGACACCAGCGGAGATGCCTACGGCGTGGCGGTGTCGGGCAACTATGCCTACGTAGCGGCTTCATCAGGCTTAGATGTGATTGACGTGAGCGACCCGACCAATTGCGTGCGCGTGGGCGGCTATGACACCGGCGACTATGCCATCGGCGTGGCGGTGGTCGCCGGCGGCATCTATGTAGCGGATGGGGCAGCGGGCCTGCTGGTGCTGCCCACGCTGCCCAATGTGCAGTTCACCGTGCGGGTGGACGCCACCCCAAGTGTGCCCTTCACCCTCGAGTCCGCCACCGATCTGTCTGCCTTGTTCCCGTGGACACCGTTGTTGACCACCAACGTGCCCGCCATGCCCTTCGACTACGTGGACTTCGACGTGAAGCTCTCCGACAAGCCGCAGAAGTACTACCGCGTCCGCCGGCCGTAAACCATCCGCTCAAGCCCCCGTGTCACAATTATGAAGACGACATCTTACCTTCTTCGGGCTGGCCTCGTGCTGAGCCTCTTCCACAGCGCTTGGGCGCAGCCAATTATCACCAAGCAACCGCAGAACCAGACGGCCATCGCGGGGACCACCGTCACGTTCACCGTCGGCGTGACCGGCGCGGAACCGTTGAGTTATCAGTGGCGCTCGCACGTCAATGCCACCAGCTTCACCAACATCCCATTCGGCACGGAGGCCACACTCGTGCTGACTAACGTCCAGCCGACTAGTCGCCGGTTTGGTGTTGTGGTCACCGACGCGGGCGGATTGTCGGCGACCAGCAGCCCACTGGTCACACTCACGGTGCTGGGCATCACGACTCAGCCCGCGGATCAAATCGTGGACGTGGGCGCCACGGCCACCTTTACGGTTTCCGCCACCAGCGCGGCATCGCTCGGTTACCAGTGGCGCTTCAACGGCGCGAACCTCGTGGGCAAAACCAGCGCCAGCCTGGTGTTGGCCAACGCGCAATTGACCAATGCGGGCAACTACTCGGTTGTCGTGACCTACGCCATCGGCTCCGTCACCAGCCGGGTCGCTCTGTTGACGCTCTCGACCGTTCATCGCATTGAGGGGATTGCGGCGAACCCGGGTCACACCATTTCGCTGAGCCTGGAGGGTGTAGGCCCAAGGCCCTTTACTAATCTCTACGACATCTATCCGCTCGATGCTTCTACGAACTTGGTGGACTGGTCGCCCTTGGCCATGCTCCAGCGCACGAACGCTTCCTTGGACGCATTGAGTTATCTCGACCCCGACGCAACGAATTTCGATAAACGGTTTTATAGAACTCCCACCAACTTCTTAATCACCGCTTTCCCCAAACCGACAGGTCCTTACCCGGTGGGAACTGTTTCTCGACTGATGACCGATCCATCGCGATCGAATCGCTACAACATCCCGACGAACAGTTCGTTCATGGTGACCTTCTGGTATCCAGTCGAGGCTCGGGCCGCAGTGCTGCCGGAAGCCTACGGTGAAAAAGAAGTCATTCCTATCAGCCCTGACATGGTAGCCCAATTGGTATCCCACGCGCTGCCTGGCCTGCCACTGGCTACCAATCAAACCAGTTATCCTGTGGTGATCTACTCACACAGCCTTACAACTGGTTTGTTTCGGCGACAAAACAGCGACAAATCGGAAGAGCTAGCCAGTCATGGATATATCGTGGTGGCTGTCGATCACATGAATGCGGCCACATCGGTATTTCCAAACGGCCAGGTCGTCCATGGAACAGTACCCGCTGACAGATGCGACCGAGCGGCATTCCAAACCCTTCTTGACAATGCGATTAAGGACATCCAGTTCGTCTTGGATGAACTGAACACCAACGACACGCTGTTGGCCGGGCGAATGGACTTGGAGCGATTGGGTGCCTTAGGTTACTCTTGGGGATGCGTCCCGGTGGCAGAGTTTGGTAGGATCGACCCACGTTGTAAGGCGGTGATCTTGTATGACGGGGGCCGACTTCTCCAAGTGCCACTTGATCTCAATCAGTTTGGACTACAAAAGCCGTTTCTTTCGATGAACAGCACCACGGGGTGGACCGATCTGTGCCCCAACGACGGCCCTTGGCTGTCTGCTTCCCAGACCCTCTTTACTAACGCAACCCACGATGCATTCTGGTGTCAGATTCAAGGTTCTTTGCATAACAGTTTTGACGAGCTTGTCGGGCTGATTTACGGCCCGACACTTACATTCCAGGATGGTCCGACCCCCGCTTCCAGGGGCATAAGCCAGACGATAGGAGCCTGCACGCTCTCCTTCTTCGACAAATACCTCAAGAACCAGGACGACCATTTGTTGGACAACCCCGCGGCGGTTTATCTCAACATCATTAACTTTCGGAGCAAATGATCCACTGCCCAGAAAGCTACCCAGGCCGCAGGCCGGCGCGAGCGGATGCGCAATTCTGCGACGCAGGTGCCCAGGACCGATTGACCCCCATCCTGCTTGCGAGCGTGGTCAAGCGAGCAGTGGCCGAGATAAGCCGAGGACGGCGGAGGGCAAGAAAGGCTGCCCTTCGACTCGCTGCGCTCGCTCAGGGCCATTCGACTCCGCCTGCGAATCTCGGGGAATGGCCTGCCGTGAGCGGAGGCGGAGTCGAATGACTCCAGAGGAAGGACTCGAACCTGTGCGCCTAAACGGAGGCTCTCAGGCAAAGTCAAAAACACGCCTTTAGCTAGGTCCTAAAGACCTGAACATAAGCAACTTGGAGCCAGTTGTCGGATTCGAGCACTGAACGCCGCGATCGAGCACTGAACGCCGCGATTTCGGGGGTACGATGGCCCGATTTTACCCACTAATCAAGCTAACTCTTCCACTGCTCGCACGTGCTCGCACGTGCTCAATTGGTGTCCGTTTTGGTGTCCCTGCTCGAATCCGGACTGGCGGTGGACTTGGCGCAGCGCCGAGAGGAGTTGCGGCCGGAACTCGAGATCCGTAAGCTGTATTCCGCAGGCAAATCGCAACCTGATCCGTTCGTGCAAAATCGGAACTGAAACAAGGACTCAACGATCACTCAGATAACCAACATGAAAACAAAACTCTCGCTTCTCGCGTTCGCTTCGATTCTGTCGGGCCAGATCTGCGTGGCCCAGGACAAAGCGCCGGTGGACGA
>WNFZ01001358.1_pt1 | contig 25642 bp, 26 predicted proteins | sample 5400081 | NCBI WGS metagenome assembly WNFZ01 (sample SAMN13153365, study PRJNA577476) | soil metagenome | isolation source: 80 cm soil or saprolite under grassland replicate 1 | place: USA:California | collected 2016-06-15 | reverse complement strand
GCTCCACGTACCCCTTCCCGCGACGGCGGTGCCTAGAAAAGCGAGGAACAGCGGTAGGGCACATCCGAGAGAAGCGAGCCCGTAAGCCAGCCCGAACGCCGCATATCCACGAGTGCCGGAGCTGGTCGCATCGCGGCCGACTTTGCTCGCAACCTGCTGCGCGGTGTCCACGCCGAGGGACCTGCCCCCAAGGCTCATGCCTCCCGCGATGATCAGGAGGACCCCGACACCGAGCCCGACCCACGGCAGCAGACGGACGATGAGAGACGAGGCCAATGAGAAGAGGGCGCCGGTCACGCCAAAGAGAAGGGTGAACGCCACGGCCACCACTCCGCTTACGGCGAGCGATCGCCGAGTGCGCGCCGTGAAGCTCTTGCCGGTGTTCCCCTCGTTCAGATACAGGCCGAGGTACGCGGGAAGGAGCGCGAAGCCGCACGGGTTGAACGCCGCGACGATGCCGAGCAAGAAGGCGTACACCCACCAGACGCTGCTTCCCGCTCCGGAGGTGAGGCTGCTGATCGCCGAGGAGATCCGCTCGACGAAGATCACCGGGATCCCGCCCTCGGGAGAGGAGAGGAGCCCAGCCGTTACCGCGACGCCGAGAACCAGCACGGTCACCGCGACCACCCAGATCCGTCGCCGAGACTCAGTGCGAGCACCCGATGGTGCGATCGTCTGGCTCATGCGGCGGGTGAGGAAAGGCTTTGAACGAGTGGCGCGATCGCGTCGGTCAACTCAGTGCCGCGCCCGATGATCGTCCCTCCGGAACTGATGAGTGGCTCGGGGACATCCTGCCAGGTGGCGTCAGGCCCGTAGAGGTAGTACACGTCCCACGCGGGACCGAAGCTGTGCTCGACGTTCTTGGCGAACCAGTCGCTTGTGGCGGCCGCCCCGTCCCAGTAGTGAACCACCCGTGGGTCGGGCAGCACCCGCTGCGACACGTCGGCAGCCTGCTGCGTGCCCGCCAGGAACGGAACCCACACGGCGTAGACGCGAAGGTTTGAGGCTTCGTACTTCTCAAGGATCTCCCGCTGCACCCAACTGGCGCCAGCAAGACATTCCGTTCAGGTGGGGGAGATCAGCAGGATCAGCCTGACCTTCCCCGAGTCTTCATTGAACCGTTCACGGAGCTCCGAGATGCTGCGGAGTTCGGCGACCCTCCCATTTCGGGAGGTCGAACCGGTCCCCGGGCTTGGGCCAGACGTGCACGCCGAAGACGCCAGGGCGAGCGCGAGGAGAATGGGGAGCAGGCGGGCGGGCCGAAACGGACTTCGAACTCGCAGCAGGGAGAGCGTGCGTATCAGGCGGCGGAGCATAGAGCACCTCCACGTCGGTCGTGAAGCTTTGGGCGGTGAGCTTGAGGCCCTCCGTCATCGTGAGATACGGCGTCCAGCAGTTGGACAGATTGGACACGATGAGGCTGAAACTTCAATAACCCGTCGCGATCACGATGCGTGTGCCGTTGCTATCCGACCGCTTCCTCAACAAACCCGGCGATGGCCTTATCGTAGAACACGCGATGGTCCCACACGGACTGCGATGTTCCCTTCACCCGCTAGGTGCCCTCCAGAGGTTGTTGGGCCGCCTCGGCGGACCCTGGATGCAGGCTTGAGCGGACGACTTCCTCAAGGTACACCCGCGCCCCATCCGGGAACTCAACTTCAACTGGGTTAGCCAGCTTCGTCGAACGCCGCCCGGAGACCAGTGACAGCCTCAGGCGGCATGTGCTCGGCCACGCTGTCCCATCCGATTGCTTGGATCAGCGCCGCTTAACCGACGCATCGAACAGCTGTCTCGTGCCTCCGCCCGGCGGCGTTTAGCTTCTCGACGGCCGTCTTGACCAACACCCCTTCATCATCCGGCTGGAGGATGGCACACGACCCCTAGGCAGTTCTACTCCAGGCTGAAACCACTACCCCCTACCCGACCTCCCGCCACTGCGAGCTCGGCATGGTGCTCTCGATCTACAACGCTGGACCACGCTGTCGAGCCCATACCAGCTCTAGACCCGTCGTGGGAAACGGGGGCCGGAGGAGGATGCGGGCGGAGGGTCAGTCTGACGAGTTTCTAGGGGACGCGTCCTGACGCCAGTTCGCGCAGTTGACCTTCGAGCTTCTCAGCCATCTCGCCAGTTCGCGCAGTTGACCTTCGAGCTTCTCAGCCATCTCTCCCGCTTCAGCCGATTCACGAAGAAGTGCGGCGACGGCGCTCCCTAGCGCACGATGGAGTTCGTCTCGCTCGAGCGATCGCACGAGCGCATCGTTCCACGGATCCACGACCTCGGCGGGCAGTCTGTCGAAGTCCCTCCCGAACCAGCCATCGAGCCCCCGCCGGCGACAAGCGAGGTGAAGGCCGTGGTCGCGTACAGCGCTGATCCAATACTCCGCCTGCCAATACCGCCCTCGCTCGATTGCCGCACGTGCATGCCGTGTGTGATGGACCGCGTACCCGAACAGTTCCTGCGCCGGCGTCGGCGGTTCGTCCGGGCGTTCGACAGCCTTCCCGAACAGCAGCCTGACCTTCGGCCCGCCCGGGCCAAACTCGGACGCTGGCGTAAAGGAGAGGTCAAGCTCCAGGCAGCCAGGGAGTAGGAACACTCGATAGATGATCGGTCCGCTGGGAAGGTCGAACAAATGGACCCCGTCGAACTCACGAACGACGCTCCGACTCCAGTCTTCGAGTACATCCGTCACAGGCACGTCATCTGCCACGGCGAACATGAGATCGAGGTCTGACCAGCGGTCTCCGTCGTCATGTGCAAGAGAGCCAACGACAGCCCCGGCTACGACACGAGGATCAGACGACGCCATTCCTGCACCCGATCCCGCACCCGGTCACGATCCTCAATGGTGAACACGATGGCATTCTGGATCCCGTGCCCAGGCAAGAACAAGCTTCCAACTGACTCACTACTCGGAGACGAGATTTCTGCCCACCAAAAGCCCGCCGGCGTGCATCACTCCGTCAAGCTCCAATCGATCTCCTCCCGCCCTGCGGCGAGGAGCGCGTAGTTCGCCCGTGTGAACGGCTTGCTCCCGAAGAAGCCCTTGCGGGCGGCTTGGGGCGAGGGGTGCGTCGACTCGATGACCGTGTGCCGGGACGTGTCGATGAGCGACTTCTTTCGCCGGGCCTCCTCACCCCAGAGGATGAACACCACTGGATCGGTCTTCGCGGCGATGACCCGGATCACCTCGTCGGTGAACGTCTCCCACCCTTCGTGGCGATGCGAGCGCGGCGCCCCTGCCCGCACCGTCAACGTTGCGTTGAGCAGTAGCAGCCCTCGGCGTGCCCACGGTTCGAGGTTTCCGTGGTCGGGAATCGGTACGCCTAGATCGTCGTGCAGCTCCCGATGGATGTTCACCAACGATGGCGGCCTCCGTACGCCGCCGCGGACGGAGAAGGCCAAGCCGTGCGCTTGGCCTTCTTCGTGATACGGGTCCTGGCCGAGGATGACCACCTTCGTCTGGGCGCACGGCCTGAGAAGCAGCGCGGTGAAAACCTCGTCCTGGGGTGGGTAAACGCTGTAGCGCGAGCGTTCTTCCGCGACGAACTCCTTGAGCTTAGCCCAGCACGGCTTCTCGAACTCTTGCCTGAGCAAGGGTTCCCAGTCAGTGCCGAGCAGTGGATTCCGTTCGGCCACGGTTGTCGCTCGTTTCCTAGCATGCCCCGAGTCGTCGATCACCTCGATCGGGCTGCGCTCTGCGCCTGCGCCGCCCTCTCTCCGCGAGGAATGGTGACCCTCCAGTGCCTCGGTTCGTCTCCCTCGACCAGGAGAGCCTCGCTTGGCTCGGCCTCAAGGGAATATGGTCGACGCCGATAGTAGTGCGAGTTTGACAGTGGGAGGGAGACGATGCTGAGTTTGCTGCTCCAGTCATCCCAAACCAATGGCGGCGCGGCCGCGGTCGGCCTCATCTTCGGGCTCATCATTTGGTTCCTCATGTTCTGGGGACTCCACGCTCTCGCACATCTTCTGCCGTTCCCTGGCAAGGACAAGGCCCACGACCATGCAGCGTCTTTGCCATCGTGGCACGGGGCGAGTCCTCTCCCGCCGGCACCGCCATCGTGAGATCGGAGTATCGGCGCGACGGCAAGGCTGTTCGGAGCGAGTCGACCGACGGCTTCTGTCACAGGGCGACCATGTCGCAATAGAACTTCAGGTCGATGAAGATGCGATTGATCCCGCTGTTACATTAGCGTTTCAAGCTCGGAAACAACCTTCTCTACGAAAGCGCGGGCGCGCTCTAGGTGGTCCAAACCTCGCGACTCAGGGAGGAGTATTCCTGGAGTCATATGGCCCTCCGCTTGCACATCCTTGTCCTCGGGACGAGCGATAAGCCGCATGATTGATGTGCCCACTTCCAACGTGTTCAGCATGCCCTCACCGAGGAAAGCGGACAAGTTCAACGGCGGCGCACCGATCGCGAAGTCAAACCGCTGGCTTACCGCAAGAATTGGCGTGGGGAGTCGGTGTTTGTCGGCATTGCTGAGGTCACGCACGAACGCAAGGGGATGGATGTAGGTTCCCGTATATCGGTCAGGTCCACTCTGAGCGTGGTACGGCTGCAACGACTCGACCTTGGCGACGTGGGCCGGATCCATTTGTTTGGTGGCACGAGCGGCCGCTCCGCTGCCGAAGGTCGCGAGCGTATCGGCTATGGGGAACTTGACCCCCTCGGGGTCCGACGGCGTCCGCCCGCCCCAATGCGCCAGCTCCCACGCGAGATGGTCGAGGGCGGATCGGAGGTTGTGGATAACGTCACCGATGATTACCCCCCACCGGAGGGTAGGAACCGGTTGTGGAACTGCCGTGATCCGGGCTATGTGAGAGCCGGTCTGAGGGTCGTACTCTGCCCTGAAGGGTATCGGGTGGGCTTCAAGCCAGGCGGCAACCTCCCTATCCAGTACCTCGCGGTGTTCTTCAGCCCGTTTGATCTTCTCTCGGCAACCATCGAGGGTCGACACCATGGTTGACAGAATGGAGACACGACGCCACCCAAGATGCAAACCGAGAGCGAAGCGCGTCAGCGCGGTCCATGGCACCCCACCCAGCCCGACCCCGCCATCGATGCGCCAGATCCCCTACTTGGCGGCGACAAATTGCTAGGGCTGGTCGATCCGGCGATACTCTCCTGCGCTATGGATGTACGGGAGGAACATCAGCAAAACGCGGTAGCGGATCAAGTAAGCGCCTTGGTCGCCGTCACTCGACCGGTGATTGCAGGCGTCCTTCAGTCGATCTCTGATGAGGTAATTGCCGCCGTCTCATCGAGGGCGCAAATACCACTCAAAATGCTCGGAAGGCTTCGCAAAGAAGGTGATGGGGACTGCGGAATCGCGTTCGAGTACGCCATCCACAACGCCGTCGCCACCCATGATTCCACTGTGGCTGGGCGCGTGGCTGATGCCCTCAAGCAATGTCGGATCATGAGAGGCGATCCCGCTTCGATCCTGTTCGCCATCGAGAAGACAGGCGCTCAGCAACTTCTGTCTACTGAAATCGAACTCATCACCGAGAACTCCCGGGTGCTCTCCGGGAAACAGGGCCAGCCCGTCAAGCTCAAGAACTACCTCAACACTTTGGCGGCCGCGTTCCGGAGACCTAACACGAGGCTCAACCTCCCACAGAGCATTCGCGGATTATGGAAGGCAGACCTCTTCTTGGGTTCAACCGAGCCAGACCACTGGGTAGGCACATCGGTCAAGATAAATCCCAGCCACCTGGAGGCGGCCGTTGGCCTTCGAATCGCAATCATCCCCAGCTTCGCTGGGCGTTCCGATGCCATCAGGTTGGACAGTCAGAGGAACTTGGTGATCTGTCCTATGCCTCATGACGGCAGTTTCATGCAGGTTTTCTACGAAGGATGGCGCATCGTCCAGGCGCTCTGTGAGAACGATTTCCGCATGCCCCGGGAAGTGGACATCCCCAACCCACTTCATCGAGAAGTTGCGAGGATCTACGTCGAGCGACGGGACTACCCGGTAGTCGATGTACTCGACGCGACCGGGAAGTTCGCCCAACCTGAGCTGCTGGTAACGGAAACGGACACTGTGCAGCAGGTTGCCTTCGAGAAAGTCGAAGAGCCCGGCACATCCACGATGATCACGCCATTCCCGACAACTGGAGTGGCTCAGGTAAGCAACTCGGCGATCTCCTGAAGGCCAGATCACCCAAATTGACCAAGTACCCGACCCTTCTGGGGATGGAGCGATGGCACGAACCCTGGTCCAGGTTCCGATACTCGCGCCACCGTCCTAACCGGGAACCCTTCGTCAGGAGCTCCAGGCGGAGCAGCCTCAGCGCACCCCTTCCCCATCCACGCCGACATCTCGCCCCCCGCCCGAACCGCTCTCCAACTCCCATCTCGCTAACGTCACGGGCGCCCCTTAGCCGGAGCACATCTGCCAGCCCCCGCAGGAGGGGACCCCGACCGCGCCGCGTACTAGGACCCCGAACCCACCGTCCGGACCGTCCACACCGTCCACTCCAAGGGGGAGGGCACCCCGGAGGGCGACTCGGAGGGGCCGCAGACGGGCGCGATCACCGCACCGCCTTCACCCTCCACCGATCATGTTTGACACCTGTGGCCGCCGGTCCATACCGTGCGGGCGTGAAGGCGCGCGTGGCGGTACTGGCCTCCGGCCGGGGGACCAATCTCCAGGCGCTCCTTGACGATCCGGTCGTCGGACCATGGATCGTTCTCGTGGTCTCGGACAGGACCGACGCGTTCGCACTGGAGCGAGCGCGAACGAGGGACGTGAAGGCTGTCGTCCTGGATCCCGAAGCGCACGCCGACCACGCGACCTACGACCACGCGCTTCGAGAGCTTTTGGAGTCGGAACGCATCGACTGCGTCGCGCTGGCCGGGTTCATGCGGATCGTCGGGCCGGAGATCGTGGACGCCTTCCGCGGCCGGATCCTGAACGTCCATCCGGCCCTCCTCCCCTCGTTCGCGGGGGCTCATGCGGTGGCCGACGCACTCGCCTGGGGGGTCAAGGTCACGGGCGTCACCGTCCACCTGGTAGACGAGGAGGTCGACCACGGGCCGATCGTGGCGCAGGAGCCCGTCGCGGTGCGAACCGACGATGACTGGGACACGCTGGAGTCACGCATCCACGGGGCCGAGCACCGGTTGCTCCCGGCAGCGGTTCGCGCGCTGGTCGAGGGTCGGATCAAAGTCGAGGGACGGGTGGTGCACGTACTGGGGGAGACGGGCCTTGGGTGAGGTTCGGCCGGTCCGGCGGGCACTGCTCGCCGTCTACGACAAGACGGGCCTGGTCACGCTGGCGAAGGGACTGGCGGACCAGGGTGTGGCGCTCGTTTCATCCGGCGGAACCGCTCAGGCCCTGGGCGACGCTGGGATCGCGGTTACGCCCGTCGAGGGGGTGACCGGATTCCCCGAGATGCTCGGCGGCCGGGTGAAGACGCTGCACCCGAAGATCTATGCGGGGATCCTGGCGGACCGGCGGAAGCCCGAGCACGTGGAGGAGCTGGAGGCCCACGCGATCGAGCCCTTCGACCTCGTCGTGGTGAACCTGTATCCGTTCCGGGAGACCGTGGCGGGAGGTGCGCCGGTGGACGAGGTCATCGAGAAGATCGACATCGGCGGGCCGGCCATGGTGCGGGCGGCGGCGAAGAACTTCGAATCGGTGGGCGTCGTGGTGTCGCCCGAACGATACTCGTGGGTCGTCGAGGAGCTCCGCCGGGAGGGCGGACTGACTCGCGAGACGCGGTGGGAGCTCGCCGCCGAGGCCTTCTCCCACACCGCGGCGTACGACGCGGCGGTGGCGGGATGGTTCGCCGCGCAGGAGGAAGCCCTGCCGAGATTCATTGGCCTCGCCCTTCGCAAGATCGAGGACCTCCGGTACGGCGAGAATCCCCATCAGCGCGGCGCCCTGTACGAGGAGCTGGCCGGGCCGGGTCCGCTCGCGGGTGCCCGCGTCCTGCTCGAGGGCAAGGAGATGTCGTTCAACAACTGGCTCGACGTGCATGCCGCGCACTCGCTCGCGACCGCGCTGCCATCCCCAGCGGCGGTCATCGTGAAGCACAACAACCCAAGCGGCGCGGCGGTCTCCGCCTCGCTGGCGACGGCATACGAGCGGGCCTTCGAGTGCGACACGGTGTCCGCCTTCGGCGGCATCGTGGCCTTCAACCAGGAGGCTGGGGAGGAGGCCGCCAGTGCCATGGGGGAAGTGTTCACCGAAGTGGTCGTGGCTCCGGGGTTCACCGACGCCGCGCTCGACGCGTTCGGCGCTCGGAAGAACCTCCGCGTCGTGCAGGTGCCGGAGCCGACCGACGGCGGCCTCGACATCCGGCCCCTTCCCGGAGGGGCGCTCGTCCAGGACCGTGATGTGGCGAACGAGACCCGGGACGGGATGGAGGTCGTCTCCGCCCGAGAGCCCAGCCGGGATGAGTGGCGAGACCTCGCGATCGCCTGGATCGTTGCGGCGCACGTGAAATCGAACGCCATCGTGTTCGCCAAGGATGGGGCGACCGTCGGGATCGGCGCCGGACAGATGTCGCGGGTCGACGCGTCATGGATCGCCGTTCGAAAGGCCGGGGACCGGGCCAAGGGCGCGGCGATGGCGAGCGACGCGTTCTTCCCGTTCCCCGACGCCATCGAGGTGGCCGCCGAGGCCGGGGTGACGGCGGTGATCCATCCGGGAGGGTCGATGCGGGACGAAGATGTGCTGGCGGCGGCGGAGGCGCGTGGCATCGCGGTCGTCGTCACCGGCCGCCGGCACTTCCGGCACTGACCGAGTCGGCCTCCCGTTTTCGCTCTGTGAGGGCCCCAGTAGGATGCCCGCCGTGACGGCGTCGATCATCGACGGCAGGGCCATCGCCGGCCAGATCCGATCCGAGGTTGCGCAGCGGGTCATGGCCCTCGTGGACGACGGCGTGCAACCGGGCTTGGCCGCGGTGCTGGTGGGCGAAGACGAGGCCTCCCACATCTACGTTGCCACGAAGCAGAAGGCCTGCGCGGACGTGGGGATCCGCTCCGAGCAGGTCAACCTCCCGGCCTTCGTGACGGAAGGGGAGTTGCTTGCCGCCATCCGGCGACTGAACCGAGACCCCCAGATCCACGGCGTGATCGTGCAGCTGCCTCTCCCCCGGCACATCTCCGAGCTCCGAGCCCAGTCGGCGATCGATCCGTCCAAGGACGTCGATGGGCTCCATCCCATGAACGTGGGGCTCATGGTCCGAGGGGAGCCGGCCTTCCCGCCGGCGACGCCCTACGGGATCGTCGAGCTCCTGCTGCGCTCCGGTGTCCAGCTTGACGGCGCCGAGGTCGTGGTCGTGGGCTACGGGGAACTGGTGGGAGCTCCGCTGTCGATCATGCTGGCGCAGGACTCCATCCGGGGAAACGCCACCGTCACTATCAGCCACGTCAGGACCCGCAACCTCGCAACCCACACCCGGCGGGCGGACATCCTCGTCGCGGCTGCAGGCGTCCCGCGACTGATCACCGCCGACATGGTGAAACCGGGCGCGGTCGTCGTGGACGTGGGGGTCCATCGAACCGACGACGGGCTCGTAGGGGACGTTCGGTTCGACGAGGTCGGGGAGGTGGCGGGGATGATCACGCCGGTACCCGGTGGCGTGGGTCCGATGACCGTTGCCATGCTGCTCGTGAACACCGTGACCGCCGCCGAGCACCTGACCGAGAAGCGTTGAGCGGGACGCCGAGTCGCCTGGGGCGGATCCTGCGCTCGGGCCGGTTCTGCGTGACGGCCGAGGTCGTTCCCCCGCGCTCCGCGGATCCGGCCTCCGTCACCGCCCAGGCACGGGAGCTCGTCGGGTACGCCGACGCCGTCAACGTCACCGACAATCCGGCATCTGCCGCCCATATGGCGCCGCTGGCCGGCGTGGCGGTCGTCGCCGACGCGGGCGTCGAGCCCATCCTCCAGCTCACGTGCCGGGATCGGAACCGGCTGGCCCTGACGGCCGACCTGCTCGGGGGATGGGCCCTGGGCGCGCGAGGGGTCCTGTGCCTGTCGGGCGACCCCGTGACTCGGGGGGACCATCCCGACGCGAAGGAGGTCTACGACCTCACGGTGCTCGACCTCGTTCGTCTGGCGGCCGGCCTTCGCGACGAGGGGCGGCTGCTGTCCGGAGCGACGATCGAGGGCGCGCCCCGCTATCTGATCGGTGTGGCCGACCTGCCGCTCGCGGACGGTTACGACCCGGCACGCCTGGAGGCGAAGATCGACGCGGGCGCCGACTTCGTGCAGACCCAGATCGTCTGTGACGTCGATGCCTTCGCCGCGTGGTCGGATGCGGCGAGATCCCGCGGCGTGTTCGACCAGGTGGCGGTCATCGCCGGGGTAGCCCCCCTTCGGAGCGCCAGGCAGGCCCGACTGGTGGCGTCGCTGCCGGGCGTGAACGTGCCGGCCGACGTTCTCCGCGTGCTGGAGGTGGCCGGCCCCGATGCAGAGGAGGAGGGCACCCGCCTGGCCATCGGCATCGTGAACGGAATACGGGAGATCCAGGGGCTGGCGGGCGTCCACCTCATGGGCCTGGGACAGGAGGCGGCGGTCCGCCGGGTGGTCGAAGGAGCCGGACTGCTCCCGCGTCCGGTCGCGGCCCTCTAGACTCCTCGAAAACGGGGACGGGGGAGGAAGCCATGGCGGAGATCGTCACGATCGAGGGGAACCAGTACGTGAAGCGGAACCCGCTCGGAGTGCTGGGACTCACGTTGATCACGCTGGGGATCTACGGGCTCTACTGGTACTACAAGGCCAACGAGGAGATCAAGAATTTCACCAAGGACGAGACGATCAGCCCGGTACGATCGCTCATGGCGTTCATCTTCGGGTGGCTCATCATCGTCCCGCCGTTCATCGCCGCATACAACACAGCGAAGCACGTTCAGGAGATGGAACAGCGGGCGGGTGTCCAGCAACAGATCGAGCCCGCGTTGGCGGTCATCTTCTTGATCGTCATCTCGATCGTGATCGGCCTCTACGTGCAGGAGCATCTGAACCGGGTGTGGGACAAGGCAGCGGGCCGGCAGGCGCCGGTCGCGCCCCCCATGCCGCCTCAGCCGCCGGCCATGCCTCTTGCGTAGGGTTGCCCCGGCCAACGCCTCCAGCTCAGCCGCGGTGTTCGATTGGGACGTACACCTGGTCCCGTGGTCCCACGTACTCGGACTCCGGGCGGATCAGGCGGTTGTCCGCGTACTGCTCGCGGACGTGCGCGGTCCATCCGACCATGCGGGCCAGGGCGAACACCGGCGTCATGAGGTCGGTGGGGATGTCGAGGTAGCGGTACACGCTGGCCGCGAAGAAGTCCACGTTCGCGTGGAGTCCCTTCTCTTGTCCCACAACGCGCTCGATCTCGGCCGAGATGTCAAACCAGCGGGTGTCGCCCTTTCGCTCACCGAGCTCCTGTGAGAGCCGGCGAAGATGGGTGGCTCGAGGATCCTCGGTCTTGTAGACCCGGTGCCCGAACCCCATGATCCGCTCCCGCCGGCCGAGCCTGTCCTTGATGTAGCGCTCGGCGTTGGCCGGGTCGCCCACCTCCTCCAGCATCTTCATGGCCTCCTCGTTGGCACCGCCGTGGAGCGGGCCCTTGAGAGCGGCGATGGCCCCGGTGATCGCGGAGAACATGTCGGACAGGGTCGAGGCGATCACACGGGCGGTGAACGTAGAGGCATTCATGGTGTGGTCCGCGTAGAGGATCAGCGTGGTGTCGAGCGCTGCGGCGTCGGGCTGCTCCGGTTCGTCTCCGGAGAGCATGTACAGGAAGTTCGCCGCATGCGGGAGCTTGGGATGCGGCGGCACCACCACCTCACCGGTTCGCATCCGGTGGTACATCGCCAGCAGCGTCGGCGTTTTCGCGATGAGGCGAACGGCCTTGCGCTCGTTCGCCTCGGCGCTGTTATCCCACCCATCGGGGTCGTACGCCGAGGCGGCCGAGACGCCGGTCCGAAGCATCGACATCGGCGAGGTCTGCTCGGCCAGGGTCGGCATCAATCCCTCGAGGAACGGCGAAACCTCTCGCTCAGAGACCAGTCGCTCGAAAAGCTCGTCGAGCTCGGGCTCGGTTGGGAGCCGGAGGTTATGCAGAAGGTACGTGACCTCCTCGAAGGTCGAGTTGGTCGCCAAATCGTGGATGTCGTAGCCCACGTACCACAGCCGGCCCTGCCTGCCGTCGACGTCGGACAGCCTGGTCGACGCGGCGATGACCTCTTCCAATCCCCTCTGCGGCACCCGCCCCGCCTCCATCCTGAACAGTGGTTCGAAACCACCTCTCAACAAGGGTACCGCGCGGCACCCGCCGCGCAGCCACCCGCCGTCACGAGGACGCCTCGGCGGATGCGCTGACAGAATGGGGCCCGACGTGGGCGAGGGGCTGGCCGACAACCTTCGAAGGAGCTGAGCATGGCGACGTACCGCGTGACGCTCATCCCGGGAGACGGCGTCGGCCCCGAGCTGACGGAGGCCACCCGCCGGGTCCTGGAGGCGACCGGGGTCGGGTTCGACTGGGACGTCCAGGACGCCGGGGCCGACGTCGTGGAACGGTACGGCACGCCCCTTCCCGACCCCGTCCTGGACTCGATCCGGCGCAACCGGGTGGCCATCAAGGGCCCCATCACCACCCCGGTTGGCAGCGGCTTTCGGAGCGTGAACGTGGCCCTTCGAAAGGAGCTCGACCTCTACGCGTGCCTCCGGCCGTGCAAGTGGTACCGGGGCGTGCGATCCCGGTACGAGGACGTGGACGTCGTCATCGTCCGGGAGAACACGGAGGACCTGTACGCGGGGATCGAGTTCGAGGAGGGCTCGCGCGGAGCAAGGGAGCTGATCGAGTTCATCGCCGAGAAGACCGGGAAGCGCATTCGCGACGACGCCGGCATCTCGATCAAGCCGATCTCGGCGTGGGGGACCGAGCGGATCGTCCGATTCGCCTTCGACTACGCCAGGAGCTATGGCCGCACGAAGGTCACGGCGGTTCACAAGGCGAACATCATGAAGTTCACCGACGGGCTGTTCCTGGAGACCGCCCGACGGGTGGCGGAGACCTACGCCGACATCGGCTTCGAGGACCGGATCGTCGACAATCTCACGATGCAACTGGTCCAGCGGCCCGAGGAGTACGACGTCCTCGTCCTTCCGAACCTGTACGGCGACATCGTCTCGGACTTGTGCGCCGGCCTCATCGGCGGCCTCGGCGTGGCGCCGGGCGCGAACATCGGGGACGAGGCGGCGGTGTTCGAGGCGACCCACGGGAGCGCTCCGAAGTACAAGGGGATGAACAAGGTGAACCCCATGGCCATGATGCTGTCCGGCGTCCTGATGTTGCGGCATCTGGGGGAGACCGAAGCCGCGGACCGGCTGGAGTCAGCGATCGCGGCCGTGATCGCCGAAGGGAAGTCGGTCACCTATGACATGAAGCCGAGCCGCGACGACCCGACCGCCGTTGGCACGTCCCAGGTCGCCGATGCGGTCATCGAGAAACTTCAGGCCTGACATGCGGGTGACCATCGTGGGGAGCGGGTTCGTGGGCCAGGCCACCGCGATGAGGGTGGTAGAGAAGGGGCTGGCCGAGGTGGTCCTGATCGACATCGTCGAAGGGTTGCCGCAGGGACTGGCCCTCGACATCAGGGAGTCCTCGCCGATCGAGGGGTTCGAGCCGAACGTCACCGGGACGAATGACTACGCCGACACCGCGGGATCGGACGTGGTGGTCATCACGGCTGGGTTCCCCAGGCAGCCGGGCATGAGCCGTCTGGATCTCCTGGGCAAGAACGCGGCGGTGGTCCGCGACGTGGTGGAGAACGTGGTGCCGGGGTCACCACATGCCGTGATCGTCGTGGTGACCAACCCGCTCGACGAGATGACGTTCCTGGCATCGGAGGTCTCGGGGTTCCCCAAGCGGCGCGTCGTGGGGATGGCCGGTGTGCTCGATTCGGCGCGGCTGCGGTACTTCATCGCGGAGGAGCTCGGGGTGTCGCCGACCGCAGTCGAGGCTTTGACGCTCGGCTCGCATGGCGAGTCGATGGTGCCCTTGCCTCGCCACGCCACGGTGACCGGCAAGCCGCTTACCGAGCTGGTAGATGAGACGACGTTGGAGCGGCTGTATCGGCGCACCCGCGACGCCGGAGCCGAGATCGTCGCGCTCCTGAAGAAGGGGAGCGCATACTACGCGCCCTCCGCCGCAATCACCAGGATGGTCCGCGCCATCGCCACGCGGGAGCGCGATGTGCTCCCCGCGTGCGCATGGTGCGAGGGGCAGTACGGGATCCGGGACGTCTACGTCGGCGTTCCCGTCCGCCTGTCTCCCTCGGGCGTCGAGGAGATCGTGGAGCTCGACCTGAACGAGGACGAGGTGGGGGCGCTTCGCTCGGCTGCCGAAGGCATCCGCGCGAAGTGCGCGGACCTGGCGCAGCTCTAACCCTCGTGCCGTGAAGGGCCGCCCATCTCGAAACCCCTCGGCATGGTTCATGGTTGGATTGCAGTGGACGTCAGGGCGGTGGTCCCCTCAGGACCGGACGCCGTCGCCGCGGCCTTCCATTTTCCGCTCCGCGCGCGGGCCCGAGGCACGAGCCGCCCAGGCAACACTGAGGGCCCCGCCCGATGCCCCCAGCAATCCCCCCACCACCACCATGAAGAGCCCACGCTGCAACGACACGTGGAACCGCTGCTCGTAGATGGTTGCGAGGCGAGACCGGACGTCCTCGTAGGGAAGGTGGAGCTCGGTTGCGAGCTCCCGGGCGATCCGGTCCCGTTGGCCGGGCGAGGTGAACCTGGCGTCGCCGCGTACGGCGTCGGCGGCGGCGATCGCCGCCGCCGACAGCCCCACCCCGACGAGGGTCACCGCTGCGGACGCGGCGAGCCGCCGGGGTGGCCATCAGCCGCATGGTCACCATCCCCACCAGCACCACGACGCCGATCCCCAGCGCGGCGATGCCCTCCCACAGGTCCGTCCCTCGGATGGGCGTGTCGAAGGGCGGCACCTTCGCCCAGGGCAAGAGGGACCCGAGCGAGATCATCAGCCCTCCCGTCGTGAGGGTGAGGAACCCGGTCAGCCGGAGCATCGAGGGGCGGGCAGTCGAGACGATCTCGCGGGTCATGTCGGCCGCAGTGTGGCATCCGCTTCGAACGCGTGGAAGCACGTGGGCGTAGGATCCAAGAGTGGCGAAGTTCTTCCAGTTGGCGGCGGAACACACCCGAAATTTCTTCACGAACTGGAGGGAGTACGACGGCCCCCTCGGAACCAAGGTTGCGCTCACGTTCCGGAACCGATTCAGGGCGACCCTCTCCAGGGCGCAATGCTGTGGGCACCCGGGCGAGCCGGGCTGCTGACAGGCGGAGCGAGCGGGCCCCGGTCCGGGGCCCGGGGAGCACCACGGATCGGGCTGAAACGCGCTACCGCTTCGCTCGGCCCTTCGTCCCCGCCGTGTCCTTCGACGTGCCGCGCTTTGCAACCGACCTCTTCGCGGTGGTCTTGGTCGGCGTTGCAGCACGCGGTTTGGCCCTCGCCACTCCGACGCCGGCCACGATCCTGGCAGAACCACCGCTCGGGCTGAACACCGATTCGTGGCCATCGCTCCACCGGACGCGGTAGCGGATCCCCACCTCTCCCTGGATGACCTCCAGGATCTCGCCCTCCCTGGTGGGTTGGCCTACGGCCTCGGACTCGACCTCGATCCGTTCTCCAGGCTTCCCGCTCATCGGCGTACCTCCATCGTCAGTGGCTTGACGCTTCGATGCGCTGCCGTCAACCGGAGACTACTCCTCACCGTCCTGATGTTGCAGCGCGCCGGCCACGGCCTCGGCCACCTCGATCGTTGACGCCGTCCCCCCGAGATCCGGGGTCCTGATAGCTCCGTCCGAAAGGACCCGGTCCACGGCCTGCTCGATCGACCGAGCCGCAGCCGCTTCCCCCAGGTGCCGCAGGAGCATCGCACCCGAGAGGATCATGCCCACCGGGTTCGCCCGGCCGGCTCCGGCGATGTCCGGGGCGCTTCCGTGCACCGGCTCGAACACCGCGTACTCCCAGCCGAGGTTGGCCCCCGCCGCCAGGCCCAGCCCGCCCACCAGGCCGGCGCACAGGTCGGAGAGGATGTCGCCGTACAGGTTCGGCAACAGCAGCAGGTCGAAGTCCTCGGGGGACCGGGTCAGCCGCATCGAGAGGTGATCGATCTGCATCTCCTGCGATTGAACATCCACCTTCCCTTCCGCCTCCTCTAGGAAGATCCGCAGGAAGAGCCCATCGGAGAACAGCATGATGTTCGCCTTGTGGCCGAGTGTGATCGACGTCCTGCCCTGCGCGCGGGCGAACTCGAAGGCGAAGCGCACGATCCGCCGGGCCCCGGTCACGGAGATGGGCTTCACGGTGACCCCGGCGTCTTCGCGGATCTCGTGACCGAGCTCGTGGAGCTTCCGCCGGAGCTCCTCGGTCTCAGGGGCTCCGCGCTCGAACTCGATGCCGGCGTACAGGTCCTCGGTGTTCTCCCTGATGACGACGAGGTCGACACCGGGATAGCGCGTGGGGACGCCGGGGAGCGACCGGGACGGGCGGACCGCCGCGAACAGGTCCAGTTCGTGGCGCAGGGCCACGTTCACGCTTCGAAAGCCCGCGCCGACCGGCGTGGTGATCGGTCCCTTGAGCGCCACCCTCGTTCGGCGGATGGATTCCAGGACCCGTGATGGGAGCGGCGCGCCCTCGCGCGCGACTGCGCGCTCGCCAGCCTCCTGGACCACCCACTCCAGCTCGATCCCGGTGGCGTCGAGCACGCGCCGGGTGGCCTCGGAGACCTCCGGGCCGATGCCGTCGCCGGGAATGAGGGTCACGAGGTGCGCCACGGCCCGTCGCTAGAACCGCTCGAACAGGATCGACCGCTTGACCTCCTGGATGGCCTTCGTCACCTCGATGCCGCGGGGACAGGCCTCCGTGCAGTTGAAGGTGGTCCGGCACCGGAACACGCCCGTGCGCTCGGCCAGGATTCGGAGTCGGTCATCGGCGCCGTGGTCACGGGAGTCGTAGATGAACCGGTGGGCGTTCACGATGGCCGCCGGGCCGACGTACTCCTCGTCTCCCCAAAAGATGGGGCACGACGTGGTGCACGCGGCGCACAGGATGCACTTGGTCGTGTCATCGAACCGGTGGCGCTCCTCCGGCGTCTGGAGGCGCTCCCGGTCGGGCTCGCCCTCGTCGTTGATGAGAAAGGGAAGGATCGAACGGTAGCCGGCGAAGAACGGCTCCATGTCGACGATGAGGTCCTTCAGGACCGGCAGGCCCCGGATGGGCTCCACCGTCGCCTTCGGCAGGACATCCTTCACCAGGACCTTGCACGCCAGGCGGTTCTTGCCGTTGATCATCATGGCGTCGGAGCCGCAGATCCCGTGGGCGCACGAACGCCGCAGGGCGAGCGTCCCGTCCTGGTACCACTTCACCTGGTGTAGCGCATCGAGGAGCCGGTCGTTGGGCTCGGTGTCGATCGTGAACTCGTCCCACCAGGAGTCCGTGCGGACGTCGGGGTTGTACCGCCGGATCCTGAGGGCCAGGGTGACCTTGCTCCCGGCGCCCACTTGCCGACCGTCGGAGTCGTCGAGCACGTCGCCCAGCGGTTCCTCGGTCATCAGTACTTCCGCTCCATGGGAACGTAGGGGCCGAGCTTCACGTCCTTGAACTCCAGGCGAACGCTCCCGTCCGGCCCTCGATAGGCGAGGGAATGCTTCAGCCAGTGCTCGTCGTCGCGCAGGGGGTGGTCCTCGCGGTAGTGGGCGCCGCGGGTCTCGTCGCGCCCCAAGGCTGCAGCCACCGTGGCCTCCGCGCAATCCAGGAGGAACCCGAGCTCGACGGCTTCCATCAACTCGGTGTTGTAGGTCCTGCCGGTGTCCTGGACGAACACGCGCTCGTAGCGTTCGCGCAGGCTTCCGAGGATCTGCTGCATCTTCTTCAGACCGGTCTCGCTCCGCACCACGAACGCCAGGTCGAACATGGACTCCTGGAGCTCGCTCCGGATGTCGGCGGCGTTCGCCCCCTCCCGCCGGTTCATCAGCCCGTCGAGCATGTCCCGGGCGAAGCCCTCGGGCCGCTCGGGCAGCTCGGGGGCGTCGGAGCCCTCGGCGAACTCGGCCATGTCCTTGCCGCCACGCCGCCCGAACACCACGATGTCGAGGAGGGAGTTGGTCCCAAGCCGGTTGGCGCCGTGCACGGACACGCAGGCGCACTCGCCTGCGGCGTACAGGCCCTGGACCGGCCTCTCGTCGGGGCCCGTCACGACCTGGCCCTCCACGTCGGTGGGGATGCCGCCCATGGCGTAGTGCGCGGTGGGCTGGATCGGCACCAGCTCTTTGGTCGGCTCGACGGACAGGTACACGCGGGCAAACTCCGTGACGTCCGGCAGTTTCTCCTCGATGACCTCGCGGGGAAGGTGCCGGACGTCGAGCCACACCGCGTCCTTGTGCGGGCCGGCACCTCTGCCCTCCTTGATCTCCTGGTAGATGGCCCGGGATACGAGGTCACGAGGGGCGAGGTCCTTCACCGTGGGCGCGTACCGCTCCATGAACCGCTCGTTCTCGGCGTTCAGCAGGATCCCGCCCTCGCCCCGCACGGCCTCGGACAGAAGGATGCCCATCTTGTACACGCCCGTCGGGTGGAACTGGAAGAACTCCATGTCCTCGAGCGGCATGCCCCGGCGCCACGCCACCGCCGGCCCGTCGCCGGTCAGCGTGTGCGCGTTGGACGATACGCGGAACATCCGACCGAAACCGCCGGTGGCGAACATGACCGAGGAAGCGTGGAACACGTGCAGCTCGCCGGAGGCCAGCTCGTACGCGACGACGCCGCCGACCCGGCCATCGTCCATCAACAGGTCCAGGACGTAGAACTCGTTGAAGAACCGGACGTTCCGCTTCACGCACTGCTGATACAGGGTCTGCAGGATCATGTGGCCGGTGCGGTCGGCCGCATAGCAGGCCCGCTTCACCGGAGCCTCGCCGTGGTTGCGGGTATGGCCGCCGAACCGGCGCTGATCGATCCGTCCGTCGATGGTCCGGTTGAACGGCAGGCCCCAGTGCTCCAGCTCGTAGACGGCGTCGACGGCCTCCTCGCACATCACGAGGGCGGCGGGCTGATCTACAAGGTAGTCGCCGCCCTTCACCGTGTCGAAGGCGTGCCACTCCGGGTAGTCCTCCTCGACGTTGCCGAGCGCCGCGCACATGCCACCCTGGGCGGTGCCCGTGTGAGAGCGGGTGGGGTACAGCTTGGAGATGACGGCCGTGCGGACCCGGTCCGAGGCCTCGATGGCCGCCCGGAGCCCGGCGCCCCCCGCGCCGACGATCACGGCCTCGTACGTATGGACGGTGGTCACGGGGTCACGACGCTCCCGGCCACTTGCTGGGGTCGAAGGTGAAGACGACGACCGTCCCCAGGGCGAACAGGCCGAAGCCGATCACATAGAAGAGCATGTTCACGGCGAACCGTGCGCTCGGCCACTTCACGTAGTCCTGCACGATCACCCGCAGGCCGTTGATCCCGTGGATCAGCGCGAGGACGAGGAGCGCCCAGTCCCAGGTCCGCCAAACGGGGCTCTCCCACCGTACGGCGACGAACCCGAAGTTCACCCGCGACACGCCGCCGTCGAAGACGTGCATGATCAGGACGTGGCCGACGGCGAGGAACAGCAGGACGACGCCGGAGATCCTCATGAACAGCCAGGACCACAGCTCGAAGCCGCCGGCGGGCCGCTCCCGCCCGGTCCCATGGCCGCGGGTACGTCGGGAGGGCGGCATGGAGGGCGGGCGCTCCGCGGCTTCCACGGCCATCAGAGGTTCCACCCTAGGGACAGGTTCAGGATGTCCCGTCCCATGATCCAGGTGATGGGAACCATGGCCAACAGGAACAGGCCGGTCGATGCGATGGACAGCTGCTTCATGTACCTGGTCGAGCCGGGCCAGAAGTCGAACACCATGATCTTCACGCCGTTGATGGCGTGGTAGAGGACCGCGGCGACCAGCCCGAGCTCCAGGAGCCGGACGAACCAGTTGTGGTAAACGGCTACCACCCGGTTGTAGGCGTCGGGGCCCCACCCGACCACGGCGGTATCGACCACGTGGGCGAACAGGAACAGGATGATGGCGACCCCGGTGACCCGGTGTGCGATCCACGACCATTGGCCGGGACTGCCCCTGTAGAGCGTGCCGAGGTCGGTCTTCCTCTTGGCCACCGTTGTTCCCAACCTAGAGACTATCGCGGCCCAGCCCAACGACCGGGAAGCAGGGCTCCGAGCGCGGGGAGTCTACCTTCTGGATGAATCGAGGATGAGCCTCAGGACACTCGCAGGGCGGTCATGACCCCGTCGCGGGTGGGGATGATGGCCGACACGTACCGCTCGTCCTCGGCGATGAGCCGGTTGTGCTCCAAGACGGCCTCCGTGTAGTGGGGCCGGGGATCCTCGGGATCGGGAGCCGCGACGCGCCCCGACCAGAGAACGTTGTCGCAGAGGTAGAGCCCGCCGATCCTGATTCGCTCGCGAGCGGCCCGCCAGGCATCGGGGTAGCCATCCTTGTCGATGTCGTCGTAGATCACATCGAACTCGCCGTCCGTCGACTCGAGCGTGGCGACGGCCTCCCCCACGTGCCAGCGGATCGGTTCGGCCAGGCCGGCCCGGCCCAGGTAGTCGAGGGCCTTCTTCTCGTTCTCCGGGTCCCCGTCCGTGCAGTGGACCTCGCCGTCCCGACCCACAGCTCGGCAGAACCAGTACGCCGAGTAGCCGTAGCCCGAGCCGAGCTCGAAGACCCGCCGGGCCCCAACGGCCCGGGCCAGAAGCTCCACCGTGACCCCCACGAGCCGGCCGATGATGGGAAACCCGCTGTCCTTGCCCTCGGCCTCCATCTCGAGCACTACGGGCTCGTCGTAGCGCGACAGCAGCCCGCGCATGTATTCCTCGATCTTCGGGTTCACGATGTCCACGCGTCAGCCTCCGATTTGCACGATGTTGCCCGAACAGGTCATTCTTGCACGGCCTCACCCCGGACCCTCGACGGAAGGGAGGTTTCGATGACGCGTCGCGTCTTGATCCCGCTGGCAGCCCTCTTGCTGGTCATGGCCCTGTCGCCGACGTCGCTGGCGTCACCAGCCAACACTCGGGTCACACGAGATGCCACCTCGGGCAGCTATCTGCGCTACGACGGCACCTCGGATGCCACGATGGCGGCCTGCAGCACCGGCAGGCGCTCGCAGAACGAGCCGACCATCGCGGTCGATCCTCACAACACACAAGTGGTGGTGGGGGGCTCCAACGACTATTGCGCACAGATCGTCAACGGCGATGTCTGGCCGGGCTACTATCGCTCGACCGATGGCGGGGGCAGCTGGAGCGACAGTCTGGTGCCAGGCTATCCGGATGACTCCTCAGCGGCCGGCATGGCGTCACCGGCGCACGGCTCGTGCAGCGCGGCCGGCGATCCGAGCCAGGCCTTCGACGCGGACGGGCGCCTGTTCTACGCGTTCATCTGCTTCAATCGATCGAAGCCGATCAACGGCGCAGTCTACTCGGCCAGGTACCTTTCGGATGGGAGCTCGTACGACCGTACCGTCTTGATCAAGAAGGGATCGCCTTCAGCCCAGTTCTCGGGCAGCGGACTGTTCCAGGACAAGATCAACATCGTCGCGGACCAGACGTCCGGGCCGTTCTCTGGCAACGTGTACGTGGCTTGGTCGCAGTACACGGGAAAGGCTGCCAACAACTCCATCCTGGTCAGCCGGTCGACCGACCATGGCCTGACGTTCTCATCCGCGATCAGGGTCACGCCGGTGGAGCAGGGCACGGGGTCCTTCACGGACCTGGCGGTGGGGCCCGACGGGGCGGTCTATCTGACCTACCTCACGTATGCGTCCATATCGCGCCCCACGGCCGATGTCTGGTTGTCGAAGTCCGTGAACGGGGGTGCCTCGTTCGGACCGCCCAGCCACGTGGCGTCGATCAGGCTGTTCGATTCGAACCAGTTCAGCGGCAACGGCGCGTACGATTGCGGCGACGGGCCGTTCGCCTGTCCCACCGGGTTCACGTACTCGCGATTCTTTAGCTCCTCGGCGGTGGCAGCCGACGCGAATGGCGTCCATGTCGTGTACGCGGGCGAGCTGCCGAGCGGTCAGTCGAAGGTGTTCGTTCGCAACTCACCGGACGGGGTGAGTTTCCCGGCCCCGCCGGTCCAGCTGGATGGCGTGGCCACGGGACACCAGTGGTTCCCCGACATCGCTTCGGGTGGGGGAACGATCACCGTGGTCTTCTATGACTCTCGCGGGGACCCCGCGTACGCGCCATCGGTTCCGCCGGGGAATACGGCCGCCGGCGTCAATTCCGGGGACGTCGTGAACACGTTCATCGCCCGATCCACGGACGGGGTCGCCTGGACCGAAACCCAGGTCACGTCGCACGGGAGCAACTTCGGCTGGGAGACCCATGGATCCCGCCGCATCGGCTTCTGGGGAGATTACATCTACGTGTCAGCGGTCGGGACGGCAGTGAACGTGGCGTGGACGGACTCTCGGGACCTCGTCCCAGGAGTCGATCCCCGGGAGCCCTCCGCCGCGGATGGGTTCGACGTGTATCAGCCATGCACCTACGTGCCGAACGACATCAACGCGCCGTCGTACTCGCAGCCGCTGGTGAGCGACTCCTGTCTCTCACAGGGCGGGCTGGACCAGAACATCTATTCGGACAGGCTGTAGAAGCACGAGCTGACGGGGCCCGCCCGGCCGCGGCGCGGGCGGGCCCTCGACCATCCATCCATGGCCGCGCGGTACGCTTCGGCCATGGACGAGGACCGCCGCGTCACCGACTCCGGGATCGAGATCAAGCCCGTCTATGGCCCTTCAGATCTCCAGGGCTTCGAGCCGGTGCGCGACCTCGGCAGGCCGGGCGAGCCGCCGTTCACCCGAGGCATCTATCCCACGATGTACCGGGGTCGGCTGTGGACGATGCGGCAGTACGCCGGGATGGCCACGGCCGATGAGACCAACCGACGATTCCGGTACCTCCTCGACCACGGGCAGACCGGCCTGTCGGTGGCCTTCGACCTGCCCACGCAGATGGGCCTCGACTCCGATCACCCCCGCGCCGAGGGGGAGGTCGGCAAGACGGGCGTCGCCATCGACTCCGTGGAGGACATGAAGCGGCTGCTCGACGGGATCCCGCTCGACGAGGTGTCGACGTCGATGACGATCAATGCCACGGCCGGCATCCTCCTGCTGCTGTACGAGCTGGTCGCCGAGGAGCGAGGCATCGACTCCCGGCAGCTCTCGGGCACGGTCCAGAACGACGTGCTGAAGGAGTACGCCGCGCGGGGCACCTACATCTACCCACCGAAGCCGTCCATGCGACTCATCACGGACCTGTTCGCGTACTGCTACGACCGCATCCCCAGGTGGAACACGATCTCGATCTCCGGCTACCACATGCGAGAGGCAGGAGCCACGGCCGTACAGGAGCTGGCGTTCACCCTGGCGAACGCCATCGCCTACGTGGAGGCCGCCATCCAGGCCGGCCTGGCCGTGGACGACTTCGCCCCCCGAGTGTCCTTCTTCTTCGCCTGCCACATGAACTTCTTCGAGGAGGTGGCGAAGTTCCGGGCGGCCCGTCGGATGTGGGCCCGGATCATGTCCCACCGGTTCGGCTCCACCGACCCGCGGAGCGCGATACTCCGGTTCCACACACAGACCGGCGGGGCAACGCTTACCGCCCAGCAGCCGGAAAACAACATCGTCCGCACGACGTTGGAGGCCCTCGCGGCGGTGCTCGGGGGGACGCAGTCGCTGCACACGAACTCGTTCGACGAGGCCCTGGCCCTTCCCAGCGAGCCGGCCGTGAAGATCGCCCTGCGGACCCAGCAGATCATCGGGCACGAGTCCGGCGTGCCGCACACGATCGATCCGCTCGCCGGCTCGTACTTCGTGGAGGCGCTGACGAACGAGATCGAGGAGCGGGCGGGGGAGTACGTGGACAAGGTCGAAGGGATGGGCGGCGCGGTGGCGGCTATCGAGGCCGGTTTCTACCAGGACGAGATCCACGAGGCGGCCTTCCGCATCCAGCAGGGGATCGAGTCGGGCGAGCGGGTCGTGGTCGGCGTCAACCGGTTCCAAGAGGCCGAGGAGCCCTCGGTCGAGCTTCAGCAGATCGCCCAGGAGGAATTGCAGAGGCAGGTCGAGCGGGTTCGGGAGTTGCGAGTGGATCGAGACGGCGCCGAGGTGGATCGGTGGCTCGGCGCGGTCGAGGACGCCGCGGGAGGGACCGACAATCTCCTGTACCCGATGAAGGAGGCCCTCCGAGCCCGAGCGACGCTCGGTGAGGTCTCCGACGCGCTCCGCCGAGCGTTCGGCGAGTACCACCCCCGGTAGGGATAAGCTCGGCCGGCCATGGACATCGCCGTGATCGGTGGTACCGGGAACGAGGGCTTCGGGCTGACGCTTCGGCTGGCTCGGGCGGGCCACCACGCGATCATCGGCTCGCGATCCGAGGAGAAGGGCGCCGGTTCGGCCGGTGAGGCGAGGTCGATCCTCGGAGCCGACGCCTCGGTCGACGGGACGACGAACGAGAAGGCCGCGCAGCAGGGCGAGGTCGTGATCGTCACCGTCCCCTTCGCCGGACAGGCGGAGATCTACCGAGCCATCAAGGACCACGTGAGCGCGGGCACCGTCGTGCTGGACTGCACCAGTCCGCTCGCCACCGCGGTCGGCGGTCGAGCCTGGCACGTGCTCCGCCCGTGGCACGGGTCGGCGGCCGAGCAGGCCGCTGCCATCCTCGACCCCGGGGTGCGGATGGTGGCGGCGTTCCACACGATCGCGGGAGATGCGCTCCGCGACCTCGACCACCACCTGGAGAGCGACGTCTTCGTGTGCGGCAAGGACCCGGAGGCCAAGTCGGTCGTGGGCGGGCTGATCGAGCAGATCCCCAACCTGCGGTGGGTGGACGCCGGGGACCTGACGATGGCCCGGATCGTCGAGACCATGACGGCCCTGCTGGTCTCGGTGAACCGGACCTACAGGGTGAAGGACAGTGGGTTCAGGGTGACCGGCCACGACGCGTGGGGCCTCCCCCCCGGCCGCGGCTAGTCGATCACGGCCAGGGTCTGGCCGGGCTGCACCACCTGGCCGGCCTTGATGGGAAGCTCCGAGACGACCCCGTCGCGGGGCGCCGGGACGGCGTTCTCCATCTTCATGGCCTCCAGGATGCAGATGACGTCGCCGGCCTCGATCTCCTGGTCCGCCTCCACCAGCACCCGCAGGATCGTCCCCTGCATCGGTGCCTCGATGACGCTGTGCACGCCCGGTCCGTGGTGGGCTTCGTGGCGGGATGGAGTCCTGGGCGCGGTGTCGCGGCGAAGGTCGAAGATCCGGACGGGGACCCGCCGCCCGTCGAGCTCGACGATCAGCTCGGCCGGTACCGCCTGCCTCGGTTCGGAGGCCGGCGCCGCGGGGGCCGTACCCGGCAGCTCCGCCCCCTTCAGCGCGCGCTCCAGCCACGTGGTCGTGTGCGTTCCCTGGCGGAACTCTTCGGTCTGCAGCACCCACTGGTGGAGCGGGATCGTGGTGGGCACCCCCTCCACCCGAAACTCGGCCAGCGCGCGGAGCATCCGCCGCATGGCGTGCTCGCGGTCCTCGCCGGACACGACGAGCTTGGCGAACATCGAGTCG
>WNFZ01001183.1_pt1 | contig 25659 bp, 28 predicted proteins | sample 5400081 | NCBI WGS metagenome assembly WNFZ01 (sample SAMN13153365, study PRJNA577476) | soil metagenome | isolation source: 80 cm soil or saprolite under grassland replicate 1 | place: USA:California | collected 2016-06-15 | reverse complement strand
GCGAACGATCAGCGCGCTCCTTGCATTGGATGATTCGGCTTCCTTTGGCATGGTGCCCTGATCAGATAGAATTCTTTGCGTGAGGTCGATCGGCGCAACCACGCTGGCGCTAACCGTGCGAATTTCACTGTTCAAAGACCGGTGCCACTCATAAGCCCGCTGGCATTTCGAGCATTCTCTAAGATGATCTGCGATAGCGGATCGCTCCCGGTCAGATAGCTCATTGTCGGCCAGGGCACTTATAAGTTCTTCTGCCTGTTCGCATTTCATTTTTTTCTCTCGCTCTTCTCTTTCACGCCCATGTACTCCTTAAGCTCTTTGTAAACCAGTTTTCTGCCGCGGAAAAGCCGGGAGCGGATTGTACCCACTGGGCACGAGAGTATTTCCGCTGCTTCCTCGTAAGAAAAATCTCCCATGATTACCAAAATAATGGGCAGACGGAACTCCTCAGGGATTTTGTTTAAGACATCAGTAACTTTCCCCTTCAGTTCTTTTAGCAACATCTGGGTTTCCGGCCCAGGGTTTTCGGTCGCAACCTCCTCCCAATAATCCGAAGGTTCCTCGTCCTGCACGAAACTGTCTTCTACCGAGAGCCATTTTTTCTTCTTGTTGCGATCATGGATAGGAAGCGAGAGCACGCGAATAGGTCTCCTGAACCAAGTCTTTAGCCTCGTTGGATTCCTTTGCCATATAGAGAGCGACCCGATAGAGATGATCGAGGTGAGCCATGGCTTCATGGGAAAACTTTTCCTTCTCTTTGTTCCTCGTCTGTTTCCGCCGAGCCATCCAATGATTGATACATAAGCCAGGGTTACGCTTCAATCAGTGCGTCTACTATTACAACAATTTTGGTACGTCTGAAGTTCCCCTTTGGGCTTAGGCTCTTCCGCCAGATAACCAAGATAAAAGTAAAGCAGGCACGGATACCGGGATAGCTCTACGGGCTAGAAATTTTCTGCCCTTCATTCTGTAAAAATTCTGTGTCTTTTCCGCTCCAATAGGCTACTTTTATGCTCTCCTGAGCCTGTCCTCTCCGGTCATTATTCTCTGTAAAAAATTCCTGGGAACTTTTTCAGGTCCATTCTACTTAAAAGAGTATGGGCAGATAACCGGCCGGAGAGCCGAAGAAAGAAACGACAAACGCACATTGCAATCGAATTAGGGATTGTACATGTCCACTGACGCCAAATTGGGGGCAGAAGCACAGCGCGCCGCCCTGAGTAAGATCGGTACGTTGGCGAGATTCGCGGTGATTGGCGCCGTTCTTGGGGTGATCATAGGCTCATTTGCGTATATCGGAGGCTCGCTAACCGGGAAGGATCTTAGGCCGGTAGACTTTGCCGACGAGTTCGAGCGTATTGCCGGAGTGCACTCTGGCTTTCGCCGCAATCATGCCAAGGGCGTGGGCGTGTCAGGGTACTTTGAAAGCAACGGCGCGGGAGCACGCTTGTCGAAGGCGATCGTGTTTCAAGTTGGGCGTGTGCCTGTGACCGGCCGATTTTCCTTGGCCGGCGGTCAGCCCTATATGGCAGATGCGGCTAATACTATCCGTGGCCTAGGGCTTAAATTTTCATTGCCTGATGGCGAACAGTGGCGGACGGCCATGAATAGCATTCCAGTCTTTATGGTGAATACTCCTGCCGCCTTTTATGAGCGACTGATTGCATCGAGGCCGGACCCGACGACGGGCAAACCCGACCCCACTAAGATGAAGGCGTTTCTCGCAAGCCATCCAGAAACGGTGCGGGCAATGAAAATCATCAGCAGCCATCCACCAGCCTCTGGGTTTGCCAACAGCACGTACAGCAGCCTCAATGCGTTTTTCTTCGTCAACATGGACGGAGTGTCCACTCCGGTGCGATTGCAGCTGGTACCGCTAGATGCGTTTGAGCCGGCGGCGAGTACTTTGCCGACGAAGGAAAACAAGAATTATCTCTTTGACGCGCTAATTGTGCGTCTTCATCGGGGGCCGGTGCAATGGCATTTGATTCTAGTTGTCGGACAGCCCGGCGATCCGACCAACGACGCCACCATTCCCTGGCCCGAAGGGCGGGAGAGAGTGGATGCGGGAACGCTGACACTCAGTGACATTGAAAGTGCGGAGACCAGTGTTGCTCAAGACATCAATTTCGATCCGCTGGTATTGCCGGCGGGTATCGTGCCGTCGGACGATCCTTTGCTCAGCGCTCGCTCCGCGGTTTATTCGCAGTCGTTCACCAGGCGTGCGGGCGAGACCAAGGAACCAAGCGCCGAAGCAGGCAAGTAAAATATGGTCACCGAGCGCCGACAATTCACGGCTTTATCGCGGCTGCTGCATTGGCTGATGGCGCCGATGGTGCTGAGCATGCTTTGCATCGGCGTTGCCATGGTCGTCTCGGTGGCGAACTATCATCGGCTGGTGTCAATTCATCGGCCTCTGGGGATTTCGATTTTGTTCCTAGTTGTGATTCGTTATGTGAATCGCAGGCTGAATGCGCCGCCACCGTTTCCGCCGACGATGTCGGCGCAAGAGCGTCGGGCGGCGACGGCGTCGGAAATGATGCTTTATGCATTGCTGTTTGCACTGCCCGTGGTTGGATGGGGGATGCTATCGGCGGCGGGCTATCCAATTGTGCTCTATGGCTCGCTGCACTTGCCACGATCCTTCCGCACAGCCTGACGTTGTATGCATTTTTGCGGAAAGCGCATGCGGTCCTCGCGTATCTACTGTTTTTGATGTTCATTGCCCATTTAGGGGCAATTCTGTTTCACACCCTGATCGTTCGGGATGGAATCCTTCTCCGCATGGCGCCGTGGAATATTCGAGCGCGGGAGTAAGATTCGTTAATGGGCGCGGGTAGAAAGAATGGCGAGAGCACCGTCGGGAAACAATTCTCAAAATCTAGGAGGCGAAGAAATGACAGCGTCACTGACCCGCACGTTGGTGATCGGAGCGACTATTCTTGGAGGCTTACTTGCCGGGATGACTGTTGACAAATCGGTCGTTCAGCTGCCTTCCTGGCGGCAGATCGGGCCGGTCACTTGGGCGGAATTCACTCGATTGGCTGACCTCGGACGCGGGCTAATCTTTTACCCGACGCAGGGGATTGGAGCTCTTCTCTGCAGTGTTGTAGCCGCGGTTGCTTTTAGCATCAGTCGAGCTTCGCCTCGTGGAGCGGCAATACCAATCTATGGAGCGGCAGCCTTGGCCGTCGCCGCGTTAATCGTCACAAGATATATTATCGCGCCTGACGTGCTTAGTCTTAGTAGCATCGGCGAAAACGCCGCAGCTCTGCAGAAGGTTTTTGACCGTGTACAAGCCTGGTGGGTTTTGAAGGCCAGTTTGCACGCCCTTACTTTCTGCGCGAATGTTTGGGCGTTGGTTGCGCTCGGAGGTCAGCAATAGACGGAGGTGCAAGCATGAGTTCATTGGGCTCGAATGAAACTGTTGCGCCAGTAATGAGACCGGAGGGTCGCATATGGCGTCTTCCATGGCTCTACCGGTAACCGGATTAACAAACAATGCTAAATATCGTCCGTATCACTTTCATTACAACCATCGTCTTGTGTTGTCCTATGATCATTGACGCCGCACCGGGGAGTCCAGCATTAGAACTCACTATCCTCGGATCGGGCGGGCCACGCGCTGATGGTCGCGCAGCGTCCGGCAACCTTGTCAGCATTGATGGTAAGCCCCGCCTTCTAGTCGACGCGGGTTCCGGCATCTTCACGCGCCTTGGAGAACTACGGACCGATCTCACCGACCTCGATACAATCTTGCTTACACACCTGCACATCGACCATGCGGCCGATGTGCCAAGCGTACTCAATGCGCGCGCGATGCTCAGCAATAAGCCTATCTCATTCAGGATTTACGGGCCGGGCGCGCGCGGCGTTTATCCCGCCACGACCCGCTTCATCAGCCTGCTGTTTGATCCAGGTGGCGTATTCGCCTATCAGAAGAGTTTCGGCGCGCCGGAGAATATCTCAGCGTTCGATCTACCGACTGATCTCGATGCGCCGCGCAGAGAAGTGATCCATGAAGGCGAGCTTAGAGTCAGTACCATCCCGACCCGGCACGGGGACGCCCCTTCGAGCGCTTATCGGGTCGATTACAAGGGGCACGCGATCGTGTTTTCAGGCGACATCGACCCCGCCGGCCTTGCCAATCTCGGCTTGCTGGCGAAAGACGCGGACGTTCTGGTGTTCAACTGTGCCGTGCTCGATCCGCCAGGTTCGCCCCAGGAACTCTACTCCCGCCATACACCCCCGGCACTAATCGGAAAACTTGCCGCGCGCGCGCATATCAAGCAAATCGTGCTCACGCACATCGCGCCGCTCGTCGAGAAGCGGCTTTCGGAAGCGCTGAAATCCGTTGAGCTAAATTACCATGGTGTTGTGACCGTGGCCGCCGATAGGATGTGGATCGACATTCCTATCAGCAACGCGAACGATTGAGTGTGAGCGACATACGGCCGCTTGCCGACCGAGAACCGTGCTTTTTCAAAATGCACTTTGCCGGACTCGCTCCTACGAGCTATTGGCGGAAGCTTTTAGATTAGAAAAAACAGAGAGTCATTCTACTTAACCGACGTTTGCTTTCCGACAATCGGGAAAACGATAGCTATAGCTCAAGCGCACAATGGGAGGACGTACCTGCGTTAGTCGATCGCGGCGGAAATGAAATGTGTCGCACCGGATCGCGCCGTCGTTCAAATGCACCTGTAAAATCATCAACGGCGAAATCGTTCACTGTGTGCTCACGCAAGCGTTGAACACCTGGCTCGGGCTGGAGTTATGAAAAATTGATTCTTCCAGCCCGTGGGGTTAAAAAGTTAATACACAGGTTAATACGTTAAGGGAGGTCGATCATGGTAACCGTTGTCTGGGAAACTTGGCTAAATTCTGGTGCCGAAGCAGAGAGCCTCAGTCTCACGCGTCGGATTTGGTCTGATATGCAGCGATTCGATATCTCACATCGGCTTCTTATCGATCAGGACGCATCGACTCACCTTTTAGTGGTAAGTGAATGGGTTAACCGCGAAACGGCAGATCGTATCAAAGACCAATACGCGGGGTCCGAGACGGTTCGTCGGCTGAAGCCATTGTTGGCCTGCGAACGGGGACGTTGGGTGTACTCGGAGGACAAAGATATCTAAAAATCGTCAGGGTCAATCGACATTAAGGGGAGCGCGGGGTCGGACCAAGCTATGTCTCCGCAGTTTCTGCATTTTCGTTCCAGGGAATAGTGTTTTTTAGCCTTAGCGCGTCACTTTCGCTACCCAATTTGCCCATGTAAGCTTCACTCGTTTCGCGCAGTGCATAGGTGCCATCTGGAGGCACTACTTCCCGATGCACTGCTTTGACTCCAAGCTCGCTTTTGACCTGCCCGACGAAAGCTAAACTGCCAACTGCTATTGCTTCCGACCAGCGATCGTCGCGCATGGCCGGCTCGCCCACTAGCTCTTCCTCTATCCATTGTTGGTGTGCTCTTTGAAAATCTCCTCCTTCTGCAAAGCCACATAACGCGGTTAACTCGGCTAGATCGATCACCGTGTAGCGCTCGGGCCGCTCCTGAATCTCACGATAGCCGCTGTGCTTCCACTGTGTGGGATGGTTGACCACGCCTGCGCGAACCATGTTTAAGTCAATGTACACGAGACAGCGATGCAGGTGCTCGTCGGCTTGGATGGCGGTGGCATGATAACGGTCTTCCCAGAACGCGCCATGCCGGTTCTTGCGCTGGTTGTACTCCTGCGCCGTTCGGCCTGCGATTAATTGCATGCTCTGGGCTATGATGTCTCCGCCTGTGTCTTTCACCAGGAGATGGACATGGTTGGATGTCACCATATAGTTCAGTACGGAGAGACCGAACCGCTTCTTTCCTTCAAAGACCCAATGCAAATACCGGCGGCGGTCGCGCGGAAACTTTAATAGGAACTGCTTTTGGTGACAGCGGTGAGTGATATGCCAAACATGACCAGCGAGAAAATGGCGGTTGGCTCGGGGCACCAGTTTTCCTTAGACGCTGCTTTTCGGCCCAAAAACTGGCCTTCTAAGCGCTTAATCGATGCCTTTTATGCTATCTTGCATTGCTAAATCAAGAACTTGCCGTGGTCCGACCCGGGACTACGCGCTTACATCTTCCCAGAACGCCCCTCCGCGCCCTTTGCGTTTGGTTATATTCTTGTGCCGTGCGGCCGGCGATCAACTGCATGCTTTGGGCAATGACGTCTCGGCCAGTGTCTTTCACCAAGAGGTGAATGTGGTTGCACGTCACCACATAGTTGAGCACCGATAAACCGAACCGCTTCTTTGCCTCGAAAACCCAGTGCAAGTAACGGCGTGGATCGCGATTGGAACGTCTGGAACATCTGGAACGTTTGGAACCACCAACGCCAGTGGAACGACTGGAACAGAGCGTAGCGGTGGAACGTTTGAAACGGGCCGCAGTTGTTGAATGTTGGCGCGCGGCATTGCTCTTCTTAGAGGTCGTTTTTCACCTTCAAAAAGCCACCTCTAAGCTCTGAAAAGATGCCTTTTATGCTATCTTAGCTCGTTAAATCAAGACGTTGCTCTGGTCCGACCCCGGGACCGATCTTCCCCTTACGGCGGTTCAAGCGTTCAAGGTTCAAAAGTTCAAGGGACAGACTCCGCGGAGGGGACTTCCATGTTTCGGGAATTCTCGAAACGTGGAAATGACCACGATTCCTCGGTAGATGATCTACGAACTCAGCCCATCAGCCTGCTGGCGAGTTTGAGAAGGAGCGTATCGTTGCCGCGTGCGGCGATGAGCGACAAGCCGAGCGGGCAACCGTCGAGCTTCGCCAGCGGCAGTGACACTTGCGGCAGGCGCGCCAAGCCGGCGATGCACAAAATAGGCAGCGCGCGGGCGCGGAGTTCGTCGAGCGCTTTCGGCGGTGAATTGCGGAGCAAGGCGATGCCGGGCGCGGACGGGAGGGCGAGCACAGTTCCTCTATCAAGCATTTCCGCCATGCGACGAGCGACCTCCTCGCGTCGCGTGCCGGCGCGCGCGATATCTTCACGACCCACCGTCGCCGCCCAGGCAAAGCGTTCCTTCACCCCCGGGCCGAGCGCAGGCTTTTCCCGCGTAATCCACTCGCCGTGGCACGCCCATGCTTCCGCGCCTTGCAGGAAGCGGAAATAATCGATCCAGCGCGTGAGCGGCTCGTCGCCTACCGTCACAGGCTCGGGCATCCCTAGCAGCGCCGCGACCTTGTCGAGCGCGGGGCCGAGCGCATGGGCAACCGCTGCGCCAGCGACTCCGAGCGCGTCCTGCGCGATGAGCAAGCGCGCGGGAGGCGGCGCGGGCGCGTCGTCGCAGAGCAGGATGCGCCCCACACGTTCGAAGACCGCCGCATCGCGCGCGAACCAGCCGCAGGTATCGAAGCTTGGCGCCAGCGGGCGCGCGCCGTCGAGCGGGATGCGCGCGTGTGTGGGCCGCATGCCGAGGATCCCACAGAAGCTCGCCGGCAGGCGCACCGAGCCGCCGGTGTCGCTGGCGATGGCAAAGTCCACCACGCCGGCGGCGACGGCAGAAGCCGAGCCGCTGGACGAACCGCCGGTAATGCGCCCCGGCGCGTTGACGTTCAGCGGCGCGCCGTAGTGCGCGTTCTCTCCCGTGAGGCTCCAGGTCAGTTCGTCGGTGTAGGTCTTGCCGACGAGATGCGCGCCCGCGTCGAGCAGCCGCTGAACAACCGGCGCCGTCTGCGCCGCGGGCTCATGGGTGCGCAGCCAGTCCGGGCTGCCGAAGCCAGTCCGGTGGCCCGCGACATCGTAGATGTCCTTGACCGCGAACGTGAGCCCCTGAAGCAGCCCCTGCGACGCGCCCTCCATCTCGACGTCGGTCTCGCGGCAGAAGGCACCGAGCCGGTCGTTGGCGACGATCTGGTTCATTGAATTAATGGAACGCAGATAAACACAGAGAATTCAACCCGAGGATCAACAATACTGCGGCCCGTTCAAAACGTTTTGCCGGTCTCTCACAGAGTCCCGTTCGAGACCGACTGATCTTCAAAGGCGGCACGGCACTCAAGAAGTGTTACTTCCCAGATTATCGCTTCTCAGAAGATAACAGGAAGTGAGTTACGGTTTTTCGGCGACGACTTTGCCGTTTTTCCAGATGTAGATCGGCGTGCCGTGCATGCGGGCCGTCTTGCGGGCAACCTTCGCGGCGCGGCGGAGGGCGCGCCCAACGGCGGCCGAAAATTCTTTTGTTTCTTTTTTCACCTTAGTTCGTTTCATGGTCCTTGCTCCAGCAACCGCGGAGTAGCTCCCAAGTTATCATACACGCTCCAGACATCGGCTAAAAGACGATACTGTTTTTGAAAATTGTTCCAACTCCGGGAGAAGCGGCGGAGCACGTCGCTGCGCGGCACGTTGTGGCCGCCTTGTCTAACCCGCGCGGCGATACGCCGAAGCGCGATCCGCGGTGACGAGACGCGCAGATATAATTTCGATCCGATAACCCGCGGCTGTCCACCGCTTCAATCTGCTGAGGTAAGTAAGGCCACTCAACGTGCTCTCGAAAGCAAAATCGTCCTTGGACTTGGCAAATCGGTCCAATTCACGGAGGAATAGGCGTCCCGCCGCGAGCGCCGCGAGATCGGGTCGCAACGCGAGAGCCCGCTGGCGATCAAATCGGGATTGACAAAATGAACGACCCCTGCCTCCTTGGATAAAAACTCACGCGCAAACGTGGTTTTCCCCGCTCCATTGGGTCCAGCGATGATGATGCAACGAGGCGCTGAACGCCCTGACTTAGCCATAGTTGGCGCGATTCTAATTACGGCGCGCCATTGACGCAAGGCAAACCGATGGAGATAGGACGTGCTCGTGGGGGCGAAGAAAAGACGTGATCGTGCTCGTGGTCGGGGGGCTGCGCTCTGAAAGGCTAACGCTGCTTCAACGTTCAATGTTCAAGGCCTAACGGCGGTTCAACGTTCAAGGGTTCAAGGTTCAAGGGCTTACGCCGGTTCAAAGTTCAACGTTCAAGGTTCAATGTTGACAGCGAGACGTTCAAAACGTTCAAGCCGTTCAATCGCTTCGCTAAGTTCAAGTCGTTTAACGGATTTAAGAAAAGAGGGGAACTTCCACGTTTCGAGAATTCCCGAAACGTCAAAATGAGCATGCTACTTTGCCCACCGAGTTTCCGTCGCAGCTCGTCGCTCATTTCCTCTTGGCCGGCCGTTTGATTCCATAACGTGCGGGATGTTCTGCGACTCGCATGGAGCTTTTCGTTTCGGCCAGCTCGCGCAAGGCGCGGAGGATTCTTTTACGCCGTTTAGGTTCAAACTCGTGGCCGTAAAAGCGTAAAAACAAGGCCCGGGTCAGGGCATCCGGGGTCGTTTCAGGAATCGAGGCGATGACCAGCGCGCGCGCAGTGGCGTGCATTGAGCATCCCATTTTTAGGCGCTCCTCGCCGGATCGCTCCATAAGCATCCGGCAAAATTTCCGTTCCACCTCCGACGGCGTGTCTTTCACTTCCTCACCTCCCGGTAAAGAGAGGCGACGTTTTAGCTACTGCTGTCCTTTTCGTCATATTATAAGGCTGCGTGAAATCTGTGCCGTGAAGCCTGGAACGACTGGACGGCTGTTTTCTTGTTTTGAGAATTCTCAAAACGTGCAAGTTCCCGTCCGAGTTAGAATCAGCCTGAAATCACGGATCACGAACACGTCCCGTCTCCGACACCTTTTAGCACGAACACGATCACGTCTTTTCTCCGCTCCCCACGAACACGGCAGTTTTCCTCATCCTTTATCCTTTTGCCCTCATCCTTTTGACTAATTGTCATTCGTCCCGGCCGTAGTGGATGCGCCGGTACGGCAGGGTGATGACGCTGCGGGAAATCCGAACGTCGAGCATCGTCGGTGCGGGATTTTCCAGGAACTCCCTCGTCGCGGAGCGGAGCTCATCCACGCTGCGCACAAGCCGGCCCCTGCCGCCGAAGGCCTTGCCAACGGCGCCCAGGTCCGGCGACGCGACGGTCGCAAGCTCGGCTTTCATCTTGTGCGCGTCAAACTTGTAGTACTCCGAGCCCAGCGCCTGGTTGTTCAGGCACACCACCATCAGCGGCATGCCGTAGCGCACCGCCGTCTCGAACTCCCCGACGTGCATCATCACGCTCGCATCGCCGTCACACAGCACGTGCGGCTTGTTGCCGCTGGCCGCCACCGCCCCCATCGCCGCCGGCAGCATCTGGCCGATGCAGCCGAAGAAATGCCCGGGCAGCACGAGCGAGCGCGGCTTGTTGAACAGCATGTTCGAGAAACCCGCGGTGGCGCCGCTGCCCGTGACCACGCCTATTTCGGCGGGCAGCATCTCGTCCAGCGTCAGGCAGATCTCGCGCGGATCCACGGCGCCCGGCTCGATCGGGAATTCCGCGCGGTCCACGTCCTGGGCGGCAAGCTGCTGCTTTACTTCGCCGGTGCGAAAGCCAGTCATCTGGACCGAGCGCTTCGCGAGCGCGTTCTCCAGCGCTTCCACGCCGGCTCTTGCGTCCGTTTGCACGTAGCAGTCGGCGGCACGGCCCCCGCTCATCACCAGGTGCGGCTTGGAGTCGAGGTGCACGAAGCGGGCATTGGGGTAGAGGTAGCCGTGCTCGGTAGTGTAGCGGCCCATGCTGGCGCCGACGGCGATGACGCAATCGGCTTCCTGGAACAGCTTCATCGAGGCGCGCGTGCCGTAGGTCCCGGAGATGCCGGCGTGATATTCGTCTTCGGCGAGCCAGCCCTTCGCCATCAGCGACGTGGCGATCAGCGCGCCGATGCGCCCAGAGAGCTTCTTCACGGCGTCACCCGCACCCGACCACTTCGCGCCGCGCCCGACGAGAACTACCGGATGTTTCGCTTCGGCAATGATGTCGGCGGCTTTTTCGATCTCGGCGGGATCTGGATGGATCACCCGCCTCGGGAGCACCGTGGAGGACGGTTTGTAGGGTTCGTCGTCGTCCTCGAACGTCATCTGCTGGACGTCCATCGGCGCGCTCAGCATGATCGGACGGGACTCGAGCTTGGCGAGGTAGAACGCCTTGCGCACGCAGTCGTCCGCCACGTCCGGGGATGTGATGCGGATGAAGCCGGTCTCGCAGCTGGCGGCGAACGCCGCCTGGTCCATGCGTTGGAGGTACTCGTCGTCGTTCGATGGGAATTCGCCGCAGAACGCGACCAGCGGCGACGCGGCGCGGCTGGCGGTGAGCAGCGCGGTGGCAAGCTGCGAGACGCCCGGCCCGCAGGTCGTGGTGGCAACGCCCGGGGTGCGCGTCACGCGCGCCCAGCCGTCGGCCATGCCGAGCCCGGCGCCCTCATGGCGCACTTCGAGCATCTTGACGCCGCCGAGCTTGTCCAGCTCGTGCATCCAGTACATGTTGCCGTCGCCCATGATGCCGAAGACGTAGGTGACGCCTTCGGCGACGAAATCGGCGGCGAGCCTCTGGTACACCTTCATACTTCCTCTCCTTTACCCTTGCGATGACAGGCTGTTGAAAAAGGCCCACCTGCTTTCGTTGCGCTCGATCGCCTCGCTCACCTTCGTGTTCGTGTGACGTGTTCGTGCTCGTGGAGTCTTCACGGTCACGTTTTCACGGACACGATCACGACGGAGATACGCCGCGCATCTGGACCTTTTTGAACAGCCTGCAATCAGGGTTTTTCAACAGTCTGTTGATGCGGGATGAAAGACCTTGCCCTTATCTTGCACCTTGCATCTCGTATCTCGCGTCTGGACTTTTTCCGCATCTCGTTCGCGACCGCGGAGCGTTCTACCCGGTCGCCTTGGCGCAGCGCGCGGCGAGCCGCTCCGTGAATTCGCCCGTCATGCGCTTGACCACCAGCGCGGCGCCGGACTCCACCACCCAGGCGAGCCGGCCGGAAATCTCAACTTGCGCGTCGATGGGAACGACCGACGAGCCCGGTGGCTGTCCCTCCACGACCTGGAAGGTCATCGCCGTTTTCACCCGCGTACCGCCCTGGTCGTCCCTGCCGCGCGAGGATACGCGCCCGATCATCGCTGTGCCATCCAGCTCCAGCGCGACCTTTGCGCGAAAAGTCACTTTGGTCGGTCCGAACTTCACCGTCAGGGTCGTATCGTAGGAGCCGTCCTCCAGCCGGTCGCCCAGTTTCGCCCCCGGAACGCAATCGACCACGGCGCGCGGGTCCGACAGCACGTCCCACACGATTCGCGGCGCCGCTGGCACCTCTACACGCTCGCTGATTTCGATCACTCTGTGGACGGGGGAAGAACGCGTTCCGGGCCGCCATAGCAACAGGTGAGAGGCGAGACCAGGTAATCATCGGCGGTGCTGTGTTTTCCTGGTGCATCCGGCGTCCTGGCGGTTTCAGGTCTATTGTTCATCACTGCTGCACTCCGTCTCCCTGTTTTTTATGGCTATCGCGGAAGTCCTCAGCTTAGTAATGATAGGAACTTGTTTTTGCGGGTTCGTCACAGTGAACTCAAATTCACTGCCTGAAAAGCGCGCCATGCCCTTGCACCAACCCAACACGGCGTCCCTCCCGTTCTGCTGAGGTACAATATTGGATGACGTGCATTCATGTCAACTTTCGGTAGTGACTCAATTTAACACGAGATCCTTCACTTCGTTCAGGATGACAACTCCGATCAAGTGTCATTCTGAGCAACAGCGAAGAATCTCTCTTGCTGTGATCTTGCTGAAAAGGCGCGCCGGCCCACCAAAATGAGTCACTACTCAACTTTCGCCTTGGCTTGCCGGTTCAAGTCCTGGCGGCGGTTCAAGACCTGGCGGCGGTTCAAAGTTCAAGGTTCAAGGTTCAAGGTAAATTCGGAGGGGAAGTTCCACGCTTCGGGAATTCTCGAACGTCGAAATCAGCGGTAAGTGCCGCGGCGGAGTAGAGTCCTGATCTCGTCGTGGTTGCCGAGGAAGGAAACAAAAAGCTCAGCGCCTCGGTCTTGGAAGATAAATCGGAGATCGCGGTTACCGCGGCATTCGAAGAGCCTGGTTCCTCAGCTTGCGGATACCGAGGCCGCTATGCGCGTGGGGCTGGCCAAAGTTGTCAACCAGATCGCAAAGAGCGAGGAGGCACTCTATCCTTTCGTTCTTTGGGAGCTCGCGGAGACGACGGATGACCGCTGGGTCGATGGCAAGAAGCTTACTCAAGCATCTTCCTAAGCTCTTGGGCAGTGATGGAGGAGAGCTTTTTGCTTCGTTTCAAGCGCTGATAGCGCCTCTCGGTGGCTTTTTCCAGGGCAGCCACCTGGTCGCGTGTGGCGCCATATTCCCGCTGCGCGTAATCCGTGGATTCGATATCGACCTTCCGAAGCGCGACAATGTCCGCGCCGCAAACGATGCCGATATCTTCTCCGCGCGCGGCAGCGGCCAGCCAACGCCCTAGATTCTTCTTGGCATCGGTAATCGTGAGAGTCTTCATAAAGACTTTATATCGACTGAATATAGCCTTGTCAAGACGTCCGAAAACTGCGGCCGTTCCAGTCCTGGCGGCGGTTCAAAGTTCATGGTTCGACTTAGCTCACCATGAGCGGAAACTTGGTCATAGGGGGGAACTTGCACGTTTTGACAATTCTCAAAACGTGCAAATGAGGGGAATCTGAGATTCAGACTTTTTGACGTTTACGCGGCTTCGAAGCATCCAAGACCGTCACCCCAACCAAGTCCTTGTTGCGATAACGGAGAAGGATGCCTTTGTTTGATAAAACCTTTGTATCTGTGGCCTTTTGTGGACGCTTGAGACTTATGTACAGAACGTCTGCATCTTCATCATAATCGATCTAAGCCTTCCGATCCGGTAGTCGAATGAGATGCGGGACGGCTTCGGAGATATTATCCAGCGTTTTAGCTACTGCTGTCCTTTTCGCCATACTATAAGGCTCCGTGAAATCTGTGCCGTGAAGTAGGCTGTAGGCATACGGCGCGTAGCGTTCTGGAAACCGGACTCGGTTACGCCTGACCTGCTCGTTGAGTCGCTTGGTCGTCACCGTACAGCGCGTTATTAAAAGGATAAGGGCAAAAGGATAAAGGATGGTCAAAAGGCCGTGTTGGGATGCCTGGGTCGGACCTAGCTCGATTTTTTTCCTTGTTGCAACAGAATGCTGTTCCGGTCGACCCTTCAGTCGCGCCGCCAAGAATGAACCGGCTGCCAACCGAGCAATCTTTTTGCGCGGCCGTTGGAATACGCCCCATTGCTGCGCGTCAAGCTGCGCGCTTTGTCGCCGATGCTTGGCATGACGCGCGGGTAGAGATCACAGAGCGGCTCGGCTACCGTGCTATCGTCGGCCACGATGAACAAGGTCGTATCGCTTGGGATCGAGCGCTCGACTGCCAGTCGAAAGGCGACGGCCAAATCGCGCGCGTCGATGTAACTATAGGCGTGGAAACCCGTGGGCTTGCGCCCTCCGTCTCTTCTCATCTGCTCGAGCTCGTCAGGAGTGACCACACCGCTCGGCCGCAGCATCACCGTTTCTAAGCCTTTGCGGCTGTACGATCGCGCGATGGTTTCGCCGATCTCCTTCGATAGACCGTAGACGTCTTCCGGGCGCAGCGGATGATCTTCATCGATCGGCAGATAGTCGGGCACGAAGCGCTCGCTATAGCTCCAGCCGACGATGGCATTGCTGCTCGCCGAGACGACTCGTTTGACGCCGAGCCGAAAGGCGGCATGATGGACGTTGAACGTGCCGACGACGTTGGTTTGATAGGTCACGGTGGCAGTGGCGATGTTAGGATTGTGAATTGCGGCGAGATGGATGACCGCGTCGGCGCCGACCATCGCTTCCATCACTTGGCCGAGATCCTGAACGTCGCCAACAAGATATTTGACGGCGCCTCGCTCCGGCCCGGGTACGCGGTCGAGCACGGTGACTTCATGCGCTGCGCCATCGAGCAATTCTCGCACGACCCATTGACCGACTTTGCCGATCCCGCCGGTGACGAGAATCTTCATTCAAAGATTATCTCACCACGATGTACACGAAGGATTCGGATATTGACACTTTCAACTTCGTGCTCTTGGTGACCTCCTTCGAAAATTGAGTTTGGGTGCGCCATTGGCCGACTTCCCTATCCTTCCCCTTGACGGGGAAGGACAAAGGTAGGGGTGATGGTTTTGATCGGTTCCCGAGCACCCCTATCCTGGCCTTTCCCCATCAAGGGGAAAGGAGGTCAAGTAAGATGCAGCCATATGTCGCCATTTTCATCCTCTGTGGGTGAGCGTAAGCTCATGAACCACTTTGTGGTAAAAACTGCCTTTCTCTGTTGGTTGCCCCGTGCCTCTGCGGTCAAGACATCTTCCAAATTTATCGCAGCGTTTCTGATTGACTCACAGTCCGTAAAGCGCTCGGGCATTGTCACCGACGATCTTGTTCGCGACCGACCGGCTCAATCGCTTGTCGTCCAACACACCGCGCAGGGCGAGCAGCTCGGTTGCGCTATCGGCGTGGCCGTAGTCGGTGCCGACAACCAGATTGTCTTCGCCGGCATGCTCAACGACGTAGGGAAGATCATCGCTGGTTTCGCAGCCGACGTAGAAACGGCTCTCGCGCAGCAGTTCTTTCTTGTGCAATTCTCTGCCCTGGAGATGGTAGCGCTTGGCGAGATCGGTGAGCACGTAGGGCAGCCACTGCGCGCTGACTTCGAGAAAAGCCACTTTCAGTCTTGGAAAACGGTCAGGGATTCCGTCCATGATCATATTGTGGAACGCGCCGACGAGCACCAACTTGAACTTCGAGAAGCCGATGGTTTCGTACTTGAAGTAGTTGAACAGGATCGGACTTCCGGTGGCGGAATGAATGCAGATCGGCAAGTCCAATCGGCTTGCGGCGTCGTAGAGCGGAAAGAAGTAGGAATCGCTCAGCAGCCGATCGCACTCCGATCCGCGGAGAAAAATACCGACCGCGCCGTTCTCCTTCGCGAACATTGCTTCGTCATGAACTTTGTCCATGCTGAGCAGCGGCAAGACCGCGACCCAGCGCAGTCTTTCTTTTGCCTGGCTCCAGATATCGGACATCCAGCGATTGTAACTGCGGCACAGCGCCAGCTCGATTTCCGGCCGCGGCGTGAGCGGAATAATAAAAATCGTCGGAAAAATGACTTGAATGTCGACGCCGAGCTCGTCGATGTGCTTGAGACGCGCGTTGACATCGCGCAATTCGCGCGAAGCCATCGGCGTGTTCTTGCCGACGTTGCGCGATTTGAGCCGCAGCGTGCCGTCGACCAGCCAATATTCATCCGTCGACGAGCCATCGTTGGGGCCGACGACCTGCGGTCTGAACTTGCGCTCGGCGCCCTCCATGTATTCCCAGGTTTTTTCCGTTTCCAGGACATGCGCATCGGCGTCGATCCTAATCATGATCGGAGCCTCCGTTTGAAGTTCTGGTTGCTGACGAAATTCTGCGATAGGCTGCTCGGTTCATAACATCCGTTGCTGGCCTCGTCAACGAAGCTATGGTTGACACGGCCTGACTCTGTGATAGTTCGTTGGTGACGCGACGCCGATGCGTCACTCAAGATCAACAAAAACAGCCCATGCGACGATTCGATCTAGTAGAACCGACCACGCTCGAGGAAGCTTGCAGTGTCATCGTCGACAACGGCGACGCGAAAGTTATCGCCGGCGGCACGGCGCTGCTCACGCTGATCAAACACGGCATTTTCGTCCCAAAAACCCTCGTCAACTTAAAAAAAATCAAAGCCGCGAGTGAAATCAGCTTCGAGCCGCAAGCGGGACTGCGCATCGGCGCGCTGGCGGCGATTTACGATATCGAAGCGTCGCCGTTGGTGCGGCAACATTATCCGGTGCTCGCCGAAGCGTGTCACGTGGTGGCCAATATCCGCATCCGCAACATGGCTACCCTGGGCGGCAATGTGGCGCATGGTGATTATCAATCCGACCCACCGACGGTGTTGGTGGCCCTCGACGCTGCCGTGGAACTATTGAGCCGCGCGGGAACACGGCAGATAAAATTGACAGATTTCTTGAAAGGCAGTTACGAGACGGCGCTGGAACCGGGTGAATTGATTTCAGCGTTGATCGTTCCGCCGGCGGGCCACCTTCGCGGCACTTACAGCAAGTTCACCACCGGCTCTTCGGAAGAGCGGCCCTGCGTCGGAATTGCCGCGTTAGCGACCATGGACAAGGATATTTGCATGGAGCTTCGCCTGGTGATCGGCGCGGTGTCGCCGAAACCGATGCGTTTCAAAAGCGGTGAATCGATGGCGCGTGGAGAGAGGCTTACAGCTGAATTGATCGAGCGCATTGCCCTGGCCGCCGGCCAAAGCGTCGATCCGATCGACGACTTGCGCGGCACCGCCGATTACAAGCGCCACCTGGTGCATGTGCTGGTTCGCCGAGCGCTGAGCGCGGCGGCGCAACACTAAAAGGGAAACCGAAGGATGTCTCTGATCGGTACGGATGTCACGATGGTTGGAGGAATCGCCAAGGTCACCGGAGCGATTAACTATGCGCCCGATCTCGTACTGCCGCGCATGCTCCATGCCAAGGCGCTCAGGAGCCCGTACCCGCATGCAAAGCTCTTGCGCGTGGACGCGAGCAAGGCGGAAAAGTATCCCGGCGTCGTCGCTGTCGTCACTCGTGACGACTTAACCGGTTTGAATCCCTATTTCGGACCGGTGGTCGACGATCAACCGGTGGTGGCGACCGATCGGGTGCGCCATGTCGGTGAAGTCGTCGCGCTCCTGGCCGCGGAAAGCCGGGAGATCGCCGAAGAGGCATTGGATCTGATCCAAGTCGAGTACGAAGAGTTGCCGGCCGTCTTCGATCTTCTCGAAGCCGCCAAGCCCGACGCGCCCGTGTTGCACGCGCAGCGCAATGAGACCAACGCGGGCGTGCACCGCGAGGAATTCAATTTCGAGTTGGGCGGCAACGTTTGCAGCGTGTTCCGGGTCGAAGACGGAAACATCGAAAAGGGTTTTCAAGAAGCGGACGAGATCTTCGACAATACTTACACGCTGCCGCCGGTGCAGCACGGCCATATCGAGCCCCATGCCGCCACTGCCTATTGGGAGCCGAGCGGCAAACTGGTGGTTCATTCCGCCTCGCAAAATCCCTCCGGCGTGCAAGAGCAGCTGGCGCAGATTTTCAAATTGCCGGAAAATCAGGTGCGCGTGATTGTGCCGCCTCTTGGCGGCGGCTACGGCGGCAAGACCCACGCGCGGCTCGAGCCTGCTCTTGCGCTGCTCGCGCGCAAGGCGCGCCGTCCCGTGCAGTGGGTTTTGACACGTGACGAGGTCTTTCTCACCGGCAGACGCTACGGCGCGGTGGTGAAAATCAAGACCGGCGTGAAACGGGACGGCACTATCATTGCGCGCGAAGTCCAGGTCTTTTATGAAATCGGCGCTTACGCGCTCAACGGGCCGGTCAACGCCAAAACCGGTTGTTATGTATCGAGCGGTCCCTACAATATTCCCAACCGAAGTCTGTCGACCTACTCCGTTTACACCAATTTGCCGCCCACGGGTCCGTTCCGTGGCGTCGGTGTGTCCCACGTGTGTTGGGCCTACGAATCCGAGATGGACGACATCGCGCGACGGCTTGGACTCGATCCTCTAGCATTGCGGCTACGGCACCTGGTCAAAGAGGGCGATGTATTCGTCACCGGTGAAAAGCTGGTTTCTGTCGGCATCACCGATTGTTTGCAGCGCGCCGCCGCTGCGATCGGCTGGAAAGGGAAGGAAGAGCAGTCCGCGCCGCCGGCCGGAAAGGATGTCGTCCGCGGCAAAGGTCTTGCGGTCACAATCAAAAGCACGACGACGCCGACGACCTCATCGGCCCAGGTGCGTCTTAACGCCGACGGTTCGGCGATTCTTCTCACCAGCAGCGTCGATATGGGACAGGGGGCGTTGACTTCGCTGGCACAAATCGTCGGCGACGAGTTGGGGTTGCCCTTTGAAAAAGTCTCGGTGAGTTTTCCGGATACCGACATTACGCCCTACGATAAGTCGTCGAGCTCGAGCCGCACGACCTTTCATATGGGCCAGGCGGCACAGAAGGCGGCGGGCGAAATCAGAAATCAGCTGCTCGAAGTCGGAGCGAAGAAACTCGAAGCGCGGATCGAGGATTTGGAACTGAGGGACGGCGCCGTTTCGGTGCGCGGCGTGCCCGATAGACGGCTATCGATCACGGACATTTTCAAGGCACGCTTTGGGTCCTCGGTCGGCAGCATGTTCGGCGGCTATTGCTTTAAGACCGAAGGGGGATTGAATGCGCGGACCGGAAAAGGCAAGGCCGCCGCGTTCTGGTTCTTCTCAGCGTGCGCTGCCGAAGTCGAAGTCGATAGGGAGACCGGCAAGACGCGCGTCTTGCGCATCGTGACCGCGGTGGATGCGGGCAAAGCGATTCATCCCAAACAATGCGGGCTCCAAAACGAAGGATCGATGTTATCGGGTATGGGCTCGGCGCTTTTCGAAGAGATGGTGTACGACAACGGCCAGCCGATCAACAGCAGCTTCTTGGAGTACATGCTTCCGTCTATGGAAGATCATCCAGCGGAGTTCCATTCCATATTGGTGGAAACGCCCCACCCCAAAGGTCCGCACGGCGCCAAAGGTGTGGGGGAAGCGGCGCTGCCGCCGGTGGCTCCTGCCATCGGCAATGCCATCGCCAATGCGCTCGGCGGCATTCGCTGCAGAGACTTGCCGATCAAACCGGACAAGATTGTCGCGATGCTCGACGCACTCAAGGAGAGCAGATAGATCGATGCTCACCATCTCGACGACAATCAACGGGTCGCCACAGGACCTTACCGTCAGGCCCAATCAGACATTGCTGGAGTGCTTGCGCGACGATCTCTCGCTCAAAGGTTCGGTCGAGGGCTGCGGCGTCGGCGTGTGCGGTTCTTGCACCGTGCTGGTCGATGGCCGGCCCGTGAGCTCTTGCCTCATGCTCGCCACCAATGCGGCAGGCAAAGCGGTCACTACCATCGAAGGTTTGTCGCAGAGCGGCGAGCTCGACCCGGTGCAGAAAGCATTTCTCAAACATCAGGCTTTCCAATGCGGCTACTGCACGCCGGGCATGATCATGGCGGTGAAGGGACTGCTGGCGAATCATCCCCATCCTACGGAAGCCCAGACGCGCGATTATCTTTCGGGCAACCTATGCCGCTGCGGCACCTACGCCGAAGTGATGGCGGCGGTAAAAGAGTTGGCGGAAGAGTAAAGGTTGTAGTGAAAAGTTCAAAGGAATTTTGGCATGGAAAGGAGTTACGATAATGGCAAGCCCAGTTCGCATTTATGCCGGTACCCAAGAAGGTTTGTTCGTCTGGCGTTCCAAAAACGGCTCCTGGGAGCGTGTAGCGGTTTCCTTCGAAACCGGCACCATCGATTCCATTGACGGGCTGCGAAGCCAACCCAACGTCGTCTATCTAGGCGTCACCCAAGACGGCCTTTATCGGACCGACGATGCCGGCCTGAGATGGCAACGGGTGTTCGAAGGCAATGTTCGCGCCGTGACCGTGGATCCCACCGACGAGCAGGTCCTATATGTGGGTATCGAGCCGATTCACCTCTACCGAACCGAGGACGGCGGCAAGAGCTGGGAGGAACTCACGGCCGTGCAGGATTTGCCCTCGGAGGTCAAAGCCAAATGGAGCTTTCCGCGTCCGCCGCACCGAGAGCACGTGCGCCATATCTTCGTCCATCCGGATGATCCCAAGATCATCTACGTCTGCCTGGAACACGGCGGGATCATCCGCAGCTTCGACCGCGGCAAGAACTGGCAGGACGTCAGCGGCGGCATAGACTATTTGGACATCCACCACATCAGCACTGCGCCAGGCCGGAAAGATCTCTATTTCGTGGCCACCGCTCGAGGATTTTTTAAAGCCAGCGATCCCGGCCAAGGTTGGCAGCGCGCCGAGAACGGATTTTCGCGCGACTATTTTCACGATTTTGTTTTCTTACCGGGCGCGACCCCGGCGATGCTGGTGGCTACGGCAGACAAGTCGCCGGGTTATTGGGATCGCCCGGAGCGCGCTCAGGGCGCCGTCTTCCGGAGCCGCAATCTGGCCGAGAGTTGGCAGCGTGTCGGCGTGGGCAAGTGGCTGCCGGAAAACATGCAGCAGATGGTTTGGGCGTTGGCCCAACATCCGGAAGATCCGTCGATCGTTTATGCCGGTCTTGGCGCCGTGTCCCGCGGCCGTTCGGCAGATGCCACGCAGAAAGGTCATGGGGACATACTCGTGAGCACGGATCAGGGAGACAGCTGGGACCGGCTGCCGGTGGATTTGCCCGCTGACCGCGTGCTGTTTGTCGCTGCTGATGCTTAATCTTGGCAGCCCAACAGCTGCAGGTTTATTGGAGGACAGATGAAGTTCCGTCGAAGCGCGTATTTGGGCATGGCTCAGCTATTTTTATTGATGGGCTTGCTGGCAGTATTCACCAGGCCCGCCTGCGCGCAAAATCCGGATCTTATCCAGGCGGCGAGGAAAGAGGGCGAGGTCGTCGTATTCGGCTCGCTCGAGAACGACGTCGCCGCGGCGATACACAAGGGATTCGAGGCCAAGCACGGCATCAAGACCAACTACTTCCGCGGCTCATCGACCGTCATGATGGATCGCATCACTGCCGAGCACCGCACCGGCAGGATGAGCTCGGATGTCGTTTTCACGACTTCAGAACCGATGAAGTTCATAAACAAGGAGAAAGGACTTTTTGCTCGCTACATTTCACCGTCGGCGAAGGATTACGATAAAAAATTGATGGACGACTTCTTCGGCCCGAACTATCGCAGCGTGATCATCGGCTTCGTCTACAACAAAAGCATCATCAAACCCGAGGACGCGCCAAAATCCTACGAGGATATCGTCAACCCGAAGTGGAAAGGGAAGATTGCCATGGGCAACCCGACCCTCCACGACACCACCATCGACTGGCTCTCGAGTCTCCATACCGTCTTCGGTTCGGCGCAAAAGGCCAATGACTGGATCAAGCGGCTCGCCGCTTTGGAGCCGCTCCTGCTCGATTCCATGGTCCCGGTGGGCGAGCGCATCGCGTCGGGAGAAATGCCCCTCGGGGTCGCCTACGTGAAGTATGTTCACCTGTGGAGTCGAAAAGGCGCTCCGGTGGACTACGTCAAAGGACTTCCCGTTTACTTGGGCGATGGCAATTACATCGGCCTCACGGCGAAGGCGCCCCACCCCAACACCGCCAGGCTTTACATCGATTACTTTCTCGGCCAGGAGAGCTCGGAGATCATGGCCAACGTGGGCGAGTTCGTGAACCGCCGGGGCATCTATCCGCCCATCGACGGCGCGGATCAGGTGGTCGGCAAGTTTGTCCAAGTGGTCTCTCTGACGCCGGATGAATACTCAAAGAAGAAAGAAGAATTTCGCCAGATCTTTCGGCGTTAGCTGCCTAACGACATAGAAAAAATCAGCTCATCCGATTTTCTCGTCGCGGTGCTGCCATGGTTTGACAAGGCGAGACGCTCCCTATACCGGCTCAAACATCCACGTGAGCCGCTGATCGACGGTTTTGCCGGCTTTGTCAAAACCACCTCGGCGGTCCGACACGAAGGGCGACTAGCGTCGGCCGTATGCTGCGGCCTTTCCTGCTAATACTGCGGCCCGTTCCAAGCAGTTCAATCGCTGCGCTCCGTTCACGGGCTGCGCCTGTTCAAAGTTCAAGGTTCAATGGTTCAAGGACAGAGTCGGACTCGGAGGCGGAACTTCGATGTTTCGAGAATTCCCGAAACGTCGAAATGTAAGACAGCGGGGGATTAAGGGACAGGCTACTTTCACATTGCGATCTTGCGCGGCGCTATGATAGAGCCTGCCGCAAGGAGGATGCTTCAATGAAGGTACTCAAACCCGACGAGATCCCCGCAGAATCAGCGAATAGTCCCTTGTTCACGGGTGGTCCCGTGACGCGCCAAACTCTGCTGACAGCTGAGACGAGCAATAACTTTAATCTTGCCGTCGTCAACTTCAGTACCGGTGCGCGGAACAAAATGCACATCCATAGCAGCGATCAGGTGCTGTTTGTCACTGCGGGCAAGGGTATCATCGCTACGGAAACATACCAGGAGATTATCACCCTAGGAGATGTCGTGCATATCCCGGCGGAAGAGAGACATTGGCATGGGGCAACACCTGATTCCTCATTCTCCCACATTGCTCTAACAGCGAAAGGGAGCACGACCACGCAGGTGGAAGAGTAAGTCAGCTGAGCCGCTCGCACAACATTCCCCCGGTTCGAATCGTTCTAGCGTTGCGGTCAGTTCAAGCCGTTCAATACGGATATTAAAAATCGACCAAATTTTTTCCACATCCCGTCCGCCCCTCTACCAGTTCAAATCGTTCCAATCGTTCAACCGCTGCGCTCCGTTCATCATGGGGATCGGTCCGTTCAAGACGTTCCAAACGTTCAATCGCTACGCTACGTTCAAAACGTTTAACGGTCTACGAATAGCGGGGAACTTGCACGTTTTGATAATTCTCAAAACGTCAAAATGAGATGGGATTTCCTCTTACTTTGGATCTGGGATACCGAGTTAGCGGCAAATCTTGCGTGCGAGGAGATCGGCGATCTCAGTATGTCTTGGAACCGTTGTAATGCGGCGGGGATCGGCGAGATTGACGTACTTGCTATGTTTTGCCCCTTCGTCGGCGAGAACACATCCGAACCGTTCCAAGTGTCGGATGAGCTCCCGCCGTTTCACTTACACCTCGAGTTGTTCGATCACGATTTTGTTTTTGGGTAGCTTAGATAGATCAACTGGCTCGCGTATCATACGCACCGCATCGATGAGATTCTCACGGGCCTCTTCTAACGTCGCGCCCTGTGTCAGCGCGCCAGGAATATCATCGGTCCACGCCACCCACCATTTACCGTCTTGCACAAAACTCGCCTGGATTTTCATAAAATCAATCTCCTATCGGCATTTAATCTTACGCGAAACGTCGGGGCGATGCCAAGAGGTTTAAATTCAACTACGGCAGAGAAGATTTCATTCTCTTTCAGGCCCGTTCCAAGGTTCCAATGGTTCCAGCCGTTCAACCGCTTCGCTCCGTTCTCATGGGGATCGGTCCGTTCCAATGCGTTCCAGCCGTTCAATCGCTTCGCTCCGTTCAATGCCTTACGGCGGTTCAAGGTTCAATGGTTCAAAAGTTCAAAGGAAGATAAACCTGATGACGGGAATTTGCACGTTTTGAGAATTATCAAAACATCAAAATGAGCAGCAGATTAATAGCCGCGAGATCCATTGTCGCCAACATTTCAGCCGTTCAATCGTTCCGCTTCGTTCAAGCCGCCGGTGCTTGCTGTGTCAAACATGTCGGATCGCCTGAAGCAAATCCTACATCGCGCGTACTTTTAGGCGGAGGCCTTCTTTTTTCTGAAGATAGGCGACAATCTCAAAAAAATTACGAGCCTGAGGGTTACCTTTAGGCCCGAGCATACGCATGAGGCTCTTTGGTGATCTTTTGGTGACGGTCGCTAGTTTGTCAAAGCCGACCGTGGCATTGATGTAATCACGGAGAACGATCTTGCCGGTTTCCACGTCTCCCGAGAGTAGGGCGTCGACAGCCTCTTTCAAAAGTGCTTCACGGAACGCCGCGTCGCGGCGAGCGCGCTCCCGAATCGTTTCTTTAAAGTCTCTAGTCAGTGGCATCTCGCTTCTCCTTTTTGCTGCGTCGACGCGAATCTTCCACCACGCCTCTGTGACTGGTTGAAATCGCATCGCCACGAGGCCGAACATTTTTTCGACCTCAATTTATTGACGGCAACTGATACGCAAATCTGGCAACACGGGAAAGGCGGAAACCTCGTGATTTTCACGAAGGATGTGGACTTCTACGAACGGGCAGGAAATTGGGGTCAGAGAATATTTTTGATTTCGTCTGAACCGGCGAATCCCACTTGCGGCCGCCTACAGCGTGACATAACCCTCGAGTTCCAGATGCAGTATGAGACCCCGATCTATCCTTCCGAGTAACTCAGGGCTTAAGACACCAACGGTGTCTCGGATACGTCCTTTATCTACGGTTCTCACTTGATCGCAAAGCGCCCGTGAATCCTTCGACAAACGAGTGTCTTTCGCCGATAGGAGGGGTTGCACCAGGCGATCCGCCGCGCGCCCGGTCACCGACGAAAGGGACACGATCGTTACAGTTGAAGAGACATCGTTTGCTTCGGTCCTCGAAACGATAGTGCATGGACGAGTCTTCGGGACCTCTGCTCCGCGGGCCGGGTCCAGGCTAACCCAGACCAATGAGCCCTTTACCACGAAGGCCAACCTTCTTTATCGACTTGAGCAAATTCGCGACTTATCTGACGCGATTCCTGGCGCGCGGAACGATACTCATTTAGTAGACGCGATTTTAGCTCCCTTGCACTGTGTTGGGCTATCCAGTCCGCCAAACAGTTGTTCAAAAGTGCGCTCAAGGTTGTTTCACCCGCAAGCTTCTTTGCCTTTTTTACGAGATCGTCTTTAAGTATTACGGTCGTCCTCATATCTACCTCGGTCATACAAGTATCATACGACGATCATACGTTGGGTCCAGGTGTCAAAGCGACCCATTTAAAATTCTCGCGTTGTCCAACAGTCCTGTGTTATGAGATGACGTTCAAAAAATGAAGAAAAATCGTGTTATCAAATTCGATTCGAAAGAACGTATTCTCCAGAAGGCCAGGAGTTATGTTGAATCGGTCGAAA
>WNFZ01005287.1_pt1 | contig 25660 bp, 19 predicted proteins | sample 5400081 | NCBI WGS metagenome assembly WNFZ01 (sample SAMN13153365, study PRJNA577476) | soil metagenome | isolation source: 80 cm soil or saprolite under grassland replicate 1 | place: USA:California | collected 2016-06-15 | reverse complement strand
GCGCGTGATCTCAGCCGCAAGGATGATCTCGCGCGCTTTGCGTGAGTAAGTTCGTTGGGCGCGTTCTTCGGGAGATAGCAATAACGCACGCGCAAGCTGCTGGGTAATAGTGGACGCACCACCCCCTTGCCCTTGGGTTCGATAGTTTTCCCAAAGCGCTCGAACAATAGCTCCTACATCGAACCCCGGATGCTGATAAAAGTCCTTGTCTTCAGTGGCAATCGTTGATGCGACAAGCAGTGGGGATATTTTGTCGAGAGTCACATACGTTCGGCGACCTGCATTGGGATCAAGAATCTCATAAAGCGGATTCCCATTGCGATCCAAAATCCGTGTGGTTTCGAATTGCGAAGCGCGGTTTTGCAAATCCTCTACGTTCGGCAGTGTACGCGCAATAGAATAATACTCATATAATGCTATCGATCCACTGATGATGAGAGATACAACTATGCCGAATAGGGCAACAAGTAATCCGCGCAAGAGACAACCTCCCCAACCATTTCTCCAGCCAAAAGTTGCGGATCTACCCGCTATAGGTCGCTGAATCGGTGGCTGTATTGGCGGTGCGAGACGCGTTTGTGCATTCCTTGGGCGGCTTGGTGGTTCATAGGCAACCGGTGAGACGCGCGTACCCTCCAGGTCAAGTTCATCGACCCGGCGCGGCAAAGGCATATTGTCTTTGTCTAAAGGGATATGAGGCGGAGGGGTCGGTGTGCGGCGCGACGGACTTGCTTTCGTCGTAGCAGTTGAATCCTTCGATTCTTCTTTTGGTTCAGCCGGGAGATCTGTACGAGTTCCTGCTTCTGAATCAATAAGCCTTTTTAAGAATCGTTTATTCTCTTCTTCTCTTCTTTTTTCTTCTTCACTAGTCATAAAAATTCACCAAATTTGTCTATAGACCCTAAAGGTCTCCTTCGTAATTTACAGTTTGTTTTAGGCGCGGCGTTCTGCAAATTCAAGGACTCGATTTATGGAAAAGACCTTTAGGGTCTCAAATTTTATTTAGGTTTATTCATGATCAACACGGTCCATAAACCGCGATGACTCACTTCATCATTTTGATTCTTCACTTCCAACTGTATAGTTACCGAGCCGCCGCCGATACGCGGTAAGGCTTTTGCTTCTTTAACTTCCAAATTAACATAAATCGTATCACCAATAAACACAGGTTTGACGAACTTCCATTCATTCACTTCACGAAAAGCAATCACTGTTCCGTCCAGGATGCCTGTCTGCCATGCCAAACCCGAAGCAATGGATAATCCCAAAAGTCCATGTGCGACCTGCCTGCCAAACACTGTTGTCTTGCTGAACTCAGGATCGGTATGAATTCGATTATTATCGCCAGTTAATTCGGCGAAAGTCATAATGTCGTTTTCAGTAATGCTTCGTTTCTCTGTAACGAATTTCTGTCCAACGCTGAATTCTTCAAAATAGAGTCCCATAATGGTTTCCTTGTTTTGTGGTTTGATCGTTTTGTAGTTCTGCCTCTACGAGTGGATCGCTGGCTATCTGACTAAAAACTAATCAACTACCCAACTATAGAACTAAATTATACCCTTTGACCTCTTGACAGTCTGCCTATACAATACACGTATGCGTGATTGGTCTCTCGCTCCAGGCGACCCGCTTTGCCTCACCCTCGCGGCGGATTCACGCCTCTCTATTCCTGATTACCTCAACGATCATATCTGGGAACTCATCCTAGGTGGTGGGGAGCCTCCCGCGCTTTCACTTCAAACCACTTATGGATTGCGTGCAAAAGCAATGCGCCTTTTCCTACGTTTCAGCGAAAATGGGAAAAGTGTTAGCGATCCATCTACTTTTGCCTTGCCACCCACTGTTCGTCGTTTTTATCCAAATTTTCTCATTCTTGACTACTCTCCTCTAAAGAACATAGACGTTACAACCGAGTATTGGGTTCCACAATCGAACGCGGTGAGTGGGCGCGTGAGCGTTGCGAACAAGACCAGTGCCACGCGCAAGATCCGCTTGGAAGTGTGTGCAGTACTCACACCTATCAATGGGCAGGGAATGACAGGCACGCAAACGCAAATGGTGAACGTATTGGCTGGGCAAACAGGTGACCTCTATCCTGTTCTCTTTTTGACCGGCGGTCCCGCGCCCGGCTCGGGTCCGTATCCCTCGCTCTTTCTGGACCTCGACCTGGGTCCCGGTGCCACGCGGACTCTCACCTTTGTACAAGCCGCGACGAATGCATTGCAATCGTCGTTTGACCTTGCACGCCAAACCTCGGCGCGACCCTGGGAAGCGGAAAAAGCCCGGCTTGAATTGCTTAACTCCGGTCAAACCATTGACATTCACACCGGCGATAAAGATTGGGACGCGGCATTTGCGCTGAGTCAAAGCGAGGCATTCGGGTTGTTCTTCGCACCAGATACACATCTGCCTTGTCCCTCTGTGGTATCGGTGCGTGGACCCGACAACGGATATTCACCGAAAGGAGATGGCGCGGATTATCCTGCCTCATGGAATGGACAGACTCCATTCGACGCCTATTATCTTTCCAGTGTGTTGCCTGCCTCTGAGGCTGCACAGGACTTGCTGGAAAACTTCCTCGCGATTCAAAAAGAGGATGGTTCGATAGATGGGAAGCCCGGGCTAGCAGGTCAACGCGGACGTTATCTTGCCGCGCCGATTCTTGCCAGCCTGGCGTGGAAACTTTATGAAAAGTCTGAAGACCAGAAATTCCTAAGTCAGGTCTTTCCGAAATTAAGCAAATTCTTCTGGTTCTGGTTTTCTCCTGAGTACGATGAAGATCGCGATGGCTTACCACAATGGAAACACATCCTGCAAACAGGTTTTGAGGATAACCCCCTTTTTGATGCCTGGCATGAGTGGTCACTCGGCGTGAATATCACGCAAGTACACAGTCCCGCGCTGGAGGCGATGCTATACCACGAGGCTGCTTGCCTGATCAAAATGGGAGAGCAGCTTAATCAATATGATATGTTGCCGTTGCTTCATGAACAAGCCGCGAAATTGCGTAAGTCCATTGAGTCGACGTGGCAGCCGCGTACAGGCTTATATCATTATCGCGACCGCGCCACGGGATTAAGTCTCGCGGGCAAAGTGTTAGTGAAGCAAAAAGGTTCAGGTACTGTTTCACCAAAGTTGAAGTTCGAGCAGCCAATCCGCCTGTTGATCGAAGTGCAGACTCAAAATCCCTCAGCGAAGCGGCCTGAGATTCGCATTCATCAGTTGGGGACAAAACCTGCTGATGAGATCATCAAAAGCGGAGATTATCAATGGCATAACCGTGGGTCGGTATACACCACGCAAAATGTGTATTCAAAAATTGCGAAAGTTTCGGTGCGCGGCTTAAGCGATGAGGATACGGTCATCATCAGCACACTGGATTTCACGACTGAAGATCACACACTCTTTATGCCACTTTGGGCTGGAATCCCTGATGAGCAACATGCGCAAACCATGATTGGGCGCGCGCTGCTGGATCCGGGTCGCTTCCATCGCCCATTTGGTGTCCCTGCCTGCCCGTCTCTGACTCAACTTGAGGCTGAATCCATTTCACAAGCTGTTCATCTTCCGTGGAATTTGTTCATTGGCGAAGCATTGCTCAAATATGGATTCCGTTCCGATGCCGCACGCTTGGTCGCGCACATCATGACTGGCATCATTCAAAACCTCAAACAGAACCGCGCCTTCTACGCGCGCTACCATGCTGAAAAAGGGACAGGTATGGGCGAACGGAATGCACTAAATGGATTAGCTCCCGTTGACCTGTTCTTACGTGCTTTGGGTGTGGAGATACTTTCTAGTACGCGCGTAAAATTGGAAGGTGTGAATCCCTTCCCATGGGATGTGACGATTAATTACAAGGGTCTAAAAGTGATACGGGGACAGGAGAAGACCGAAGTGATCTTTGCAAATGGTAAGTCCATCACAGTGACGGATATCGAGCCAGTCGTCGTTTCTTTGTAAATTGAATAAAAGATTTTTGCAATACTGATTTCCGCGATCTAATTTAAAACTCATAAGTTTTGTGGTATAAAAATTATAAGACTGACATTCGGTTGTGGGGCAGCATGTGAAGGGGATACTTGTATGAAGGCAAAATTAACGTCGAGCACATTGCCACGATCTATGAAAATTTTGAAACTGACAGAGGTCTCTGGCAGAGTGTTTGTTTGTACGCTTTATTGTTAAATCGTCAATAGTAAAGAAATGATTTATTGGATTCGAAGTATGCAATTATTTCTGTAAATTCATAATGATACAACTCGATCTTTCTACCGTGCATTCACATCTTACAGCGCTTTATGGTCAATCTGCGGGCGAGGATGCCTTTGAGCGTCTCCGCATCATTCTGCATCGCTATAGCGATCTTTCTACACCTCGGAGAGAAGGAAGCGATCATACTCTTTCGGAACATGATAGTGTTCTCATCACGTATGCGGATCAGTTGAGCGAGCCAGATACTTTACCTCTTCAAACATTGTCTCATTTTTGTGAGCAATATCTTTCTGGTCTCGTCAACAGCGTACATCTACTGCCATTCTTCCCATATTCTTCAGATGATGGATTCTCTGTAATTGATTATCGGGAGGTAAATCCAGCGCTCGGGAACTGGGATGAGGTTGCGCATCTGGGTCGCAGTTTTCGCTTGATGTTCGATGCCGTCATTAACCATGTCTCTGTTCAACATGAATGGTTTCAAGCTTTCTTGAAGGATGATCCGCGCTATCAGGATTACTTCATTGTGGTCGATGGGAAGCCTGATCTGTCTCAGGTTGTACGACCACGCGCCTTGCCGCTCTTGACCAAATTCAATACCCGCTCGGGTCCCAAGCAAGTGTGGACGACGTTCAGCGCAGATCAGGTTGATCTCAATTTTCATAACCCGAATGTGCTTTTGGAAATCATTGACACACTTTTGTTTTATGTTGCCCAGGGTGCCCAATTGATCCGTTTGGATGCAATTGCCTATCTCTGGAAAGAGATTGGGACCTCCTGTATTCATTTACCTCAGACACATCGTATTATCCAGCTCTTCCGCTGTGTGCTCGATATCGTCGCGCCTCACGTAATCCTCGTTACTGAAACAAATGTACCTCATCGCGAGAATATTTCCTACTTCGGCAATGGCACAGATGAGGCGCAGATGGTTTATAACTTTGCTTTGCCGCCGCTGATCTTGTACACTTTTTACACAGGCAACAGCCGTGTTCTCTCAACATGGGCTGCAGACCTTAAGTTGCCCTCCAGGCACACCACTTTTTTTAATTTCCTTGCCTCGCATGATGGGATTGGCATTAACCCGGCTCGCGGCATATTATCTGACCTTGAAATTAATTCATTGATCGAGAAGTCGATCCAACATGGTGGTCTCGTATCGTATAAGGATGATCCAAGTGGTAGTGGTATGCCAATCCCTTATGAACTTAACATCAATTATTTTGATGCGCTCTCAAACCCGCGCGCGCAGGACTCTCTTAATACTCAGATTGATCGTTTTATGGCTGCCCAGGCGATTATGCTTGCACTGGTTGGTGTGCCGGGAATCTATTTTCATAGCTTGTTTGGGTCGCGCAGCTGGCACGAAGGAGTTACTCTGACAGGACGGAATCGCACCATCAATCGTCAAAAATTTGATCTTGCCGCGTTCGAAAGCGAACTCGTGGATGAGACATCTTTGCGCCATCAAGTTTTTCGCCGTTATGCTCAATTGCTTCGAGCGCGCAGTGCTTCCTCAGCATTTCACCCTCATGGGGAACAACAAGTATTGGATTGCGGGAAAGCAATCTTTACCTTGCTACGATGCTCCCCAGATGGAACCCAACGCGTATTGTGCCTGCATAATGTTTCGAATCAGTCTCAAAGTGTGACAATTGATTCGAAGGATATTTTTGATTTATCTTCTGGTCGATTAATGGATCTAATTACAGATCATCTAATGGATGATTCCTACAGGAACAATTTGGTTTTGCAACCCTATCAAACTTTATGGTTAAGGATGAAGGAATGACTATCAATATCAATTCAGAATATTTGAATCTCTTGAAGAACAAAATTAATCTGCATGAGATTCCCTTTAGTGAGCGCGGGTCACGTCTATTGATATTTCAATCTGACCAGCATCTCACCATCCGCTTGGCAGAACGCTGGTTTAAGCGCGAAGGCCAACTCGCTGCATACCGTCATCGCCCGCCTCTCATCGATCAATGGGTTTTTACCGACAGTGAAGAAAATCCTCTCAAGCTTAAGCTAACAACCTATCCACATCGTCTCGACTTCGAAACCAGTATCGGAACTTTTTCACTAGCATTCGTGGATATAGAGACACTGTTAATTACATTGCCACCTGTTCAATGTGGGATTAAATTCAACGCCAATCTGGATAAAGTTCAAACGGATCGCCGCGGAGGTGTGCTGCGTTTGACAGGCGATATCCGGCGGAATGTTGCTTACACCACGAATGCACGCATTCTTCAACATATCACAACTGCTTTTGGTACAGATAACCAAGCCATTCACCTGAATCTGGATGCATCAGAAGGTGGAAAATCATTATTGTTGAATATTACCCCTCGTCTTGGCTTCAATCGCTATATTCCTGATAATGCTAAAGTTATGGAGGAGGCTGCTCGGCACTGGCATGAATGGTTCGCAAGCGCTCCGCCGGTAGCAGATGAGTACCAGGCTCAATACTATTACGCGTGGTGGATCATGCGGGCGGGTCTGATCTCCACACGCTTCTACACGACACGCGAGGCGATGACGCCCTCCATGATCCATTACGTGGGCGTCTGGCAATGGGATGCCTATTTCCACGCTCTCGCTTATCGCCATGTGGAGAAGCATTTAGCCCACGATCAGATTCGTATTGTTCTGGACCATCAGCGCGAAGATGGCATGATCCCTGATGCAATCCATGATGAGGGTACAGTGACTCGCCTGGATTATCCTGTCGACGCAGATGTGACCAAACCGCCTCTGCTCGCCTGGGCTGCCTACAAACTCTATGAACTCGATGGCGACCGCGAGTTCATAGATGAAATCTATGAACCGATTGTGCGCTGGAATAACTGGTGGTTCGAGCAGAATGATACGGATGGCAATGGCTTGTGTGAATATCAGCATCCCTATTCTTCGGGTCTCGACGATAGTCCACTGTGGGATGATGGGATGCCAGTCGAGTCACCTGATCTCAATACCTATCTTTATCTTCAACAGGAGGCTCTCGCAAAAATTGCCAGCGCGATCGGTAAAGAAGATGATGCTGAGATGTGGCGGCAACGCGCGGCGTCAATGGCTCAACGCATGATTGATTTTGCTTGGGATGCAGAGAGTGGTTTCTTTTGGGCAACCAGGAACAAGTCCCGCGTGAACGTTCGGACGCCCTTCAACTTATTCCCGCTCATTACAGGTCAGATGCCCTCTGATATTTCGGACCGCCTCGTTGCGCATCTTACGGATGAACGCCAGTTTTGGTCGCGTTATCCTGTTCCTACGGTTGCAATGAATGATTCGAAATATAATCCTTACCAAATGTGGCGGGGCCCAACCTGGGTGAATGTGAATTATCTCCTGATCGAAGGCTTGCAGCGTTCGGGCTACGCCGATCTGGCTCGTGAGTTGCGCCAGCGTACCTTGGATCTGATTTGTTGTCGCAATGATATTTATGAATACTATCATCCCATGAGTGGAGAAAATCCGCCGAATGCTGCATCCATGTTTGGTTGGTCTTCGGCTGTGTTCATTGATCTGGCAATACAAGCTGCTCGAGAAAAATCAAAATGACAAGAATTGCTCTCCTGCATTATTCGGCACCTCCAATCGTTGGAGGTGTGGAAAGCGTACTGACAAATCATTCTCGCCTGATGACCAATGCCGGTCATCAAGTCCGAATTGTGGCGGGACGAGGCGAACAGACCGATCCACGCATCCCTTTTATTCATCTTCCTATGGCTGATTCGCGTCACCCAAACGTTCTTGCGCTCAAATCCGAATTGGATAATGGACACATTCCACTTGAATTTGCCGAAGCAGTCGATTCACTTACTGCTAACCTGAACGAGATTTTGGATAATGTAGATATCCTCATTGCTCATAATGTTTGCTCGCTTAACAAGAATCTTGCATTGACCACGGCAATTTGGAATCTTACAAACCAGAAAAATCATCCTCAACTTATTTTATGGCACCATGATTTGGCATGGACAACGCCGCGCTATCGCGCTGAATTACATGACGGCTACCCCTGGGATCTCCTCAAGCAAGCCTGGCCGGGTGTGAGGCAGGTCACGATTTCTGAAATGCGCCAGAACGAACTTGCCGAATTGTTTCAGATCGACAGGGATGCTATTGCAGTGGTTCCTAATGGTGTGGATATCGCCAGGTTCCATAGACTTGAAGAGCAAACACTTGAATACGTGAAGCAATTAGATTTGCTTGATGCTTCGCTGTTGCTTCTGCTGCCTGTACGCATTACGCCAAGGAAGAACATCGAGCTGGCATTACAAGTCTGCGCAAACTTGAAACAGAATTTTCCAAAAATGAAACTGGTAATTACAGGTCCGCTCGGTCCTCATAACCCTGCGAATATAAAATATTTTGAGAGACTAACTGTGTTACGCAAGGAGCTAGGTCTGGATAACATCGTGTGTTTTCTTGCGGACTTAACCGCTGAATATATTCCCGATGAAATCATCTCAGATTTTTATCATCTGGCTGATGCTTTATTCCTCCCCAGCCGTGAAGAGGGATTCGGCATCCCCATTTTGGAAGCTGGGATCGCGGGGCTGCCAATTTTCTGTTCCGATATTCCGCCGCTACGGGACTTGGGCGGTTCACATGTGACTTACTTTTCTCCTGACGCCGATCCGATTGAGCTGGCAAACAGAATCATGAATCATCTTTCCTTAAATTCTGTATTTCGAATGCGTGTGGCTGTACGCCGACAATATGCATGGGAGCATATTTACGAACAAAATATTGCACCTATCCTCAGGGAGTAAATATCAGGAGGTTTTATGAGGTCTCCACTAAGAAAAAGACTCTTCAAAAAAGTACTTGTCCCGATTGTGCACGGTTGCGAGCAGACCTCTGCAATTAATGCCGCGCGTGCGATTGCTGGCGAAGGTGATGTAGTGCTTGTAGGGCTTGTTTATGTCCCGGAAAGCGAATCGCTTAGCGGCGCCGCAGTGCACGCCCAAGAGGTCCGCCAGACTTTGAAGAGGCTTTCCGATGAGAAACATATTCGTCGTTGGACGGAAGTGCATGCTACTCATCGGCCATGGGATGAGCTGGTTAAAATGATAGAAAAAGAAAAGCCAGATCTTTTGATTTTAGAATACCCCTGCCAGTTTGAAACATTGAAAGCTACTCCAACAGAGGTATTGTCCCATCCTCTATGTAATATTGCTATTGTTAACTCGTATATAACAGGCAACTTGAAGAATGTTTTGATTCCGATTCGGGGTGGTCCTTACGCAGAACTAGCGCTTCGTACTGTCTTATCCATGAGGCGTTTCAGTCAGTTAGATATCACTTCCCTTCATATGGTTCCTACGGATGCTGCCCAAAAGCAGGATGCCGCTTTTCGGGGCATTGAGCGGGTATTGAGAAACTTGCCCGAAGTGAAGAAACAAAATGTTGTAACAGATAACCCAGCCGAAGTCATATTTGAGGCGGCGCGTCGGTTTGACTTAATCGTTGTGGGTGCCAGTACACGGCCGGCGGATGAAGTCACCACCATTGGACCTGTCGCCGAACGAATTATGAGAGAGAGTCAATGCGGCGTGATTGTTGTCAAGACGAAGTGGTCACTCTTGCCCAATCCTGCCAGTGAAGAAGCTGGCCAAACAGCTATCTCGGTATTGGTAGATAAGTGGTTTGCAGAAAATACCTTCCACGCAGATGAATTCCAAGATTTGAATGATTTGCTCAGTCTAAAACGAGAACGAGGGCTGTCTATCAGCCTCGCGCTGCCTGCACTCAACGAAGAAGAGACAGTTGGGAATGTTATTCAAACAATCAAACAGTCATTGGTTTTAGATGTACCGTTATTGGATGAAATTGTTCTGATTGATTCTAATTCTGAAGATCGCACTAGAGAAATTGCTCAAGATTTGGGCATACCTGTTTATATTCACCAGTCTGTTTTGCCAAAATATGGCTCGCGGCGCGGCAAAGGTGAAGCGCTCTGGAAGAGCCTGTATTGCACACAAGGAGATATTGTGATCTGGCTGGATACGGATATTGTCAATATTCATCCGCGCTTTGCTTATGGCCTCATTGGGCCATTGCTCCTTCGACCTGATATCCAGTTTGTCAAAGGTTTTTATCGGCGTCCGTTGAAAGTGGGCGATAAGATACAAGCTGGCGGGGGAGGCAGAGTGACTGAATTGACTGCCCGTCCACTGCTAAATTTGTTTTATCCCGAACTCTCGGGCGTCATTCAGCCTCTCTCAGGAGAATATGGCGGGCGACGTACTGCACTTGAACAGTTTAGTTTTTTCTCTGGTTATGGCGTGGAGATTGGCCTGTTAATTGACATGTTTGATAAGTTCGGGTTGAATGCTATTGCTCAAGTGGATTTACAGGAGCGCATCCACCATAACCAGCCGCTAGAAGCATTGAGCAAAATGTCTTTTGCTATTATCCAGGCTGTGTTTCGCAAGCTAGAATCTCGTTATGGGCAGAATTTTTTGGAAAATGTCAATAAGACCATGAAATTGATTCGCTATGAAGAGGAAAACTTTATGTTGGACGTTGAAGAGATCGCGGAGCGCGAACGCCCACCCATGATTGAGTTGCCCGAATATCGTGAACGACTTCAAATGTTATCTCAGAGTTGATGAGTAGATCAATTATTATTCTATGTGAGACATTGATTGACTTCAGTAAATAAAGTTAATTCATAGGATATTGTCCTGGATGGGTTTAGACCCTGCAAGGACAAAAATTCAAAACACTGGTTTTAATCTTAACAACCAGTGTTTTGCTAAAATTTATTACTTACTTATTGGTGAGAGGTTTCTTGTAAGGATAAAAGAAAGTTCATTGATGACTGATATTGATATTGTAACTATCGAAAAAATAACAGTCCTTCTTTTGTTGATCGCCTCAGCGGTCGCTGTTCTGGCGCGACGATTGCGCATTCCATATACTGTTGGCTTGGTATTAATTGGCCTTGTATTGAGTCTCCTGAGTTCAACTGTTATCAAGATCTCCCCTCAAATTATCTTGGCATTACTTGTACCACCGTTGATTTTTGAAGCCGCGTTCCATCTCCGCTGGGATGACTTGCGTCGGGATTTTTGGCTGATCCTTTTGCTTGCCATTCCGGGCGTGAAAAGTCTATTCAACGATGGGACTGCCATCGTCATGTTCAACTTGATGATTTCGATTGCACTTGCCGGACGGTTTAACCTAGCGAGTAGTGTTCGTGATTTCATCGCTATATCAGGTGGTGGTGTTTTGATAGGAATCACGTTTGGGGTGCTCGCCTCCCAAGTGATAGGACGCATTCAAGATCCACTTGTAGAAACCACATTAACGACAGTACTTGCATTTGGTTCTTATCTCGTGGCTGAATATTTCCATGTGAGTGGTGTGCTCGCTGTGGTCGCGGCTGGGATCACGAACGGGAACGCAGGACCAAGCGGAATGTCCGCTACGACTCGAGTTGTCGTCTTCAACTTTTGGGAATACGCGGCGTTTCTAGCGAACTCGTTCATCTTTCTATTGATTGGTCTTACCTTTGATTTGGACGTGATGATTGCAAATTGGCAAGCCATTATTTGGGCAATCCTGGCTGCGCTGGCGGCTCGCGCGCTTAGCATTTATGGGTTTTCATTTTTTGGCCGTGAGATCCCCAGAAAATGGAAACATATTTTGTTTTGGGGTGGGCTGCGGGGCGCGATTACGCTGGCGCTCGCGCTCAGTCTTCCTGAAACAAATCCACTGGCTCAAGTACGCGGCAGTTTGCAGGCGATGGCTTTCGGCGTGGTGTTATTCACTTTGCTTGTTCAAGGATCTTCAACTGACTGGCTCGTGGAGCGATTGAAACTTATTCAACGTTCACAATATCAGGAGGAGTATGAACTACGTCACGCGCGTTTTGTGGCGGGACGCGCCGCGTATGATTATCTCCGCCGCATGACCCAGCAAGGCTTGATCTCTGAACATACCTGGCAGAAACTTTCTCCAGTCCTTCAAAAGCAAAATGATGCGCTGGTGGACGCTATTCGGGAAGTAATGATCTCTGATCCGGCGGTGGAAGCAGAGGATCTTGAAACCGCGCGTCGTGAGGCCTTACGTGCGCAGAGGAATGCACTCAGAGGCCTCCTCCGCGATGAGATCATCTCAGAATCTAGTTATTCGATCCTCATTGATGAAGTTGATTCAGCTCTCTTGCAAGAAAATTTATCCTGGCCCGAGATACCAGAGGACGATTGAATTTGGGTTGAATCCGGTAAAGACTTCTGATAAGATGAAGTCGTAAAAGAGGCGCCTATGGACACTTCAATTCATCTCTTATTGTTCGCGGTTGTGCAGGAGCAAGATCAAGACACAGCCACACGTGCACTCGAACAATTGCGCCTGCCTGTTGTGCATCTAGCCAGCGCCGGTGGATTTCTGGGCCGCCGAAATACAACTTTGCTTATTGGCCTCCAAAAAGGACGTGAGGAGGATGCACTCAGATCTTTGGAAGAATCATGTCGACAGCGCATCGAGTATCTTACTCTTCCGCTGGAGGGCTCGCCTCTTCCTATGCCGACACCTGTTCCCGTTACCGTAGGCGGCGCGACCGTTTTCGCGTTACCCGTTGAACACTTTGAAGAAATTTAGTCGCAAGCTGACTGTCAGGAGCGTGGCTCATGAAAATGATCATTCTCATTGTCAAAAACAGTGACTCAGACGAAATCACGCAATCACTAACGTCCGAAAAATATCGCGTCACGCGCATCGCCTCGACAGGAGGATTCCTCAGAAGTGGCGTGGTCACCCTTTTGCTTGGTGTGAGGGATGAGCGCGTGGAGTCCGCGCTTGACCTGATCCGCAAAAAATTGACTCCTCTGCCGTCAGGTGAAAGACGAGCCACACTTTTTGTTGTCCCGGTGGAACGATTCGAACAGGTGTAGCGCGAAACAAAATCATCCCCAAGATAGTCTATGGACAAATCAACAGAGACACTGAGAAAATATTCTCTGTGTCTCTGTGTTTATATGTTGTAGCATGATGAGGTAAATATGAGCAAACACTTTCGATCTTTTATTGCTTTTCTAAGTCTGGGAATCGTTATTCTGGCTTGTACGCTGCCTATTCCCTCGATTCCTCCTGCTTCACCTACGCAGAACAACGGAACTGCCACCCCGCCTTTCTCGCCCGGTCAGGTTGGAACTGTCGTTGCCATGACATTAACAGCACTTGTCCCAGGAGGAGATAATGCAAGTACACCTGAAATTAGCAATACAACTACTCCGGTACCTGGCCCCGGGGGGTCAACAGGCTTGCTTCCACACACTTTTTATTATCTGGGCACCGATAGTGCGGGACTTACCCAAGTTTTTCGAATTGAACCTGATGGAACCACACAGCGTCAGATCACTTCTGAGCCTGTCAATGTAAATGACTATGGTGTCTCATTAATTGATGGAAGTGTTGCTTACGTGGCGAACAATCAACTGTTGTTGATCAATGCCGATGGCTCAAACCACCATATGTTAGTGGATGGTGGTTCCCCTGACCCGAACAATCCATTTCTTAACAGGATTAGCGACCCGGTCTTTTCACTCGATGGACAAACTTTGGCTTACGGATATAAAGGCTTGCAGTTATATAGTTTTCCAACAAGTGAGAGTGAACTCGTCATTGAAAATGAAGTGGATGATGCTGGAGGCGGCCTCTTTGTCCCACGTGAACTATATTCGCCCGAACGTTACTCGCCCGATGGCACAAAGCTGCTCATCACATTGAGTTACTACGAGGGTTCCTCTTCTGCGATTTATTATCCTGCTAACAAATCCTTGGTGCGGCTTGAAGGAGGAGAAGGTGCTCTCATCTGCTGTGATGACGTTGAATGGTCAGCGGACAGTTCAAGTTTCTATGCAGCCAGTTCCAGTTCTGGCATTTTTAGTTCCGGATTATGGAAAGTAGATGCCTCCACTGGTGAAGTCACTACACTGATCCCAGGAGGCACAGGTGGCGACAATTACAATGCAGCCAAAGAAGCCTATCTCGCGCCCGATGGTCAGTTATATTTCTTCTTTGGGACAGTTACCAGTCCTGAGGGAATGTTCAATCGAGCGCCGTTGCAACTGGTCCGTTCTGCACCAGATGGTGTGACAGGCCGCACAGTAATCAGCGCAGGAGATTTCCAGTTGTTGAACGAAGCTTTATGGGCGCCGGATGCAAGCCTCGTCGTTGTGGCATTCGCGCCGACCCTGGAAGTATATCAAGGTGGACAGGCAGAGGTGGTTTATCCTGATGGCAGATCAAATGTTGTACTAACACCCTCTGCCCAGCAAATGAAATGGGGACCGTAAATTTTCTGTAGCGGACAGCGACTGCCGTCCGCTACTTTTATTTTCCAAGCAGATATTCATCGAAGAACTTGATAACCTGTTTTGTATATCTTGTTTTGTAATACGCGTACATATTCAAATGGGGGACATCATTTTCCATCCATAGCTGGCGCGGCTCTCCTGCTGCATCGTATAAGCGTTGTGCTGAATCAGGTCGTACCATCCCATCACCCATACCTTGAATGATAAAAACAGGACGTGGACTGATGAGCGCGATGTCATCCACAGGACGAACCCAATCAATATTCATGCCAGACTTCTTTTCTGCAAAAAAACGAATTAGCGAGCGCATCATTGGGAAAGGAACGCGTAAATTCATTTCATCTTCCAATGTCGCAAACGGACTATCTGCTATCAGAGCTTCAATCTCAGGATATTGGGCTGTAGCGCGGATCATGGTCACAGCGCCCATTGAGCCGCCCCATGCGCCGACATGTTCAACGCCTGGCTGGGCAAGCGCAAAATCAAGAGCGGCTTTTGCATCCAATGTTTCATAATATCCTAGTGATGAGAATTCTCCCCCGCTTTCTCCATGGGCGCGGAAATCCCATGCGATCACACCATAGCCATGCCTCGCAAAGAGAACATAGAAATCCTCAGCGCGCTTATCCCCGTATCCATGGGCAACCAAAATCACTGCGCCATTTTGGGGCGGTGTGTACCATGCAGAAATTTTGACGTTATCTTCGGTGGTCAATTCAACATCTTGGAATTCAATCCCATTGGCTTGTAGCAACGCTCCCGATGCAGTGTGTCGCACTGGATGGAGATAACTCATGGTGTGTTGATAGCTAACCCAGATGATTGTTCCTGTTGAGGCAACAAGTAAGGACAGAATGAGGGTGAGGATAAGTCGTACCCAATATTGCCACCCATGGTAGTTAGGTTTCATTGATCGCTCCAAAGCAGAAAATTCGTAGTAGCTGGCAGCTGCCAGCTACTACGAATTTTATCCCAACACGAAATTATCGATCAACCTTGTCTTTCCCATAAATACCGCCATCGAAAGCAGGGTTTTCCCTGTCACTGTTTCCAACTCTTCCAGCATATCATAATCCGCACAGGAGACATATTGCATTTGCGCCAATGGCTCGGATGCGAGCACATCCTTCATAATTTGGCGCAGCTTCTCAGCATCTCGCTCGCCACTTTCATAAGCCTTTTTCGCTGCGCTCAAAGAGCGATATAGAACCGTCGCAGCTTTACGCTGTTCAGTATCTAGATAAACATTACGACTTGACATTGCCAATCCATCCGGCTCTCGGACGATGGGGCAGACGACGATCTCGATGGGGAAGTTCAGGTCCCGTGTCATCTGGCGGATCACGGCCGCCTGTTGCGCGTCCTTTTGACCAAAATATGCCTTATGCGGCTGGACTCCGTTGAATAGCTTGGCAACGACTGTCGTTACCCCGCGGAAATGACCTGGTCTCATTGCGCCTTCCAGTGGACTCGTGATTGCTTCCACCTCCACCCAGGTCTGATACCCTTGTGGATACATGATCTCGGCTGTGGGCATCCAGATAAGGTCCGTGCCGAGCGGCTCGAGCAGACTCAGGTCACGGTCAAGGTCGCGCGGATACTTGGAGAGATCTTCCTTTGGTCCAAACTGGGTTGGATTGACGAAAATGGAGACGACAACATGATCACATTCCTCTCGTGCACGATGGACAAGGGAAAGATGCCCCTCGTGTAGGTATCCCATAGTTGGCACCAGACCAACCATCCCTGCGAAAGAGAGGCGGGCAGAGTGCAAGTCACTAAGAGTAATGACGGTTCGCATACACGAAACTCCCGATTGCATGAGTAGAAAATCCGTGCTAAACTTACGGTACAACTTAGAAAAAGGAGAGAATAATGGCTTACGCGTTTACCAATTCGAAAGGTGTGACCTACTACCTGCACACCAAGAAGTCCATGACTTCCACCGGCAAGGAACGGACCCTGTTCTTCTTCGCGAAAGAGGTCAAAGACGGCACGCTCGATTCTGTGCCTGATGGCTACAAAGTCGTTGAGATGAAGACAGGTTTGCCCGTCCTAAAGAAAACAGGAGGTGAAACAGAAACTGAAGCAGCACCCGAAGCCGCTGGAGAGTAAATAAACGGGAGTATACTCCCGTAACTCTCTTCAAAACAACTAAATAGGTTCTTTTAGATACCCAGGAGACTAATTATGACACGTACATTTACATCTAAAAGTCTGACACGATATGTAGGGAGGGAATCATGCCAGCACTAAATCGCGTTCAACTCATCGGCCGTTTAGGCAAAGACCCTGAAAGCAAATATACTCCGACGGGCAGGCAGGTAACCCATTTTCCTGTTGCCATTAGTAGTCGCTGGAAGGGCAAGGAAGGTGAGATCAAGGAGCATACCGAGTGGGTCAATGTTGAGGCTTGGGGGCGCCTCGCCGAAACCTGCCAGGAATATCTCAAAAAAGGCAGCTTGGCATACATCGAAGGTCATTTGAAGACAACCAGATACGAGGATAACGGCGAATTTAGATATTTTACGAAGGTCGTTACCCAAATGGTCGAGTTTCTGCCAGACAGCCAGGCGGATGATAACTTAGAAGAACAAGTGAACTTAACTGGCGAAGAGGAGACTGAATTGACCTACGCCTCTTAGGTTTGATCACAAAGCGGTGTGCTCTGGTGGGTTTTCCATTCACATCCATTACAATTGAATACACATCAATGGGCTGCAAGGATTCCTTGCAGCCCATTGGGTTTAAAGATTCTTTTTATTTGATCTCATACCCGAAAGTAAGGAAGATGTATTCACTTATGAATAATGACAAATCGAAATATTCTATCAATACTGATAGTCAAGAAATATTCTGACAGAAGTGAAAAGTTTCACTTATTGACATATTCTTTTTTGTGGCTAAACTATCCTTGCATCACAAATTCATTGCAGATATGGAGACATTCTTATGCCAGCACTAAATCGCGTTCAACTCATCGGTCGCTTGGGCAAGGACCCTGAAAGCAAATTCACGCCCACAGGAAAGAAAGTGACTCATTTTAGTTTGGCCATCAGCAATCGCTGGAAGAGCAAAGACGGCGAAGCGAAGGAATACACGGAATGGGTCAACGTCGAAGCCTGGGGTCGGCTCGGTGAGATTTGCCAGGAGTATCTTAAGAAGGGCAGTCTTGTTTTCGTTGAAGGCCGCTTGAAGACCGACAGGTACGAAGATAAAGGCGAAACCAAATTCTATACAAAGGTTGTGGCACTCGCAATGCAAATGCTTGACCACAAACCCAGCGACGAGCCCGTAATGACCGTTGAAGAAGAGGCTATCGATTACGAAGCGTAGCACTTCATTTTGACAATTAAAACTGAATAATAAAGGCGTAATGCAATTCATTAAGAAAACGCATTACGCCTTTTCGTTTATCAGATTGGAGGTAATCGAAAGCCTGATTTTTTCATCACATGTTCACGGGACTCTAATACTGCTTTCTTCAAAGCATTCCAATCCACGTGCAATAGTTTGCCATTCCGCTTCATAAGTTTTCCTGCGACAAAGACTGAATCAACGTTACTGGTATCCATGCTCCAAACCACCGCTCCAATCGGATCATTGATCGGGAAAACATTGGGCTTATCGGTCCGTAGCATAATAACATCCGCTTCCTTACCCGGAGTGAGGGAACCTGTCTTATGAGCTAAACCATTGGCTCGTGCCCCTTCGATTGTGACATAGGTCAGCACATCCCGGGTCTTGATAGGCGTGGGTGCTTTTGTATCACCAGCTAATTGCCTTTCGTATGATTGAGCATGTTGCAGGGACATGACCGAGCGCATTTGCGTGAACATATCGCCGGGTACATTCGTTTCGACATCCACACTCAAACTGGGTTTCAAGCCACGATCGAGAAATTTCTGAATGGGTGGCATGCCATGCCCCATCATCATTTCCACGGGTGCCGCCAGCGATACTGTGCCCCCCGTATCCACGATCATCTGAATTTCGGTCTCGTTGAGAGTTGTGCAGTGGATATAGGTTGTATCATCACGCAACAATCCTGCCTCGCCCATCTCTTGCACTTTGCCTTCCTGACCATAAGATCCTACTCCTACATGAGTGGTAATGCGCGCGTCCACTTCACGCGCCAGTTTCCAATGATCGCGTGCAATCTCAAAATCCACAAACTCTGGTCCGGGCGCGGCTAAGGCATAGGTCAACATTTGGTCTTTGGAGGAGAAATATTCCTTCGCGGCGCGCACGAACCAACTGGGCTGACGGTCATTCCAATCGCCCCACCATGGGAAGCCATATGCAAAGACCGCCCTCATACCTGAGTCTTGTAGGGCTTTGATCACCGCGTCGGTATGTTCAGGCGATCCCTGAATGTGGGACCAATCGAGCAGAGTGGTAATCCCTGCGTCTAATGCACCCAGTGCGCTGACGAGGTTACCGATATAGGCATCCTGTGGGCGAAAGGAAGGGGCAAATTTCCCCAACACAAAGCGAATGTAACCTTCACGACCTTCGAGTGGAATATCCGCGCCGACGTTGCGCAGCAAGCCTTCCCAGATGTGCCGGTGCGTATCCACAAAACCGGGCATGACGATCATATCCGAAGCATCAACAACCTCAGCACCGTTAACAGGCAGATTAGGGCCCACAGCTGCAATTTTCGTGCCTTCGATCAGTACGTCTGCTTGTCTGAAATTTCCCAACGCCGGATCCATCGTAAGCACCGTGCCGCCTTTCAGCAATGTCTGCTTGTTGGCAGCTGGCAACGCGGAGGCGTCGCTTAAGTAAACTTTGGGCATTTCACGCAATTGGTTGAGACGTGAGCCTCGCACCAATCGCTGCACACGTTTGAAGTTGAGCTTGACCAATTCTTTGAGATCATTAACTTGATAAAATGCCAAGCCAAGCAATAACAATACGCCGATGGTCACCAGTCCAACAACGTAACTCAAGCCGAGCAATGGCAAGATGTTTATGATCAATGTGAGGAAAAGAGCTGAGACAATCGCGCCAATAAACGTACCGCGTCCGCCCATCAGACTGGCGCCACCCAATACTGCTGCTGCAACACTAGTTAATGTATAGCTTGCGCCAGCGCGGGGATCCCCTATACCGATTTGCGCGGCAAGAAAGAACGAAGCTACTGACGCCATCAGCCCCGATAGTACAAATGCGCCAACTCGAATACGCGTCGTGGCGGCGCCCACGCGGCGCGAGGCTTGGGCATCGTGCCCGATCGCCCGCAAAGTGAGTCCACTTGGAGTGGCATATAACCAAACATCCCAGAGAATGGCAGCTACCAGCATGAGGATGAAAGCAATCGGGATAAAGCCAACACTTGCAGTCAGAGTATCCAATACGTCGAGATTGATCAAGCCCGCGGCGATCGGACGAAGCGAAAGGGAAATCCCATCCAAAATGCTTAAAGTTGCCAGCGTGGCGATGATCGCCGGCAATTTAACCCAGCGTACCAGCACTGCATTGAAAAGTCCAATCATTACACCGGCACCGAGGATCGCTAATCCGCCAAGCACAACCATGCTCGGTGGCGCCTTGTCCGTGATCATAAATGACGCAATGATCACGCCCATCGTCATGATCGAGCCTACTGAGACATCGAGATAGCCAGCGAGCAACGCATTGACTTGTGCCATGGTCACCAGCGCCAGAGGCAGAGTGGCTAACAATAAACTTTTCAAATTGAATTCAGATAAGAACGCAGTCGATTTGGAAGCTGTATACCTGCTTACAATCAAGATTAATAGGATTTGAAGTGCAACCGAGGTCCACGCCCGAACCCTGAATAACTTCTTGAGTTTAGGCAATAACATGTTAGCATTGCGCAAATCTCGAATGGCATTCTTTATCTTGCGACGGACAAGGGCAAACATGCTCAATCTCCTCTCTTGTCCAAATTGGTGGCAGCCCGCGGACCGACAGGCCTGGGACGACGAACCTTCAGACCAAATCCCACTCCCCCAACAATAGATTCAATGATTCGCTGCTCACTCAGATCAGTGCGCTGAATTTCGTCGATAATTTGACCGCGCGACATAACCACAACACGGTCACACAAACCGCTTAATTCAATCGGGTCACTGGATTTGATGAGCATAGCCGCGCCTTCTGCAGCTTTCGCGCGCAAAGCCTCATAAATGTCGAACCGTGCACCCGCGTCAACACCCTGGGTTGGCTCATACGCTAAAATAACGTTGACCTTCTCGCGCAAATGAGTTCGTGTCAATGCCACTTTCTGTTGATTGCCGCCAGAAAGAAATTGCACAGGTTGTTCGAGGGAGGGGGTACGCACTTTCAGCCGTTTGATCAGCTCTTTTAGCGTGCTGTGTTCCCGGCTGCGATTTACAAAGCCCAGATTGCTGAATTTACTCAGCACTTGGATGGTGGCATTGTTTCGTACACCAAGCACCGGAAACAACGATTCGTGTTTCCGATCTCCTGCCAGCAACAGGATACCCGCATTCACTGCATCCACGGGTGAGATCAAAGTTAGCTCATGGCCGTCACACATCACCAACCCGGCTTTTGGCGGAATTTGGCCAGATAAGCATTTGAAAAATTCACCCTGGCCGTTGCCCTCCGCGCCAGCCAAGCCTACAATCTCACCTCGCTTGACTGTTAAATTTATCGGTCCAAATAATGGTCCTTGAAGTCCGGTGATCATCAAGAGGCTACTTGATTTAGTAACATCCGCTGAGGTTGGTGGAAAAGCGGCTTGGAAGGGTCGTCCGATCATAAGCGATACAAGGCTCGCTTCGGACATATCCGAAGCTGCATAGGTACCTTGACTGCGGCCATCACGCAAAACGGTGACTCGGTTGGCTACCGTCAAGACCTCTGGCAGGCGATGGCTGACATAAACAACACCCACGCCACGAGCTGCGCAAGCGCGTATCGTGCGATGCAATAATTCCACTTCATCGGGTCCCAACGCAGTAGTTGGTTCATCAAGCAGCAGTACCTTCGGATTCCCCATGAGTGCCTTGACAACCTCAAACAGTTGACGTTGCGCAGGGGTAAGATAACCGGTCGGCGCGTCAGGGAATAGGTCCAATTCAAACTCAGCCAAGGTTTCCGTTGCCCATTTTTTCATCTGCCAATAGACGGGCCGGAGCTTGGGCGGAGTCGCCAAATACAAGTTCTCCTTCACTGATAAAGCCAGAACTTGAGAGTTATCCTGATAAGCCATTCCCAAGCCGAGGCGGCGCGCCTCGGCCGGGGAATCTTTTCGAAGGTTGCGTCCCCCGATCAGGATGACACCCTGATCAGGTTCTACAAAACCGCTGGCAATTCCGAGAAGCGTTGACTTGCCCGAACCATTCTCACCTACTACGGCATGGATCTCGCCGGTGCGGCAATCCAAGCTGACATCAGAGAGGGCCTGAACTGTGCCATATTGTTTCGAGATATGTTGAAGTTCGAGAACGGGTTGTCCTTCAAGCATAGGCGTAGCGAACTCTTTCCTCAGAATTTTTGCATGGGGCTTTATCCTCCCATGACTTTGAAGATCGGAATCGGAATCAACGATGAGAGAGAAGCCTGCTGCGGCATATCAGGATTACAAGTATTTGCATCCACCTGGCGCATCACTGTTGGGATAATGATGCCCTCTGCTGGGAGATCAGCGCCCTTTAGTTTCATCATCGCCCCGGTCAACGCAATGCGAGACTGATAGTTACCACCCGAACCATAGAAGATCTTGAAGTTCGGGTTGTTAATTTTCTTCCATTCGCAGAACATATCCACTTCATCGGTACGGAGGGTCAGGACGATGTCGAGTGGAAGATTGGCGGCCTGATAGGCACGCACGCCGCCGAGGAATGAATCCGCGGCTTCGTAGCTGTAGCCTTTGATATCTGGATTGCTGCTGATGAAACCGGAGACTGCTTCCAAGGTGCCTTGCTGGGTCCAGCTGGTATCAGCTCGCCCCACCAAGGTCAAGTCCTTGCTCAAGACCTTTTCTTCACAACCTTGCCAATAAGCAGAGAGTGGGTTGCCCGGAGTGCCACCGAGGAATGCCACTTTGCCAGTACCTACTTCCTTATTCAATGTATCGGCAAAAAGTTGACCCAGTTTGCAAACATCTTCAGCGACAAAGGTGGGATAATCCTTGCCCGGTTCGCCGATCTTGCCGTATGAGTGCGAAATGGCGACAATGCCTTGCTTCGTTGCATCGCGCACCGCCGGGAGCAAAGCATCGCCTGCATCCGGGAAGAATACGATCACGTTCACGTGCTGCGCAACCAGACTTTTGAAATCAGAAATTGATTTTTGTGTATCGCCACCGGCCGTCACGTAAATGATCTTGCCGATTTCAGGATAGGTCAACGCTTGCAGGACGAACTCCATATGAGTCATTTGCCGCCAGAAGTTTTCACCGAAGCCATCTGCCAGGGCAACGGTAATCTTGCCGCCTGTGCCGGTATCACAGATTTTGTCCTTAAAGCATTTGATTGCCAAATCTTGCCGCGCTTGATCAACTGGGAGACTGGCCCGATAGAAGGCAGCCAGCGCAACCTGCGGAATGCCCTCCGTAGTGCCAACTGCTTTTTTCAAGACAGCGGAATCATTTGTATTGCCTGCAGAACTGCTTTGCGTTGCCGCAGGTACTGCGCCACCACAAGCTGTCAATATCAATACGAAGACAACCATCATATGAATTGCTAATAGACGTTTCATTTTCTTCTCCTTATTGTTGGTCATTTATAAACCTATAAATCTGCATTGTATGTAGAGATTCGGCTACAAACAAAGTGTTGTTAAGCCTTGTGCCCTCCTTCCTGTATATTTGCGTTATCGTTTCCAACAGGCTGGTTTCGTTCTGCATCCAACTGTCGTAATCTAGATGCACCCAACAGCAAATTCTCAATGACCGTAACAATACGGTCACCTGAAATGACCATGCCACCAATGATTGCAATGCCAAACACCACAAATTGCAGGGCGGTAGGCAATCCCAATACTCTCAACATTTGATTCAACAGCGTAAGGAAAAATGCCGATGCCCAAGTGGAAGCTGCGCTCGCTAGCCCTCCAGTGAGGGAAGCACCCCCAATGACCACAGTGGCTATGGGTCCCAGCAGGTAAGGAACGCCAAGCACAAGACTGGGACTTCGCAAAAAGCCTGCCAACAAAACGCCGCTCAAACCATATAAGAAGCAGGCCGCCATATAAGCCAAGATGATATATCCGTTGACGCGCAGACCCAATATCCAAGCGGCAGTGGGGTTAGCTCCTACGGATTGAAACTTGCGCCCCACTTCGGTGTAGCGGAACACCAGGATTAACAGGAGCGAAACAGCAATGGCAGTCCATTCCACATTGCTTAAACCAAGGAATGGTGAGGTGATCCAGTTTGAAAAATTACTTGGTACGGCAGTCTCATGCGCAACATTTTCTGAATAGGACAGCATGGCGCCATTCACGATCTGACCTACTGCAAGCGTAACGATCAGCGGATTCAATTTCAGGACACCTACCAAAACACCGGAAGTAAAACCGATGAGCAAACAAACACCCAAAGCAGAGGCTAGCGCAATAGGTAATCGCTCATCCGATTTTCCCGCGATGCCAACTGTCATCAATGCAGCAAGAGTCATCACGCCCGGCGTAGACAGATCAATGCCGCCTGTCATGACCACCAGCATTTGCCCGAGCGCGGTCAGCGCCAGGAAAGATGTCAACGGCATGACGGTAGTGAAGGAGGTACGCGATAAAGTCTCAGGCCTAACGAAAAATGCCGTGATGATCAACAACACAATGGCGATCCACACTGAAAGATAGCGCGACGAGATGACAATGGAAGTCAGCAATGAAGACTGAGTTTGATTTTTCATCGCGTATCCTATATTTCTGGCAGCTTGAAGCCTGATTTGGTCATCACGTAATCGCGCGACTCATACGCCAGCCTGCGCAGATTGTCCAAATCTACATTCAACAGCTTCCCATTTCGCTTGAGGGCCTTGCCTGCCACGAAGAGCGAGTCCACGTTACTGGTATCCATACCCCAGACGACAGCACCAATCGGATCATTAACAGGCAGGATATTGGGGCTGTCTGTGCGCAACATAATGAAGTCTGCTTCCTTGCCGGGTGTTAGGGTACCGGTCTTATGCAGCAACCCATTCGCGCGCGCGCCTTCAATGGTCGCGCACTCGATTACATCACGTGAGTTCATGAAAGGCGGCAAATTGCGCTTGCCCGCTAACTTTCGATCAAAGATCAGGGCGTGTTGTAATGAATTTACGGAGCGCATTTGGGTGAACATGTCGTTGGGAACATTCGTTTCCGCGTCAACACTGAGACTCGGACGCAAGCCGCGACTCAGGAATTGCTGAATAGGCGGCATCCCATATCCCATGATCATTTCGGCAGTCGAAGACAACGATACGGTTCCACCTGTGTCTACGATCATCTGGATTTCATCGTCGCTCAGGGTTGTGCAATGAATGTAAGTCGTATCATTTTTAAGCAGACCTGCTTTGCCCATCTGTCCCAGTTTTCCCAACTTGCCGGCTGTACCCACCCCAACATGGACAGTGATATGTGCATCCAGCTCACGTGCCAATTCCCATTGTGCCTTTGCAGCTTCCAATGATGTGAATTCAGGTCCTTGCGCCGCGAGCGCGAATGTCAGTAATTGATCTTTCGTCGAGAAGCATTGCTTTGCAATGTCCCTGATCCAATCATCCTGATGCTCATCAGGATTTTTCCACCATGGGTAACCATAGGCGAAGACCGCTCGTATCCCCGACTCTTGCAATGCATTGATCACTGCATCGGTATGTTCGCGTGTGGCTTGAATATGTGACCAGTCGAGTAAGGTTGTAATCCCCGCGTCGATTGCGCTATACAAACCAACGAGATTGCCTACGTATGCATCCTCAGGACGATATGCAGGCGCTAATGTTTTCAGAATTATCGAAAGGTAACTTGTGTCACCTTCCAATGGGATGTCCGTTCCAATATTGCGGAGAATGCCTTCCCAAACATGGCGATGCGTGTCGATGAAACCAGGCATAACGATCATGTCTGTGGCATCGATCACTTCCGCGTCAGACGCGCTCAAGTTTGGTCCGACCGCT
>WNFZ01001244.1_pt1 | contig 25670 bp, 24 predicted proteins | sample 5400081 | NCBI WGS metagenome assembly WNFZ01 (sample SAMN13153365, study PRJNA577476) | soil metagenome | isolation source: 80 cm soil or saprolite under grassland replicate 1 | place: USA:California | collected 2016-06-15 | reverse complement strand
ATGCAGAATGCCGTGTTCATTCGCGTAGGAAACGGTGCGGGCCACCTTTGCGATTAATTCCACGGCGCGCCGAATTGGCATTGGTTCGCGCCTTACCACTTCGTCAAGCTGGCCTCCTTCGACGAACTTCATGCTGAAGTAGCAGGAGCCATCGCGCTCGCCGACCTCGTAGATGGGAACGATGCACGGGTGGTCGAGGCTCGCAGCGGCTTCTGCTTCCATTCGGAAGCGCTTGAGGTGCGCTTTGGTCGCCCATTGGCCGAGTCCAATGACTTTTAATGCAACTATGCGGTTGAGACTCTTTTGCCGCGCACGAAACACCACGCCTTGACCGCCGCGGCCGATTTCCTCCAGCAACTCGTAGTCGCCCAGCTCACCCAGCATCTTTGCGGCGCGCTCTGTCATTTTTACGTGCTGCGCCCGCGCGGCATCATCCACGCCATCTAGTTCGTCCGGGAGTATTCCGAGCGCTGTTTCAAGCACGCACCCGGTGCATAGTCCTTCGGGTGCGTCGGAAAAGATTTTGGCGCCGCATTTTCGACAAATCCTGATTACTCTGATCATCACCGGAGAGGTGCTTGAGTACTCCCCCAATGTACTTCGTAAAATTTTACCGCACGTTATCCTCGTACTACCGAAATTAAATGGCGCAGCTCATCTTCGATATCACCTGGCGTAGCAACCGTGTGAGCAATTTCCTCTCGCAATAACGATTGATAGCGCTGCCGAAATCGGTGAAACGCCTGCCTGACGGCATTCTCGGTCATGCCTAGTTGCGCAGCAATGTCCGCTTGCGACGGCGCGCCAGGTTCGTCCGGCAGCAGTTGCTTCAAAGAATCAAACAACGCAGCATTGCCCGCCGCCCGATATTCGTCTTTTAATAGGTTGAGCACGCGTTCCAGGACCGTTGCCGCCCAGCGGCGTTCGTAAATTTGCTCTGCAGTTAGTGGGTCCGCGGGTTCCATCTCGATCCGCTCGTCAACGCTCAGTTGGTCCAAGGGAATTAGCCTTTGTCCTTTTCCCCGCTTGATCGCCATCGCACGACGCCGCTCGTCAGCCAGAAAATATTTCAATGCCCCAAGCAGGTAAGAACGAAATCGCCCCTTTTCCTTGCGTACAGCGCTTAGGCTTCTACGCTCCAACAAATCAGCGAAAAAACCCTGGGTGAGATCCTCTGCTTCTTCCGGCCCAATACCCTGTCGCTGCACGAAGCTATAAATGGGTCGCCAATAAATGCGGCAAAGTGTTTCGAGCGCTTCCTGCGCCGCCGGCGATTCACCTTGCGCCTCTACTACGACGCTCCAGTGCGTGGTCGCAAACGCAATCGCCCCGTTTTGCGCGCGTCGGCCAATCGCGGTCAATGAAGTCAGTTTATCCCCATCAGGGCTCACATTGCAATCCAAGTAAAAACTTGCACGGAAATCAAGCCTGCAGAGTCTCGGGCGCCTGCTCCCTTGTCATTGCGCACAACCTGCGTGAATCTTATCGCTCCGTGGCTCTCCGACTGCCGAAACAGAATTATCAGGACATCGAGCGCATCGTTGAGTTCGATTTCGTGCGCGCGACGGAAGCGGCGGCACTCAATTCACTGCGCTGGCTCGGGCGGGGCGACAAGGAAGCAGCCGACGCGGCCGCGTGCGACGCAATGCGCGGCATGTTTGATCTCATGAACATCTGCGGTGAGGTGGTGATCGGTGAAGGGATAAAGGACGAAGCGCCTGGCATTTTCAAAGGCGAACAACTCGGCACTTGGATTCCGGGTTCGCCGCAGTTCCATATCGCCATCGATCCGATCGACGGCACTACTAACATCTCCAAGGGCGCGCCGAACTCGATCAGTTGCATCGCGGCGGCAAGTCCCGAGAAGAGCGTGAAAGTAGCTCTGCGCGATGTGCCTTCGTTTTACATGATGAAGCTGTCGTATGGCCCGCGCGTGATTCAATACACGCAAAAACGCGGCGATGCGCTGCACCTCGAGGCGCCCATCGCCGAGACACTCGCGATCGTGGCTCGCGCGTTGGAGAAACGAGTGCAGGACGTGACAGTGATGATGCTGGATCGGCCGCGGCACAAAGAGATTGTCGAAGAAATTCGCGCCGCGGGCGCGTCGCTGCGCATGATCGGCGATGGCGATATCGCCGCGGCAATGGCGCCTTCGTTACCGGAAAGCAATGTCGATCTATACATGGGTATCGGCGGTTCGCCGGAAGCGGTGCTGGCGGCGGCGGGAATCAAATGCCTCGGTGGCGAGATGCAATGCAAAATGTGGCCGCGCGATCAGAAGGAGCGAAAGAAATTAATCGAGGATGGCTACAAGAAGGATTTGGATCGCGTTTTTTTCGCGGACGACCTGGCCAATGGCAAAAACATTATTTTTTGCGCGACCGGAATCAGCGACAGTGCGCTTCTGCGCGGCGTGAAAGGACAGGGGACAAAGGCCACGACGCATTCCATTTTAATGCGCGCGAAAAGCAAGACCGTGCGCTTCATCCGCGCGACCCACGATTTGCAGACAAAGACGATTCGGCTCCGCTCCGACCAGCGCGAACACGTAATTTAACTGTAGCGGCGCTCTATGAGTGTCGCACTTTTGCAGCAAGATTTGAGTGACGGCCACAGACCCGCCGCTACAGGAGCACAATCTCTCTGCTCGACAGCGTGCGTTTCATCTGTTCAAATGAGGAAAACCCGCCGCATATGAGACAAATACCGAAAACTGAATTGTCGCCGGACAACGGCTGCATCATCGATATGAAATGGAAACTCGGGGCACTGAGCTATCACGCTTCCGCAGCTGGGAAAGAGCAGGCGCCGCTGGTCACCGAAGTTATTCGCCTGCCGGAATTGGTGCTTTATGATCACCCTGGTTTCAAGGGCGCCTTTGCGCGCACAAACTTAAGTTTTCACTTCATCGGCGACTATTGGAACGACCGAATAAGCTGTCTTATCGTGGTCGGCGGGGTTTGGCGCTTTTATCGCGACGACTATTACAAAGGGCCGTACTGGGATCTTGGCCCCGGCTATTACGAAAGCTTTTTTGCCGAGAAAGGCCCGGACGATGTCGTCAGTTCCTTCCAGTGCATCGCACTGACGTAAAGCGACGGAGCGCCTTTTTAGCGGGGCAACGCGCGCCTCTCGCTTGCTGACGCTAAGAAAAAGGGTGTTTCGGCGCGAGGCCGAAACCAACATGCGAGACGCGTGCGTTACCTGGAGCTGGCAAGTTCCAAAACTGCGTTGGCGCAGCCCCAGGACAGCGTGAAGCCGGAACCGCCGTGGCCGTAGTTGTGAACGACCGTGCGGCCATCGCGCAGGCAACCGCGTTCGAGACGGACGCCTGATTTGCGAAAAGGGCGAAGGCCGACGCGCTCAGAAAGCACATCCGGTTTCTCAATCTTCAACGCACGACTGCATTCGTCGAGAATGCGCGCTGTCGCTATTGGATCGACGTCAAGTTCATCACTGACTTCGTTTGTCCCGCCGAAGACGCAATTGTTCGCGCGCGGAATCGCGTACATGAGCGGCGGATCATCGCAAACAATCGCGCAGGTGAGATTCTCGACCTTGGGAACGATGGCCACCTGGCCGCGATGCGGCTCAAGCTGCTCGTCGTGAACAAGGTTCTTCGCGCCAATACCTGTGCAATTGATGACGACATCAAAAGCAAGATTGACATCCTCCGGTCGCTCAAAGCGGATGCCGGTGTGGATCTCTCCGCCAGCACCGAGAAAACGTTTTGCGAGATAATCCAGATAGATGGTTGTATCCATCAGGGGAACCGTCATGGCAAACCCGCTGGTGAATGTCCTGGGCAACTCGCTCTGAGGACCAGTAATCCCGCAGCAACGGGAGACTTCGCTCGGAATGACAGAAGGGACCATCGGAATGGCAGAAGCGCCGAGCGGAATCGCCCAATCTGGAATCTGTATTTCGCCGGTCCGGGAAAATTGGCATAGTTCAATCATCGACACACCCGTGCGCGGTTCGCGGTTAAGATCGACGAGTACCTGATAGGTCTCGAGCGCCCATTCGATCACGGCAGCGGCTGGTTCGGCATCGTACGGAAACCAAAGCGCTGCCGCCACGCCGGAAGTTGTGCGCTGTCCTGTCTCCTCTGCGAAAATCGCAGTGCGATATCCGCTCTCGGCAAAAACAACGCCGCAGGTAAGTCCGGACACCCCAGCGCCTACAATTGCCACCCGATCCTTCATCGGAATGATCTACGTGCAATGAGCCGCCGCGTCATATAAAATGCCCGGCGATGGTTTCGTTAAATCGAGATGCGTTGACGGAAAAGATTTTCGCAGGCGAACGGATTTCGACCGAGGACGCGCTGGAGCTTTACCGCTGGCCACTCCAAGAGCTTGGTGCCCTGGCTGATGAACGGCGACGACAAGCGAAGCGCTTGTCTTACAACGGCAAGGGAAACGAGATCGTGACTTACATTGTCGATCGAAACATCAATTACACCAATGTCTGCAACGTTTATTGCAAATTCTGCGCGTTTTATCGGACAGAAAAAGACGAAGATCATTACGTGCTCTCGTTTGAAGACCTTGATAGAAAATTAGACGAACTTTCGGCGAAAGATGGTGTTCAAATCCTGATGCAAGGGGGGCATCATCCGAAGCTGGGGTTCGAATGGTACATCGATCTTTTGCATCACATTCGGGAAAAATATCCGCACATCAATATTCACGGATTTAGTCCGCCGGAATTCCAGCATTTCGCGGAAACTTTCCGCATGCCTTTGCGCGAAGTGATCTCTGAATTCAAAGATGCGGGGCTCGGTTCAATTCCTGGCGGCGGCGGCGAAATCCTGGTTGATCGCGTGCGCAAGAGGATTTCGCCTCTGAAAATTAACAGCGATCAATGGCTGGAAGTGATGCAGGTGGCGCACGAGCTCGGATTGAGATCGAGCGCCACGATGATGTTCGGTCATGTGGAGACGGTTGAAGACAGGATCGAGCATTTGCAGCGCATTCGTGAACAGCAGGACCGCAGCGGTGGATTCACCGCATTCATTTGCTGGACGTTTCAACCGCAGCATACCGTTCTGAAAGTGAAGCACCCAACTGGCGTAGCGGAATATTTGCGGACGCAAGCGCTGGCCCGGATTTTTTTGGACAACATCGATAACGTGCAAAGCTCATGGGTGACGCAAGGCCCGGGCATCGGTCAGGTCGCGCTCCGGTATGGAGCGAATGATTTCGGATCGGTAATGATGGAGGAGAATGTGGTGAGCAGTGCGGGGACAACATTTCGATTAAACGCCGCTCAAATTGAGTCGCTAATTCGCGCTGCCGGTTATGAGCCGCACCGGCGGAATAACTGGTACGATCTCTTGAACTAAAGACTGCGGCAGTTGTTTATGGACAAACAGCCCACTTCCACGGAAAATCTCGCCTTGACCATTGCCCTCTTCTTTCCGATATAGCCGCCTGTCCCGCGTGGGTTTGTTGCGCGGGACTGCGCTCCTTAACCTTATGAAACGTTTTTCCGGATGGATGCACCCCCCACCGTTTGCAATTTGGGTTGCCTCCATTTGCGCGCTGGTTGGCGCGGCATCAGCCCGAGCGCAGGCTCCTGACGCGCCTCAGGGCCCTCCAATCATCAAGTCCATCGACGTGGAGTACTCGGGACCGTCAACGGTCAGCAAGGAGCGGATTTTCGCGCAAATGCGAACAAAGGTGGGCCAGCCTTATTCCAATCAAGTAGTCGAGCAGGATATTGAGGCCCTTTACAAGACTGGCTCCGTTCTAAATGTTCGCATTTTTGCTCAACCGGAAGGCAACGGAGTGAAGGTGACCGTTGCTGTGCAGACGCGTTCGATTATGCGCGAGATCGAAATCAATGGAGCCGAACGGGTCAAGGCAAAAAGACTACGCAAAGAAATCAAATTGAAGCTCAACCAGTCGGTGAACGAGCAACAGTTAGAGGAAGCGCGCCAAAAAATCATCGAAGTTTATCAGGGACGAGGCTTCAACGATGTCAGCGTTCAATTTCGCGTCGATCCAATTGATGAGAAACGCGGGACGGCACGCGTTGTTTTCACCGTCAACGAAGGAGCGAAAGGCGCGGTGCGCCGGATCCACTTTGAGGGCAACACGCATTTCAGCGAAAAGGTGCTGCGCAAACAGATGAAAACCCGGGGCAAAACGTTCGTTTACTTCCTCGATAAATCCGGCCGGCTTGACGAAGTGCAATTGGAACAGGACCGGGACAAACTCCGTGAGTGGTACCAGAACCACGGCTATATCGATATGGAAATTAGGGAAGTGCGCAGGGAACGCACCGCGAACGGTCCGATGATTCTCACGATCGTCATTGCGGAAGGTCCCCAATATCACGTAGGCAAGCTTACGGTTTCAGGCTACCAGGCGACGACGCAAGAGAAGGTTCGGGCGCTGTTAAAAATGAAGGAAGGCAGCGTCTATTCGCCAAAGCAATTGCACGATGATGCGAAAGCGGTTGCCGACGCCTACGGGAGCGGCGGTTATGTCGATCTTTCGATCTTGCCCGAAGGCACTCCATCGGGTCCTGCTCGGATCGATGTGCATTATAAGATCGAAGAGGGCGCCCGCTCGTTTGTGAACCGGATCAATATTGAGGGTAACACGCGCACCAAGGACAAGGTGATTCGCCGCGAAGTTCTCGTTGCGCCCGGAGATGTCTTCAACACCGTTCGCGTGGACGTGACCAAGAAACGTCTGGAGAATCTGGGTTACTTTGCCAAGGTCGAAACTTATCCAGAAGACACAGACATCCCGGGGCGTAAAGACCTTACGATTCTGGTGCAAGAGAAACGGACCGGCTCGCTCAGCTTCGGCGGTGGATTCAGCACGATCGACCAACTGGTTGGATTCGTGGAACTCACCCAGGGCAATTTCGATTTGTTGAACTGGCCTGCCTTTACTGGTGCGGGCCAAAAGTTCCGCTTACGCATCCAGTACGGCACGCAGCGGCAAGATTTTATTCTCACCTTGACGGAACCGTACTTCCTCGATCGACGCTTGTCGCTTAGCGGCCAGCTCTTCTATACGGAGGCAAATTATTTGAGCGCCCAATACAACCAGCGCAATTACGGATTTTCGATCGAAGCCCGCAAGCCGATCAACGCCTTTACGTATGTGAGCCTGGGATATCAGCTGCAGGACGTGGATATTTTTGATGTGGACCCCAATGCATCCGACTTCATCCAGTCACAAAAAGGCTCGTTTGTGGAGAGCAAGATCTTCACAAGCGTCGTATTTGATCGGCGGGACAATCCCTTGCTCACGCGCCGCGGGCAACGCGTTACTTTTGCGCCCTATGTTGCGGGCGGTTTTCTTGGCGGTGACACCCAAATCTATGGATGGGACCTGGAGGGGTCCCAATATTTTCATCTCCCCTGGGATACCATCCTGCTCCTTAACGGCGAAGTCGCGACTGTAAGTCAGTGGGGCAGCGGGGACGATGTGCCAATTTTCGAGCGCCTTTTTCTCGGAGGCTCAAATAATCTTCGGGGATTTCCGTTCCGCGAAGTTGGACCACAAGACGAAAATGGCGAACCGACCGGTGGCCAGACAATGGCCCGGGCAACCATCGAATGGACTTTTCCGATCATCGAAAAAGCCCGCGGCGCAATATTCTATGACACCGGGTTTGTCAACAGCGACGCGTGGTCCTTTGGCTTCAATCATATCGCCTCGGATATCGGCGTCGGGCTCCGCCTTGATTTGCCGATCGGCCCGCTGCGGCTCGACTACGGATTTCCGATCCAGCGCGACGGCTACAACGGCGGCGGGCATTTCAACTTCAATGTTGGTTACCAATTTTGAACGAATATAAATGGTTGCAGTCTAACCGGGTTCCAACCACGGTATCCCTTGTGTTATGAAGAAGTTTCTCTCTACAATATTTGTTTTAACGCTCGCTTTTCCGATTGCGGTTTTCGCTCAGGGGGCAATGAAAATCGGAACCGTGGATATGCAGCGCGCATTCAAGGAATACAGCAAGACCAAGGATGCGGAGGTAAAAATCAACGACGCAAAGAATTCCGCCAAGAAAGAATATGATGATAGAGCGGAGGCCTACAAAAAAGCGCTTGATGAAATTAATAATCTCAACAAGCAGCTCGATGCTCCAGCGCTAAGCGCCGAAGCTAAGTCGCAAAAAGCAAAGGAACGTGATGACAAGATCGCCAACATCAAGAACATGGAGCGTGAAATCAGCGACTTCCGTCAGACCCGCGAACGGCAGTTGCAGGAACAGGCGATGCGCATGCGAGAGGGTATCGTGAAGGAAATTACTGACGTAGTAATGGAAAAAGTGAAGGCCAACAATATGGATTTGGTGTTTGACAAATCGGGCCTGAGCCTGAACGGCGTGCCTGTTTTGATGTACGCACACGGCAACGTCGATTTTACGGACGACATCATCGCCGTGCTAAACAGGCCGGGCCGCGCCACAAGTTCAAGCGAGAAAACGCGGGTGAGTCCATCCGCGACGCCGACAAGAGCTTCAAGACCTTAATTACGGTTCGACAATTCGGAAATACACGCGACCTAAATCGCGTGTATTTTTTCGTACAGGTGAAAAGCACGCGCGCACGTCGACCGGAAACGATTTATGAGCAGTCGCAACCTGCGAAAGCGCCCGTTCAAAGTCCGTTTGTCCGTCGAGTCAGATTTCGGCCGGGACAGTGCATCGCGTTCGCGGTTCTGGCATTCTGCTCTGGTGCGCTCGCGGCGAATTGGCAGTCAACGGTCAGCAAAGAGCCGCCTGGAAATTTTCCAGAGCTTCGCCCTCTCCGTGCGACCTACCGTTTCGGATGGTCTGGATTTACGGCGGCTACCGGAGAAGTCCATTTTACCAAGCCATCCCGGGACAAATTTCAGCTCGACGGAACAGGGCGGACGATCGGCTTCGTCCGCGCCTTGTGGAAGCTGGATGTGAATCATCAGGCAACCGCCAATGCGGAAACGCTGCGCCCAATCGAAACCCAGCAAACAGAGAATTACCGATCAAAAAAACTCACCACCCATCTCACTTTTAGAGATAATGGCGTAACTCGCGCGAGGACGGAAGGCGAAGGCAGTTCTGCCGCAACAAAGACCCGCCAATTTAGTTTTCCCAATCTGTTCGATCTGCACTCGGCCCTGCTTTATTTGCGTAGTCAGCCACTCAGGGATCGCAGCGTTTATCGCGTCGTCGTCTATCCGGCCACCAACGCATATCTTGCTACCATCACGATAATTGGCCGGGAAAAAATCTCGGTGCACGCTGGCAGTTACAACGCGATAAAAGTCGATTTGCAGCTTAACAAGATTGGCAAAAATCTTGAATTGCAACCACACCGGAAGTTCCGTCGCGCCACGATCTGGGTCTCAGATGATGCTGAGCGAATTTTGCTTCGCATCGAAGCACAGGTCTTTGTCGGCACAGTTTTCGCCGAGCTGCAATCGGTGCACTTCGACGGTGCAAGATAGGGATACCGCCGCGGCTGTGATCCACCGGACATTCCAAATTTGGACGCCTAGTCAGGAACCCACTCGCCGCGCACCGGTGGCCCGGGCGGAGGACGAATACGCTTCCGCGATGGATCGTAGATCGGTTCGCGTGGCCGCGGCAATAGTCGGAGCGCGGCAAGCGTTTCCAGATCGAGCCGGCCTGTGATGGCAAGACGCGTCCGCGCTTGATAGGCGCGCAGGGATAATTCCATTGCCGATCCATAGGCTCCGTCGATCTCGCCTCGATAAAGCCCGCGGCGAGCCAGCGCTATTTGTGCGGAGACCACCACATTGCGTTGCACATCGGACGGAGCAGCCTCGTAGGGAGTGCCAGCAAGAAGTCCTCCTGGTGAAGTGCCAGGCGTCACGGGACTGGATGGATAGACCTGTCGATCCTGCGGCGCGTTGGCAAAAAGTTGGGCTATGGGCGGAGCCACCCCTGCCGCGTCGCCAGAAGATTGGTCGCGGAGATCATGTACACCGGGGCTGGGCGAAGGGGTAGTCTTTGCCGCCAGTTGTCCGGACGCTGAAGAGCTAATCCCAAGCGAACGCAGCGTTTCGCCGTTGAGCTCACCGTTAACCTGAAGTCCGTTGCGAATCTGAAAGCGGCGGATCGCGGCGGTCAGGTTCGCATTTGTCTCGCCCGTAATCTCGCCATAATAAAAACCCTGATCCTTGAGCGCCTGCTGCACGCTCTCTATCATTTGATCCGCTCGCACAAGCGCAAGCGACCCGATGAAAATCAGCGCAGCCACCTTGGCTTTCATTTCGATGTGATTTTGACGCCCTTCTCTTTTGCTTATTCAGCGCTTTCCCGGATCGGTCACCGCGAGCGTTGACTGCCGCTGCTTTGTCGCGTCGCGATAACGTAAAATTCCCTCGGTGACAGCTGCGGCAATTTGCTCGCGATAATCTTCGCTCGCCACCTTGGAAATGTCTTCTTTGTTGGTGAGAAACCCTCCTTCGACCAAAACAGCGGGAGAAGTCACATTTGCGATCACAAAAAATTGCCTGCCGATTGTGCCCCGATCCAAGGCGCCCGTGCGTGCGACCAGCGCTTCCTGAATAAATCCGGCGAGGGTCTGACTTTCATAATTGGGCGAATCGGAAAGTGGTCGCCACAGGAAAGGCAGCCACGAAGCCACAAAGGAACCCGCGGTGATTTGATGGGCGGCATAATACGTTTCCACCCCGCTGGAAACCGGCTTGTTATCTTCGTTAAAATGAATGCTCACAAAAATACAATCGCTTACGCGGTTGGCGAACGCAGCGCGATCTGCCAGCGAGACATACGTATCCCCCAGGCGGGTCATCAAAGTTGCGATTCCTTCCGCCTCCAACAATCGGTCGATCCGCCGCGCCACGTCCAGAGTCAGATCTTTTTCAAGCACACCGTCGCACATTGCACCGGAGTCTTGTCCGCCGTGCCCTGGATCGAGCACAACCACTGCGAATGCCTTCGGTGTCGCGGAGGGCTGCGCTGTTCGCGATTTTGCCGTGGGTTGCGGTTTTGGCATTCGCTGCATCCAGATGAAGGATGCGGCCATCAATAACAAGCCCGACAGGGCCAGTATATGCCGGATCGATTGTTTCATTCGTGATGCTTGAGCGAACATTTTTCTGCATATTCTAATCGCTGATCATGTGGCGCAATTCCGTACCTGGTAGCGCACGATAACAAATTGCTCTGCTCGCATCGCGCTCGAGTATTCCCGCTTCGATTTCGGTATTGGCGAGCTGCTCTTGCCGATACTTCGTCACGGCAGCACGCTCTGGCAATTCCTTCGCGTCGCTTGTCTGTAAGGTCATATGCCCGATGCTCCATGCGTCGAGCGCGGAGCGGAGCGCCGTCTCAAGACTGGCCTCCGACGCATGCTCGGCTTTGAGGAATGATTCCATTAGCTCCCTCGATTGCTGTGACCCGCTGAGCACGGCGAAATCTTGTCGTGCTTGCGCGAAAGTTGCGCCGTTGGTTGCAATCTCGCCATCGTACTCTACTCGCAGAAACAAATCCTCTTCCGGGCGATCCCCGACCTCCGCGAAGAGCATCCGCGCCAGGTAAGGCGCACCATAAACTTGCTCAAACGCGCTTTTCATCACCGGACTGAGCGAATAATGCACCAGCCGCCGCAGGGAAACATCTGCTGCCGAGCGGGTGAAGCCTTCCGTACTAGCCAGTTCGATGGCTGCCATCCGCAACCGCTCGATATCTCCGGGATGACCGATGGCGCCCATTGCGATCCGGTCGTAAATCTCGAAAATCTTCTGCCGTCTCTGGCCGAGAGTGAGAAATAAAATGCCGTCCCGATAACCAAGCGCCGCGATTGGACTTCCCGAAGCGAGCTGCGCCTCGATGTACTCGCGGCGGTTGGCGATCGCTTCAACCCAACGATACGGCTCTTCGATCATGCAACCGTTTCCTTGAACACGGCAGCGATTTTGCTCTCCGGCAAAGTGGCAATGCCTTCGCGCGATACAATCTTGATGAGCGGATAAATCTTCCCGCTGCGATCCACGCCGCCCGTCGCTGTGTCGGATTCCGCAGCCGTATCAAGCGCTCGCAAAGCGATCGATACCGCTTCGTCTTCACTCAATTTTTGCAGCCGCTTCGCGCCCCAATTGTTTTCGTAATAGAGAATGCCGCGCACGGACGGCGATCCCGATCCGGTTGCTGCGTAATCAGTCGCTTCAAATTGAGCCCCCATCGCGTCGTAAAAATAAAGCCGTGCCTCCGGCTTTGGATGGGAATCGTACGTCGCAAAAATTGGCACCACCACTCCGACACCCTGCATGACGAAGCCGAAATTATCGCGCAACAGCTTGGATAGCGCGCGCACCTTTCCATCGACGCTCATTTCCTGCAGCTGCGTTCGCCGAAAGTATTGGAATGAATGTTCCAGCACTCGCGCCATTTCCCAGGCGGTAGCCGGGACGCCGGCGATGGCCATAATTGAATGGCGATCGATTTCCAAGACTTTGTCAGCGCGATCGTAAACTACGGTGTTGCCGGCGGTCGCGCGCCGATCGCCCGCCACCAAGACGCCACCGGAAAATTTGAAAGCAAGAATTGTGGTCGCCTCGGTTGGCTGCCACGAAGTTTGGTGCGGCGTTCCACCCTGTGGTTTTGAGTTAACAATGGCCCCCGGAGTAAGCAGACCTTTGCGTCGTAACAACGCCGGGAAATCGCCAGCCGCGCCAGAAGAATTCTGGTCAAGCGCCACGAGGGACGGCTCCATTATTGGCCGGTGCGCTGGCGATAGCGTTTGGATTGATTGGGATCGACCTTTCGCATTTTCTTTAAAAGGTCCTTGGTGTCCGGTCGCGAGACATCCGGTGAGCGTGGGCCGCCCCCATCGCCTTGTTTTGGGCCCCACGGAACGGGATCAACCGGCTTTTGGATGCGCTCAGGCATAAAAAAATCTAAGAGGAAAAATTGGAAAGGCAAGCCGCGCTCATTTGTCGCCGCCTCGCTCATATATTTAAGACCCGCGGATCGCGCGCGTCAGTCTCATGGACACCGGGCCATGGCCAGAGGCTTGCCAGGTAAAGGTGCCGGTGCCAAGATTTGGAACGATGAGGCTGGCTATTTTATGCGCAACGTTATTTTTCACTTCCTCGCTCCTTTCCACAGCGTCAGCCCAGACGCCTGCACCGGCTGACGCCGCTCAACTTGAAACGCTGGCGAAAAAGATAGACGAGCAAAACGCCAAGATTGACGCGCTCTCTCAGGAGATCCTCAAACTCGAGCAGCAGCTTTCGCACATCCGTCCGGGTGTAATGGTCGGAGAAAATACACCATCAGCGCCCACGTCCGCCGCTCCGGCGGAATCGCCGTCACACACGATGAGCGGGAATACGCACACAGTCGCACGCGGGGAGACCCTCACATCCATCGCCAAGATGTACAAGGTGAGCGTGGACGAACTGCAAAAGGCCAATAATATCGAAGATGGGCGTAAATTGCAGGCCGGACAAACGATCGTCATTCCAGGTTCGCCTTCACCCGCGCCTTCTGCTTCGCCGCCACTAACTGATGCTGCGCGTCCCTGAGTTGGTGAATTAGACTGGTAATTGTTCGTCGGGAGCAGAAATCGGCAAAGTCGCTATTTCTTCTGCGGGCGTTTCCGGTTCAGGTTGCGCTGAAGCCTCAAGGAAACTCTGCTGGCACAGCCGCGCATATTTTCCGCCGAAGGCGAGCAATTCATCGTGCGTGCCGCGCTCGATAATTCGGCCGTGATCGAGCACTAGAATCTGGTCCGCGTGCACGATCGTGGAAAGCCGATGAGCGATGACGATGGATGTGCGATGAAACATCAGGCGCTCGAGCGCTTCTTGAATCAGCCGCTCCGTCGCCGTGTCCACGCTTGCCGTCGCTTCGTCGAGAATCAAAATCGGCGGGTCTTTCAGCAACGCGCGCGCAATCGACAGCCGCTGTTTCTCACCGACGCTTAACTTCACGCCGCGCTCGCCGACGATGCTTTCCAAACCAGTCGGCAATCGCTCGATGAATCCCCGCGCATTGGCGGCATCCACTGCGCTCCATAATTCTGCGTCGCTCGCACGCGGCTTGCCCATCAAGAGGTTCTCTCGAATCGAGCCATTGAACAAAAAGCTTTCCTGCGTCACTACGCCGATCGCTTCGCGCAAGCTCCGCAGCGCGTATTCGCGGATCGGTCTTCCATCGACATAAATTTCGCCAGCGCTGAATTCGTAAAATCGAACAAGCAAATTCACCAAGGTCGATTTGCCGGCGCCGGTCGCCCCCACCAGCGCAATCGTGGCGCCCGGCGGCGCATGAAAGGAAACGTGCCTGAGCGCAGATAGTCCGTCCGCGTAGCTGAAGCTCACGTCCTGGTAGCGAATATCGCCCGCGATTCGCGCATGCGCGGGATCAGCGATCCCGGCTGTAAACCCCGGCTCGGCTGATTCATCGAGAATCTCGAATACGCGTTCGCCCGCGGCGCGTCCGGCTTGCACGAGTTGGTTGAGTTGATGCAATCGGCTGACCGGATCGTAGAGAAACGCCGTCAGCATTAAAAACGCAACCAGATCGCCGATCTGCATCACACCGGTCAAAACGGCGTGACTGCCAAACCCCAGGACAAGCACAGCGCCGAATGCCTCAAACATCGACATCGACGGGCTGTAGATTGCCCAAACTCGCATGACAACAAGCGTGGCATGCCGCAACTGATCGCTTACCCGATTGAAGCGCGCGTGTTCTTCTCTTTCGCGCACGAAGCTCTTGATTTGACGAACGCCGGAAAGATTGTCGTGCAGAAGCGCGTTCATGGCCGACGCCGCCCGACGCTGCAAACGATAGCGGCGATGTGCTGTCAATGTGTACGTGAGAGCGCCGGCGATGAGCAGAGGAAACGGCGCCAATGCGAGCAGCGCAAGCTTTGCGTTCAGATAGAACATCATCGCCATCACGATCACGACCTGCAAAACCGCGACCACGCCCTGCTCGATTCCATCGATCAGCACGCGCTCGACGGAGTTCACATCCTCGATCACGCGTGTCATGAGATCGCCGGTGGCGCGATTGTCGAACCAGCGAAGCGGCAGCAGTTGAATGTGCGAGTACAAATCGCTGCGCAGATCGAAGATCACCTTTTGCTCGAACGTGTTGTTCAGTACAATCCGCAGCGCGTTGAAGGCGTGCTGAAGCAGAAACGCTACGGCCGCTAGTAAAATCAAGGGCAGCAATTTCTCGGGATGATTCGCGCGCACGACGTCGTTGATAATCCATTTCGTCACGGTCGGGAAAATGATCACCATCAGCGTGCTGAGAATCGCGCACGTCAGCGTCCCCGCGGCCATCCACGGGTAGCGCTTTAGATAGGCAAGAACGCGCCAGACCGTTTTCATTGGGCAATTAACTCCGAAAGCTTTCGCGAGCCAACCTCGACGCATGCCTCATCAGGTCAAGGTAACGCACTCCGACGGGCGCCGGGCGAAAGAGGGTTGCTCTGATCCGTAGTGTAGTAATCTTGGTCGATGCCCAGCGAGCCGAACCCTTTCTCCGATCGGATTCACATCGAGGAACTCGAGATTTTCGCTCACATCGGAGTTCCCGAAGAAGAGCGTGCCGCCCCGCAGCGATTGACTGTCTGTATTTCCTTTTGGCCAAATCACGGGGCACGCGACCTGGCAGACAAGATCGAGGGCACGGTCAATTATTCGGCCGTTGCCGAGGAAGCAAAGAATTTCGTGCGAAATCAGTCGGTGAATCTGATTGAGACATTAGCGGATCGGCTCGCAATGCATTTGCTGAAGACTTTCCAGGTACAGAAGGTCACCGTCGAACTGCGAAAATTTCCTTTGAAGGACGCGAAATACGTCTCCGTGACCGTAACGCGTGCTGGTCTATCGGCTGAAAGCCACTCAGAACCAGCGGTCAAGGATTAACCACCAATCAACATGATGGACACAAATAATGAGGAGCTGTTGTGATGGCCCAAATCAAGCGTCGGCGCGCAAGTCTTCACAAACAAGTCGCCACCTTTCGTTCGCTTTTCGTCGCACGATTCATAATCTTTCCCGCGTGAAACAGGACGGCTGGGAAACCATGTCGAGTGAGCGGCATTTCGCTAATGCGCATCTCGAAGTTGTGACAGACCAAGTGCAAACGCCGACGCGATCTAAGCCGCGTTCGTGGACAGTGGTGCACCGTAAAGCAGCCGTGATCATCGCGCCGATGACACGCAATGACAAAATCGTTCTCATTTGCCAGGAACGCATCCCAATTCGCACAACGATTTGGGAAATGCCCTCCGGTCAGATCGACAACTCTGTAGCCGGGGTCGGCTTGTCCGCCGTAGCCTCCGCCCTCCGCAGTACTGCTACGGAGGACGGGTCGGCGAAGGCGGATGCCCCCAGCCACCGTGCGGTCGAAACGATCGAGCAAGTTGCGCTGCGCGAACTTCGGGAAGAGGCCGGTTACGAACTCGCCAAAGATGGCGATCTCATCCCGCTCGGCTATTACTTTACCTCGCCCGGGTTTACGGACGAACGCGGTTACTTCTTTCTGGCGCGCCCAGTGGAGCCATGTCCGAATTATGTGCGTGACGAAGCGGAATCGATTTTGGACTGCCGCGCATTCAGCGTTTCCGAGATTCGCCGAATGATCGTCGAGAGCGAAATCCGCGATGCCAACACCTTAAGCATGTGGGCGCGGCTCTCGGCGCATGACCTTCTTCCGGCTAGGGAGCGCTAACGCGTTACTACAGGTCCGTTTGAGGCAAAGAGTGCGCTAAACCGATTATCGATCCAATGGCGCTGCGAGACATTTTCAAATTTCGGGAGCTGCCGGAAAGCGAAACGAGCAAGCCATTCCTCGAGCATTTGGAAGACTTGAGATGGACGATCGTGAAGATGTCGATCACGCTCGTCATCGCGATGATCATTTGCTTTGCATTTCGATCAACGCTCGTGCGCATTTTGCAGGCGCCATTGCGCGACGTGGGTTCCCAGATCGGAACACTCAAAGCACTCGGCATCACCGATTCCATCGTGATCTCATTTCATCTCGCGTTTTACGCAGGCATCGTTCTCTCCTTTCCGCTGCTCCTTTATTTTCTGGCGGAGTTCGTACTCCCAGCGCTTACCGTTATGGAGAAACGCTTTTTGCTTCCCGCTATTTTCGTCAGCTTCGCGCTCTTCCTGCTTGGCGTGTCTGTCTGCTATTTTTGGTTGTTGCCCAAAACGATCCTTTTTTTCTTTCGCGACACCGAGTCGCTCGGCTGGGCGCCCACCTGGACCGTGCAACAGTATTATTCTTTTGTGACGCGATTTACGATCGGGTTCGGATTGGCTTTCGAATTGCCAGTGGTCGTTCTGGCGCTGGTTCGATTTGGATTGATCACTTACAGATTCATGGCACGCACCCGGCCCTACGCCGTGGTGCTGATCTTTATCCTGGCCACGATCATCACGCCCACGCCTGATATCCTGACGTTGGTCGCGATGGCGCTGCCAATGTGCCTGCTTTACGAAAGCTGCATCTGGATTGCGTGGTTCATGGAGCGCCGCAGCTCTAAATCGATCGCTTGATCCGCGTGGACCGTATCCCTTACGAATTTCTCTTCCGCGCGTTCGCTTTTATTCTCGGTGCCGCGGTCGGCTCGTTTTTGAACGTCTGCATCTATCGCTTGCCGGTCGCTCTCTCGATTAACAAGCCACGCCGCTCTTTTTGCCCGGCGTGCAAGACGCCGATCCCCTGGCATCAAAATCTGCCATTGATTAGTTGGTTGTTGCTCCGCGGTCGCTGCGCAAACTGTGGCAGCAAAATCGCCTTTCGCTATTTTGCCGTGGAACTCCTCACGGCGCTTCTTTTCCTCGCGATCTGGCAGGGCTTCACGTGGCAAGTGGCGATCGCATACTTGATTTTTGTTTCACTCCTTATCGTCGGAACGTTTATCGATTTCGAGCATTTCATTATTCCAGACCGTGTGACGATCGGCGGGATAGTCGCGGGCGTCGTTTGCAGTGTGGCGGTGCCAGCTTTGATGGAAACGGATTCACGGATTGCCGCGGGCGTTCGCTCCATGCTCGCGGCGGCGTTGGGCTACGTGATCCTTTTGATTGTTCTGGAAGCAGGCAAAATCGCCTTTGGAAGGAAGAGAATTCGTTTCGACACGCCGACGCCGTTCACATGGACCAAACGCGAAGACGACGCGGATTTCGTGGTCGGAAGCGAACAGAGCTTGTGGAGCGACCATTTCGCCCGGGAGAAGGATCGACTCTTACTTCAATGCAGCGAGGCGAAGATCGATAATCACACCTATGGAAATGTGACGCTGGAGTTTCATTATGACTGCGTCAACGTGGAGGGCGCAGAGTTTCTGCTTGATCATTTGCACGAAATTTCAGGTGTCGCATACGAGCTGTTGATTCCTCGCGAGGCGATGGGACGCGGCGATTTGAAATTTCTTGGCGCGATTGGTGCATTTCTTGGGTGGCGCGCCGTTTTGTTCACTCTTTTTGCAGGGTCGCTTCTTGGTTCTATTATCGGCCTGGTCACGCTCATTGTGGGGAAGCGTGTGTGGTCGGCAAAGCTGCCGTTCGGACCTTATCTGGCGTTCGGCGCGATAAGCTGGATGTTTTTCGGTGATCTTTTTCTGCGCTGGTACACCGGATTGGTCAATCCGTAGTGCCAACGGCGCGCCCCGCGGTCGCGCTTACCAAGCTTCAGTCGGAACCGTCGCAGAAGGTTGGCTTGCCTGGAGCGTTGCTCGCCGGCGCAACATCAAACCCAAATTAACAAGTTCACATTTCCACCAACGCCGCAGTCCCAGCCAGATTTGCTTGCGCAACCGCGCATCTGGAACAAATCCATCGTAAAGATCGCACCAGCCGGTATTTCTTCTACCGTAGTTTCCAGTGGCCCACCGCCGCTTCGCCAAAGCCACGAGACGTCGATTGTAAAACGACATCATGTTCGCGGCGATTCCGCCCCAGATGCCGTTGAACGGCAGGTTAAGAAATTCACACTCTGGATCACGATATGCTGCCCTGACCAAACCAATATAATAGCTGCTTACATCAAGAAGGAGCGCAGCCGACATCAACTCGGCGTCGCCCATGTAATAGTATTTGTTTTTGTACAAACTTTCGAACCAGTGACGGTAGGTGATCGGATATTGCTGGTTGTAATGACGCAGCCGGTCGGCCACATCTTCGCCGGCTAAACTGCCCGCCAGCAAATCGGCGACGTAGTACGACGTGTAAGAACAAAAATCGAGCCCGGGACTGTAAAGCGGATCGATGAAGCCGACTGCGTCACCCACCGCGGCCCAGCCGTCATCGCAAACCTTTTCACTGTGATATGGCAACATCGACAAGGCATGCACGTCCCCCTCGATCACGCGTGCCGTACCAAAAATTTCGCGCCCGATCGGATTGCTAAGAATGTGCGCATGGAGCCGTTGAGCCAGGCTCGGTCCTTCTGGAAATTTAAAAATGCGGCTGTCGTACACGATGCCCGCGCTCACGTCGCCGCCGCGAAGAGGAATGATCCAAACCCACCAGCCGCGGCCAAACAAATGGTTGGTGGCCCATTCACGCCCGGCGCGACAACGATTTGCGTAATCGGGAAAGCGTTCTCGCCATTCATAGCTGTCCCATTGCTTGACGCCGGTGAATCGCGCCCAAACCGCGTTGATGGGATGCTCTGTGTTCTGGCGAAAATGCCCTAGCTTCCGGGCAAGCATGGCCGCGCGTCCTGTAGCATCGACAATCCAGCGGCAAGTAGTAGTGCGTTCACCAAGATTGACAACGGCACTCACTCTTTGCCCGTTGCCATTGTCCAGCTCGCAGTTTGTTACTTTGGCCGGACGCCATAGCTCGCAGCCTGCTTGTACCGCAAGTTCGAGCATGTGTGAATCAAGTTTCGCCCGGTCCACTTGAAACCCCGGCAACCGGCTCTGGTAGCGCGTACCCACCTCGACGCAATCGCCAAAGGGCTGGTCGGATCGATTCGAAAACCATAAACGCAATCCCTGTTTTGCGAGTTGATGATGACCGAGATAATGGGTCAGACCCAAAATGCGCGTCATGTAACAACTGCTCACCTCGGTCGTCGATTCGCCCACCTTCCGATCGAACTCGGCAGTTTTTTCAATGATGAGAACGCGCGCTTCAGGCCGTTTGCGTTTGAGCATCAGTGCGGTCGCGGCGCCGGAAAACGCGCCGCCGATGATTACGACGTCGTATTCGAAATTCATCGCAACTGGAAAAGTGGACGCTGCGCGTCGTAAACGCAATCAGTTCTGGGAGGGCCGTTGAATATTGGACGTTGGGCATTGGCCGTTGGACGTTGACCGCGTGATTTTTACAAACGCGCGTCTCGTTTTCCCAGACGGAATTCGTGAAGGCTTGGAGATCGTAGCGGAGCAAGGAAAAATTGCGGAGATCCGGCAACAAACGAAGGCAGCCGCAAATGTCATCGATCTTGGTGGCAATTATCTCGCGCCCGGGTTTGTCGATCTCCATGTACACGGAGCGATCGGCCGCGACACGATGGAGGCTTCGGCGGAAGCATTTCGCGCTATCTGCGATTTCCACGCGCGTGGCGGCACTACCTCACTCCTGCTCACAACAGCGACAGCGCCGATGAAGAACATCCTAGGTGTTCTCAATGCAGTTCGCGATTGCATTCGTCGGTGCGCCCCCTTCGGCGTCGCTCAAGGCAAGCTCAGGTCGCTCCCTGCCATCGAACAGATTGCCGGCGTTCATATCGAAGGGCCGTTTATTTCAAAAGCTAAGTGCGGCGCACAACGCGAGGAATTTATTCAAGATCCGTCACCGGTCGCGGTGCGGCAGTTGCTCGAACACGCGGATGTAATCAAACGCGTGACGATCGCGCCTGAGTTGCCGGGAGCACTTGATGCAATTGAGAATTTCCTCGAGCGCAAGATCAGCGTGAGCGGCGGGCACAGCGATGCGTGGGATGAGGACGCCCGGGCGGGGTTCGACCGCGGGATGCGCAGTGTGACGCATACATTTAATTGCATGTCATCAGCGCGCCGCCGCGGAATCTATCGCGTTGGCGGTTTGCTCGAGTTTGCCCTGAGCGAACCGCAGATCAGTTGCGAGCTGATTGCGGACGGCCATCATGTTTCCGCGACGTTAATGAAAATGTTGTACCACGCGAAGGGTGCGAGCGGCATTTGTCTTGTGACCGATGCGACTGCCGGTGCGGGGTTGCCGAATGGATCTCGGTTTTCGCTTTTCGGCAGAGATTGCGTTGTGGAAGGTGGCGTTTGTTTGCTCGCCAACCGTTCAGCGCTGGCGGGCAGCGCCTCGCGCATGATTGATCTTGTACGAATGCTCATTCACGCTGCTGGGGTCCCTCTGCACGAAGTTCTCGCGATGGCGACAGAAAACCCTGCGCGCGCGATTGGCGTCGAAACAAAAGGGAGATTGGCGATCGGAGCCGATGCAGACTTTGTCGTTCTCTCGCCAGAAATAGACGTGCTGCGAACAATTAGCAGCGGTGAGGAAATCTTTTCGTCAGAGAAAAAATAAGATCATAAGACGAACGCATCGTTAGTTCGATGCATGATGCGAAGCTGAACGAACTGCGAGCGGTGGACGCTAGTTAGTCAACAGTTCGAAACGTGCTCATGATCTGCTCGGTAAGCTTAATCTGAGCGTCACGATTGTATTCGGCCGGACGGTTGGATGGATCAAAGTTATTCACGTTCACGGAGCGAAGTTGGAAATCGAAGTGAATCTTTTTGCCCTTCCACGTGTAAATGATGTGCAGCGTTAAGTGTCCGGCGCTGCCTTCTTCGAATTTAGCGCGTTCGAAAGTCACATTGCCTGCGGTGAAACGACCAAAGTCTTCCGCGCTTTTCAGCAGGTCGTAATCGCCCGGAACAATGATTAAGCGTTTGTCCTTAAGGTTCGTCTTCGCTGGAACAGCAAAGCCGATAAACAGGGTTGAATCTTTCGGATAATCCGCGACAGCGCTTGTGACCCCGGTCGGCAGACAAATACGAAAGCCATGCGCAGGATCGGCATATGCAAAAGAATACTGCGGCGGACAATGTGGCAACGCCTTCGACTGTTTGTTAGTACCGTGGGCGCAACCCGCTGTCACGGTCAGCATGATTGCGGCACAGATCGTTTTCACGCGGTGCGAGTGAAACATAAGTAATGCGCGGCGGCGAGAAAATATGGTCTGCGTAAAACCGTGGCTTTAGTTCGGTAATTAGACCGCGACCGGAAGCAGGAGCCGTTTCAACGGCTTACCGCAATAAGCAAACCGTTGAGAAGGGTTCGTCACTCGTTAGGCGCTTTCTTCACCGGGCTAAAGCCGCGCTGTTAATAATGTGTCAGAGCGACATCAAAAATTCGGCGATATCGAGTGACGCGCGTGGCCGGCTCAGCTTGCTGATGTTCGCGGCCCATTCGCGCCATTGTCTTGCCTCATCGGCAAACGCACACTGGACATACGCGACAACTTCCAGTGGCGAATGCGCAACCACGCCTGAATTCGTTTCGACGATGAGTTGGGCATTGCCTTCCTCCTGACCGGCGACGACGTGATTAATGATCATCGGACAACAGGCAGCAATCGTTTCCTGCACCGTCGCGCCTCCGGCTTTTCCGATAAGCAAATGGCTGGCCTGTAGTATGCGGGGAAGCTGGGTGGTCCAGCCGAGGACCTTGACGTTGCGATCGGCCGCCGCCGTTTCGATGTCCGGCCGGAGTTTATCGGCGCGGCCGATAGTCACCGTGAGATCGACGCCAAGATCGGCAAGCCGTTGCACGAGTTCGGGCGCGCCACGGGTTGCGGCGTGGATCATGTAGAGGACTCGGCGTTTGGAATTGGCCGAAGGGAGTTGTCGATCCATTCGGCTCGGGCTTAGGACTGGTTCTTGCGCGGAATCGGCAAACTCCGGACTAACTGGAAATCCGAATATTTTAATTGTTTGTGGTGGCACTCCGTCGGCACGCAAAACCGCGGCGCTCTGCTCGTTTGGAACAAGGAAGTAATCGGCGACGCAGCGATACCAAATTTTGTTGACGGTGATCGAGTCGGTCACGACCACGACGCTTTTGCAGAGTCTGTCCGGTCCCAAAATCTGCTGAAGCAGGTACGGATATGCGGGAAAAGAGGAAGCGACTATGTCTGGTTGAAAGCGGTCGAGCAAAGCAGCGAAGTGCTCCTTGAGCCGAGAAAATCGCTGGAAATTTTTATCATAATCCTTCTTGCGATCGATCCATCGGTAAACGCTTCCCCAAATACGCGGCGCAAAATCAACCACCCAAAGATAACTCCTTCGGACCAGCTCGTTGATCAGGGGGTAGGTTTCGGCAAAAAGGTCGCGCAGTTCGACCTCGGTCTGCTCCGGGGCGACCCGCGCCAGTCCATCGCGCACTCCGCGGGCAGCGCTATTGTGACCCTCTCCAAAACCGGCGGTGAGGATCAAGATTCTTTTTTTCACAACTCGTTAGGCAAAAACAGGCAGGAGCGAAGTGAACGAACTTTAATGGATATTTGTGACCGGCAAAGTAAACTCTGAGCGGAGATGAAATATCTCGGATTTGTCTGGCGAGTGCTGCGGCGCCTGGTTTGGGAAACCGCGACCGATACTACCACCGGTCTGGCTGCGCAGATGGCCTATCTGCTCCTTTTCGCTCTCGCGCCCGGTCTGCTTTTCCTCTGGCATCTACTCGGTCTCTTCGGCACCGATCCAACGAAACTGCACCAAATGTTTCTTATCTTGCAAAGCTTCATGCCGCCCGATCCAAAAGTGCAGGATATTCTCGATACGGCGGTCGCCAGCGTGGTCGTGACAGGCTCGAGCGGCATGCTCGCGAACGCCGGGATCATTCTCGGAATCTATTTCGGCACCGTCTTCATCGCGACGGTCTCCCGCGCCCTGAGCCAAACGCACGGAGTGCGCGAAGATCGACATTGGTGGTCGAAATACATCATCTCGTTTTTCATGCTCTTCTGGTTTGGCATCGTCATCCTGTTTTGTTTTAACGCGATAGTATTCGGCGAAAAACTCGCCGGCATTGCGGAAGTCAATTTGCAGCTCACGATCCCGTTGCAAGCGTGGATCACATACCTCAATCTGCCCTTCATCGCGCTGGCGCTGATCGGTCTCGCGCTCGCCGTTTATCTCCTGACTCCGGAAAATTATCTCACAATCCGCCAGGCGTTGCCGGGTGCGATCTTCTTTTCCATTGGTTGGATTATCGCGACCAAGCTCTTTCAGCTTTATGTGGCAAGATACGACCGCTACAATCCGACTTATCTCGCGCTGGCGTCCATCATCGTGTCCATCATCGTCCTCCTAACTTGGATGTATCTGACCTGTTTGCTACTGCTTCTCGGCGGCAAATTGAACGCAATTCTTCGTCGCGAACGCGAAAGGATGCGCGAAGCCGCGCCGCGCGCGCCTGCTTCTGCCGCGCATACAGCCTGACTTCGGACCGCGACGATTTTCGCCAGATCCAAGGTTAAAAAAGTTGCAAGTGTTATCCGGCAGCTGCCGGATTTAAAGGATTCGCCCTTTGTCACCGTTGTAATTTTTTTTGACGAATCACGGCAGGAAGGTTCAAGGTTGATCACGTCGCGCGCTCTGATACGCTCCGCTGCAGTGGTGCGCTTTCGCCTTTGGCTCGCAACTGCACTCGCGCTCGGCGCGATCGCCGGCAGTCTCCTTCGCGCCCAAGTCAGCGACAACGAAAAAAGCCAGCGCGACGAATCTGAGACGGCACAACACGAAACAGAGTCCGCCTCATCTCCGGCGCCAAAAAAGTCGCCGAGCCCTATTGCGAAAGCCAAAGCGGCACTAAACAAGTCGAAGAAGAATCACGGTGCTTCCGCGACACCAGAGGAATCGTCGCCTCCGATTCGTAAGGCGAAGCGAGCAACAGAGAAGTCGACAGAAAAGAGCGGCACCTCTGCCACAGCAAAAGAATCATCCAGCCCAATTCCGAAAACTTTCGGGACAGATAACTCGGCGAATGAAGTCGCCGATGCCTCGCCATCAGCAGGCGAATCGCCGAGTCCTCATAAATCAAATTTGGCGAAAAAATCCGGGGAGACAGAAGAGGCAACGACAAAGCCAAAGCCAAGCGAAACGCCCGAACCAACTCGGGCTTCAAAGAAATCGAAAAAATTTGCAAGCCCAACGCCAAAGCCGAAATCAGCGAGGAAAAAAACGCGAAAGAAAGAAGAGACTTCAGAACACAAGAAAGCTTCGAAAAGAAAAGGAACTGCGAAAGAAAAAGAAACGCTAGAACCGAACAAAACCCCGACGCCGCCTCCGGAAGAAACTACCGCCGGGCCGGAGAGCCCAACCCCAGCGCCGCCGCACGCGGTTGTCGTGCCCACGCCGGCGGCATCGCCGCAGTCCAAAATTCCACGCGCTGGTCCTGTGGAAGAGCGAGCACAGGTTGTAATCGAAAAATCCGGCGTCGAGGAGGAGCAGGGTCTGGAGCCTCCGCCATCCCCGCCACCGCGCAGAGGTCTTTGGCCGTGGTCCAAGAGCCGTTCCACCGCATATCGCTATCTCACAAGGTCGGTGATCGAAGCGATTCGCCGTGCGCCAGTGAAACGAAGGCGCTGGCAATTTATTGTCGTGCATAATAGCGGGACCCGGCAGGGAAATGCGCGCGCTTTCGATTACTATCATCGGCATGTCCGCCGGATGC
>WNFZ01001119.1_pt1 | contig 25707 bp, 20 predicted proteins | sample 5400081 | NCBI WGS metagenome assembly WNFZ01 (sample SAMN13153365, study PRJNA577476) | soil metagenome | isolation source: 80 cm soil or saprolite under grassland replicate 1 | place: USA:California | collected 2016-06-15 | reverse complement strand
ACTCCTCCGCGACCTGCCGAGTCTCGCCCGAGGCGTAGGTCAGCTCGTAGCCCTCGCTCACCACGACGATCGAAAAGTCCTTGCCGCGCTCGTGGCGGCGCCTGAGCTCCTCGCAGGCGTCCTCGACGGTGATGGGCTGCTCCGGGATGAGGATCACGTCAGCGCCGCCGGCGATCCCGCTCATGACGGCGATCCAGCCCGTGTGCCGGCCCATCACCTCGAGGACCATGACGCGGTTGTGCGACTCGGCGGTGGTGTGCAGCCGGTCGATCGCCTCCGTCGCGATCCAGACGGCGGTGTCGAAGCCGAACGTGTAGTCCGTTGCAGAGAGGTCGTTGTCGATCGTCTTCGGGACGCCCACCACGGGCAGGTCCTGCTCGGCATGCAGTTGCGCCGCGACCCCCAGCGTGTCCTCGCCGCCGATCGCGACGAGGGCGGTCAGGCCGGCCGACTCGAAGTTCGAGAGCACTCGCTCCACGCCGTCGTCCGACTTGTAGGGATTCGTACGCGTCGTGCCGAGAATTGTCCCCCCGCGCGGCAGGATTCCCGAGATCTCTCGCGGGCCGAGCTCCATGAAGCGGCCGTCGACGAGCCCGCGCCAACCGTCCCGCACGCCGACCACCTCGTGGCCCCGCGTGAGGCAGCGCCGCGTGACCGCCCTGATGACCGCGTTCAGCCCAGGACAGTCCCCGCCGCCAGTGAGCACGCCTACCCGCGCCACTGCGCTAACTTCGCGGGAGGTAGGTCGTCTTCTCCGTCAAGGAGGAGAAACCGATGCCGAAGGCGGGAATCGAACCCGCACGGGGCAAAGCCCCACTGGATTTTGAGTCCAGCGCGTCTTCCAGTTCCGCCACTTCGGCGCGGTTCATGCGCGGAACATGGTATCGGGGCGGGCTTGCTGGACGTGGCCAGCGGCGTCATAATCTTGCGCCAAGCGAAGGAGCGGCCCAGCCTGGCTTGCACGGCGGTGCCCGCTCGTGAGGAAGTCAAGCGGTGCTAGCCAGGCGCAGCGCCGAGGGAACTGTAGGGCTAAGGAGGAGGACTAGTGAAGAGAAGGACGCGTTTGTCAATGCTGGTGGTGCTGGTCGGCGCCTTTGCTCTCCTTGCCGCTGCCTGTGGTGGCGGCGACGAAGGAACGACCGCCGGAGGTACCGGTACGGCCGCTGCGGCGGCGAAGACGGTCAAGATCGTCTCCGACCTTCCGCTCCAGGGCTCGTCTGCAGCGCAGACGGAGCAGATGAACAACGCCACCAAGCTCTATCTGCAGCAAATCGGGAACAAGGTCGGGAACTACACGATCCAGTTCGAGGCCTTCGACGACTCGACGGCGGCGAAGGGCGCCTGGGACGAGGCGACCTGCGCGGCCAACGCCCGCAAGTACGTCGAGGACGAGACGGTCATCGGCGTGCTCGGGACGTTCAACTCGGGTTGCGCGAAGATCGAGGTGCCGATCGCCAACGAGGCATCGCTCGCGTACATCAGCCCGGCGAACACCGCCGTCGGTCTCACTCACGTAGGGCCCGGGTCCGAGTCCGGCGAGCCGGAGAAGTACTACCCGACCGGCACGCGCAACTACGCGCGCGTCGTCACTTCGGACGACGTGCAGGGCCAGATCGACGCGGCCTACATGAAGGACAAGCTGGGCGTCACGAAGGTGTTCATCCTCGATGACAAGGACGCCTACGGGAAGGGTGTCGCTGACGCCTTCGAGTCCGCTGCCAAGGACCTCGGGCTCGCGGTCGCGGGTCACGAGGGGTGGGACGCGAATGCCCAGAACTACAAGGCGCTGATGACGAAGATCAAGTCAACTGGTGCCGACGGCATCTTCATCGGCGGCATCTCCTGCTTCAACGGCGGCCAGCTCGTGAAGGACAAGGTCGCGGTCGTGGGCGACAACGAGGCAGTGCCGACCGTCGTCTCGGACGGTTTCGTCCAGGTGTCGCTGTTCGACGAAGCAGGTGCTGAGAACGTCGAAGGTATGTACGGCAGCGCTCCGACGCTCAACCCGGACGATCTTCCGGGCGCCGGCAAGGAGTTCAACGCCAAGGTCGAGGCGCAGTTCGGCGCGCCTGAGGTGTACACGGCCTATGCCGTCGCGGCTCTGCAGATGATGCTCGCAGCACTCGAGAAGTCCGATGGCACGCGTGAAGGCGTGACCGCGGCGCTCGCGGGAGCGTCGGCCGATACGGTCGTCGGGCCGATCACGTTCGACGAGAACGGGGATCCGGCCGACAAGTTCGAGTCGATCTTCCAGGGCAAGAGCGGTGCCTGGGCGTTCGTGGAGCAGTTCAAGGCTCCGTCCTAGTCTTCGGAGCAAGAAGTGTGAGAGGGCCGGCCGGTTGTGCCGGCTCTCTCACTGCGTCATAGTCTGCGCCCGTGTCGACTGCTGATACCGCAGCGCGACCTCTTCCCACTCGGCGGCTTCCCCCCGCCTCGCAGCTTCTCCTGTGGTTCTTCGGGGCCGTCCTCGTTGTCGGCGTCGCCGGCTGGTTGATCAAGGAGGCGATCGAGTCTCCGAGCCGCTTCATCGAAGTGAGCCTGATCGGGTTCACGAACGGATCGATCTACGCGCTTGTCGCGCTCGGCTACACGCTTGTCTACGGGATCATCGAGCTAATCAACTTCGCCCACGGGGACAACTTTATGCTCGGGTCGTTCCAGACCCACTCGATCGTCACTGAGGGCGCTTTTCAGTTGCCGCTCTATCCGACGACGCTGGTGCTCGGCATCCCGCTCGGGACGACCGCCGTGGCCTCGTCCTCCGGTTTGCAGCGGGGCTACACGATCGCGATGGCTCTGTTCTTCTCGATGCTCATGTGCATGACGATCAACGTCGTCATCGAGCGCATCGGCTACAAGCCGCTCCGTAACCAACCTCGCCTCGCCCCGCTCATCACGGCGATCGGCTTCTCGTTCCTGCTTCAGAACATCGGGCTGATCTGGAAGAACGCCAGTCCGCAGCCCGTCCCGGACATCTTCCCGAAGGGCAACGTCATCGCGACGCACGGCGTCAGCTACGAGTGGGGAGCCTTCATCGTCATCGTGATCACGATTCCGCTCCTGCTCGTTCTTTCGTGGCTGGTGACAAGCACGAAAGCGGGCAAGGCGATGCGGGCGACCGCTCAGGATCAGGACGCCGCCGCGATGATGGGCATCAACGTCGACCGGACGATCTCGTTCACGTTCGCGCTCGGGGGCGCGCTCGCGGGGGCGGCCGGTGCGATCTACGCCCTCTCGATCGGCAATACGAAGTTCGATCTCGGCTTCCGGCTCGGGCTCTTCGCCTTCACGGCGGCAGTCCTCGGCGGGATCGGCAACCTGAACGGCGCCGTGCTCGGCGGCGTCGTTCTCGGCCTCATCGCCGCCTACAACGACGCCGACTTCCTCTTCAACTTCGGCGCTCGCTGGACGAACACGGTCATCTTCTCGATTCTGATCCTCATCCTCGTGTTCCGTCCGTCAGGACTCCTCGGCGAGCAGACGCCGGAGGGCCAGTGACAACACCGGCCGCACGCCTACGCGCGCCCGAGTGGCTGGGCAGCGACCTGGCCCGCCGTTGGGGTCTGCCGCTGGCGGTTATCGCCCTGATCGTCAGCTACCCGCTCTGGGCGATCGAGGATCCCTTCCGTGCCCTCTTCGTGGACAAGCTCGGCATGGACATGGACACGGTCTTCCAGATGGCCGTCTACGTCATGCTCGCGCTCGGTCTCAACATCGTCGTCGGCTACGCAGGACTGCTCGATCTCGGCTACGTCGCTTTCTTCGCCCTCGGCGCCTACACCTTGGGCTGGTTCGGCTCCGGCCTCTTTTCGGAACGGAACCTCCACTTCCTGGACGTCGGGAACAAGGAACTGCCGGGGCTCCACCTGAGCTTCTGGGTGGTGGTCCCGCTCGCCGGGCTCTTCTGCGCCATCGCCGGGATCATCATCGGGTGGCCCACGCTCCGCCTGCGCGGGGATTACCTCGCCATCGTCACGCTCGGGTTCGGCGAGATCATCCCGGACGTCTTCCGCAACGGCGACGACATCGCCGGCCACAACCTCACGAACGGCGTGCGCGGCGTGACGCAGCTCGACCGGCCCGGCTTCGGCACGACGCTGAACGATGCGACGGGCGGCTTGCTGCCGGACCGCTACAGCTCGCTGCCGAGCGAGCTGAAGCCCTGGTTCTACACGATCCTCTTCATGTGCCTGGTCACGATCTTCGTGAATCTGCGCCTGCGCGACTCCAAGATGGGCCGGGCGTGGATCGCGGTCCGTGAGGACGAGATCGCCGCCTCCGCGATGGGAGTGCCGCTCATGCGGACGAAGCTCTGGGCCTATGCGATCGGCGGCGTCTTCGGAGGCCTGGCCGGGTCGATCTACGGCTCGTTCATCAACGGGATCTTTCCGACGAGCTTCTCGTTCCAGATCTCGATCATCGTCCTCGTGATGGTCGTCGTGGGCGGCATGGGGAACATCTGGGGAGTCATCGTCGGCGCGAGTCTGATCGCGTGGCTGAACTTCGCGGGCCTGGGCAAGATCGGCGATTGGATCAACGGCGCCATTCCGGGTTCGGGCAACGACATCGACATCACCAAGTACAAGTTCGGTCTCTTCGGGATCCTGCTCATCCTGATGATGCTGTTCCGGCCCGAGGGTTTGATCCCAAGCGCCCGCCGCAAAGCCGAGTTCAGGGAAGGCGAGGGGGAGGCTTCCCTCTACGACGTGGCGCGCTGATGGCTGAGAACGGGAACATCCTCGAGGCGGTCAACGTCCGGAAGGAGTTCGGAGGGCTGATCGCCGTCAACGACGTCGACTTCGTCATCCCGCGCGGAAAGATCGTCAGCCTCATCGGGCCGAACGGCGCCGGCAAGACGACCTTCTTCAACATCCTCACCGGCGTGTACAAGCCGACCGCGGGCGGCGTCTACTTCGACGGCCGGCCGATCGCCGGTCTGCCGCCGCACGAAGTCACGACGCTCGGCATGGCGCGGACCTTTCAGAACATCCGCCTCTTCCACAACATGACTGCGCTCGAGAACGTCCTCGTTGCCAGGCACAGCCGCATCAAGGGTGGCGTGCTCCGCTCGATCTTCCGTACGCCGGGCCTCAAGAAGGAGGAGCAGGAGGCGCACGAGCGTGCCCACGACCTGCTCGAGTTCTCGGGCCTACGGCGCAAGGACGACGATTACGCCAAGAACCTCGCTTACGGCGACCAGCGGCGCCTCGAGGTCGCGCGGGCGCTCGCGACCGAGCCCAAGCTCCTGCTCCTCGACGAGCCCACCGCGGGAATGAACCCGGAAGAGACGGCGAACTTCACGACCTTCGTGGCCAGACTCCGTGAGGAGCAGAACATGACCGTCCTCCTGATCGAGCACGACATGAAGGTCGTCATGGGCATCTCCGACCGCGTCACGGTGCTCGACTACGGCGAGAAGATCGCCGAGGGCGAGCCGAAGCAGGTCCAGCACGACCCGCGCGTGATCGAGGCTTATCTGGGGACGGCGGCAACCGGGTGACCGGATGAACGCGACCAAGGCCAACGGCAACGTCATCCTCAAGGTGGAGGACGTCCACACCTACTACGGCACGATCCAGGCGCTCAAGGGCATCTCGATTGAGGTGCACGAGGGCGAGATCGTGACGCTCATCGGGGCGAATGGAGCGGGGAAGTCGACGACGCTGCGCTCGATCAACGGGCTCAACCACCCCCGCGAAGGAACCATCACCTTCCAGGGCACGGATATCACGGACACCGCCCCGCACGAGATCGTGAGGATGGGGATCTCGCAGTCGCCCGAGGGCCGGCACGTCTTTCCACGGATGAGCGTGCTCGAGAACCTCGAGATGGGCGCGTACCAGCGGGAGAACCGCTCGGAGATCGCGCAGGATCTCGACCGCGTGTACACGCTCTTTCCGCGGCTTCAGGAGCGGAGGGTCCAGAAGGCAGGGACGCTCTCGGGGGGCGAGCAGCAGATGCTGGCGATGGGACGCGCGCTGATGGCGCGTCCGAAGCTCCTCCTCCTCGACGAACCGTCCATGGGTCTCGCGCCGATCTTCGTCGAGAAGATCTTCGAGATCATCCGCGAGATCAATGACCAGGGAACCCCGATCCTGCTGGTCGAGCAGAACGCGCTGATGGCGCTCGACACCGCGAATCGCGGTTACGTCCTCGAGACCGGTCACATCGCGCTCGCGGACGATGCGAAAGCGTTGCGCGACAATGAGCAGGTTCGGAAAACGTACCTCGGCGAGGAATAACGCCTCCCTCTCGGCGCGTAGACTCGAAGCGTGCCGAAGACACTGACGGGAGCCGAGCTCCAGCTCGACGACGGGCCCGCACGCGACTCCGATCTCTTCCTCGTAGACGGCAACAACCTCGCGTACCGGGCCTACTTCGCCCTGCCCGAGGAGCTCGCCACGTCGGAGGGCTTCCCGACGAATGCGCTCCTGGGCTTCACCAACATGCTTTTCAAGCTGCTGGCGGATTACCGGCCGAAGGGCGTCGCGGTCGCCTGGGACACCCGCGCCGTCCATCGGAAGGAGCTTGCACCCGAGTACAAGATCGACCGGCGGCCGATGCCCGACCTCCTCTCCGAGCAGTTCCCGCACTTCAGGCCCATCGTCGAGGCCTTCGGCTACCGCAACCTCGAGTTCGAGGGCTGGGAGGCGGACGACGTGATCGCCACCCTGGTCGCTCGTGCCGATGAGGCCGGGATCAAGACGACCGTCGTCTCCACGGATCGGGACGCCTTTCAGCTCGTGACCGAGAACGTCTCCCTGATGATGACGCCGCGAGGCGTCGCGGACGTCAACGTCTATACGCCCGAACGTGTCTTTGCCCGCTACGGGGTGACGCCCGAGCAGGTGCCCGACTTCATCGGCCTCAAGGGCGACAGCTCCGACAACATCCCGGGTGTCCCGGGCTTCGGGGACAAGACGGCCGGGCAGTTGATCGCCCAGTACGGGTCGCTCGAAGCCGTGCTCGAGCATGTCGACGAGCTCTCGCCCGCGCGCGGCAAGGCGCTGCGCGAGCACGCCGAGGAGGCGTCGCAGTCGAAGGAGCTCGCGACGATGCGCCGAGACCTGCAGCTCGACTGCGATCCCGCCGACCTGGTGCTGCGACCCCCGGACCGTTCGCGGCTGAAGGAGATGTTCCGCCAGTACGAGTTCCGGAACCTCCTCCAGCGCATCGACGTGATCGACGAGGCGTTGCCGGCGGCGCCGATGAAGCTCGAGGGGGTCTCCATTGCCTGGCGTGAGGCCGACTTGGAGGATGTCGCGGGCGAAGCCGCCCTGGTGGTCGAGGGCGAACGCTTCGCTCTCGCGCGAGAAGACGTCGTCCTGGGCGACTGGAGCGTCGAGGTGATCCCGCGAATTCGCGAGGCGCGGCTCGTAGCGCACGACTTCAAAGCGCTGCCGCGGGAGGTCTATCGCGCAGGGATCGAGCCGGCCGAAGACACGCTCCTGATGGCCTACCTGATCGAGCCGGCCCGGGCCGACTACGCCCTGGACGAGCTCGCCGCCGAATACGGGATCGAGCTGCAGCCCGAGCCGGCCGCGGAGGAGGAGACCGCCGATCTCATCCGGCATGCGGGCGCCGCTCTGCGGCTGGCCGGGCCGCTGAAGGGTCGCGTCGTCGAGCGCGGGCTCGAGCCGCTCTACAGGGAGATCGAGCTTCCTCTCATAGGTGTGCTTGCGGCAATGGAGGATGCCGGGGTCCGCATCGACACGTACCGGATGGGGGAGATCACCGCTCGCCTCGCCGACCGGGTGGAGGAGCTCGAGACGAAGGCTCACAAGCTTGCGGGCGAGGAGTTCATGCTCGGCTCTACGCAGCAGGTGGCCCGCATCCTCTTCGAGAAGCTCGAGCTGACCGCCGGAAGGAAGGGCAAGACCGGTTATTCCACCGATACGCGTGTCCTCCGCACCATTCGTGGCGAGCATCCGATCGTCGAGGTGATCGAGGAATGGCGGGAATACTCGAAGCTCCTGAACACGTATCTGGGCCCGCTCCCGGAGCTGATCTCGGAAGAGGACGGTCGCCTGCACACGACCTTCAACCAGGCGGTGGCGTCGACTGGCCGGCTCTCCACGACGAACCCGAACCTGCAGTCGATCCCGATCCGCACCGAGCTGGGGCGGGAGATCCGGTCGGCCTTCGTCGCCGATCAGGGGTTCCGACTCCTCTCCGCGGACTACTCCCAGGTCGAGCTGCGCATCCTCGCCCACGTCTCCGGCGAGCCGAAGCTTCGCGAAGCCTTCGCCCGCGGGGAGGACATCCACGCCGCCACGGCGGCGGAGGTGCTCGGGAAGGATCCCGCGACCCTGACGAAGGGCGAGCGCAGCGTCGCCAAGATGGTCAACTTTGGGATCATCTACGGGATCTCGGCCTTCGGGCTCTCCGAGAATCTCGAGATCCCGCGCGAGGAGGCTCAGGCTTACATCGACACGTACCTCGCGCGCTTCCCGCTCGTCCAGGACTTCATCCAGCGGACGATCGAGCGTTCGGAGCGGGACGGCTATGCGACGAGCCTGTTCGGCCGGCGCCGCCCTGTCCCCGAGCTGAAGGCGTCGAACCGCCAGACGCGATCGCTGGGAGAGCGGCTGGCGGTCAACTTCGTCATGCAGGGAACGGCCGCGGACATCATCAAGAAGGCGATGGTGTCGATCCACCGCCGGCTGCGCGCCGAAGGCCGGGCCGCGCGGCTCGTCCTCCAGGTGCATGACGAGCTCCTGTTCGAGGTGCCCGACGTCGAGCTCTCGTCCATCAAGGACCTCGTCCGCGAGGAGATGTGCGGCGCCTACGCGCTCGAGCCGCCCCTCGCCGTGGACGTCGGCGTTGGCGACGACTGGAACGAAGCGAAGTCCTGACTTAGCCGCTGCGCAGACGCCGGGGTCTCTCCTGACTTAGCCACTGCGCACACGCCGGGGTCCGACCCCGACCTTGTCCAAAGCGCACACGCCGGGGTCTGACCCCGGCCTTGTCCAAACACGCCAGCCCGGCCGTGCGATTTTGTTACAGGCGCATCGCATGGATCCAGGGCTCGTGACTTCGGGCTGGGCTAATACGGACACGCTGGGGTCTGACCCCGACTTGATCCAGGACTACTGCGAGGTGTCCGAGCCGGACTTGGCTTAGCGAGGGCGCCAGGCGAGTTGGGCCGCCTGTGCCGGCCAGGTCGCGATAGGGCCGCCGCGAGTCCGTGCGTAGAAGACAACGGCGTCCGGCTGCGCCACGGCGATCCACCGTCCGTCCGGAGACCAGGCTGCATCCCGGCCCGGGAAGAACCGCGGGGCGATTCCCCGAAAACAGCCGAGATCGATCAGCTGTACGCCGCCCCCCGGGGACTCCTGCTGGCGGAACATGGCCGCGCAACCGTCTGGCGAGACGATCGGAGTGCTGCCCTGAACATCCTCGGGCAGCTCGATCCTGGCGCGGCGCCCGCCGTCCGGCCCGTACACCTCGAGCCGTCGGCCGTTCAGCCCGATCACGATCGAGCCGTCTGCGAGGAAGACCGCAAAGGTGATGCCGCCGTCGGCGCGGAGGACACGCTCGCCCTCGACGAGCAGCGCGTTTCCGACCGCGTAGGCGATGCGCGAATCGGCCGTGTACCCGACGGGGCAGGCCGGGAGTCGGCGGGCCGGGCCGCCGAGCTCCAGGTCGAAGCCCGTCCGGCGCCGGCCGCACCAGGCGACTCGCTGCCCGTCGGGGCTCCAGAGGACGACGCCGAAGAGCGCGCGGTACCCGCCCAGGTCGGCGTTAGGACGGTCGAGATTGGCGAGCCGAAACGGCGCGAGTCCGTCCGCGGAGGCCGGTCCCAGCCCGTACGCGATCCGATCCCCGACAGGCGGCGCCCACAGATCGCAGTTCCCTGCGAACCTCGCCAGGGGACGCTCGCGGCCTCCGGCAAGGCCGATGACCCTGACCCGGCAGTCGCGGGCGTCCGTGAAGACGAGGGATCCGGCGAGGGCGCCGAGGGGCCAGTTCGCCGGCGCTTCGGCCTGGGGTCTGGGGCCCGGAAGACGGGTAGGCGACGTCTGGACGGCGTCGGTCCCGGATGTCGTCTGTTCGGTACCGTTCACCCGTCCACGGATGGCGTCGGCCGCGGCAAATCCGCCGATCAACACGACCGCGCAGACGACGATGAAATCCCGAGGCCTCAAAATCCCGTGGCTATACTGGCTACCTCTTTAAATGGTGCAGAACGAGACGATCACTGAAGAAAATACGCCGAAGTCAGACGACGACGTCTGGACTCAAGGTCCCGACGGCGAACTGATCCCCGACTACGACTCGACCTTCCCCATCATCAACGAGGGCGAGGTCGTGAGCGGCAAGGTCGTACGCGTCGACAAGGACGAAGTCCTGATCGACATCGGCTACAAGTCCGAGGGCGTCATCCCGGTTTCGGAGCTGTCGATTCGACGTTCGGTCAACCCGGCCGACGAGGTCAACATCGGCGACGAGATCGACGCGCTCGTGATGACGAAGGAGGACGCCGAGGGTCGGCTTATCCTCTCGAAGAAGCGTGCCCGTTTCGAGATGGCGTGGAAGCGCATCGAGGGGGCGGCGGAGAGCGGAGAGCCCGTCGAAGGGACGGTGATCGAGGTCGTGAAGGGCGGGCTAATCCTCGATCTGGGCGTGCGTGGGTTTCTGCCCGCCTCGCTCGTGGACATCCGCCGCGTCCAGGACCTCGACGAGTTCATGGGCCAGACACTGCGCTGTAAGGTGATCGAGCTCAACCGCAGCCGCAACAATGTCGTGCTCTCGCGCCGCGCCGTCCTCGAGGAGGAGCGCAAGGAGATGCGCCAGGCGATCCTCGACCGTCTCTCGCCCGGCGATGTCGTGACGGGGACCATCTCCAACATCGTCGACTTCGGCGCCTTCGTGGACCTCGAGGGCATCGACGGGCTCATCCACATCTCCGAGCTCTCCTGGAGTCACGTAAACCATCCCTCGGAGCTGCTCGAGATCAGCCAGGAAGTGCAGGTCAAGGTGCTCGACATCGACCGCGAGCGGCAGCGCATCTCGCTCGGCCTGAAGCAGACCCAGTCGGACCCCTGGCAGCAGGTGGTGGACATGTACGACCAGGGGGACGTCATCGAAGGGAAGGTGACGAAGGTGGTCACCTTCGGCGCCTTCATCGAAGTCGTGCCGGGCGTCGAGGGGCTTGTTCACATCTCCGAGCTGGCGCAGCACCACGTCGAGAACCCGCGCGAGGTCGTGACCCAGGGTGAGTCGGTGCGCGCGAAGATCATCGAGATGGATCCGGAGCGGCGTCGCCTGTCCCTCTCCCTGAAGCGGGTCGACGAAGGAGAAGGCGGCACCGGGGTCGGCGAGGGGGCCACCGAGTTGGGCCTCTCCGAGGAAGTCTTCGCCGAAAACATGGCAGAGGAGCCCGTCTCCGGGGAGGCCTTGGCTGCGAGCGCGGCTCAGGAGCCCGTCCCCGAGGAGAGCTTCGTCGAGGAACCGCCGGCCGAGCAATCCGACGAGAGCATCGAGGCCGACAGCGTGGCGCCGGAAGATCCGGGTCCCGGCGACTCCGAGGGCGGCTATCCGGCTCCGCCTGAGGAAAAAGAGCCCACCTAACGCCCGTCCCGTGGCGGTCGCCGTCACGGGAGGAATCGGGGCGGGGAAGTCCGAGGCGCTGGGGGCGTTCGCGCGCCACGGTGCGGCCGTGATCTCGAGCGACGAGATCGTCCATGACCTGCTCCGCTCGGACGAGGACGTGCGCGCTGCGGTGCGCGAGCGCTTCGGCGACGGCGTCTTCGGCCCCGAGGGCCAGGTCGACCGGGGCCGCATCGCCGACATCGTCTTCGCCGACCCTGAGCAGCTCGACTGGCTCGAGCGTCTCCTGCACCCCCGCGTCATTGCCGCTTATCTTCGTTGGCGGGACGACCTCGCCAGCCTTCCGGATCCGCCTGCCGTCTGCGTGACCGAGGTCCCTCTCCTCTACGAGGTCGGGGGAAACACACGCTTTGACGCAGTCGTCGTGATCACAGCAGCGCCGGACGTGCGAGTCTCTCGCCAGGTGCGTCCGATGCAGGACCGTGAGCGGCGGCTGATCCCGGACGAGGAGAAGCTCTCGCGAGCCGACTTCGCCTACGTCAACGACGGGTCGCTCGAGGAGCTCGACCAGTTCGTGTCTGGGGTCGTGGAGAAACTCAGCGCATGAGGGTCTTCCTCTCCGTCCTAGTCCTCGTGGCCGCCGCGGGAGCCGGGATCGCGTACGTGCAGGAAGCGCATCCGGCGTGGTACGAGCGCCTCCGCTATCCGCTCTCCTACGACCACATCGTCGTCGGTCACGCCGCGAACTACGACCTCGACCCTGCGCTCCTCGCAGCAGTCATCTATCGGGAGAGCAAGTTCGATACCCGCGCCCGCTCTTCGTCCGGCGCGATCGGGCTCATGCAACTCCTGCCGGACACGGCCAAGGGGATCGCCGTCCACACTGGGGGCTCGCGCTTCCGGGTGGCCGACCTCTACGACCCCGAGATCAACGTGCGCTACGGCGCCTTTTACCTGCGGCGGCTGCTGACGAAGTACGGAGATATGCGGCTCGCGCTCGCCGCGTACAACGCAGGGCAGGCGAATGTCGACGAATGGCGCGCGCAGGGGAAGGGGATCGCCTTCGCCGAGACGCGGGAGTACGTGGACTCCGTGCTGAAGACGCGTGACATCTACGCGAATGCCTATCGCAAGGAGCTAGGCCTTGACTAACTTCGCCGGACGTCCTCACAGTCCGGCGCGACGACGTCAATTCGGTCCGCGCGAACGATGTCCAACCCGGAACCGCAGGCGATTCGATCGCGATTGCCTTCCCGGGTGAGCACGTGGTCTCTACCGGCGCCGCCCCGGACTACATCGCGGCCCCTGCCCGGGAAGACGTAGTCCGGGCCTGCGCCCGCGCGGATCCGATCGGCGCCGTCGCGACCGCACATGATGTCGTACCGGCGGGTCCCGACGAGCACGTCGGCGGTCGAGGTCCCGTTTCTCGTACAGAGCAGCGTGCGATCGAATCCCGGCGGCGGCGGATTGCAGAGCCGGGCAAGCGGCTGCACCAAGCGTTTGACGATCGTCCGGCCATTCGCCGTCGCGGCGATGTTTCGGAGCTGGTAACGATCGACGGCCAGGTCGTAGATCTCTCGCACGCCCGTTCGGTAGGTGATGAAGCTGTAGCGAGGCGATCGCAGGGCGCAGTACGTCGGCGGGTACCGGTTCAGCGCCTCGACAAGAAAGCTCGGGCGCCAGGCGACATCGTTACCCGCCAGTATCGACAGCAGGCTTCGCCCTTCGGATCCAGGAGCGGCCACGCCCGCGACCTCCGCAAACGTCGGCGCGAGGTCGATACCCAGGGCCGCGCGCGTCTCCCTCCTCGCGGAGGAGATGAGGGCGTCGTAGCGCACGACGAAGGGGACGCGAACGCTCTCCTCGTACGGATACCACTTTGCTACGAGCCGGTGCTCGCCCCAGAGAAAACCGTTGTCGGAAACAAAGACGATGAGGGTGTCGCCGAGCTCCCTTCGGTCTGCGAGCGCCTGAATGATTGACCCCACGGCCTCGTCGACGGCGAGCAGCGACTGAAGCTGACGGCGGCGCAAGGTGTCAAATGATTGGCGCCTGGCAGCGTCCCAGCTCGGCACAGCCCGGACCCAGCGCGGTTTGTCCGCGACGTCCCGCTCGTTGTAGCTGGGCGGGCGCCAGCGCGGGAGATCCGCGAATGCGCTCGTGTGACGAGCGGCCGGCGTGGCGGGCCGGTGCGGGCCGTACGGTGCGAAGTAGAGGAAGAAGGGGCCCGTCGCAGTCGAGATGAACGAGACTGCTTGCCGGGCGAGGAAATCGGTGGAGTACCTCGCCCGGTCCGTGAGCGGGAAGTCCTCGCCGTCGATGTCGAAGCCATATCGGTAGTAACCCGGCGGCCGAAGGGCGACCCAGCGGTCCCATCCCGGCGGGACGTAGGAGCCTGGGTAGCCGTTCAGGTACTTGCCTATCAGCGCGGTGTCGTAGCCGGCGGCGTCGAGCCAAGTCGCGAGGGTCGATTCATCGCGAAACCCGGCAAAACCGCCGAGCGGATCGCCGTTACGGTAGACGCGCGTCCTGTGCGAGTACGAGCCGGTCAAGATGCTGGCCCGGCTCGGGCAGCACAGTGGATTCGTCACGAATCCGTTCGCGAACGTGACCCCGTGTGCGACAAGCTTGCTCTGCACCGTGGGCATGTACGAGATCGTGTCCCAGCGTTGGTCGTCCGTGAGGATGAGGACGATGTTCGGTTGCTGGGCGGCGGCCTTTCCGGGGCCTACGAAGACTGCGAGCAGCGCACACGCAAAGCCGATCAGACGGACCCCTGGGCGCACCGCCAAGAGTGTAGAGACTGGGCGGAGCGTTCAAGGGGCCCCTGGACCGGCAGCTACGATGAGTCGGTGGTGGCCCAATTCAAAGTTTCCGAGGCTTACCGCCCCACCGGCGACCAGCCGGACGCGATCGGGTCCCTGTCGGCCAGCCTGAAGGCAGGCGACAAGTACCAGACGCTGCTCGGTGCCACAGGGACGGGCAAGACCGCGGCGATGGCGTGGATCATCGAGCAGGTGCAGAAGCCGGCGCTCGTGATCGCTCACAACAAGACACTGGCCGCACAGCTCTGCAACGAGTTCCGCGAGTTCTTCGCGGAGAACGCGGTCGAGTACTTCGTCTCGTACTACGACTACTACCAGCCCGAGGCGTACGTCCCGCAGGCCGACCTCTACATCGAGAAGGACGCCTCCATCAACGACGATATCGACCGCCTGCGCCATGCGGCCACGAGTGCGCTGCTCGTCAGACGGGACGTCGTCATCGTGGCGTCCGTCTCCTGCATCTACGGCCTCGGCTCACCGGTCGAGTACGAGCAGAAGACCGTGCTGCTCGGCACGGGGATGGAGATCGACCGCGACGTGATGCTCCGCAAGCTCGTCGACATCCAGTACTCGCGCAACGACTCCTTCCTCGGACGCGGGCGCTTCCGCGTACGTGGGGACGTGGTCGAGGTGCAGCCGGCCCACATGGAGTCGGCCTACCGGATCTCGCTCTTCGGTGACGAGGTTGAGTCGATCACCCACTTCGACCCGCTTTCCGGCGAGGTCTTCGCGCGCCTCGAGCACCTGGCGATCTTCCCGGCGACGCAGTACGTGACCTCCCGCGAGACGATCGAGCGCTCCCTGGACGAGATCCGCCACGAGCTGGAGGAGCAGGTCAAGCTCTTCGAGTCGCAAGGCAAGCTGCTCGAGGCGCACCGGATCCGGCAGCGCACCGAGTACGACATGGAGATGCTCGCCGAGCTCGGGTACTGCAACGGGATCGAGAACTACTCGCGCATCCTGGACGGCCGTCCCGTTGGATCGGCTCCGCACACGCTCCTGGACTTCTTCCCGGACGACTTCGCCGTCTTCGTTGACGAGTCGCATCAGACGGTGCCCCAGCTCGGCGGGATGTACGAGGGCGACCGCTCGCGCAAGGAGACGCTCGTCGAGTACGGCTTTCGGCTTCCGTCGGCGCTGGACAACCGTCCGTTGCGCTTCGACGAGTTCATCGAGAAAGTGCCACAGCTCGTATTCGTCTCCGCGACGCCCGGCCCCTTCGAGCTCCGCAACTCGACGAACATCACGGAGCAGATCATCCGGCCGACCGGGATCGTCGATCCGGAGGTCGAGATTCGGACGTCGAAGAACCAGATCGACGACCTCCTGAACGAGATCCGGCGCAGGGAGGAGGCGGGCGAGCGCGTTCTGGTCACGACGCTGACCAAGAAGATGGCGGAGGATCTGACCGACTATCTGCTCGAGTCCGGTGTGAAGGCACGCTACCTCCACTCCGAGATCGACACGCTGGAGCGGATCCAGATCATCCGGGAGCTTCGTCTCGGCGAGTACGACGTGCTGGTGGGCGTCAACCTCCTGCGCGAAGGGCTCGACCTACCCGAGGTGTCGCTCGTCGCCATCATCGACGCGGACAAGGAGGGCTTCCTCCGCGGCCAGACGGCGCTCATCCAGACGATCGGGCGTGCCGCGCGAAACGTGAACGGCAAGGTCGTCATGTACGCCGACAAGCTGACGGAGGCGATCAAGGGCGCCGTCGACGAGACGAACCGCCGCCGCGACATCCAGCTCCGCTACAACGAGGAGCACGGGATCACGCCGGAGTCGATCATCAAGGGCGTCTCCGACATCGCCGAGTTCCTGTCGCTCGAGTCGCCGACCGTCCCGGGGAGGCGCCGCCGCGGTCGCCGGCAGGTGGAGGGCATGCGTCCCGAGGAGATCGAGAAGCTCGTGGTCTCGCTGGAGGAGGAGATGTACGCGGCCGCTGAGGAGCTTCGTTTCGAGTATGCGGCCAAGCTCCGAGACGAGATCAAGGAACTTCGCCGCGAGCTCCAGGCGGCTGCTCAAAGCGCCGCCTGACCTTGGCCTTCGGGTTGTAAGGCGGGCCGAAAGAGAGTTAACTACCGCCCGTCCGTGAACCCTCCCCGGGAGAGGAGTCTCATGAAGCACAGGCGTTTCTGGCTGGCGTCGCTGGCCGTACTGACACTCGTCCTCGTCACGACGATGGGCCCCGGCCGCGCCGGCCCTGAGAAGACGAACGCCGCGGGGGTCACGCGCGTCGTCCTCTTCTCCTCGGACGGCATGCGGCCGGACCTCATGCAGCAGTACGCCGCGGCCGGTGCCATGCCGACGTACGCCGGGTTGATGGCAACGGGCGTCAAGGGAGCCAACGGGATGCTCCAGGCCTTCCCGCCCAACACCGGGGTGGGCTGGTACACGATGGCGACCGGGACGTACCCGTCCGAGCATGGCTCCACGAACAACACCTTTCATCGGACGGGCGACGCGTTCGCCAACTCGACGTCGTTTTCGGCCTCTGCAAGCCTGCAGGCGGACACCATCGCCAACGCGGCCGAGCGCGCCGGCAAGAAGGTCGCCCAGATCGAGTGGGTCGGCGGCCGCAACGCCGGCATCGCCGGGCCCACCGTCGACTTCGTCAACTTCTTCTCGACCCGCGGCGTTCTCACGGCTCCTGCGATCGCCGACGAGCAAAGCGGTGCGGCCGCGTTTGGCCTCTCCTACCAGGTCGCCGCTTTCGCGGACGCTTCGGGTTGGACGAACGTACCGGGGAGCACCCTGACTCCGAAAGAGACGGTGCTGAGCGTTCCGACCACCTTCGCCGCCCAGAACCCGACGCGTACGTACGACGTCTACATCTACGCGGCCGGCAGCGGCTACGACCACGCGCTGCTCGTGCGGAGCGGCGCGGCGAAGGACGGGAGCCAGGCGGCCGCAAACCTCGCGGTGGGCGACTTCAAGGAGATCAAGCTCACGGGCGCGGACGGTCTGATCGGCGCTCGTGCCGGGCAGACGGCAGGCTTCTACACGAAGCTGATCTCGCTCGAACCCGACCTGTCCTCCTTCAAGCTCTACTTCACCTCGGTCGAGCGTGTGATCGCGACATGCGCCACGACCGCGTGCGACGCCCTTCCGGCCGGAGGAGCGGGCGAGAACAAACTCGAGAAGTACATCGCCGACAATCTTCCAACGGCCATCGCGGCCGATTTCGCGCCGCTCGAGGCTCGTATCATCGACGAGGACACGTACGTCGAGCAGGGCCGCGACCTCGAGAAGGCCTACGGGGACTCGGTCCTCCAATACGTCCTCGGGACGCTTCAGCCCGATACCGATCTCGCCCTCATCGGCTTTCCCGTCACGGACGAGTTCTCGCACCAGTTCATGGGCCTCTATACGCCGACCGACATGGACGGTGATCCCAACCCATACTTCGACAACGTCGACGGCCTCGGACCGCCTGACGATCGGACCGCGATCCGAGAGGGCTACGTTCGCAGCGCCTACCACGAGGCCGACGCGAAGCTCGGCCTCGCGAGGACTCTCATGGGCGGCAACCCAACGACGTTCGCGGGTTCCGATCACGGCTTCGGCCCGCAGTGGTATGCCGTCAACGCCCGCAAGGTGCTCTTCGACGCTCAGGTGGACGGCATCTCGCTCCATGCCAGTGGAGGCAACACGGCGTCGAACTGCCGGGGCACCGCGACCGATCTGACCAAGGCGTGCTGGGCCGGCGGGACGATCCAGGTGTACGTCAACCCGACGTTGCCGGCGGGCACCACGTACGAGGAGGTCCGGACGGCCGTCATCGACACCTTCGAGAACCTAAGCGACTCGGCGAACCCCGGCAAGGAGGTCGTCGCGAGAGTCATGAAGAAGGAGGAGCTGCGAAACGTCGACGGCTCAGACTCGCTGCATCCGAACCGGAGCGGCGACGTCGTCGTCGTCCTCAGGCCTCCGTATCAGTCGGACGCGGGCACTCCGGGCCAGGCGATCGCGTTCTCGCAGTTCTTCGGCCAGCACGGTTACCTGCCGGACCTCGTCGATCTCGCACACAACGTCAACATGCACGCGACCTTCGTCGCGGGCGGACCGGGCGTGCAACACCAAGCGGACGTCGTCGGCGTCCGGGCGATCGACCTCGCCCCAAGCATCTCGTACTTCATGGGCATTCCCGAGCCGCAGAACGCACGCGGGAAGATTCTCCTGAAGCTCTTCAATGGCACGAGTGCTTTCAAGGAGATCGACATCCTCGACATCAGCGACTACCACGGGCAGCTGATCCCGCTCTCGGAGGTCTCCGATACCGTCGGGCCGACCTTTGGCATCGGCGGCGCAGCGTTCTTGAAGCCGTGGTTCGACCTCTACCGGGCGGAAAACCCGGGCGCCGTCATCACGGTGGCGGCGGGCGACTCCGTCGGCGCAACGCCCCCGATCTCGAGCTTCTTCGGCGACAAGCCCACAATCGAGCTCATGAACGAGATGGGGTTCACCTACGACGGTCTCGGCAACCACAACTTCGACCGCGGACAGCAGTACCTGCGCAACGAGCTAATACCGCTCGCGAAGTTCAAATACGTATCCGCGAACATCATCGATCCTGGCACGGGCAAGACCCCGGCTGAATGGGCACCGTCGCGCACGTTCGACTTCGGGTCGGTGAAGCTGGCGGTGATCGGCTTCTCGAACGACGACCTACCCACGCTGATCAACCCCGCCGGGCTCGTGCCGTTCGTGGTCACGAACTCGACGGACGCAGTGAACAAGCGAGCGGTCCAGTTGAGCAAGCAGTCCAACATCGACGCAGTGATCGCCATCGGCCATCTCGGAGCGACGGCTGGTTCGCTCGACAGCCCCACCGGGCCGCTCGTCGACCTCGCTGACGACGTCACGAACGTGGACGCCGTGATCGGCGACCACACCGACGTCCAGGTGCTCACCCATCGGCCAAACGGCGTGCTCGTGACGGAGAATCGCAGCAAGGGCATCCGCTTCACCCGCGTGCGCCTGATCGTCGATACGGCCACGAACCAGGTCGTCTACAAGACGGCCGACTTCCACAAGCCGTGGAACATCGGCGTCACTCCTGATCCTAAAATTCAGGCGCGGATCGACGAGCTGAATGCTCAGCTTGGGCCGATTCTCAACACGCAGATCGGGAGCTCGACGAAGTTCATCCCGCGCGCGGATCAATGCGGGAACGGCAACGGGCGGACGTGTGAGTCGCTCGTCGGGAACGTCGTCACCGATGCGATGCGTGCCACGTACGCGTCGACAGGCGTCGAGTTCGCGATCACGAACTCGGGCGGTCTCCGGGCTGACCTCACCTGCCCGACGACCGACAACCCGAGCGACTTCTGCCCGGCTTACACACCGCCGCCCTATCCGATCACGCGCGGACAGGTGCTGACCGTGCTCCCGTTCGGAAACATCGTCACCACAGTGACCATCAGCGGCGCCGAGCTGAAAACGATGCTCGAGAACGGCGTCTCTCGGATGCCGGCCGTGGACGGGCGGTTCCCGCAGGTGTCCGGCCTCTGCTTCACGTACGACATCGCCTTGCTCGCGGGCAGCCGCGTCCTCTCGGCTTTCGAGGCGGACTCGGCCGGGAATTGCACGGCGACACCGGTCGACCTGACTGCGGCATCGAGCTACAAGATCGCCGAGAACGACTTCATGACGGGCGGCGGCGACGGCTACCCGGTGTTCTCCAGCCGGGCGACGACGCAGGACATCATGGATCAGGTCACCGCCGACTACATCACGGCCAACTCGCCGCTCAGTCCGTTCGTGAAAGCGTTCCCGGACGGCCGCATCAACTGCGCGGACTCGAATGGTGCGACGGCGCCGAACTGCCCGACGCTGACCGCGTCGCCTTAGGGGTTCTCGAGGGAGCCCGCCGCTTCGCGCGGCGGGCTCCCTGCTTCGATTCGTTTGCTCGCGGGCAAGTGCCGTTCGCATGAGCAAGGACGATCTGCTTGGACTCGACAAGCGCAGGGCCGTCATCACGGTGGTCCTCGCCTTACTCCTCGCGGCCGGGGCCGTCGGGCTCGTCGGCAAGATCGCGGACTTCGGCAAGCTGATGGACGCCCTGCGGGAGGCGGACAAGACGTGGTTCCCGATCTGCCTCGCCGGCCTCGTAGCCGCTTATGCCGGCTATATCCTCGGCTACCGGGAAGTCGCCCGAATGCACGGCGGGCCTCGCCTCCCGCTCTGGACGGTGGCCCGGATCATCGGCATCGGCTTCGGCGCGAATGTGCTCGGCTCCGCCGCGGGTGGGCTCGCGGTGGACTTCTGGGCTCTACGCAGAGCCGGCGCGGGAACCCACGAGTCGGCGCGGAGGGTCCTCGGCTTCAACACCCTGGAATGGGCCCTGCTCGGGACGTTCGCGGCCGTCGCGGCGATCTTCGTGCTGGCTGGACGAGGGGAAGGAGCGCCCCTGGCGATGACGCTTCCCTGGATCGTGTGCGTTCCTCTCTTCGCCGTAGCCGCGGCGTGGGTCAGCTCGCCGAAGCGGTGGCGCCGCCTGACGGAACTGGGAGGCCCGACCCCAAAGAGGGCCGGGGGTCTGGCCGGGTGGTCACGGTGGCTTCTCGCCAAGGCGCGGAAGGGCCTCGCCGATGCGATCGGCGGCGTCGTGGTCGTGCGCCATCTCGTCACGCACCCGCGCGCCCATCCCGCCGGTGTGTTCGGCTTCGCCCTTTATTGGTTCGGGCACCTCCTGACCCTCTACGCGGCCCTGCGGGCGTTCACCGAGACGCGCCTTGTCCTCGCCGCCCTCGTGCTCGCGTTCGCGACGGGCTACGTGGCGACGGCGCTTCCGCTTCCCGGTGGTGGCTCGGGTGGGATCGAGGCAGCGCTCGCCTTCAGCCTCCACGGCGTCGGGGTGCCGCTCGCGCCCGCCCTCCTGAGCGTGCTCGTCTACCGCTTCTTCACGTTCTGGCTGCCGATTCTGCCAGCGCTCGCCTTGCTCCCCACTGTGAAGCAGCTCAACCGCGAGCTCCCGCGGTTCGCGGGCGAGCCACGGTCCCGAGTGGCTCGACGCCGCGCGGAAAACGGCGGTCAGCGATCTGGGCCCACTGGTTCCCGGCCCACGCGTACGTAAGGACCCGAATGGAGAGCTCGTCGACCTCAAAGAGGTGCAGGCCGCGGGCCTCGCCCCGGCGCTTGGGACGCGGCTGGCCCAGGCCGGGAGCGGTGACGACCGTCGTTCCTCTCACCCGGCCGCCGACGAGCTCGAACTCTCGGCGCTCGCTCGCCGCGCTCTGGTGGACGTGACCGGAGACGATCAGCTCGGCTCCTGCGTCGACCAGCGAGCCAAGCAGCGTGTATCGCTTGGCGATCGTCCGCTTCAGTGTGCGCCAGGGAGCACCGAGCAGGTGGTGGTGGAGGGCGACCATGCGCAGCGCCGTTTCCGGGGCGTCCGCGAAAACGCGGCGCACGTGCTCGAGCTGAGCGCTGCGGACGGCGCCGCCCTGCTGCTTCCAGGGTCGTACGGAGTTCAGGCCGCAGACGACAAGCCGTTCGGACCGGTAGACCGGCTCGAGCTCGGGCCAGCAGCGGTGAAACTCCTCGAAGGTCCGCGTGAAGCGCCAGGGAGGCCAGCGGGGGATGTCGTGGTTACCGGGGATGACGAGAAGCGGGGCGTCCAGCGAGCGCAGGAGGGCGGCCGCCCGCTCGTGTTGGGCCTGCGTATTCCGGTGCGTGAGGTCACCGCTCGCGACGACGAGCTCCGGCCGGCTCTCGGCCACGAGCATGCGGAGATCGCCTTCCACCTCGGGTTCTTCTTGCGTTCCTGCATGAAGGTCGGAGACCTGCAGGACGCGTAGGGGTGGCATCAGGCGGGGAGACTATAGTTTGAGCCATGGTCGACGAGCCTGCCGAGATCTTCGACGACATGTACCTGGGCCTTCGGGCCGGCGCCGCCGGGCGTAAGCAGCGCCGCGGCGAGCCGCTCTCCGCCGAGGAGCAAGAGGCGATTGGCCGGTGGCAGCGCCTGGCGCCCTGGCGCAAGGCAATCGCCATCGGCGGGTTTGCCCTCGGAACCTTCGGGCTTGGGTTCGCCGCCGGCGGCCTTATTTTCGGCCGCTGGCGCCCACGCCGCGCCCGCTAAGCCCGCCGAGCCCGGGCTAGCCTTCTTCCACTTCCTTGGCGGGGAAGAGGACCGCGGGCACGTCCTCGTCGGCGGGATTGCGGTGACGGATGATGACGTCCACGAGTGTCGCGAAGACAGCCGCGAGGGGGATAGCCAGGAGCACGGCGAAACCACCGAAGAGGATCCCGATCGTGGTGACGGAGACGAGCACCGTCAGCGGAGTGAGCCCGACCGCGTGGCCGAGCACGCGCGGGATGACGACGTAGTCCTCGAGTAGTCGCACACCGAGCACAGCGAGGCCGGCGGCCAGCGCGAGCTGCCACGACTGGGTGAGGCCGACGCCGATCGCCACCGCTCCTGCCGCTATCGGCCCGATCACGGGGACGATCTCCACGAGCCCGGCGAAGATCCCGATCAGGAGCCAGAACGGCAGCCCGATCAAGTAGAAGATCAGGCACAAGAGCGACGCGACGAAGAAGATGAGGAGGAGCTGGCCGCGGACATACGCGCCGAGCTTCATGTCGATCAGGTTCCAGGTATCCCGGACCACGCGTCTGCGCTCTCGGGGGAGCATCGACAGCACGAGGCCCTCCGCTCGGTCGCGCTCGAAGATCCAGTAGGCACCACACGCGAGGGTGAAGAAGATCCCCAGGAACACCTCGAACACGGTGAAGGTGACCGAGAGGGCCGGATCGAGAATGTCCTTTCCAGCCGGGAGCTCGTCAAGGCCGGTCTGCACCCGCTTGAGGATTTCGTGCTTGACGCCGGTGGACGCCTTCGTCTCCTTCTGCAGTTCTGAGCTCGAGGTTGGGATGCCCCCGAGCGCGTTGTCGACCTGGTCGATCGCCCGAGGTACAACCGCCCAGAGGAGCAGCGCGATCACGCCGAGCAAGACGGCGTAGTGGGCCAGGACGCCGATTCCACGCGGGATGCGGTAGCGATGGAGCCACTCGACGCTCGGGCGCATGGCCGCCGCGATGATGAAGGCGAGGAAGAGCAGCGCGATGACGATGCGCAGCTTCCACAGCGCGAGCGCGAGCGCGACCACCGTGACGACGATCAGCGCCGCGACGAACGCCTTACGGGCTGTGTCCTTCATGTCCGGGATTCTCGCCGTAATAGTGCCTGCGGAAACGAGGATTTCCACGCGCCTGCGCAGAACTACTCCGCATGCTCGGATATCTGGAGCCGGGTGAGCAGGTGCGCCTCGAGGAGAGGCCTCATGCGGCCGCGCTCGCGCGTCCGCTGGGGTGGTCCGTGTTCCTCGCCCTCGTGGGCGGGATCCTCGTGGTCCTTGCACCTGCCTCGCTGGGGCTCGTCGGCGCTCTCCTCCTCGTGGCGGCGGCTCTGCATGCGCTCGCGGCCGTCTGGCGATGGGATCGCACCCACCTCATTCTCACCACCGACAAGCTGTTCGTCGTCCACGGCATCGCGCAGAGACGCGCGGCGGCCGTGCGCCTGGCCCGGGTAGGTCCTGTGGAGATGGAGCAGAGCGTGGTGGGACGGATTTGCGGCTACGGGACTGTGATCGCCGGCGACCTCGAGATCCCGTTCGTGCCCGATCCCGACCGCGTCTGCAGTCTCGCCGGCTAAACCCTCTTAGTAGGCTGAGGGCGCGATGCGCCCGCTCGGGACCTGGGTCGTCATCGGAGCGCTTGCTCTCATCGGGCTGTTCGCGGCGCGCGATGCGCTGCGCGGCGACGAGGCTCCGGCGTCGAGCGCTGCCGTTCAGACGCTCGAGGAGCGGCGCCACGCGCCGCCCGCGGTCGCAAGGCTGCCGCTGATCGCCGACAAGGACCGGTTGGCCGCCGAGCTGCAGGCTCTCGGCGCAGGCGGAGTCCTCTATCTCACGGACGCCAACTGCCGCCGCTACTTGCTCGGCCTGCCCGCACTGGTGTGGACGACTGAACAAGGGCTGCCCGGGCCGGATTGCTCAAGAGCCGGGAGTCCGGTCGTGAGCGAGCGCTCCGGTCTGGCCGCAGAGCAGGTCGGCGCGGAGACGATCGAGGTTTCCTCCGAGATCTGGAGCTTCAGGTTTCCTGGGTTCTCGCCCGCGTTCAAGCCGAGTGGGACGTTGACGTTCGTGCGCGACGGGCGCGTCTACGAATGGACCTCGGCTTGTCAGGCGGGGGCTGCGACCGTGACCTTCCGAGGGCTCCGAGAGATCGACCGCTGCCCGAGGCAGGTGGGCGGCGCGCCCCCGCTCGTGCAGGAGCTCGTCTGGTCCGGGGAGGACGACTTTGCCGTCATCGCAGGACCGCAGGGAGTCCGGTCCTTGCTCGTGAAGCGAGACGGACGAGCGATCTCGCTTTTCAAGAGCGTGGGAGCTTCGTTGAGCGGTCTCGTGGCCAGCCCGCACGGGCGCTATTTCGGCGCACGTGTGGGCGGGAGCATGTTCGTCTTCGACAGCCGCCGGCCTGGCAACCTCGCGCTCCCGTCCGGCGCGGAGCGCTCGACAGCCGTGACCTGGTCGCCGGACGAGCGCTTCACAGCGCTTGCCTCGCAGAGCTCCGTCTACGTCTATCCGGGCGACAGGCCTGGCTCGGCCGTCACGTTGCCGCTGACGGCAATCGAGCTCGACTGGCGCTAAAAACAGAACGTCTGTTCGATCCGACCGTCGGGCTAGACTGGAATCCATGGCGGCTGAAGAGCTGGTTGTACACGGTGCGCGGGAGCACAACCTCAAGAACGTCACCGTTCGGCTGCCGCGCAATGCCCTGATCTGCGTCACCGGGCTGTCCGGCTCGGGAAAGTCCTCGCTCGCCTTCGACACCATCTACGCGGAGGGCCAGCGGCGCTACGTCGAGTCGCTCTCGGCGTACGCGCGGCAGTTCCTCCAGATGATGGAGAAGCCCGATGTGGACTCGATCGACGGGCTTTCGCCCGCCATCTCGATCGACCAGAAGACGACCTCGCGGAATCCCCGCTCGACGGTCGGCACGGTCACGGAGATCTATGACTACCTCCGACTGCTTTACGCGCGCATCGGCCAGCCTCACTGCCCGGTCTGCGGGCGCCCGATCGCCGGTCAGTCGATCGAGGCGATCGTCGACCAGACCCTGCGGCTTCCGGAGGGGACGAAGTTCACCGTCAACGCGCCGGTCGTCCGCGACCGCAAGGGTGAGTACAAAGACCTCCTCGAGCAGCTGCGCGGCGAGGGTTTCACGCGGGTGAAGGTGGACAGCGAGCAGCGGCTCCTCGACGAGGAGATCGAGCTCGACAAGAAGTTCAAGCACACGATCGAGGTGATCGTCGACCGGC
>WNFZ01002251.1_pt1 | contig 25742 bp, 20 predicted proteins | sample 5400081 | NCBI WGS metagenome assembly WNFZ01 (sample SAMN13153365, study PRJNA577476) | soil metagenome | isolation source: 80 cm soil or saprolite under grassland replicate 1 | place: USA:California | collected 2016-06-15 | reverse complement strand
GACAAAACGACAAGCGCTAAATCTTAGAAAAGCGGTTTCTGACCAAGCAGTATTGCGTAATCCCTATTGCCTCGCTGCGTTTCTCCGATTTCGAGTGCTCTGCAGATTCAATTCTGGGCGCTTGTTGACAACAAAACCCTGGCCACGTACATTGAAACTCTCAATTGGGAGGTCGTCTAACGGTAAGACTGCGGACTCTGAATCCGCCTATCGGGGTTCGAATCCCTGCCTCCCAGCCAACTTGGATCAAATAGTTACGGAAGTCGCCGTCGCGTGTGCGTTTTGTGACTTGAAGCAATGATTTGCCCCCTTTGCAACTTATTGCTTCCCCGGCAAGTAATTGCTTCCAGTTCAAAAAATAGTGGTAACCGCAAAATCTGAAGTTTTTGTTATCCATAAGACTGCCGCAACGGAAGGCCGATGGTTCCAATAACGAACCTGCAAACTTATGGTTCCGATCACCGATCAAGGCACCCACCACCCATTCTCCTATTGAGTATTTACATCCTAGGTCACCAAAGCAGTTCAATGCTCCCACCTCAATCTATTGCCAGCCTGCGTTTCTCGTCGATTAAGGTGGCCCAGAATCTTAAATAACCAAAATAGCCGGGTCTCGGCATACGGCTCTTAACAAGTGTCATCATGGGATGTTTCCCCTCGGCATGCAGTCGAGCTATTCACTTTCCCACCAGACTCTTGACAAGGGGCTATCCGAGCTCTAGCATATGCATAACATTGCGGATTTGCAATCGTGCATATGTGCGAGTACCCACACTATCCAACTGCAGCTTTGTATGAACTACCGGCTTTATAAAGTGGGGCAACGCGCGGACAAGTGGTGCGCGATGCTAGTCGGCGAATCCCAAGCGATGGCGGATAGAAAACGACGAAATGAGCGGAGAGTCAGAATGAGACAACAACTCAGCAACTTCAAAGCGGAATTCTTCAAGGCATTGGCCCACCCCTTGAGAATCTCAGTCCTCGACGCATTGCGTGAGGGCGAGTTGACAGTCAACGAGATCAGCCAGCGTTTCGCCGTCGAGCCCGCAAACGCTTCGCAGCAACTCGCAGTGCTGCGCAACCGGAATATCGTGGTGACTCGCAAAGAAGGCGCCAACGTCTATTACTCCGTAAGCGATAAAAGCATATTCAAGCTGCTCGATGCTGCCAAGGAGATCTTCAACCACCACCTGATCGGGGTCCGCAGCATGCTGGAGGAGATTCACGCGACGCCACCCGCTAAAGCCGTGCGCCGGTAACTCGGGCCAGACGGATCCATGGAGAGCGCTTACTTCCGCCGGCATAACTTGAGCATTTGAAGGATACCATGACCAGTCGATGCGCTCACAAACAAGCGAGAGGGATGATCGAAATGCCTACTGGAAGAAGAAGATGAGTTCCGTGAAGCAAATCGGGAATTCAGACGTGCTCATTGACACGCACCATCTGGAGGTTCTTTGCGAGCGATTGCTCCACCAGCAGCCTCAGTCTCAGCCGCCGCTGAAGCGGCTACTCGCAGGGTCTCACCGAGCTTTCGCCCCTGTTCACGACGGGCGCTGCTCAGCGTGCAACGTGACAATTGCCACCGCGCGAATCCAACAGGCGAAAGCCGGCGAGTTTATAAATTGTGGCAACTGCATTGTGTTCCTTTACTACGATCCGATTTAGTTGAGTCGTAGGCGGCACGTTGAGCGATTGGTTTAGAACTGAGGAGAGGAGTTAGCGTTCGGAGATGAAGCAGAAACTCGCGCCCGGACTCAGGGTCGCAAAATCCAGGATCGACGGCTTGGGATGTTTCGCCGCTATCTACTTCCGCCAGAACCAGAAGATCGCCGAGTTCGTGGGAGAAAGAATTGCCCTCGCAGAGGCTGAGCGCAGACGAAGCGCGCCGGGCAAGAAATGCATCTGCGACGTCGACCCCGAATGGTCCATTGACGGAAGCTGTGGCAGCAATGGCACTCAGTACATCAAACACTCGTGCGAACCGAATTCTTACCTGATCATTTCACAGGGACATGTCTTTCTTCGCGCGCTCAGAGAGATGGCTTCGGGCGAAGAGATCACCACAGACTACCTCTGAAGGAACGGTAAATTCAGGATGTCACTCTTCGCGAAGATTTTGAGAACCCCTGCAGTTACGGAGGCGGTGGGGCAAGATCCGGAGGCCCAGATTGCAGTCGTTGCGCGGCAGATCAGCGAGCGAGCGCGCAAACTCTTCGGTCGTTCGCTGCACATCCGAGAGGTTGATGCCGGCTCTTGCAATGGTTGCGAATTGGAGATTGGCGCGCTTGGCAACCCCTACTACGACATGGAAAGGTTCGGGCTCCATTTCGTGGCCTCGCCGCGCCACGCCGACTGTCTGCTGGTGACCGGCCCCGTGACGCGGAACATGGCCGAACCGCTCAGGCGCACCTACGACGCGACGCCTGATCCTAAAATTGTCATCGCGATTGGCGACTGCGCCATCAACTGTGGCGTATTCAAAGACAGCTACGCGGTCGTTGGCGGCGTCGACAAGGTAATCCCCGTAAACGTGTTTGTGCCCGGTTGCCCGCCGGAACCGGTCGACATCCTGCGGGGGATCCTATCTGCGCTAGATCGGTTGCCGCGAAAGTGAGCCCAAATCTAATAATCTAAGCGATGCAGACTCTTTTTCTCGTCATGATCTCGGCTTACCTCCTCGGCACGTTCGCGGCGCTACTCGGCGGTCGCAGCGCTGTTGGGCGCTGGTTTGTGGCTGCAGGCGCAGTAGTCGGTTCGGTCGCCGGGTTGGCGCTGGGAGTTTTGGTTATCGCTTCAGGAATTCCGTTGGCGTTCACTTCGGCGCGGCTTCTTCCCCTTACTGGCGTCGCTCTCAGACTCGACGGGCTGGGAGCGTTCTTTCTCGTCGTGGTCGGGCTCGTCGGGTGCGCCTCGGCGATTTACGCTTTTGGGTATTCGGCACAGTATGCGGGACGCTATTCGCTCCGTCTCATGGGCGTGATGTTCAACCTGTTGCTGCTAGCCCTAAGCTTGCAAGTCATGGCCGACAATGCGCTCACCTTTCTCGTCTTGTGGGAAGCAATGTCGCTCACCGCTTACTTGCTGGTGCTAACCGAGCACGACCGACCCGGTACGGTACGCGCGGGTGTGTGGTATTTCGCGATGATGCACGTCGGATTCGCCGCGCTTGTCGCTATGTTCCTGATGCTCTCGGGTACCGACTTGACGACTTCTTTCACATCGATGCGCGCGGGCGTGGCGTCGCTTTCGCCAGGCTTACGCCACGCCGTCTTCCTGCTCGCGCTTTTCGGGTTCGGTTCCAAAGCCGGGATCATTCCGCTGCACATCTGGCTGCCGATGGCGCATCCGGTAGCGCCCAGCCATGTCTCGGCCATCATGTCAGGAGTCGTGATCAAGATGGGCATCTACGGTCTGCTGCGCGTGTTGGTCGACCTGATGGGCGGAGGGCCCGTATGGTGGGGCGCAGCGGTACTGGCCGCAGGCTCAATCTCAGCTCTCCTGGGCGTACTCTACGCCCTGATGGAACACGATCTCAAACGACTGCTGGCCTATCACTCGGTCGAGAACATCGGCATTATTCTGATTGGAGTGGGCGCCGGGATGATCTTCCACAGCTACGGCTTGATGACCCTGGCCGCGCTGGCCTTTATTAGTGGTCTGTATCACACCATCAATCACGCGAGCTTCAAGGCATTGCTCTTCCTCGGCGCTGGATCTGTGCTGCATGCGACTGGCACGCGCAACATGGAGGAGATGGGTGGCCTCATCAAACGGATGCCCTGGACGTCCCTGTTCTTCCTCATCGGGTCGGCCGCTATATCAGCGTTGCCGCCTTTGAACGGGTTCGCCTCAGAGTGGCTGGTCTTTCAGTCCTTGCTCGGCGGCTTCAACATTCCAACGCCAGAAGTGGCGGCCGTAATGCCTGTTGCAGTCGGGATGCTCGCGCTTACGAGCGGGCTCGCGGCAGCCTGCTTTGTCAAAGCATTCGGTATCACCTTCCTGGCAATCCCGCGCTCGCGCGAGGCGGAGCAGGCACACGAGTCACCACCATCGATGCTCGTGGGGATGGCGTTGCTGGCGCTCGCCTGCGTCGCTCTCGGACTTGCGCCCTTCGTCATCGTCCCGGCGTTGGGGCGTGTGCTGACCGGAGTCGGCGGCCTGCCAGACAGCCACGCGACTTTTGCACTCAACCTATCCCTCGTAACTCCTAACAGTTTTGCCAGTATGTCGCCCACTCTCGTCGCGCTCGGCCTGGTCGTAATCTTAGGTCTCACGCCGGTCGTGATGCTGCTGTTGAGGGTGAACCGCCGCTTACGCGTGGGCGACTCGTGGGGTTGTGGACGGGTGGGACAGACGCCCCGGATGGAATACACCGCGACGGCGTTTGCCGAGCCGCTCAGAAGGGTCTTCGCCGAAGTCTATCGTCCAACCAAGGAGCTGACTATTGACTTTCACCAAGACTCGAAATACTTCGTCCAATCCATTGAATACCGAAGCGAGGTTACACCCTGGTTCGACAAGGCGTTGTACGGACCGCTCCTCTGGTCCATCCGGTTCCTGGCCTCGCTCACGCGGCGGTTGCAATCAGGTTCACTGCACATTTATCTCTTCTACGTTAGCGTCGCGTTATTGATCCTTCTTTTGATTGCGAGGTGGTCCTAACGATGAAGGGTTACCTTCTCGAAATCGGTCAGGCACTAATGGCCCTTGCGCTCGCTCCGGGTCTAGTGGGGTTTGTTCGATGGTGGAAGGCGCGTCTGCAAGGACGGCGCGGAGCTCCGCCATGGTTGGTGTACTACGATCTGCGAAAGTTGTTCGGCAAAGAGGTCGTCATATCGAAGAACGCCTCCTGGATCTTCCGCTTTACGCCTTATCTAGTCTTCTCAAGCACGCTTGCCGTTACGTTCCTTATCCCGCTCGTCGCCGCGCCACTTCCGTTCGACCAGATCGGCGACCTACTCCTGGTCGTCTACCTGCTCCTGCTCGGCACCTTTTTTCTAGCGCTGGCGGGCCTCGATCCCGGCACAGCGTTTGGCGGCATGGGCGCGAGCCGCGAAATGACGATAGCCGCCATCGCCGAGCCGACAATAGCGCTCTCGATCTTCGGCCTCGCTCTCGCAGCCGGTTCAACTAACCTCGGTCGTATTGTGGCGCAGACACTGGCCCACCCGGGAGCGGCGATCAGCCCCGGCCACCTGCTGGGATTCGCCGCGCTGTTTATCGTCATGCTGGCTGAGACGGGGCGACTGCCGGTAGACAACCCCTCGACACACCTCGAGTTGACGATGATTCACGAGGCCATGACTCTGGAATATTCAGGGCGTTACCTCGCGCTAATTGAATGGGCCGCGGCTTTACGCCTGCTCATCTTCTTCTCACTACTCGCCAATATGTTTGCGCCGTGGGGCGTGGCGACGATGCTTACGCCTGTAGCTGTAAGCGTCGCTGTGCTCGCCCTCATTGCCAAGCTTGCCGGGCTTGGTCTTGTCGTGGCGTTGCTTGAAACACACATCGCCAAACTAAGGCTTTTTCGCGTGCCGGAACTGCTGGCGGTCTCCTTCGTGCTGGCGCTTCTGGCCGTAACGTCGTCCTTCCTGTTGAGGTAGTTTCGGTGGACAGTAACCTTTTCGCCCAACTCACCGCGCTCGGTTCCAGCCTCGCACTGCTTGCGGGGATTGCATTGCTCTGGAGACGCAGTCTCGACTCGTACGTAAAGGCTTTCAAGTGGCAGTCGCTCGTGCTCGCCGCAATGTTCTTCATGGTCGGCTATTTCGGGCACGACCCGGATCTCTATGCGATGGGTGTTTTCTTCTTTGTGCTAAAGGTAGTGATCATTCCCCGATATCTTCGCCGTCTGGAAAAGAGGGTCGGGGCCGAGCGCGAGTCGGAGCCTTATATCAACATCCCCACGTCGCTGATTGTCTCCGGCCTGCTAGTGCTGCTGGCCTACGCTGTGACTAGGCCACTGGTGGCGGTGAGCAAGCTCCCCACTCGCGGCGCCCTGCCGTTGGCCATGGGGCTGATCTTCGTCGGCCTCCTCGTCGTCGTCACACGACGGAAGGCGCTCACGCAGGTTGTGGGGTTCCTGGTGGTTGAGAATGGCATCGCCCTGCTCGCCATGCTGGGGACTTACGGCATTCCGCTGATCATCGAACTTGGTGTCTTCCTCGACGTACTGATGGGCTTTCTGGCGATGCAGGTCTTCGTCTACCACATCCACGGGACCTTCGAATCGATGGACGTGGAACAACTGAATCGGTTGAAGCATTGAAATCCTTGGGTCGTCTCTGGCGGATTCGCATAGCCGTCAATTGTCGCACTAGTGGAGGTAATGAGTGAGAAGAATGGTTGAGTTTCACGCCTACAATCTGAAACAGGGTAATCGTGATGAGTTTCACCGGCTTGTTTCTGAGGTCTCTTTTCCTCTGATGCTGCAATGGAGTGTTGACATAATCGACTTCGGCCCTTCGCTGCACGACGAGAATTCCTACTACTTGATTCGAGCCTATGCCAGCTTGAACGAACGGCAATCAAGCCAGGATGCCTTCTATGGGAGTCCCGACTGGAGACAGGGACCGCGGGAAGAAATTGTGGCATTGATTGAAAGCGATACCTCTGTCGTGATCGAGATGGAAAGTGCCGTGGTTAATGCTCTTCGAAAAGCTTTGTGATTGTTGCTGAGGGAAGCGCTTCGCGTCGCCAAGATGAGTTTTCTTCTTCTACTACTTCCTTCGCTCCTTGGTGCGCTAATCGCGATCCTCGTGCGACCTTTCCGCGCCTGGGTCGGCTGGTTGAACGCATTCGTCTCGCTCCTGGCATGCGGTGCGGCTCTGAGTTTGGCCGACTCTGCGGTAAATGAAATTGATGCGCCCGTTTTCGGGCCGGGGGAGTTCATGCGAGCCGACGGCCTCGCAGCGCTGCTCGCGGTATTGGTTACAACAATAGCAACGCTCACACTTTTCTTGAGTCCTGGATTAGGCCGGCAGACGCGCTACGACATATCACAGCTTCGGCGTTACCACATCTTCATCAACCTCTTCATCGCCGCAATGCTGCTGGCTGTGAGTGCCAACAATGTCGGCATCATGTGGGTCGCTCTGGAGGCCACAACGGTCTTCTCCGCTTTGATCATTCCCCTCAGACTGAGCAAGCGGTCGGTTGAAGCTTCGTGGAAATACATTCTGATCGGTTCGGTCGGCATTGCCCTGGCCTTCGCTGGAACGGTCTTGAGTTACTTCGATTTTGTAGCGCTGTCTGGCCGCGTAGAGAACGCCTTAAACTGGCCTGTGCTCCGAGCCACGGCTCCTTTGCTGCACCCGGAAGTCATGCGCCTGTCTTTTACTTGCACTCGGCATGCTTTCGCTCCTGATCGGCTCATTCAGTGTTGTGCTCGCGCGCAACTACAAACGGTTGCTGGCCTATTCCGGCGTCGAGCACGCGGGGCTGATCTGTCTCGGTCTGGGCCTCGGGCCGCCTGGGGTTTTTGCCGCGCAACTGCACCTGATCAACCATACGGCTGTGAAGTCATTGCTGTTTTTTCTCGTTAGAGGAATCGAGTTCAGGTATGGCTCGCCGCTGATCAAAGACGTGCGCGGGATGCTGAGGGTTATGCCTTGGACGGGAGGGTTGTTCGCGATCGGAATATTGGCGCTGATTGGACTCCCGCCCTTTGGACTTTTCATTTCAGAGTTTGCTCTCTTTCGTGCCGGTTTTGGCGCTAAACACTATTGGCTCATGGGAGGGACACTAATGCTACTGATCGTAGCCTTCGTTTCATTTATCAATCACCTAAACAATATGCTCTACGGTCCAGTACCAGAGGGGGTGAATGCCGGCGAGCTTGACAGCCCGTATCTAATTCCTTTCTTAGTGCCGCTATCGGTGCTCGTCATTCTTGGCGTGACGATGCCGGCACCGCTGGCAAAGTTACTAAATCGGATTATGGAGATCGTTTCCAGATGACCGACTTTTCCGCACTACAATCAGCGCTGGCAAGGCACTTCGAAGGAAAGATAACGGATCTTCATGTTGAGCGGGGCAACGAACTACATTGCAGGATCACCCGTGGCGCTGTGCGGCGGCTCGCCGGGCTCCTGCGTGCCGACTTCGGAGCCGAGCTTGCCCTCATGGTCGCGAATGATCGGCCCGACAAAAGAGTCTTCGAGGTTCATTACCTCTTCGCGAACACTCGTGAAAACTGGTTCGTACACGCCAGCAAAGAACTTTCACGTGAAGACCCGACGATAGTTTCCCTGGCGACTCTCTATTTTCCGGCCTCGCGCTTTGAGCGCGAGATTAAGGACTTGTTCGGCATCGAAGCGATCGGCCACCCAGACCCGAGGCCGCTGGTCCGGCACGCCTTCTGGCCGAAGGATTATTTCCCGTTGCGTAAGGACGCCGTGCTGCCGGAACACTTTGAGGACGACGGCACACCCTTCCCCTTCAAGCCAGTCGGTGGCGAGGGTGTCTACGAGATTCCCGTTGGCCCCGTGCATGCCGGCATCATCGAGCCGGGGCACTTTCGCTTCAGCGTTATCGGCGAGACCGTCATCGATCTCAAGATCCGGCTCTACTTCACCCACAAGGGGACAGAGAAGCTGTTCGAGGGACGCTTACCGGCGGACGGCGTGGAACTGGCTGAACGCATCTCGGGCGACACAACAATCGGCCACTCGCTAGCCTACTGCCAGGCTCTCGAATCGCTCACCCAAACTGAAGTTCCGAGCCGAGCCCGTTATTTGCGAGTGATCCTGCTCGAGATGGAGCGGCTCTATAATCACATTGCGGACTTTGGCGCGATTGCCAACGACACAGGTTTCGCCATCGCGAACACTCACTGCCTACGCCTTCGCGAGCGGCTGCTGCGCTTGAACAAACAGCTGACGGGAAACCGCCTCTTGCGTGGCGGAGTCGTACCCGGCGGCGTCCGCTTTGATTTGCCGGAAGGACTCGACCTTTCGGCTGAACTCTACTCGATCCTGGCCGACTTCGATGAGATCGTTGATATCAGTTTGAAGAACACGATCTTGACAGACCGGCTTGAGGGTGCGGGCTGTCTGACCAGGCAGACCGCAGTCGATCACGGGGCGCTCGGCTATGTCGCGCGCGCCTCGGGAGTGGACATCGACGCTCGACGAGATCATCCATTTGCCGCGTACGGCGAGCTCGACTTCAAAGTGCCTGTCTATGAAAGCGGCGACGTATACGCGCGGACGTTGATGAGAGTGGAGGAGGCCGCGCAGTCGGTGGCACTGATCCGGCAGGCGAGCAAGCGACTGGCTCCTGGACCACTTGCCGCGCCGCTGGGGCAGTCACCGCCGTTCGAACCTGCATTCGGGATCGTGGAGGGCTGGCGTGGCGCCATCATCCACTGGGTCATGGTTGACGACAAAGGAGAAGTCTACCGCGTTAAGATCAAGGATCCGTCGTTCGTCAACTGGCCACCGCTGTCGTTTGCGGTGCTAAAGAACATTGTGCCCGATTTTCCGCTTTGCAATAAGTCCTTTAACCAGTCGTATTCGGGAAATGATCTTTAGGGCTATGACTCAAGTGGCGCCTCGAGCAAATAGGAGAGAGAGGGAGAGAAGGCTGATCTGTTCTGCAAATCCTTGCGTCATGTCGAGTGTGCATAAGTGCTACTACGATTGACGAGCCGAGAATTCTAGCTAAAATCCTTGTACTAGGATTTCGAAGACTCGCGGCAAAGAATTGCGTCTAATAGCGGCAAAGAAACTTTCAAGTGACAGTCGTCGCCTCTGTGACTTGAACCAACACGCAGCCGCTACTCGTAGCGCAGCGCGATCAGCGGATCAACTCTTGAGGCTCTGCTGGCCGGGATGTATCCAGCCAGAGCAGCGACAGCGACCACAAGCATTGTGACGAGTAGGAACGTGGTTGGGTCGGTTGCCGTCACACCGAATAACATGGTCGTCAAAACCTGCGCAGTCAACCGCGCGGCGAATAATCCGACGACCACGCCAATGAAAACTAGCGTCAGCGTCTCGCGCATTACCTTTTGCACAACCTTTCGCGGCTGCCCCCCGAGCGCCAGGCGAATGCCTATCTCCCGCGTACGTTGACTGACCGAATATGAAATCACGCCGTACAGACCAACTGAAGCGAGAACCAGTGCAGTGCCCGCGAAGATTAAGAGGAGCACCATATTAAAGCGCGGACGCTTGAGTGCCGTGGAGATCAGAGTGTCAATCGTAGCACCATTGGGTACCAGCACGTCCTTGTCAATTTCCGCGACGCGGCTGCGTACCGCAGGCAGAAAACCACCCGGTTCCTGATTGGTACGCAAGATGAAGTATGAGGCCCAGCGAGTCCGCTGCAGATTTGGCCAGTAGATCTCAGGTTCCACTTGCGCCTCAAGATCAAAACGCCTGATATCACCGGCCACTCCCACAATCTCGAGCGATTCTTTTGATCGCGGCAGTATCACACGCTGGCCCAATGCGTTTCCTTCTGGCCAATAACGCTTGGCCATCGTCTCATTGATAACGGCGACGTGCGGAGCGGATGCGTTGTCCTGATCTGTGAACTCGCGGCCACTGAGCAGCGGTATCTGCATGGTGTGGAAGTAGCCCGGACTTGCATCATAGTAGCGGGCCTGAGGATATTCAACTGAAGCTGACGGAGGTCGTCCTTCGGGCATCCACTCGATAGGTTCGTAACCTCCGAATTGTGGTCCAGCAGAAACTGCGCCGACACTCTCCACGCCGGGAATTGATTGGAGAGCTTCCCTGGTCCGCCGATAAAACGCGGTCACCTGGCTCTTCTCCTTATATTTATCCATGGGGAGGGACAGCCAGACCGTCAAGAGATTTTCAGGATTGAAGCCAGGTTGTATCCTGGTGAGGCTTAAGAATGTTTGGCTTAACAGCCCCGCGCCGATCAACAGCGTCAACGCCAAAGCCACCTGCATGACGACCAGTATTTCTCCCAGGCGAATGCGACGCCCTGCATGAGAGGTTTTCACACCATCCTTAAGCTCATTGACAAGATTCAGCTTCAACGACTGGAGCGCCGGTGCCAGCCCGAAGACCAGACCTGTGAGGGCGGACAGCGCAAAAGTAAAGACGAGAACCGTTGCGTCTACCTTTACTTTGCCCGTGCCGGGCAGCACTTTTGGACTAACGGCGACGAACAGATCCACGAGCCAGTAAGCCAACAAGAGACCTGTCGCGCCGCCCAATAGGGCCAGCACCACGCTCTCCGTCAGGAGTTGCCGGAGCACCCGAAATCTATTCGCGCCCAGACTAATACGAATCGCAAACTCTTTGCGACGAGAGGCGGCGCGCGCGAGCATCAGATTGGCAACGTTGGCGCAGGCGATCAGCAGGACCAGGCTCGTCGCTCCCAGGAATACGAGCAGCGCCGGACGAATCGTTGCGACTTCCTGGTCCTGCAAGCGCTGAACGGAAATGCGCCAGCCAGCGTTCTCTTTTGGATATTGATCAGCAAGTCGCTGAGCAATGGTATCCATTTCCGCCTGCGCCGCTGCGAGCGTCACATTCGGTTTCAGACGCGCGTAGACTCGGCGATTGCGCACGTGTCGCCCCAGAAATTGATCCGGATCGATGGAAACGGGAGCCCAGATTTTCCACCATCCTACATCTAGAGTTTCCATCTCAACAGGCAAGACGCCGACGATCTTGAAGCTCTTCTTATCGAGAGTTATGGCCTTCCCGATCACGCTCTGGTCACCGCCAAATTGAGTCTGCCAGCAGCTATAGCTGAGGACTACAACTTGATCCTGGCCGGGTTGATTCTCTTCAGGAAGAAAGGTGCGGCCCAAGACGGGTTTGACGCCGAGCGCCAGGAAGAAATTTGGTGAGGCAATAGCACTCGAGATGCTGACTGTTCCATTTGATGTGGCCAAGCGGAAGCCATGCCAGTCCCGCCACTGGCCGAAATGCTCCAGGGTTTGGCTCTGCTGCTCCCAGTCTTCCAGATTGCGTGGTGAAACGATCGGGCGCGTCGGGTTTTTTTGTGGATTCAGTTCGGCCAGGACGACGATTCGTTCAGGTTGATGCAGGGGTAACGCGCGCAGCAAAGTGGCGCTCACAAAACTGAAGACGGCTGTGTTTGCTCCGATTCCCAACGCGAGAGTCAGGATGGCGACTATAGTAAAGACCGGGGATTTGAGCAGCATGCGCAGGGTGTTCCGCAGCTCTGTTAGGAAATTTCCCATCACATGATCTCCTATTCCCCCGTTCGAACAGGGATAAAAGCATTTGCCATTCCATTCACCACTGCTCAGATCTCTAAGGGTTTCTACATAACTGCTGGCCCAGAGGCGCTGTGGAAATAAGCTAATGCACGTTTATGGGATGACAAGATCCCAGAATTGAAAAGATTTCGTGGCCTAGCCTGGGAGAGCCCGGCAAATAAGTCAGCTCTTTTGTAATTGGGCAAGTCGTCCAGAGTCTGGACTCGTTGTCTGAGAAGCAGACTCCACTTACGGTTGCAAACGCCAGCATCGCAGGAAATCAAGCAATTTGGCTAACTTATTGACCGTCAATTCTTTAACAATCCACGGTCCCATAGTTGCTTTGCCAAAGTTAGCTCTCGCTATCTCGCATTCTTCTCTTCGCCCGTGCGGCAGGCGTTCCAACAGGAGTATAGATGACGATGAAATACCCTAAGGATCTGATCTGTCTTAAAAGAATTTTGCAATCAATCGCCGTACTTGCGCTGGTGATCTTACCCACGGTTGCCCGTGCCGACGAGATCGCGCTCTGGAACTTTAACGACTCGAATCTTGTAGTCGATCGCGGTGTGGGGACGTTGACCCTTACGGCCAACCCGGCCAACGTCACGTCTTTAGGCGGCATTAGTACGAACGCGCGAGCCGGGGACCCGGCTGGTCAGTCCCTCGCCATTCTGGCTGGCGCGAATCTTCAGAACAATGGTTCGATACTGGAACTGCGGGCGAGTACCGTCGGATTCAATAGAGTTACTTTATTGTGGGATTGGCAGCGATCGGACACTGGATTCAGCAGCATTCTGTTGCAGTACAGCATCGATGGAACGACATTTCTTAATTGTCGTACTTTCAGCCCACCACTGACCAGTTTTGGCGGTTTGTCAGTTACTTTCGGCGAGGCATCAGGCGTATTTGACAACCCGTTGTTCGCCTTTCGATGGGTCCTGAACGGCGCCACTAACGAGACCGGCAATATCCGCTTTGACAACATTGGGCTGGCGGGGACGCTAGCAGCCGTGCCTGAACCCGCCACGATGGTTTTGCTTGGCACAGGCCTAGCCGGAGTTGCCGCAAAGCTGCGTCGCCGGAAGAAGTCAAGGTCGCTCTAGTTAACTTCTGTTAGGCGAAACACGACAATCAACTATCTGAATGAGCCGTCCCCTTTTACAGGGGATTGGTCAACTGCGCTTTCTTCGGCGGAACTCCTTGCCAGGTCGTTTCTGATCTCTCTTTCCCGAAGGACGAGCTTCCCAAAGTCTCACGAACAGGCAGTCTGATTTCGACAATTAAACCTTTGTCAGGCGCGTTCATAGCTTTGATTGTGCCCTCGTGTAACAACAAAGCGCGCGCGGCTATTGACAAACCCAGCCCGGCACCCCCCGTGTTACGATCTCGGGCATCTTCCACTCGATAGAAAGGCCGGAAGATTTCAGCCAGCGCCTCTTCAGGCACCCCCTTGCCATGGTCGCGTACGGTAATTACTGCGTATCGACAAGCATCAACTGTGTTGACCGTTAACGAGACTTCGACTTCCGTTCCAAATGCAGTGTGACGTACGCCATTTCGCACCACATTCTCGATCGCCCTCCGCACCAGTTCGGGAACACCAGTGATAGTCGCTGGCACCAGCTCAACGACGCAGACCGAAACGTCGCGGGCGCGTGCCTCAAAGTCAGCATCGTCAGCAATCTCCTGCACGAGAGCACCAAGATCAATCCTTATTCTGTCTAGTTCATCGGCGCCACTCTCGATGCGCGATAACGCGAGCAATTGGCCGATCATTTCATTAAGCCGTTCAGCCTCGCGGCCGATTCGATCGAGCGTACCACTGACCTCTGGTCCAGTGCGGCGCCGAGTCAGACCAAGAGCGACACCCAGACGCGCGAGTGGAGATCGCAACTCGTGTGAAATGTCACCTAATAGTCGCCGTTGCGCCTCAACCAACGACTCAACACGACTTGCCATGAAATTGAAGTCGCGGCTGAGGTAGCCGATCTCATCTCGCCGCTTAAGCAGCTGTTCATCGACCCGCGCTGCAAGCTTGCCTTCGGACAATTCACGAGTCGCCCGCCGTAACTGTACGATAGGCGTCGCCAAATATTTTGCCAGCCCGTAACAGAATAATCCCCCCACCACCAACACCGGCAGGAAGCTTCGGCCCGCCATGCGTAAGCTGAAAAGAAATGAGCCAGGTTCGCCTAACCGAGGCGGTGGCCGGGGAAAATCGGGATGCGGCAACTGACTCAGCATGACATACAGCTTTCCACTTGGCCCACGCACTGCTCTGGCGGCAAGCGGTTGTTGCCGGTCGGGAGGAAAAAAGAAGAAGAAAGGCGAGCTATCGTTAACACGCTGAACCAGGTCCATCGCCCCCGGCGGAATCGCGCGCCCCGACAACTCCTCTCCTCTGTCGTTCAGCAACACTGACTGAATCTTCGTGGCGCTCTCCACCCGGTCCAGGTAGGGTCCCACCGCTGTTCCATCTCTCTCAAAAAGGTCGGCCGCGCTTTGAGCAAAGATCCCGAGCGTTTGCGACATCGGGTTATTGCGAGAACCTTGCGAGCGCCGCTCCGTTACAATCCCCGTTACGAATGAGGCTATGTTTACAACAACCATCGCCAGACCGAACCACAAGAATATTTTTAGAAACAAACTGCGCATTTCACCTTTATTAGGTATCCATTTCTTCGGACGAGGCATATATGTAACCGACGCTCCGCACAGTCTTGATGCGCTCGACTCCATTAACGTGATGACCCAGTTTCTTACGCAAGTTGCTTACGTGTGTGTCTATGCTGCGATCAAATGGCGAAAGATTGCGATGAAGAACTTCTTTGACTAACTCTTCGCGCTCCAGAATTCGACCAGGTGCGCTTAGTAGTTTTTCGAGCAGCGAATATTCAACCACAGTAAGCTCAACTAATGCGCCGGCACGACGAACCGTTCTCGTGCGGCTATCCATTTCAACGTCTCCGACTACCAGCACTTCATGATCTCGCCTTGGTTCGGGTTCGGCTTGCGTACGCCGCAGAACGGCATTGATACGCGCCAACAACTCCAGCGGGTTAAACGGCTTCGGAAGGTAGTCATCCGCGCCGATCTGCAAGCCGATTATGCGGTTGATATCGTCACCCCGAGCGGTCAACATCACGATCGGCAAACAAGAACTCGCACGAATTCGACGCAACACCTCAAAGCCGTTCATTCCGGGTAGCATATAATCAAGCACCGCCAATACGTGCTCGCCGGAAAGCGCGCGCTCCACGCCGGCCGCGCCATCAAAAACTGCCTCGACTTTATAGCCGTCGGGCTCGAGGTACTCTGTTACCAATTCGCAAAGTTCGATATCGTCATCAATAACCAGAATCTGTCGCATCACTCAGCTCAGTTCCCGGACTACCGCCGGACTTAACTTAAAGTCATTCCTATATTAGTGGCGCCTACCCTTTTGTAAAGCTGCAGGGACGAAAGAACGAGCCCCTTTGCAATTATTTGCAGAAGCTTAACGAATTCTTTGCGTCAGGGCCGCGAAACTCATCCCGCCGAGTTGTTACCGGAGTGACAAACCAGTCTTGATAATCGGTTCAATCTTAATGGCTTTAACGTTTCGGGAGTGGCGTATCTCAAGAAACATCTGGGCATAGCCGGAGATTTCTCTGCTCACTTTGATACGCGAACTGATTTCTTCGACACGGTTGGCACCACGTCGAAATTCAAGCTTTACAATGTTCCAGCTCGACTACAACCCGATCTTTCTGCGCAGTCGCATATTCAATTCATTTGCTTTTCCTGACCGCACGCTGAATGGTTTCCGCGTCTCCGCAGGTATTGTCATAAGGTGACCTGATCGTAACAATAGATTAAGTCTTCGACACCGGCGGGCGTCAGTGAGCGGGGGAGTTCGTTGCCAAAGATTTCATGGACAACTCCCCTGCTTTACTCTGGCAGCTTCGCTCAACCCCTCAGTCACTTCACCAACTGTCGCGTTTGCAACATCAGAAACATTCGGATAAAAGACCGTAGTGCCTTTGAATAACTGCCCGAACTCCTAACAGATATGTTCTAATCTTCAGGCTTAACGTGTCCATTCCTAAAATGAATCGCAGCAAACACCGTACACAGGCTTTCGCCGTCGGTTTTCTCAGCCTCTCGATTCTGATCGGATGGCTGAGCGGTATGCCATCATCTGCAGACAGGAATCGCGAAGATGCCGCGGCAAGCGGTGGACGTCCGATAACACCGGCAGGCTCGTTGGTGATGGATGCAAATACTCGGCAGCCTGCCGTTGGCGCCTTGCCGGTTGACCTCGTGCGCAGCCCGGACCATTCGGGGCCCGATGGTAAGGGCCGTTATCTCATTGGGGTGAACAGTGGCTTTGGAATTCAATTCAACGCAGCCGGCAACCTCGCCCAGCAGTCGCTAAGCGTGATCGATCTCAACGCGAAGCCGGCGCCAATGGTTGTGCAAAATATCTATTTCCCCTCACCGCAAAGTGTAAATGTAGGTGTGGTGTTTTCGCCGATTGCGGACGACGATGGTTCGTACGCGCTGTATGCTTCAGGAGGATTTGAAAACAAGATCTGGATCTTTCGGTTCCTGCCCGGGCGCCCGACGCCGATTACGCCCATCTCCCCTGGTCCAAATACGAAGGTCGAAGCTCCATCGATAGACATTAGTGGTTTTGCCAGTTCCGCAAACTCACCCCGATATAACGACGATCGGGCGCCGGTTTATCCCACTGGGCTGGCCATCAGCCTCGATGGCAACACTCTGTTCGATGCCAATAACCTTGGTGATAGCCTGGGGATTATCAGTGACCTGCGTGGCGCCAGAAAACTAAGACGAATCGACCTGGTGGGACGTGCCGGGCGCTCTCCAGCTGGCGAGCACTTTACGTATCCGTACGGGGTTGTGGCGATCCCTCGCGCCCCGTTAAGCGGTAGTCGATTCAATCAATTCGTCGAGCAATCGCCGAGAAGCGTGGCCCAGTCTGGCCAAAACGCTCATTCAGACGTACGTAGCTCAACGGCAAAGGTTTACGTTTCATGCTGGAATGACGATTCGATCGCCGTAGTCGATCTTGATAACAACCAACCCAGGATTTCCTACGTTCCGGTTGGACGTCATCCCACCGCGATGCTTTGGGACGGCAAGCGCAGCCGACTCTATGTAGCCAACTCTGACGATGACAGTGTTTCAATGATCGACACTCGATACGATCGTGAGGTCGAACGCATCAGCATTCGCCTGGCAGAAGAGAATCTGCCTGGGAATAGCCCGGAAGCCCTGGCTCTGGACAGCCGTGGCGTCACGTTGTATGTCACCAACTCCCACAGCAACTCAGTAGCCGTAGTCGCGCTTTCAGCAACGTCTCTCAACAACTCAGGTACTAGTGATAAGCCGGCATATTTGGCACGCGTTAAAAATGACGCTAGCCGCGTTCGTGGCTTCATTCCCACCGGGCAGTATCCGTCAGCCATAGCCGTTGTGGGCCAGAATATTTTTGTCGGCAACGGCAAAGGTACAGGCGTCGAAAACTCATCAGTTGTTGTTAATAACTCTGGTCGTGTGCCCAACGCGCCAAACGATCGCTTTCCCGCCGGCAGTGGTCGTAACGCGCAAGGAGGGCAATACAGTCTCTCTGTCGTGCTAGGCAACATTAGCTCTATTCCCTCACCGGAAGATCCGGCGCTACTTCGCTACACACAACAGGTGATGCGGAATAATGGTCTGCTGGGCATGCGTCAGACCAGGCTCTTTCCTGGTCCATGTCCCATCAAACACGTAATCTACGTCATCAAGGAGAACCGCACTTACGATCAGGTATTCGGTGACGTTGAACGAGCCGGCAACGGCAAACTCGCGGACGGGGATGCAAGTCTCGCAATCTTCGGCTCTGGTGAAGCCGCCCAACGTCCTGGTGGGACTCCGCAAGAGATAAGCCCCAACCACCGAGCACTGGCCCTTCGTTTCGGACTGTTCGACCGCTTCTTCGTTAATTCAGAAGCAAGTCCCGATGGCCACAATTGGTCGACAGCCGCGTTTTCCACCGACTATGTCGACAAAGCTTATCGATGGGATTACAGCCGCCGCGGACGTGGTTATGACTACGAGGGTTTCAACCGGCTTCCAAACTACGAACCTCTGCGGGGCGCTCCATCGCTTTTTGGGCCATCAGTGATCGCGGGCGACGTTGCAAACTTCACGCGTCGTTTTGTTCCGTACCTGCAAGGCTCGCGCGATGTCGCTGAGCCGCGTACGCTCTACCTTTGGGATGCGGCGGCGCGTGCTGGTCTAACGTACCGCAACTACGGAGAGTTTCTGGCCACCCTGTCTGAGGCAGATGTGACTGCAATCAAGCGCAATCGATCAAAGTCATACCCGGACATCTCTCCGACTGTCTCGGCTTTTCCCACGAAGCAGTCGTTGGAAGGACATTACAGCGAATCCTTTCGCAACTTTGACCTGGATACTCCCGACGCGATGACGGTCGAGTCGTACCGCGCTGCCAAAGAGTCTCCTGGGCACATTAGCCCGTTAATCAATGACCTGCATGCTGACCAGCGTTTTCGTGGTACGTCCAGGCTGGGCGAGTGGTTGGAAGATTTTCGCGCCTTTGTGGCTGATCGCGAGGCCGGAAAACCGGACCGACTAACCAGCCTTTCGATCGTGCGCTTGCCAAATGACCATACTGATGGCCTCAGAGCGCGAAAGCCTACGCCCCAGTTTTTGGTCGCGGATAATGACTATGCTCTGGGGCTGTTGGTTGAGTCAGTTTCGAAGAGCCCTTACTGGAAAGACACGGCGATCATTGCGGTCGAGGATGATGCGCAGGATGGGCCCGATCACGTAGATGCCCATCGCTCTGTGGCCTTGGTGATCAGTGCGTACAACCGACCAGGGCTGCTTCTTCACGAATTCCACAACACAGTCAGTCTGATTAGGACGATTGAGCTGCTACTCGGGCTCGCTCCCATGAACCAGTTGGATGCCACTGCGGTGCCGGTGAACATCTTCCGCGTCGAAGCAGATCTGCGACCCTACAACGCACAGCTGCCGACCGTGGCTTTTGACAACTTGATCAATCCCGAAGCGCGGGACGCTGCTACGGCCTTCTGGATGAAACGCACCGGAGAGCAGGACATGTCGCACGCCGATATGGCCGATTCGCGCACGCTAAATCAGATAATATGGTTTTCGGTCCGGGGTGCCACGCCAATGCCCGCGATCAGCAGGCTTCCCGCGTTTGATGCTCTTCGCCTGGGACTACGTGAAGGAAGAGATGACCTGGCCGAAGTGAGACGAGATCCGTGAGTTGCTAGAAGATCTGTTGACGCACTATACGGGCTCTGGGGCTTGCCGGCCGCAATCGAACTTCACATCGAACACGAGCCACGAATGCACACGAAGCCACCTTCCGATTCTTTGCAAAAATTTTGCAATCCTTCACTAAATCTTAACATTAAAGTTCGTTCTCCTCGCATCAAAGCTTCAGCCTTTAACTGGCGTCACCCAGGTTCATCCTGGCAGAATGTATGTTGAGGACGTCATGACTAATCTGAAGAAGGTTGGCCGTTCATCGCCAAACAGAAAGAGTTGCTTTCCCAAAAGAGGTCTCAGTTCAAAATATCTCATACTGGCTATCCTGTTTAGTCTGGCTATTACGCTGACACTGATTGGTAAGCGGTCAGTGGTCTCAGCTCAGCAAAGTTCAGAACAAGCGTTCGAAGCTAAAGCGGACAATATTCTAAAGATCGCGCGTCAGGCCGCCCGGGAAGATCGTGAGGCAGAGCTCGCCGGGCGACTTACGAGCGAAAACGCCGCAATCACTCGATTGTCCAGGCACGCAGCGATCGAAAGAACAGCTGAAGGCAGGGTGCACCTCCGAGTCATCGTCCAACTAACCGGAAACAGTGACGACGAACTCAAAGCGTATGGTTTCGAGGTTGGATCGAAGATAGGTGACGTCGCCACCGTCACCACCGAGATTGATAACCTTACAACGCTTGCTTCGCTGGGATCGGTGCGACGACTAACCGCCGCTCGATATCGAAAACCCAAGAATGATCAAGCACGTCAAGCCATCGGCGTTGACAATTTGTCGGGTCAGCGAGGGATTTCGCAGACCGGGCGGGGCGTCGTGGTCGGTATTATCGATACGGGAATTGACTTTCGTCACCTCGACTTCACTGTGCCCGGCAGCGGAGGTAGGCAGACTCGAATTAAGGCCATACTTGATATGACATACTATGGTACTTCAACCAGCCTCCCTCCAGATCCCGGTTGGAACTACACGCTGCCGGGTGGGACGACCACCATTGGGCATCTTTATACGGAGTCTGACATTAACGCCGCTTTGCAGCAGAATCAGAAACCATCGCAGTCGGCGGATATCGTTAAAGAACGCGACAAGGCAGGGCACGGCACACACGTGACGGCCACTGCGGCGGGTAATGGTCTTTCTTCGCCAACACCTGGAACGTACTCCGGCATGGCTCCTGAATCCGACTTAATCATCGTCAAGGCAAGCCGCGAGAATGACGGGGATGATGGGTTCGGCCTGGACGATATCATAAACGGGCTTAGTTTCGTCCAGCAGAAAGCTGCGGAATTAGGCGAACCGTTCGTCGTCAACATGAGTCTTGGCGGTCACGGAGGAAGTCCCCATGATGGAACGGACCCAGACGAGCGGGCAATCGATAATCTGGTCAATGGCGCCGGCGGGCGGGCTGTCTGTGTCGCGGCAGGTAATGAAGGCCAAACTGGTCCGAACACCGGCCAGAGCATTCATGCAAGCGGAAATCTGTCACCAGGGGCAAGCATTAATCTGTCCCTCACCGATCGGGACAATCCGGACTCTCTTACTCTCTACTACAACAATGCCGACAGGTTTAGTTTGACAGTCACACTACCAAACGGATCCACTGTTAGCTCGGGAACGTTCAATGGCAACCCGGTGAGTAATCAATACCTAACCATTTATAACGGTGCCGACAACAAGCAGGACAGCGATTCATCCAACGATCAGAGTTCGTTGTTCATAGTCTTTAACTCAGGCGCGGAAAATCTTGGTTCGAATTGGACGTTTACGTTGCGCGGGGATCGCGTAAGCAGCAACGGCTATTTCGATGCCTGGATCGATGACGACAACGGCTATTTCCTGGAACCCTATGCTACAGATGTTAAAGAGGTAAGCTCACCTGGCACTTCACGCGGCGCCATAACTGTTGGCGCGTACGTGACTCGATCGGCAAGCCAAACCATAGGCAATTACGCCTATTTCACAAGCCCTGGACCAACGGCTGATGGCAGACTAAAACCTGACATCGGCGCGCCTGGTTACTATCTATATTCTGCCCGATCGTCCGACATCACAGTCACTAACGCTTCGTATGGCACGATCGGGACAGGCAGTAACGCACCGACTGACAGCACTCACTATATCGGTTTCGCGGGAACGAGCATGGCAACGCCTGTTACTACGGGCGCCGTAGCCCTGCTGATGCAGGCAAACGCGGGCCTGACCGTCGGCGAAATCAAGCAGACGCTCTTCAACAATTCTGTCCACGATACCTACTCAGGATCCGGATGGGACGCCCGCTTTGGAAATGGGAAGCTGAACATTGCGGCGGCTCTAGCTTCAATAGCATTGCCTGCCAATCCAATAGACGACGCTCAAACTTTTGTGAGACAGCACTACCTGGACTTTCTAAATCGCGAGCCAGACTCAGGCGGTCTTGCCTATTGGACAGAGCAAATCACCGGAAACAGCAGCAACACTCCAGCCCCTTGCGGCGCAGGCAATGCTGCCTGCCTTCTTAGTCGAAGGATTAGTGCATCAGCGGCTTTCTTTATTGAGAATGAGTTTCAGCAGACTGGCTCGTATGTCTATCGCATGTATACGACAACTTTAGGTCGTAAACCTGACTATGCCGCATTCAGTATTGACCGCAATCAAATCATTCCCGGATCAGGCCTCGATCAGAGCAAGACTGCCTTTGCCAATGCGTGGGTGCAACGGCCTGAGTTCGTTAACAAGTATGGCTCCAGCCCGGCCCCGGACGCTTTCGTTAATGCGCTGTTGACGACATTGAGGACGTATGACGGCGTTGATCTCTCGTCCAAGCGGTCGACCTACATCACCCAACTACAAAGGGGCACGTCGATGGGCCAACTCGTGGAAGAGGTTGTTGAAGATCAGGCAGTGCAAAGCGCTGAGTACAATCCGTCATTCGTACTAATGCAGTATTTTGGGTATTTGCGCCGGGATCCTGATAGCCAAGGATATCTCTTTTGGCTCAACGTGCTGAATAACCAACAGACGAATAACTACCGAGGCATGGTCTGCGCTTTCATCACGTCGGCAGAATACCAATTACGTTTTGGATCGGTGGTGACACACTCGAACTCTGACTGTGCCGGCGCGCAATAGTCGCACTTTAAACAGAGGCCCTAACGAATTCTTTGCAGCCCGACCGGTAAACTTCGCATCAAATTAGTCAGCCTTCCCATTTATTTGACAGTTTTCGACCACAGCGGTTCATGGAGTCTTGTGATGAAAACGCATCCGTTCGGTAAAAACTTTTTCTTATTTATCGCCCCATGCCTTCTGACTCTCTCCAACAGTGGAATGTCTGGCGTTGTACATGCTCAAGCGCCACAGCAAACCGCTGAACAAAGAATCTCGCGCTCCTCCGCGGACCTTAATCCCACAGATATTGACAGAATTGTTCGAGCCTTCACCGCCAAAGAGACAGAGTTTCGCCGTGCGCTCGCCGAATATGCGTTCACGCGCGATGCGGTGATTCAAACCATCGGCATGGGCGGCCAGGTAACTGGCGAATACCATCGCGTTTCGCAATTCGTTTTTGCGGACAGCAATGAGCGCTTCGAAAAAATCACTTATTTTCCCCTGCCCTCATTAACGGAAGTAACTTTTACTCAGGAAGATTTGGAGGACTTAGGCGGCGTCCAGCCGTTTGCGCTCGAGGCTTCGAAGCTTGATCAATACGATTTCAAATATTCCGGTAAGGAGCGAATCGACGAGTTGGACACCTACATCTTCGACGTTGCACCAAAGATCGTACCGAAGAAGGTCAGCGAACGTTTTTTTCAAGGACGCGTCTGGGTTGATCAGCAAGATCTTCAAATCGTCAAGGTGCGAGGAAAGGGTGTCCCCGAGGGTAATCAACGTTTTCCGATCTTTGAGACGTATCGACAACAGATAGATGGTCGCTATTGGTTTCCGACTTATACGTATGCAGATGACGAACTGCTATTCCCCAAAGGAGCTTCTGTCCACATACGAATGCTTGTTCGTTATAACGATTACAAGCGCTTTCGCAGTAAAGTTCGGGTTGTAGACGTAAACGGAGATGAAGTTCCTTCGCAACCAGAGCCTGCCCCAACTCCAAAGAAACCTTAGCGCGAACGCGTCATACATCATTTGACTTTTGACATTTCTCATTTGCCATCGAAAAGCCAACGCCTCCTGGAACCTCTTGCGGCGATAACAAGTGAGAAATGTCAAATGATATACGACCAATGATTTCGTTTTCACACAGGCTCTTGGAAGATCATGAGGATATGGAACGTTTGCCGAAATGAGTAGAGGCTTGGCCAAGATTGCGCGGGTCAAAGGTGAAGTTAGTCTGGCTTCGACAGTTGCATGACCGACTCATCCGAGACGCCGATGGCTGATTGAACGTTCCGTTTGCGCCTGCTAGCGCGATACTCTGCAACGGCCTCCCTGCCCAGCTTGAAGATCGTCCGCCGATTTTGCGCGATCACTTTCGTCCAGGCCCAAAGACCCATTTGCTCAAAATAGATCCCGCGGAAGCTGATACGCATAATGAAATGGTAGATGCGCCAACCGACTGATCTGTGGCTGAGTGAATCAAGTGCTTCGGCGATGCGCTCAGGACTATATGATGAAGCCCACGCGTGGTCCAGTTCCTTCTGAGCCTGTGCGATCGACATCTTGAGCGGGGTGTGAGCCATTTGATAGGGAGCAAACTCCAACCAGTGCTTCGGTCGCGTGAGGCGTCCGGCTTTTAGCAACCGATCATAGAGCGGTGTCGCTGGGAAGGGTGTCAGTTGGCCAAAGACAGGTAAACCGGGGGGCCAACTCCGAATTTGTTGCAAGGTTCGCTCGGCAACCCCCGGGGTGTCATTGTCCATGCCAAAGATAAAAGACGTGATGGCGTAGAGGTTGCGTTGCGCAAGGCGTTCAAGAACTGCGGCATACTCGCCCGGTTTATTAAAGCTCTTGTTTACATCCGCGAGATTTGCCGGATCGATTGACTCCATGCCGATAAAGACCAATTTGCCACCGGAGGCGGCAATGAGATCGACCAATTCCTCATCGCGCAAAAGATTTGCGCTGATCTGAGCGATCCAGGGTAACTGCGCATCGGCGGCTATGATGTCTTGTAAAAGAGATTTCGTGCGTTTGATATTGATTGCAAAGTTGTCGTCGACGAAAAAGACGATGATCTGACCTTCTTCAGATCGAGCGCGTGCTTTCAATCTCAGCAATTCGCTGACGATGCTCTGATTGGAGCGAAATCGAATCGAGTCGCCGAAAAACCCTGTGACGGTGCAGAACTCGCAGCCGTACGGACAGCCGCGGCCGGATTCAATCGGAATGATCCGGCAAGTTCCCCAACCGATGCCTACGTGAGAGAGGCGCGATCGCAGGAACTTGGGAACGATGTTGAACTGATCAAGATCGATCGACTCCCAGGGAATGTTGGGATACGGCTGGAGGCTGGGCTTCTTATCTTTGCCAGCTTCATCGACGGGCAAATAGACTTCTTTCAACCTTCCTGCGGCTGCGTCCTCAACAATCTGGGCCCATGTCTCGTCGGCCTCACCCAGCGCGATTGCATCCGCATGACGCGGTCCGCCATCTCGTCCGAGAGGCTCGTCAGGCACTTCGGTAATGTGTGGTCCACCCATGACTACGGGTATCCCGGCGGCCCGAACGGCGTCGGCCATTCGATAAGCCCTGGCGATCATTCTTGTCATGGCGCCGATGCCGACAAGACCAACATTCTGCTCGACCGCGAAGCGCACCAGTTCTTCTTCGTTCATCGGCTTCGCGTTACCGTCAACCAGAAGTACCTCATGGCCGGGTGGCGTAATCTCCTGAAGCAGAAACATCCAGAGATGGGGCATGAAATTTCGCGTCACGCCATTGTCTGGATTGTAAAGTAGGATTCTCATTCTTGCCGTCTCCTGGTTCCTAAGGTAGCAATTGGGAGGTGTTGGACTCCCAAAGATTTCAGCAAAAGATGGCAAGAGGATGAGCTTTGAGAAACTCGATCCCGATGTCACGCAAGACCATTCGGGCCGCAACTATAACATGTCTATTCGTTGTTGGAATTGAACGCACAAGCCGTGGCCGCTCCGATCCCCAGGAAAAACACCCTTCGGTTCGCGCCAGGCGCTGTCCATCCATACAGGGGATATATTTTATACCCCAAATATCATCGGTCCGCAATCGGACAAAAACTGCTGGCTTTTC
>WNFZ01010202.1_pt1 | contig 25782 bp, 20 predicted proteins | sample 5400081 | NCBI WGS metagenome assembly WNFZ01 (sample SAMN13153365, study PRJNA577476) | soil metagenome | isolation source: 80 cm soil or saprolite under grassland replicate 1 | place: USA:California | collected 2016-06-15 | reverse complement strand
CATCCAGCGGACTTGTATGATAGGACTCGGCAACAGTACTGTTCAACGACAAATTGACAACGCGGATGTTATATGTATTTTTATTATTGAGTACCCACTGCAAGCCCGCAACGACATCTGCCATCATGGCGCTGCCACCATCATTGCTAACTTTCACGTTGATGATATTGACCATCGGGGCTACGCCAATGTACTGACCCCCCGATTCACTTCCATCCCCACCAACTATGCTCGCGACATGTGTGCCATGACCGTAACCATCTGTAAAAGTCTGGTTATAGTCGTTGTTGAAGCGAACGTCAGCTACCTGCCTATTTACACCTGAGGAGGTATAGAGGTCACCATTCGGGTTGACGCCGCTGTCTACTACCGCCACACCAATCCCGTTTCCTTGTAGATAAGGCGAGGCATTCCAGACCTTGTCGGCACCAATGGCACGGACATAGGCGTTTGCCAGTTTGCTTGTATCAATGCATTGAAGACAAGCAGTGGATGTTACGGCAGCATCCAAGCTCACCCAATGCACATCAGAGAAGCGGGCGATTTCCAACGCGGCTCCAGCAGTCATCTCAGCTGAAAAGGCATTGATAATCTGCAAGTCTTGTGTGACTTTTCCGCCCAGTCCGGAAACCTGCTTTTCCACGCCAGAGGCCCCAACTGCCTTTTGTATAATGACACTTACAATTTGATCTGGGTCACTGGCTGCCATTTGAGCTAGAGCGGGCTGTGCTCTTGCTATCGTGCCACCAGACATTGGCACCGCTGGGCCTAACAAACTGGTAACCAGTAAGAGACTCAAGAGTAAAATGAATGATTTGGAACTTTTTGTCTTAACCATAGGTAGCTCCTTCGAGGTAGAATTGTTCCACATATATTTTCCTCGCTTTTGGAACAATAGAAATACGTATCCTTACGTATTTTGCTGACAATTTGTACTTACTTTCTTTACCGCCTAAGAACGCGAAAATGACCCTTGGAAGACTGTTTTTTCCGGGATGTGGCGGGAGGGGATAATATTTGTTTAGATGAATCAGTTGTCTAGGGGTAGAATGCCACGTTTTATAGCATAACGGATCAGTTCGGTTTGGTTATGAAGTCCCAGCTTATTCATCATCTTTCCCCGGTGCAGTTCAGCCGTACGCGGGCTGATCGAAAGTCGTTTTGCGATTTCAGAAGTGCTCAAGCCTTCCGATGCCATCTGCAAGACCTCTCGCTCACGATTCGTAAGGGTCTCATATGGATCGGCAGTTACCTTTTCTGCATTCTGAAGGAGCACATCGATTAACCTTTCAGAAAGCCTCGGACTTAAGTAACGCTGTCCCCCAACGACCTGTCTGACTGCGTTGACCAACTCACTTGGTCCCGTTTCTTTCAGAACATATCCACATGCACCTGCCTTGAGCGCCTCGACTACATAAACATCAGCACTCTGCATTGAAAGCACAATGCCACAAGTGGCCGGGGAACGCTCTTTCATCTGTTTCAAAACCTCCAAGCCATTTAAACCGGGCATCATGATATCCACAACCAACACATTCGGCTTGAACTTTTCAGCAAGCTGAACGGCCTGCAAACCATCGCTTGCTTCTCCAACAATCTTCATATCCGCTTCTGCTTCCAACAAATGTCTCAAGCCCTGTCGAACAATTGGATGATCATCAGCTAGCAGAACGGTTACGGTCATATTTCCTTCTCTCAAGCGGTTGTTCGGTTAAGGGGAGCGCTGCCACGATCTGCGTTCCTTGATTAATAAAAGATTCCACTACCAGATATCCTCCTATTAAACTTGCCCTCTCACGCATCCCGCCAAGACCTGAGCTTGGCTTCTCCAACACGGCAGCTGCATCAAATCCTTTTCCGTTATCAAGCACCTCTACCCAAAGAGTTTTTTCCTGTGCCACAAGCCCTACAAAGACTTCTTTCACTTGAGCATGACGGGCCACATTGGTAAGGGCCTCTTGAATAATACGGTAGGCAGCAGTTTCAGTCTCTAGGGGAAAACGTTTAGGAAATTCATCACATCGAAAATTGACGCGTATTCCGGTTTGACTTGTATAACGGTCGATGTGCCAATGCAGAGTTGGCAAAAGCCCCATATCATCCAGCATACTTGGGCGCAAGTTGAGTGACATCTCCCTGACTTGTCGGATAATGTCGCTGACCGCGTTTTGGATCTCCTCGAGATTCGATCGCTGGGTGCCACTTGCCTGGTTCTTTGTGGTCTCCAGCATAAATTGTAAGCCAGTTAAGATCTGCCCAAGATGATCGTGCAATTCCTTGGCAATGTGTCGACGCTCGGCCTCTTGTATATCCACGAGGCTTTTTGCCAATTTCCGTTGACGCTCACGTCCCGCACGAACCTGCTCAAACAATTCAGCATTCTCTATGGCACTAGAAGCCTGATCTGCCAGCCCTCGCAAGAGAGCGACCTCATCTTCAGGAAGAACTTTTGGTTTTTGAGTAAAAGCAGATATTAATGCTCCAACCAGGTCATTGCCGCGAAATAATGCAGCGATGGCAAGCGTCTTGATATCAAGTTTATTAAAGACTCTAGAGTAGGGCAGATTTGGATTATCCTGAATATCTTGAATCACGATGACAGGCTTTTCTCGAGACAGCAAGGCTAGGAAAACCTCTCTTGGGATTTCGAATCGGGTTCCCTGATATACCCTTAATCCTGGGTCATGGCTAATCACTGCCATATCGTGGAAAACCTCTTTGCGGATACTCTGAAGGACTACCGCTGTGCCAGTGGCTTTAATTGTTCGATTTGTGATTTCACAAATGGTCTTGAGAACTGTTTCTAATTCAAGCCGCGAATTCAACTGGGAAGCAACCTGCATCAGGGCTTCCGCCCGATTTGCCTGACGTTTGATTTCCCGCATTGCTTCTCTTTGTTGGGTCACATCTCGAAATACCAAAACCATCCCATAGATTTTGCCTTTTCCATCTTTGATGGAAGTGAGATTGGCTTCGACTGGAATACCTGCTCCATTTCTTGGCAGCAAGAGGCCCTCGAATCCCTTTTTTGAATTCATGCGGGGTGATTTGTTCTGGAGACCTAATATATCTATGGGATCATGGGAATTTTCATCAACCAATGAAAATATGTCTGAGAGGGGTTTCCCGATGGCATCTGTATGAAGCCAACCGGTGTGTTCCATGGCAATTGGATTGATGAACCGCACCAGCCCCTGCTCATCTGTAGCAATGACACCATCGCCAATACTCGTCAAGGTAGTATTCAGCCATTGTTTGCTTTGTTGTAGCTTACTTTCTAACTTATGCCGGATCAGGGCAACTTCAATCGTTACAAAGATCTGTTTTTCATCGAATGGTCTCAAGATATACCCAAACGGTCCGGTGGCGCCTGCCCGCCGGATTGTCGCTTGACTGCTGTAATCAACCATATAGACGATTGGTGTATTGTGATAATCACGGATAAGGCTCCCCGTTTGAATCCCGTCGGTTGCGCCTCTAAGACGAATATTCATTAATACAATATGGGGGCGCAATTTTTCTGTCTTTTCGATTGCTTCTTCGCCTGAATATACAATATCCACAACCTTATATCCCAACTGTTCAAGATGCCCTCTCAATTCTTGAGCAACCGATTTTTCATATTCAGCAATTAAAACATCGGTAGCGGGCATCAGATTCCTCCTGATGGAATATTGTTTAAATCTTTTCTTTTCAGCATATTGATATAGCGGAATATCGATTTAGGATACTGTCGGAGGTTCAGGCATTCCGGTTTTGGTCCGAGATGACACAGATATTATTTATAACACAGGTAGCTCCAAGTCTCCCTTCAATAATGCAAACAGCTTGCTGAAACAGGGAATATAATTTCCTTATCCACAGGATTGCTTCGCTTATGAGCACGGCTTATTTTTTCTTCTTTGGTAGGCTGAATGATTTCTTATCTCAAGATCAAAGAGAGCAGACGATCACCGTCGATTTTCGCGGGCGACAATCAATCAAGCATTTGGCTGAGTCGCTCGGTGTGCCGCATCCCGAGATTGGACGGGTACAGGTCAACGGTCAGGAAGGAACGCTGGGCACCATCACACTAGACGATGACCGTGTTGAGCTACATCCGATTCCAAACGGTTGTCCTATCGAGCCGCGCTTTGTCCTTGACAGTCATCTCGGGCGGTTGACTGCCTATTTGCGAATGTTGGGATTTGATTGTCTTTATAAAAATGATTACGATGATGAAGAACTGGCTGAAATTGTGCAAAGGGAAGAACGCATTCTTCTCAGCCGCGACCGGCGCCTGCTCATGCGAAAGATTGTCCTCTACGGATATTGCCTCCGCTCACTCGACTCGATAGAACAATTGAAAGAAGTGATCCAACGCTTCAACCTCACAAAAAGAATCGTGCCTTTCCATCGTTGTCTGCGTTGTAATCATCCATTAGAGCCGGTTGCAAAAGAAGCAGTGCTCGACCGTCTGGAGCCATTAACCAAATTATATTTCGAGGAATTTCAAATCTGTCCAGCCTGCAAGCAAATCTATTGGAAAGGCTCACATTACGAGAAGATGCAGAAATTGATCGAACAGATAACAGAAAATAAAACTGGGGAATGATGCTTCGCCGTTTCACCATTTCTGCTCTTTTAGAAGATTGTATAATTGACAGTATGCCAAGGATTATGCAAGATAGCAAGCAAATTGTTGAGGGGTTTTGGGCAGCGATGCAAACGAATGATTTCAAAGCTGCGGGTGAATTTCTGCACGATGACTACGTTCTCGAGTGGCCGCAATCCGGCGAACGGATTCGCGGGCGCGCAAACTTTGTTGCCATCAACGAAAATTATCCGGCACATGGACGCTGGGAATTCACAATTCATCGTATCCTCGCAGAAGGGGACCAAGTTGTTTCAGATGTGGGAGTAACTGACGGAGTTATCGTTGGTCGAGTCATCACGTTCTCCACAGTCCGCGATGAAAAGATTATTCATCAGATTGAATTCTGGCCCGACCCCTTTGAGCCAGCGGCTTGGCGGGCACAATGGATTGAGAAGATGTAAGAACTTCGATACTATGCACTTGCTCAGAGCGATTACTGAAGATGAAATGGTATCTGTCTTTCTCAAAACGGAAATCAACTCTGTCCGGTTTGAGCAAGAAATCCTGGCTTTGCTGCATCGGGATAAAAGAGATCGTTCCGTCATCGATATGCCCGCTCTGAATGATATTCAAGAAAATACCTATCGGTTGCAGTTGCTCGGCGACTTTCGCGGCTATCGGCGGAATGCAGGGATGTTCATCGGCTTTCCTGATCATGTAGAATGGCACCGTGCCAGTTTGACACCTGATGAATTAATGCAGGTGCGCTATATTGACTACTCCTACTGGAATGAACTTTCTGATGGTACACGCCTTCCGATGGTCGCTGCGCAAACGATTCGAGCAGGCAGGGTCATCTATGGGCAGAGTACGCAGGGGTATCTGAGGCTGGCGGAGGAGTTGTGTCGTGGAGGGCAGTTCCCAGAGTTGATCCTGACAGCGGTTTCACTCTCTGCGCCTCTCGTGGTGATGGAAGGTCATGTTCGTCTGACAACTTATGCGCTGTCCTTTGATTGCTTGCCTATGACAGTGGAAGTGATTGTTGGCTTTTCGCCGGATTTTTCGAAGTGGGGCGCACATGGAACTCCTTAACAAGGAGCCTTATGAACTGGTATGTAGACTATAACCAAATTGCTCCAAGCTATGACAGCCGATACGAACGGAATGAATACTCTGGTGTAGAGCGCGCGCTGAAGCAATTTGTTGGGAATGATTCTGAAATACAGATCCTTGAGATAGGCTGTGGAACAGGTCATTGGTTAGGCATACTTCGTACATGGGGACTGCAGGCGATAGGGCTTGATTTCTCATTACAAATGCTTGCTCGGGCAAAAGCCTCGCTGCCCGACCTCACTTTGATACATGGGCGAGCAGAGTGCTTACCTTGGCCAACTGAGTCGTTTGACAGAGTATTCTGCATTAATGCATTCCACCATTTTGCCGATAAACGCGCCTTCTTAGCTGAGGCAAGACGTATCTTGCGCCCTGGTGGAATGATGTTGAGCGTGGGACTCGATCCCCATAGGGGGATTGATCGGTGGTATGTCTACGATTACTTCAAAGAGAGTCTTGAAATCGATAGGCAGCGGTATCCTTCGTCACGCTTGCTTCAAGAATGGATGAGAAGCGCGGGGTTCGAGGATTGCACAACGCGAGAAGTGGAACATTGGACTGTTCGGCTTCCAGTACATAAAATTCTAGAACAGGGCCGATTAGAGAAGACAGCGACTTCGCAACTTAGTGTTCTGACTGATGCAGAGTATCAGCAAGGCATGGAGCGGATAAGGGCAGAAAACATGCGCGCTGAGAACAGGGGAGAGATCTTATCCCTCACCTCTGATCTGCGATTATACGGAACGAGCGGCTCAGTCCCGAAGCGCAGAATCTAACATGGATAAGACAAGCGCGGCTTTCAAAGTTGGTACTACTACAATAGCATCTAAAGTTTTCCATTACTTGATCTGTTTGTCCGGTCTTGTCTTGGCTGCACCTCTCCTTTTACTGATTAGATTCGCGATTGCTACTCCAATCACGATTTCAGGGGCTGGGTATCTCATTGGGTATTCATTAGCGGTCGCCGGAATGATCATGATTCCTTTGTGGCGCAAGGTTCCTCTTCTGATGATATTGAATGGTGTAACAGTCATCATTTTAATTGCCTGTCTACGAATTGTTCTCGCAAAAAATGCAGAGGCAGATTCGAATCTAACAATGATCCTGTTACCTCAAGGCAAAGAGACACGCTGGATCAACTATCTGATTGATGAGCAAGACAGTATTCTGTTTGGGGAGGCCGCTTTACTCCGCCTCGGTGGTGTTTGGCCCCATGAGCAAGAAAACATTGTCCATTCGCTGTATACAGGCTATTCTGAACTGAAAACTACCCAGAGCGTTTTTCCATCCCCTTTTGTAAGCACGTATCTCAATTTTCAAAAAGCGACTTCATTCGATACGATTGTCATTGACCCTGAACGTGAGCAGTCGCTCAAATTTGGTATTGTGTTTTTGCATGGCTACATGGGGAATGTCACGATCCAATGTTGGCGAATTGCTCAAGCTGTACAGCAGCTTGGAGCAATAACAGTCTGCCCATCCACGGATTGGACTGGGGAATGGTGGGAACCACAAGGTCAAGCCATGGTGCGAGCTACTTTTCGTTATCTCCATGAACGTGGGATTCAAACAATCTATTTAGGTGGGTTTTCCAATGGCAGCATCGGCACAAGTCGCTTGGCTCCTACTTTAGCGAACGAAGATGGCAGCCTACGTGGTTTGATCCTGATTGCTGGAGTGATCAATCCAACGGATATTCGACAAACAGGTCTCCCTGTGTTGTTGATACAAGGCTCAGAGGATCAAAGGATGCCAGCCACGCTGGCACGAGAGTTCGTAGCTGAAGTAGGCGGGTCGGCAACCTATGTAGAGATCCAGAGTGATCACTTCCTCATTATGAAAGAGCCTGTTCTTGTTCAAAAGGCAATCACAACTTGGCTGGAAGCTCACGCATCTGACAATAAGCCTTCAGGACAAAACTGGTCAACCTGCTTTCCCGTAAGTACCTGTTGACTTACGAAAGGAAAACTTGTATAGTCTGGGGATATCATACTTTAAGAAAGAGAATGTATGAAAAACCTGAGATTCTCCTTACTTGTGATCCTCGCCCTAGGTTTATCGATCAGCATAACTGCGTGTGGGCAGACTCCGGCCACACCCACGCGAACGATTGCACCGACCGCGACACTCGCCCCCACAGCAACTGTAGCGCCCACAATGGAGCCCGGCGACTCTACGCGCAAGTTGACGGTCAATGGCATAGAACGGTCTTATCTACTCCATATCCCGCCGGGTGTGGACAGCCTTCAGCTGGTGTATGTTGTGGGGAGGCCGCCGAGAAGAAAGTAGATGAGGCTGCCTTCATTCGGCAGATACTGTCAGACGTAGGAACCATAGCTAGTGTGGATCCCAAACGTATTTATGCAACGGGGTTCTCTAACGGAGGTTTACTTGTTTATCAACTAGCTTGCGAAATGTCCGACGTGTTCGCAGGCATCGCCCCGGTTGCTGGTGCATTGTTGTATAGCCCATGTCAGCCAAAGCAACCAGTTTCCGTGCTCCACGTGCATGGGTTGGCCGATGCAACGGTTCCTTATACGGGTGGTGGCATACTCGATACTCCACCTGTGGAGCAAGTCATTGATACCTGGGTGAAGTTGGATAGTTGCACTGGAGCTGTGCAAGTGGATCATCCAATCGAAATTGTTACACATAGCGTCTATGCTTCTTGTCAGTCCGGTACTACTGTAGAACTCTACACTATAGACAAGGGAGGTCATTCTTGGCCATCAAAATATGTATTGCCAATATCCCAAATCATGGTGGATTTCTTCAACGCTCATCCAAAGCAATAAGGTGAGCATACCCCCTTGTTAGGTCAAGTGAGTTAACATCCAAAACATAATCACTTCGTAGGGAAATAAAAACTCCAATCTGGGTGAGGGGGCACCCGAATTGGAGCAATTTCATTGTACTTATTTTTGGACGGGATTCAATCGAATCGGATAAATAAAACTTCCAGTTTTGAAAATTTGTTTGAAATTACCCATTCGGATTTGGAAACATTCTTCGATTTGTATTTCAGTGGATAGCTGGCATAAAGTCTTCGACAATTAGGACTTTTGTCAATTGCAAAAAGCCGGGTTACATACCAAAATCATTGAGATTCATGATAATAAGAATTCCCTATCTACAAAAGGAATATCAGAAATGATCCTATTTGATCCCAGCGAAAAAGTTGAGTTTATTGCTGCACAATCTCTACACTATGATCGGTATTCAGGTTGTCTCTACTTCTTAGAACGGGTGGATGTGAATGGAAAATGCGGCTTGATCTGTGGCAAGGAATCTGATGATTATGGAACTCATTCACAGATACTCCTGGAACCTATCTATAGCGATATAAAGGTCTCCAGAATATCCAGCGATAAAGCGATCTATAATAAATATGCGGTCTTTGCGAATGAGAGCAAAATCGGGGAGTTCACGCTCGTTCTGAATGCTTGGATCCCACTGCGCGACGATCAAAGTAATTAATCTCTTTAGAGGCCGAGAGAAAATTCGTAGATAACAAATAATGACCCTCTCCTGAGAGAGGGTCAAATTGAACCTTGTGGGATCATCACTCAAGCAACGCTAGGTTCTTAATACTCCTGAATCTTTTGCTTTTCAACTTCAGCAGTATTGGAAAGGCGATCCAGCTTTTGACTGACCACTTGCTTTCCACGTTGCTTAAGCTCTTCAGCCTTGTCCAGGACATTCTCCTTGATCTCATAGACTTTGGATTTAGCTTGTGAGACCGTATCCTTCACAGTTTCTGTCGTGCGGTCGCGGAGTTCGACTGCCTTGTCACGAATTTCAGTGCGGGTCTCCTCACCAGAGCGCGGCGCGAAGAGCAGTGCCGTTGCAGCCCCGATCGCACTACCAACCAGGAAGCCGGTCAAAACAGGTTTCGCTGCGTTTGTTGGTTGCTTCAATTCTCGGTTGTGGGTTTTCATATTCATCTCCTTCTTCTAAGTAGATTTCAATTTATCCCCCAAAACGGCTAAGTTGCCACTGCCGCATTACTTTTGAGGTGTTTAACGGGAAAGCTTTCTTATTGTTATGAGAGTTCATTTCAAAGAGTCAATAAGCGGGGAACTAGCCATTAGGACAGACAACGTCACCCAACCACCTCCAGCAATTCACGTAGGTGACGAATCTCATAGGTGACTGATAAGCCTTCTGGTTTGGGTTCGTTGATAGGATTGTACCAACAGGTATCAATTCCATAATCCACACCACCTTGAATATCGGAGGTCAGACTATCGCCAATGATTAGAACATCACTTTTTTCTGGATGCCCTGTCTTAGCAAAAGCGGCATCAAAGAAGGCAGGTCCTGGCTTGACTGCACCCACCTCCTCAGAAATGATCAGTTCTGTGATGAACTCCCGTATTGTGGAATGGTCCAAACGACTGCGCTGGACAGCTTGCAATCCATTGGTCACAATCGCGATTCGACTCGTTCTATATAAGGCTTGAAGTACATCGTACGCCCCATCGATCAATTCAGTGCAGAGTCCTAATTGCTCTACATAGGCGTTGCTCAAATGGTCAGAAGACCCAGTTAATTGCAGAGCTTCGAGCAACAACTCAAACCGACGAACTCGGAGAACATCTTGCTTAATTTCCTGGCGTTCCAGCGCTTGCCAGAGTCCGTGGTTGATTTGACGATAAGTTTCTAGATACCCATCCTTAAATTGAAGACTTAGTAACGCAAAAGCTTTCTGGAGGGCAGCCGCTTCAGCGCGGTTGTAGTCGAACAGGGTGCCATCTGCATCGAAGAATAGCCAAGGATAATGTTTTTTCATGAGGTTGGATGCTGATTATATCTTCAAGCCCGCTATAGAAATCAAGAGTTGCATCGGGTAAAGAACGCTCTCGCAACAATATCAACTTAAGATTTTCTGATACAAGTCCTTCCACTCTGGATTGAGACTGTTCACCAAATCAATTTTCTTCTTTCGTGAGCCGCCTTTGATTTGTTTTTCTCTGGCAAACGCAGAATAGATATTATCCGTGACTTCGTAATATACAAGTTTGTTGATATTGTACTTTTTTGTAAAAATCCCAACCAAGCCGTTTTTATGTTCATATACTCTGCGAGCGAGATTATTGGTAACTCCTGAATATATAACTGTATTATGGGTGTTTGTCATGATGTATACCCAATATTCTCTTCCAATCGCCATAGTTTCCCTTCCTTTTATTTCATGTCGTTGCGAGGAGGGTTTTAACCCGACGAAGCAATCTCCCTCTAAACGGATAGAACTGCTCGATAAGAGAGTCCTAGTTAATAGGAGAATGCTTCGCCCTACGCTTCGACTGCTCTCGCCTGTCGGCTCGCTCCGCTCAGCGCGAGGGCTCGCAACGACATGAAAATACAAGATTTACGTGCGAACTACTTTCATGAATGCCTCTACCACGCGCGGGTCGAATTGTCGCCCGCTCTGGTGTTGGATCTCTTCCAGTGCCTCATTAACAGTCCAAGCCTTCTTATAAGGACGTTCTGAGGTCAATGCGTCAAACACATCTGCTACAGTTACGATGCGCCCGGCGATGGGAATAGCTTCCTGGCGCAGACCAATATAACCGGTACCATCCCAGCGCTCATGATGAGTCAGCGCGATCTGCTCCGCCAATTGCAACAACGGGAATCGCCCACCTGAGAGCATCTTAGCACCCATGGTAGTGTGTGTCTTCATGTTCTCGAACTCCTCCGGCGTCAGTTTGCCGGGCTTGAGCAAGATCAAATCAGAGATGGAGATCTTGCCCACATCATGTAACGGTGCAGCCCGGCCGATCAACTCTACATCGGCTGCAGGCCAGCCCAGGGCTTCTGCAATTCGAGCGGAGGTCCTTCCGACCCGCTTGGTATGTTCACCGGTATCATCATCGCGATACTCTGCCGCCAGCGCCAGCCGCTCGAGGATTTCGATCTGCGTTGCCTCCAATTCTGCTGTGCGTTCATTTATCTTCTGATCCAGCAACTGATTCTGACCTTGAATTCGGAGGTGAAGTGAGCGTGTTTGCAACAGGTTCTTAATCCTCAGAATCACTTCCGTTGCATCAAAAGGTTTGGTCAGGAAATCCAGTGCGCCTTCGGTTAGGGCGCGGCGTTTGGCTTCCGGTGTGATATCGGCGGTCAATACCAGGATAGGGAGGAAATCACTGGGGGAGATACATGCCCGCAATTGCTTCATTACCTCAAAGCCGTTGAAGAACGGCATTTGTAAATCAAGCAGGATCAAGTCCGGTACATATTCAATGAAGGTTGACAGTGCCTCGCGTGAGTCAGTGAGGCTGCGAAAGGAAGAGAAATCTTCCTCCTGCAAGATACCCTCCAGCAAGGCAGTGTTAGAAGGCTGATCATCGATGATCAAGACCCGGGCCGTGGTGAGCAGATTTTCTTCCATGTTCAAACCTCCTTCTCGCCCAATAATTCTTCGATCAGTCGAACAAAATGTTTTACATTGAGTGGTTTGGTTAGGTACGCGAGCGCACCTAAAGAGGTCAATCGCTCAGCCTGTCTAAAGGTTGCATCCGCGCTAATGACTACCACCGGAATATCCGCCGTTACTTTATCCTGTTTCAGTTGTTGTAAAACTTCCGCTCCATCTCTGTCGCCCAAATGCAAATCAAGCAGGATCAGATTTGGTTGATGTTGACGAGCCGTTTCGATGCCAGTCTTGGCATCGGCAGCCCATAAAAGTTCAAGCTGGCTGTAATCTGCCAACACCTGCTGGATCAGCTCAAAGTTTGCAACGTTATCCTCCACATATAGGATCGTTCGGGCAGGAGAGAATATCGCATTTAATTCTTTTGTGCCACCTGTGCGTTGCAAGCGTTCCACAGGACTCTCGGCTGATGGCAATTCAACCCAGAACGTGCTGCCTCTTCCCAAGATACTTTCCACGCCGATCTGACCATGCATTAATTCAACTAAGCGCTTGGCAAGTGTGAGTCCCAAACCTGTGCCTTCCACATTGGATTGTTCGGTAACCAGCCGTGCGAACGGCTGGAAAAGACGTCCAAGGTGTTCGTGGGAAATGCCTGGACCTGTGTCAGCAATCGAGATGCGCCACTTGTTCGAAGGGGTTTGCTGGCAGGTAATAATCACGGAGCCCCCATCGTAATTGTATTTGACTGCATTACCCAACAGATTCAACAAAACCTGCTTGAGACGTTGACGATCAGCCATCACAAAGGGATTGACCTCCATCCTGCCTAACTTGGTCACAATCTGGATATGGCGTTTGACCGCCAAAGGCACGGTGAGGTCGAGCACTTCCTGGATACTTTCTCGAACCGAAACCGGTTCAGGAGAGACTTGCATGCGGTTCGCCTCAATCCGTGAGATATCCAGGATTTCATTGATCAAATCGAGTAAATGTTGTCCCCCTTTCGCAATTTGTCTGACGCGCTCTTTTTGCGTGGAAGTGAGGGGTTCCTTGTGGCTCATTTCCAAAAGCTGAGCGAATCCCAAGATGGCGTTCATGGGAGTACGCAGCTCATGGCTCATCCGAGACAGAAACTCGCTCTTGGCACGGTTGGCTGCTTCCGCAACGTCCTTGGCTTGACTCAAATCCTCTTCAGCCTGCTTGCGTTCGGTGATATCGCGCATGACTCCCTCGGTGCTGATAGGTCCCCCATTTTCATCGAAAACTACACGGGCCGTGACTGAGACATAGATCAAGCTTCCATCCTTCCGTTTCAGCGCCATTTCGTAGTCATTCAACATTCCCTGGGTCGAAACTGCAAAATCCAGCTTCTTATAATCCTCTTCATTGATAAAAAAAGTTCGTACGTGTTTCCCCATAATTTCACCCGGGCGATAACCACTATACTTCTCAATCGATGGGCTGATTGTGACTATGTAACCCTCATAGTCGGTTGTGTAAAACACATCCTGGACATTTTCAAAAATACTTCGATATTTTTCTTCGCTGAGCCGCAACGCCTCTTCGGAGCGCTTGCGTTCGGTGATATCACGATCGATGCCTAACACGAACTCGCGACCTTCAATGGTGATGATTGACGTCGAGTATTCAATGGGAAAGATATGACCATCCTTATGGATATGTTCAGCTTCTACTCCATGCAATACACCTTCACCACGCAGGCGTTCAAGTGAACTGGCAAATCCAGCTGGATTTCCCTTCGTCACATTGAGTATGTCGATCGATTGGCCGATCAGTTCGTCGCGTGTGTATCCGTTCATCCTGCCGGCGGCCGAATTACAATCGACGATTCTCCATATCCCGCTAGGGTCATGAGGGTCGTGCAAAAAAATCGCGTCAGGTGATGCCTCGAACAAGAGACGGAAACGCTCTTTACTTTCGCCCAGTGCCTGCATCAACTGCTGGCGCTCGATCAGCTCATTCCGCAAGCGCTGATTGAGCCCATTTAACTCCTCCGTTCGTTCAGTGACGCGCAGTTCCAAGTCATCGTTCTGGTGCTCCACTGCGGCAAGCAACTGATGGATTTGTTCCTCCGTCCTCTTGCGCTCCGTCACGTCCCGCTGGACAGCCAGGAAACCCAAGAGATTCCCATCGTTATCCAGGATGGGGTTCGCGGAGCTCTCAATAGTGATGAGGCGGCCATCACTCGTCCGGTTGATGAGTTCACCGCTTGTACTGCTTTTGGCAAGCAATGTTTGCCAAAAATGCTCGTAAACCTCCTGTGATATTTTGCCAGATTTAAGAATGCGCGGCGTCTGCCCGACGGCTTCGTCCCAAAAATACCCATACAGCTTTTCAAAGGCTGGATTGATGTAGCGAATCGTTCCATCTACATCCGTCATAAACACGGCGTCGTGGGAATACTCGATCCCCAGCTTGAACTTTTTCCACTGATCCTCGAGGAGCTTGCGTTCGGTAACGTCGCGCATCACAAATTGGACAATGGGTTGACCGTCATGTACTAAGGGAATGGCTCTGAATTCTGCTTCAAAACTCGTCCCATCCAGACGATGCATCCTTTGTTGGATCAGCGGAGTCGGTGTTCTGGTCGCCAAGGTATGCCGAATTCCTTGACTCGCGGCTTCACGATCTTGCGAAGGAATCATATCCAAAATGGGCTTGCCGACAAGTTCATCTGCACTTTCAGCGCCAAGCAACTTTACCCCAGCCGGATTGATAAGAAGAACTCTGCCTTCGTTGTAGACAGCAATCATATCCGGAGAATACTCAGCCAAGCTTCGATAAAGTGCCTCCCTCTCTTGCAATTCCTCCTGGGTGCGTGAGAGCGTGTCCAACATACTATTAAAGGCGCTGGCTAATGTACCAATTTCATCTCGAGATTCGATCTGCGCCTGCGTGTGCAGATAACCATTCGTAATCTGCTCCGCAACCTTTGTCAGACGGGAAATGGGCGAAACCAGTAACTGTGCCAGAATCACGGCGACCCCGGTTGTCAGGAATAGAACCAGGAGTGTTGTCAGTAAGGCAGTCCGCCCGGCCTGATGAAGGGGAGCGAATGCTATAGCAGGTTTTTCGTGAGCAATGATCGTCCAATTCAAATTCTTGAAGACGATTGCGTCTTCAGGGTCAGCCGAGGCTACAGGCGCCTGGCGGACCAGTTGCAATGTTTCCTCGAAATTCAGTTCAGCATACTAGATTCCTCATGTCACCTTGTTCATTGAGCAACGTTCGGCCAGGCAGAAGCAGGTCTATATCGAGGTGAGAGGCTTTTAGCACCTCATGGATGTTCGCGATCTGAAAAGTTGTGCGGATGACGCCAATCACTTCAGGCTTGCGGTGCGCGTGGACCGGGACCGCGATGATGACGCTAAGGGACTGAGTGGCAGGATCAAAGATCGGTTGACCGACATAGAGCGCACCCTGTCCCTGGTTGTAAGCTGCCTGCCACCAGTCCTCGGAACCCTGAGAATAACTGCCTGGTCGAGTAGTAGCCGCGACGGTCCCGCCATACTTATCCGTGAGCAGTAGATCGGAATGAGTGGGAAAGTTCTGGTGAAACTCGTTTAACTCTTCGGCGGCTCTGTTGTTCAGCACATCTTGAACAAGCGAATTGGTATCGAGGGCGGCTTTCCAAGCCAGGTCTTGCTGTTGAAGTTGGGTTTCAATCGTAGCCAAGTCACCCGTGTAATGGGCATTGGACTCATCCGCTCCACCTTCAATCGTCTCGCCCAGCACAAAGCCTTCCATTACATCCAGTTGTTTACTGATCTCATTGCCAAGAGTCTGTGAACGGAGTTGGACATCTGCTTTTAAAATGTCGCCCACAACGGACTCGAGATTGGAGCGTATCGTGAGATAAGACGTTGCAGACACCAGACTCACCGAGAGCACACTGACCATAATAAAGGTAAGAATCACCTTGGCTCGAACGGGCAAATCTGTAAAAGCAGGAGAGACAATCTGCCGAGTGATGACCAGCAGCGTGAGCAGCAGCGCCCCCGCCATCAGCCATTCTGTTGCCCATCCATCATTCAAGATCACCACATAGAACACTAATCCATAGCCCAGCGCAACCGCAGCGGGAGGAAGACAGGATGTAAATCTGCTCCGAAGGGCGCTCAAGATTTTCGTTGGGGCGGAAGTAGAGCCGTGATAGATTTTGCGCAACGCAGCTAGCCCAAAAAAGAGCTGTGCCACGTTCCAGCTTGCATCCGTCCAGTTGCCGGGCTGATATGTCCCAATCAGGCTGGTATAACCAAATGCAATATCCCCTCCGACAAAGAAAAGCATTCCAATCAGCAGGTAAGCGAGCGCAAATTGAGTATTCGGAGAGGGACGCCGATAGAGGGCTGCTAATATGCCGCCGATCATCATCAGACTGCCGATAGGATAAGCAGGCGCGATCAGTTGTGTGAGAAGGTCATTACTAGTCGCCGCGGTTGGAACGATGATGAAATACCCGACGAACATGGTCGCAGCGGTCAGCACACTGAGCAGATCCAGCGAAAGAGTTAGGTTTTCGCGTCGACTGCGCTGAGCACTTGGCAGGGCAAGTAATCCCCATAATCCAAGTGGATAAAACGCCAGGTAGAAAACATCGGCGATGGACGGAAAAGGCTCGACCCGTAGAACAAGTTCCAGATACGCCCAGACCAGATTCCCAATGAAGAACATGAAGAAGCAAGCACCCAAAAGAAACCAGGCTCGTCGCAGAGGTGCGTCGAGTGACCTTTGTGCAGAGACACGCCAAGCGAGTATTGAGGCTAGCAAACTTGGGGGAAACGACAGCAAGTTCGAGATTAGGGTAACGCGTTGCGGACCTCCCCAATGAAAGTAAGTCCATGCTAGATTGAGGACAGTGTATACGATAAAGATAATCCCTAGAAACCCCCATTTCCCTTTCAGCCAGGATGTGATGTTTGACATAAAGCCTCTAGTGTTCTAAATGAATTGGTTCCAATATCATTAATGGGTTGGCTCAAATTCTTAGTTGATAAGCGGAATATTTTGCAACTCATTAAGTTATATCAGACCAGACGTGTTAGATTCAAAGATGCACTTTACAACCCCTTATCAGGCACATATACAGTATCGTCAAGTGCTTCTTGACTTTTTAAATCAAAATGGGCAGGGTGATCCTGCCCATAATATAGATGATTGAAAGTGACTGTCATGTTCCAAACCCCGCAATTCACTTCTGGCTTGCTTTGTTGCAGGCTATTGTATTCAATATAAATTCTCTCTATAATGAGCGTAGATAATGTTCCGTATCAATTCGCCATGAGCTTGGCAAAAGGAGATTACTTATGACACGGGTGTCAAGCAAGCTCACCTTTTGGCTGGACCGACAGATTGCATTGCTTATGTTGAAACAGACAGCCAGGAGTCACTTGCAAATACCATTGTTGCGCTGCGCAGTGTGAAAGGTGTGGCGAGTACTGATACTCGCATTGCCGTTCCTGGAGGCTGACCAAACTTATCCTGCAATAGCGTACGTCATTCCCTGATTGGAACAATAAACCAAACGGCACAGACCTGACTTGCGCAGGGCTGTGCCGTGCTACTGCGCGGACTTTGTTTATGGACCCGCTCAATTTAGTTTTGCCAATCGTAGTGACGACTATTTCGTTGTGCGGAACCCGACCCGACGATGACTCCCATCACAAAAGGGTCTGTTCTCAGAGTGACCACATCGACATAACGCGACCCGCGTATCCTCCCGAATCAAATGACCGCCTGGTCCTGTAATTCGCAGTCGACCTCGAACATATAGCGGACCATTGGGACGCGCGTTGATCGTTGTTTCCTCTGGCTTTGGCTCTTGGGGTCCCCCATCGAGCCGCTCGAAGTGCAATGCCCCGGTTGGACAGGTCATGACCACCTCGGCGATTTTCTCCGCGGTTGCCGCATCGACCTTGACCCATGGTCGGCGCTCGGGCTGAAAGACTTCAGCCGCGCCTCGAAAGCAGTACCCGGCATGGATACACAGCTTCGGCTCCCATAAGACGGCGATCTGATCATTCCGGTATATCCGCTCTACACCAGGTCGCTTGCGTTCTTCATTCTCGTTGGGGGATTCGTCCTCTATTTCCATATCTCATCCAGACTCGACAAATACCATTAAAACGTCGTGTGAATCACAATCCACCCAAAAAAGTATAGCATATATTCAAATTTGTGAATGAAGCACGCGCAATCGGTGGAAAAGATAGAATGGTGATACAGGTTCGTCTGTGAGTTTAGCGAGCATAGACCAGGATCACGAATGGCAGCAACGTCTTTGGGGAGATGATTTCGCGCGGGTTCGCCACCAATATACCAGTGGACCCTCCCCCATCCAGGTTGACAGCAATATCCAGGTTTAAGTCCGATTCGGTCAAATAGACGCTTAACTGGTGCAATGTAAAATATCCTTGAGGAGCAACGATAAAAAGGATTCGGCCATCCCTATCCTGCGCAATGACAGTTCGTCTTGCTCTTACATTATTTTCCCTCTCTGCAGGGAAGCCGAGTTCGCCGCCCGGTTTGACAAGGAGGGGAAACGACTGTAAAGCAGCTTGCAACGGCTCATCGGAATTGTAGGGCTTCTCAACGAGCCACCTTAATTCTGCCCAGTATTCATTGATCGCCAGCATCCCTCCGAACCCATCAAAACTGCTTCCAAAGGCTTTTCCATTGATAATGGTGAGTCCATCCGGAAAATATCTCTCGTTTTCTATACTAAAGTAGCCGCCATTCAGGACAAGGGAGGCATTTGTCTCTTTTTGCCAGGTTTCCAGGGACTTAGGTGTTTCATCATAGGCGACATCCATTCGGAAGTAATTTTGATCGAGGCGCCAGATGTATAGCGACTCGACAGGCTGGTTCTGGTCATTGTAGATTTGGATCACGCGCCGCTCCAGTCCGGGTCGTAAGGAAGACCAAGGCGGCTTGGGTGCAGTCTTGAGGTAATAAACAATGCTGCCGCTAGTGCCTATCAAAATGAGTAAAAGTAAAGAGTGGAGGATTCGTGAAATAGACTTATACATAGTGAAGATTGTAGCAGGTGAATCATAGAATAGAATTAACGTTCTAACCCCCACCGCCCTGCGAGCACCTCCCCCAAATACGATATCATAAATTTGAATAATGACCAGAATTATTGTTTCGTATTTGGGGGAGGCCGGGAGGGGGTCGAACTCTTGCGTGAAAATCTCCACCAGAGCAATCCACCAATCACAATCGTAGTCACACCTAAAATAAGACTCAGGCCAAAGCTGCGCGGCGATCGGGACCGTGTGGCAGTGACACTCGGAGTTCCCGTTAGCGATGGAGTGATGGATGGGCTTGGAGAGGGCATACCCGCTGTTGGACTGGAAGTCTGCGTAGCAGTCGGCGTTGCCGGCGGGGCAACGAGAAGAAGCAATTTTTGATCCGGGCGGATGACGGAAGTATTGTTCAGTCCATTCCAGGCCATCAGATCCGCAAGTGGAACGTCATACAAGTCAGCAATCCACGAGAGCGTTTCGCCGCTGCGGACGGTATGGTAGTAGTGGCCATCCGCTTCGGGAGTGAGCTTCTGGATGTTGCTCAACGTCGGACTGGGGGTGATGTTGCCCGGGGAGATCACAAGTTTCTGACCAATTTGCAGGGGCCAATCCGCTTGGAGTCCATTCAATACCAGAATCCGATCCACGGAGACATGATACGCATCCGCAATGGTGAACAACGCCTGATAAGCCTGTACTTGATGGATGATCTTGCCATCCGCATCCGGGGTTTGAGTCACGACCATGCCAATGGGAGTCGGTGTGGCATAGCCTTCCGTGTCCTTGCCCGGGATGAATAAGCGCTGCCCGGCTCGCAGCGGTGTAGTACGGGAAAGGTTGTTCCAGACCTCCAGGTCGTAGATGGTGATCTGGTAGGCAATCGCGATCGACCAGAAGGATTGACCCGCCTGGACCTCATGAAAGATCTTGCCTTCTGCATCTGGTGTGGCGATCTTTACCGGTATGATTAACTGCGAGACTGGATTTGGAATAGTACCCGGTTGGGAAGTGCCCCTTAAGGAAGAAGAACTGCCGCACTCTTGCCCGGCAACATAAGCCGCCTGCAGAATGTAATAGATCCTTCCATCGGATGTCTGAGCCACACCCGCACCCACATTGCAATAAGCCGCTTCGACCGCCGGGCGCATGTGATCCGCGTCAGCCCAGACTGCCATGATTTCATCGATGCCCATGCGTCGACCGCGCACATCGCCAATGTGCCAGGACATGTTGTTGGCTGCCATCGTCGCCGCGGTCGATTGGGCAAGAGCATCCACAATTGGGTCTTCTATGAGAGCCGGAAGTCCATACGAAACGCGCAACGTGTTCATCGCGAGGATCAAATCATAGGCACTGACCAGGTTGGATGGGGCCGGATGGATCTCGTCAGCCTGGACGGCTTGTGGACCGAACATGGTGAGCATGATCAGTATGATCAACCAGCCAAGGAAACGTTGAAAACGCATCCGATAATTATAATTGCTACAAGTCACCGCTACTCGGGGCAAAAGCTTCACCAAGAATTTCTGCTTTTTTCTCACAAAAAATACTTGACTTGGAGTCGGCTCCAAGTGATACACTATCTTTTGAGGTGAATTTATTAAGTGCGTGAGGAGCGTGGGGCTTCCCAATGGAAGTTTATCGCTTGTCTCATAAATAACTTTACTTTTCATATGTGCTTGTAGGCTGAAATTCATACTTCAAGTAAAGTAACGCATGTCTGACATGCGTGCGGCACTCTGTAGTAAGGAGAATAATAAATTATGAAGTGCAGAACATTGGGACGAACCAACATTCAACTCTCCGCCATCGGCTTGGGTTGTATGGGAATGAGCACCTCGTACGGATTGGCAGATGAAGGAGAGAGCATTGCCACGTTACACCGCGCATTAGATCTGGGCATCAACTTCTGGGATACCGCCGATGTGTATGGAAATGGAGCGAATGAGGAGTTAATCTCCAACGTGCTTGTTGAAAACCGCGTGAAAATTTTCATCGCGACGAAATTTGGTTTCAGAGCAAGGAACACAGGAGATGCTTCGGAGCGTGGAGAAAGCTATATAGACGGTTCTCCACAATATATCAAGCAAGCGGTTGAGGGTAGCCTTCGACGATTGAAAATTGAAACGATCGATCTGTATTATGCACATCGCGTAGATCCGAACACCCCAATCGAAGAAACAGTTGGCGCGCTGGCTGATCTGGTAAAAGAAGGCAAAGTACGTTACCTGGGATTAAGTGAATGTTCTCCCGAATCGTTGCGCAAAGCACACACGGTTCACCCGATCGCTGCCTTGCAAAATGAATACTCCTTGCTCACTCATGATATCGAAAACGAAATGCTGTCATTAACCAAAGAGCTGGGCGTAACGTTAGTTGCTTTTTCTCCACTAAGCCGAGCATTGCTCACCAATAGGCTCAATGCAAGCAGCCTCGAAGAAGATGATTTCCGTAAACATCTCCCACGTTACGGCGGAGAATATTTGGACAATAATCAAAAATTAGCCTCTGAATTTGCAGCCCTTGCCGCCAGTCATAATAGTACCCCTGCACAACTGGCTTTAGCCTGGGTTCTGGCACAAGGAGATAACATCATTCCGATCCCAGGAACAAAACGAAGAAAATATTTGGAAGAAAATGCAGCGGCAGCAGACGTGATTTTGTCTCCTGAGGATCTTGAAGAAATAGAAGGATTACTAAAGAAATATCCGAATATCGGTCCTCGTTATACTGAGAATGAATTCAAATTGGTGAATAAATAGGGCGAAAGAGTTCCTCCGAAAGAGAAGGAGAATTTTCTGTGGATAGAAATGAAAAGGGTTGAGATCGCTGGTTTCCCTTCGTTTTGTGTTTAGATGCGAAGAAATAGACCCTCATAGGGAGGGGTCGCTCCTTCCACTTCCTCAATGGATTGAAAATGAGTCTTCAGGCGCTCTTTGCTTTTGGGGTCATTTATTTCAATGTAGAATCCACTTCCGTCCCAGGCGCGGATGAAGATCCAGGGAGAAGTTGCACCTGGATCGAAGGCTTGGAAGTCACCTTCAATCGTTTGGCGGATGCCGGATGTGATATGAAGTAAATCGCGTCCCTCGATCGGTTTGTTTTGATTTGTAAAAGCATAAAGTTCCTCTGCTTTTTCTCCGTAGCAATCCACAGCGCTGCCAAACCATGTCGAATTGAGGGCGCGTTCTCCAAGTGCAACAATCAAGCCATATAAGTCGCGATCCTGATCTAGCTTCTCCGATTGGACTTGATTTGTTTTTTGCCTGTCATCTGGAACAGCACTACGAGGACTTGCACTGTCTGGCTTGCCTACATTCCATTGACTCAGTTTTTGATCAATCTCCTCTCTGGCATTCGCATCCTGGGATAACGCAAGAAACTGCTTGTAATCGGCGATTGCCTCGTCACGGCGTCCAGCTGCCTCATTGGAAATCCCGCGCCAGTAATAGGCTGCCTCGTCATTCGAGGAAAGCTGTATGACCATGGAAAAGTCCTCAATGGCTCTCTCGAAATCGCCGAGTTGAAAATACGAAGTGCCGCGATTGAAATAGCCATCCGGGTTGTCTGGAGCAAGCCGTATGCCTTCGGTCAGGCTGGCAATGGATTGGCGAAAATGCCCCATTTGCCCAAACGTAACACCCCGATTGATGTACACATCCGATAACTGCGGGTTGATGGCAATTGCGCGCTGGTAATCATCCATTGCACGGTCGAACTGCCGGAGCTGTTCATGGGCTACGCCCCGAAAGTGGAGCACACTTGCGTTGTCAGGCTGGATCGCCAGGGACGAACTGTAATCCGCAATCGCCTGTTCGTAATTCCACAGTCGATAATATTCGGCTGCTCGTTCTTTGAATAAAGATGCCTGCCTGGGATTAGTTTCGAGCGATCCGTTCAGATCGAGGATTCGATGGGCTGGCTTAGCGATCCAATGCATCTCAGCCGGTGCGGGGCTATAGTCCGTCAGCCGGTCCTGAGGTGCGGGCTTTTGATGGGCTTCAATCAGTTCAGGCATCAGACCGATCGCGATCGTATATCCTGCAATCGCCTCGCGAACATTTCCATGGCTGTAGAGAATGTTGGCCCGGAAATAGTGGGCCTCGGCGTACTTGGGATCCATCTTTAGAGCGGCTTCGTAGCAGGACAGCGCGCGGTCATCTTCCCCCAATCGATGAAAAGCCACGCCCAAACTGGTATGAGCGACGACATGATCGGGATCTTCAGCGATTGCCTTGGACAACTCACTGATCGCTTCGTGAACCTTTCCGCTTAAGCCCAACTCGAGTCCCTGCGAAAAATGGGAAGCGATTTTCTTTACAGGCGTGATCCCCTCCTGAACAGCATGAACGAGAGATCGTGAATTTGTTTGCTCTACGGGCGTGACATCTTCATCAACATCATCCGCTAAAGATTGTGAATCGGTTGGCTTTGCAAGCGCGATATCCTCTTCAAAAGAATTCACTAATGAATGCAAATCTGTTTGCTTCACGGGAGTGGTATCTTCATCAACAGCATCCACGAATGATTGTGAATCGGTTAGGTTTACGGGCGTGGCGTCCTCCTGAACAGGATTCACTAAAGGTATTTGGGGAAAAGATGTTAACCAGGCTTCTCGAATTGCCTGTAGTACTTTTTTCTTCAACCCTTGATTCTTGAACTCATATTTTTGCCAAAACGGATAATTCAGGAATATCGCCTTGTGGTTGCGCTTTATCTCAAGGTAAAAATCCATACGCTTGTAAAGATATGAGTTGGCGAGCAGAGTGAATTGTGCGATGGCGTTTTTCCCCTGCAAGCCAAACGTTTCAGGGACAAATCCTTGAAATCCATCTCCAAAATATGCTTCCAGGATCTTGATGTGACCGACGATGTGCCGGTTAAATTCCTCCAATTCCTCTACCGGAATCCAGAATTCCTGATGCTGAGATCCGCCAACCGTGTGCTTTTCAAATTGACTGATGTAAGGATCTTCCACCTTAAACTCGGTAACATAACCTGCAGACTGTCCGCTTTTGGCGTTCCACTCGGAAGCGGTGTGACGGGCATATTCAAGGTCAAGAACCGGATAAAAAATTGGTTGTTGAGGCAGGCGCGCAGGGAAGGCCTGCATGCCGCTGTCATAGACCAACTCCAATTCCTGCAAACCAACCGGACGATAAAGAATCATGTTGTTATCGAACCTGTCCTTCATTTTCACCCATCGCAAACTCGATTGCCTGTTCCATTGTCATGGACTGTCCCTCCGCCCAAAGCGAACCAAAAGTTTTTTCATCCATGCCCGCGCGTAAGCCGGCGACTTCATTGTTATATTCTATACGTTCCTGGGGTGTCCTCGGGGAAGTGCTGACTTCGCGCAAAGCCTCGGCTGCGCTCATGAGCTTGACTGCCCGTTCGCCTTGTTCCTGTGCTTTCGCGATAAATGCAAAACATTCCAGTTGATGTGCAACCGCGCCGCGGTGGCCTATCTCCTGCCACTCCTGAATCGTTTCGCGATACAAGGCAAGAGCTTCCTCAAAATTGCCGAGCTGCCGCGCGGCATGTGCCATTGCACTCTGGTGGGTCGTGGTACCAAGTTGATCTCCCATCTCCTTATGAAGATCCAGCATGCGATCTGCATGTTTTCGAGCCTCAGCAAGATCGTCACGATAGAACGCCAGTCTGGCTAATATGCCTTCGGTTCGTACCGCTGCCTCAAGGTCCACGGATCCTTGAGACAAGGCGAGACTCTCTTCCATGTAGGACTGGAGTTGTTCTGCAGCGTTTGGTCCATGAACTTCCATCGTTACATACCCCAGAGCTTGCAACACGTTGGCGAGTTCCTCTCTATATCCCAGTTTTCGGCAGATGTCTTCGCTTTCGTGCAGAGAGTCGAATGCGAGCGTTACATCACCCAGAAAAGTAGACGTAAACCCTAAAGAGTTGAGTGCATGGACCAATATTAATTTGTCGTCCAATCCTCGCGCAAGGGCTACACCTTGTTTGGCTGCAATCTGCCCTGTGTGATGGTCGCCACGATTGACGGATAACATGGCTAGGGCCGTGTAGACCTGGGCACGTGTTTGATCCATGTTCGGGCCTGCCAGGGATAACGCCTCTGCGCGAGAAATTGCAGCCTGACACCAGTTGCATCCTTCTGACAGATAGCTGTGTGACAGCCAAAAAACTGCTAACGAACCGACCATTTGCAGCGCGGATCCGGGGTCGCTTTCCAATGCCCAACCTAATGCGGACCGAATATTATCGTGTTCCACCTCAAGCCGATTTAGCCATATGGGTCTCTGCGCGGTGACAAAATGCTCCTCGGCGCGCCGGATATATTCCATGAAATGAGCCAGGTGACGATTGCGTGCATTCACGGCCTCCCCTGATTCCAATAGTTTTTCCATGGCGTATTGCCTGATCGTCTCAAGATAGCGATAACGGGATTCGCCATCCTGCTCTTCAACATTGACCAGCGATTTGTTGACCAATCCTGACAAACCATCCATCGCTTCCATCTCGCCAAGAACGGATTCTGCTGCTTCAAAGGTCCAGCCTCCTGAAAAGACGGCGAGCCGGCGCAAGACGTCTTGCTCCGTTTCGTTAAGAGTGAGATAGCTCCAGTCAATCAAAGCCCGCAGAGTTTGCTGGTGCGGCAACGCGGTGCGGCTCCCACCTGT
>WNFZ01001234.1_pt1 | contig 25783 bp, 18 predicted proteins | sample 5400081 | NCBI WGS metagenome assembly WNFZ01 (sample SAMN13153365, study PRJNA577476) | soil metagenome | isolation source: 80 cm soil or saprolite under grassland replicate 1 | place: USA:California | collected 2016-06-15 | reverse complement strand
CAATTCGTCTCAAGGAGGTTAGGGCCGGTAAGCTTTGTCACCCCGCCAAAGCGTGGATCGAAGACACGCGTCTCGGCGTGACCGATGGCATTGGTGCTGGAGGTGGCGAACTGCCCGGCGTTCCAGTTGTAGGTGATTGTGTTGATGACTACCGACCCGGCGGCAAAGGCGCTTGAGGAGGTGCGCGAGGTAAATACGGGGTCACTCCCCGCAGCAGGGGCAGGGGCTTCGGTCACACCGCCGCTTGCGGTGCCGTTGCAGTTACGGGTGGTGGCGCTGGTTCTGTTGCCGTAGGCGTCGTAGACGTAGGTCGTGACCACGCACAGAGCGGAGTTGTCCGGCTCGATGATCTCTCGGATGAGCTGACCCGATATGGGGTCGTACTCGAAGGCCGAGGTCCGCGTTAGCGTGCCGGCGATGGAGGGCACGGCAAGCACCAACACGGTAGCAGCAACGATAGTCCGAGTGATCATCTTCTTTCTCCCTGCGGTTTCGTTCTTGTCGATACGTTTGCGTCAATGGGCGCGCTAGAGCGCCTCGCGCTTTTGCAGCTCCTGCATGCTCAAGCCCACGGGCACGGCTCCGTCCCAGACCGAGCCTGCAATTCTCCGACGGAGACGTTCTTGCCCTGCCCGGTAGGCGCTGTCAGTGAGCGGCACGTATCGCGCGCTCTGGGCAAGCCGCGCGGCATTAGTCATGTAGAACTCTGCGAAGGCCGCTACCTCGGAGCGGGCAAGCGATTGGGCGTTCACGTATAGGAAGATCGAACGCGAAAGCGGCTGATACCGGCCGTTCGCAATGTTCTCGAGCGAAGGCGCTATCGCCTCGGTGCCAGCGCTTTCACCGATCGGCACGGCGCGGAGCTTCGTGCGGTTCTCAAGATACGTCGCCAGCGGAAGGTAGCTTACCGTGTTATCTGGCTCGATGATCTCCTTCGTCACCAGCCCCGTCGCCGCGTCATATTCAAACGCCACCGTGCGCGTCTGCGTCGCGGCAAAACAAGCGTATGCGTGGAGCGCAACGGCAACGCTGAACCAATAGAATAACGTCTTCGACGGCAAGCTGCTTGCACGGTCCGCGCAGTTTTTCATCAGCACCTAACCTTTCCGCACCATATCGGGTCCGGAGTGGTCGGGCCATACGCATTCACATTCAAGTCCGACGTCGCGGTGTTCCGCGCTGAAGGTTGCAGTCTGGGTTCCGCTGAAGCTGATTCGGCTACCTGTCAATCGCGACCAAGAATATGTAAAAGGCGGTACCCCAGACGCAATTACGCTTGCGGTTCCGGTTGCTGTACCGGTAGTGGAAGTGCGCCCAATACTCAAAGGACTCGGTGATATGGATGCAGCGGCAGATGGCTTGCCTGGTCCAACGGCTGTGACGTTCAGGTCGGCGGTGGCGGTGTTGGTAGCGGCGTCGGTGACGGTGACGCGGAAGCTCTCGGTGAAGCTGTCGTTGTAGGCGACGCTGGTGCTGAAGGTGGCGGTCTGCGAGCCGCTTACGCTGACGCGGCTGCCGGTCAAGTGAGACCATGAGTAGGTGTACGGCGGCACGCCGCCTGCGGCGCTGGCGGTGGCGGTGCCGCTTGCAGCTTCGACGGTTGGCGCGCTGATCGTGAGCGGGCTTGGCGAGATGGAGACTGTTGGTGGCGTTGGAGAGGTGGGCGGTATGTCCGGTGTTGTGCTCTGCACGGAGCTTCGCGTGAGGCGGCCGAGGAGCCAGTTCACTGTGTCGTTCGAGTACGTGTTGGTCGTTGTCTTGCTGTAGCCCTCGCCCGTGCTGACAGCGAGGCTCGTTGCGTTCCCGTAGCTATCGAATTGCAGCGTTGTAGTGTTCGCGGGGAAGGCGGTGCCATTCAGGTCGTTGCCCGCCTCGAAGCCTTGCGCGAGGTAAGGGAAGTAGCGATTGCCGGCTGCGATCGCGCAGGTGCCGCCAGTCGCGGGGTTGGTGCAGCTGTAGGTGTTCGTTGTCTGGCTAAGGACGGCGCCTGACGATTGGGTGCGCTTCGCGAAGGCCGGCAAACCGGAATACGGCCAGTCCTGGCGGAAGTCCGAGCGGCGCTTGATGCCGGTCTGGGTGTCCGTTGCTTCTATCCAGCGAAGGCCCAGATAGCCGCGGCCCGTGCCGAGCTCGGCTTTGAGGCCTCCGTAGGAGTAGTCGGTGACGGTGTTCCCGCCGATGCCGTTTGACGCGGAGACGGAGGAGACGACCTGCACCGCAGGCTGCAGGTCGATGAGCGGATATACGGCGCTAGATTCCTTGGTGTAGACCGTTCCGTCGGTGAGTGCCTTATAGGTGATCGTGGTCGTTGCAGCGAGGCTGTCGGTTACGGAGCTCAATAGGTCGGGCGCTGCGCCGCTTGCGAGCGCCACCTTGCCGTCATCGGTGGTGCGTGCGACCTGGATCCAGTCCGCCTTTCCGTCGCCGCTCACGTCGGCGAAGAAGGGCTGAGCATCATTTACGGCGCTGACGCTGGTGCTTTGCCAGGTCCACGGATTGACGTTGAAGCTGCCATCGCCGTTTGAGAGCCCAAACCTTCCGTCGGCCGTCGCCTGAGCGACCTGGATCCAGTCGGCTTTGCCATCGCCGTTGATGTCGGCGAAGAAGTGCTGGGCGCTGTTGGCAGCGGTGATGTTGGTGGTGGACCAGCTCCACGTCGGGAACGAACCATTACCGTTCGATAGGCCGACATTGCTGGCGTTGCTCGTCAGTGAGACCTGGATCCAGTCCGACTTGCCGTCGCCGTTTACGTCGGCGAAGTAGTGGTTGAACGAATTAGCCGCGCCGATGCTCGTGCTTTGCCATGTCCACGGATTGGTGGCGAAGCTGCCGTCGCCGTTGGAAAGCCCGACGCGGCCATCGTTGGACCCTTGTGCAACCTGAATCCAATCCGCCTTACCGTCGCCGTCGACGTCGGCGAAGAAGTGCTGAGCGGAATTGACCGACGAGATGGTGCTCGTGCTCCAGCTCCAGGTCGTGAACGTGCCGTCGCCATTCGAGAGAGCTACCCGGGCATCGTTGGACCCGCGCGCCACCTGAATCCAGTCGGCCCGACCATCGCCGTTCACATCGGCAAAGAAGTGCTGGGCCGTGTTCATCGACATGATGTTCGGGCTGTACCAGGTCCAGGTCGTGAAGCTGCCGTCGCCGTTGGAGAGGCCGACCCAGGCCTCGTTCGTCGCGCGCGAGACCTGAATCCAATCGGCCCGGCCATCGCCGTTCACATCGGCGAAGAAATGCTGGTAGCCGTTCATCGAGCCGATGTTGGTGCTTTGCCACGTCCACATGCTGAAGCTGCCATCGCCGTTCGAAAGGCCGACACGTGCGTCGTTCGAGCCTTGCGCAACGCGAATCCAATCGACCTTGCCGTCACCGTTCACGTCGGCGAAGAAGTGCTGGTAGCCGTTCATCGAGCCAAAGGTTGCGCTCTGCCAGTTCCAGGGCACGATGTTGGTGACGCCGGCTTGCCAGCCGAAGCTCAACGGCGCGAGGCATGGCCCGCTCGGCCCGGCGCACTCGGTGATGGAGTCGAGAACGGAGCGCCCGGTGGGCGAGCTGGCGGGGTAGGCGAGCCGGTATTCGCGCAGCTGGTTCGCGCCGACGAAGGTCTTGAGCGTGCTGAGCACGTTCATCGTGCGCGACACTGACCCGGCCTGGTAGAGCGGCGTCTGATCGGAACGCGTCACATAGCTGAATGTGACTGACTGCTGCGGCGCCAAGGCGGTGTTAGAATTGGCGGTGTAGTCGACCCGCGTGGGATAGAAATCGCCGTTTAGCGCATCTTCGGAGTAGGTGACGGTAAGGTAGTTGCCCTTGCGGTCGGACAGCTTGTTCAGCGCCCAGACGCGTGCCGTGCTCTTGCCCTGCGCTTCGATCCTGGAGTCCGCGGTGTTGCCGTACTCGAGGATCTCGCCGCTCTTTAGCCAGACCTTGAACCAAGCCGGGCCGTTGCCGGCGGCGCCGTAGGAGATGAGTTTGCTGAACGTGTCGCGCTCGGTGCGGTACTCCGCTGCGTCGGCTCCATACGAGGCGCCGGAGACGAGGATCAGCCTCTGCCCATCGAGGCAGTAACGATCGTTCGCGTCGTAATTGACCGCGCCGCGCATGCCGTCTTGGGCAAACGTGCGCGGGCAGCGGGTGATGGCCGAGAGCCCCGAAAGACTCCAACCCATTCCCAGCAGGCCGTTACCGCCTTGGCTGTTGTAGGTAAAGGCGAGTTTGGGTTCCATACCGGCGATGCCCGGAGGCACTTGGATCGGAATGGCGTAGGTAGCCGCACCGCTCGGGGACACTTGGAAGCTTCCCGGAGTGAATCCCGTGACGGTCGTCTGGGCGTGTACCGAGGGAAGGGCAAGCGCAGATAGAAAGGAGATCGCAAAACGCAAGACGCAGCCCCGCGACGTCTTTACTGCGCCCATGATGTGCCTCCCTGATTTCGTGTTATGAATTTCTGAAGGCGCGCTCGCTGGCGCGCACTCCCCCGCGCCGATTTCCGGCGCCTGCCACTTACCTTACGCAACGACGTTCTGGAAGGTCAACCACCGCAGAATTTTGTGGAGGATTTTTCTGTAAGCGATTCCTTCTTATGAAGAAGGAGGAACGGACGGCAAGCGATTCTGCCGTCGGTCCCGGGGGTCCCCTATCATTTCTTATAGGGGGTGAAAGCGACGGGTGAATCGAAAAGAGAGCGAGCGGCGAGATCGGCGCGTCGATTCCCACACCGCCCGCGCCCGGTGAGCCGCTAGGCCGACGCGATCAGCTTCAGCGAGATGGCCTTGCTGATGGCGTGGCGCGAGTTGGCGGCGTCGAGCTTGCGGCGAGCCCTGGTGAGGTGGTAGATGATCGTCGTCTTCGACAGCGAGAGCGCCGCCGCGACCTCTGCGGCGGTCTTCCCCGTCGCCGCCCAGCTCAGGCACTCGCGCTCGCGCTCGGTCAGGGTCGGCGCGGATCCCGTCGGGCGCGCGCCCGGATCCACGGAGCCGGATCGATTTTCGATGAGACGCCCCACCGTCCCGTGAACGTAGCACGCGATCAGCTGGCACTCGGAAAGGGCGGCCAGAATCTCGCGCTCCGCCTGGATTCCGCCGACGCCTTTGATGAAGCTGATCGAGCTCCGGTCTTCGGCCGGCCCGTGCACCGGATGAGTTACGCCCGTCACCAGCCCGACCTTGCGCGCCGCGGCAAAGTAGTCCGGATAGTGCGAAACCCAGTCACGCCACAGCAAGGGAGTGGCCTCTTGTATTGCGCTGTGATGCATGGGGTCCGGCGCGGCTTCGGAAAAATAATCAAACCAGCCCGCCGGGCAGTTGTCCAATCGGATTTCGTGGTCGTCGGAGAGCAAGTGAGGATAGCGGCCGCGAAAGACGAAGTATTGAAATCCCATGCGCTGAACGATCCAGACCATGGATTCCCGGAGGTCGGAGAGCGAGCTCGCCGCCAGAATCCTCTTGAGCCACCAGGCGCCGTTTGAATTGTTCATTTCCCTCCCTGCTTTTCTGTGCCTTAACGCAATTCCGTCCTCGCGGGAATGATCGCATCAGGCGTCCCCGATCCTGGCGGAGCGGGAGCGCCGCTTGCCGGCGGCTCGTAGATGAACTTCCAGTCCGAGTACCGCCGGCTGCCCGCAAAGCTTTGGTCCTTGATATCGAAGTTCGCCGACTTGACGGGGCGTTGGTCCGAGAGGCTGTGCACGCCCATCACGCCGCCGCCGGGCGCGGCGACGATTCCCCATTGGAGCTTTCCGGCCACGGGATCGGCGTAGATTTTCCTCAGGTAGCGCTGCATGCTGAGGTAACGCCCGTCCTCAAGCAGATCCTCGAGCTTCTCGGGATAGCGCTTCACCGCGCCGGGCGTGCGCTGGTAGTAGAGCGCGATCGCCTCGCGGAACTGGCCGCCGACGAAGAGCAGCTCCTTTTCCTTCTCGCGCTGTCGCGACTGCGACCAGACCTCGCTCGCGACGGCAAGCAGAAGACCTGCAACGGCGACTGCGAACATCGCGACCAGGTAAGTGAAGCCGGCTTGGTTGGAGAACAGAGGCTTCGTCATCGTCGCATCTTGATGCATGGCATCGCTTAGATATTAATATTTTTTTTGGATATATTCAAGGGTGACGGCTCGATTGACGATGGACTCTATCCGAGCAAGACAAACGCTGTCCATGGCACTTTAGTGCCGTGCCATCGCCGCGGCGCTCGATGACGCCGTGATATCAAAGGACTTTCGTGCCGAAACCGGGCGCGGTCTTCGCCTCGTACTCGGTGAGCCGGTGCACCAGCTGGGCCCGGGTTTCCACGGCGAGCTTGTTGAAAATGTTGGTCATGTGGTGTTTGACGGTGTTCTCGCTCAAGCGGAAAAGGATCGCGATCTCGACGTTCGTTTTGCCCAAGCCCGCCCACTGCGCTAATTCCTTCTCGCGCGGGCTCAAACCCGCAAAGCGGGTCGCGAACTTGTCCTCCGCGTCGAGGTGTTCGATCACGCCGCAAAGCACCTCATGCATGACCGGCGCAAGCTGCTTCAGCGCTTCGGCATGCGCGCCGGTAAGGCGGCCGGGTATGCGGTGAAAGCTGTGGTAGGTCCCGACGCAGCGATCGGTGTCGTACACGCCGTTGGAGGCGGTGTTTTTCATGCCGTGCTCCCGAAACGATTCGAGCCAGGCGGCGGGCGTGTCCGGCCAAGGGCGGTCTATCTCGAACAACTGCGGCTCACGAGTCGCAAGCCAGCGGCGCAGGATCGGGGTGTCTATGCCCCCGGCCCGATTGCGTATCTTTTGCAAATGGTCCACCGGATAATCGACTCCGATCATGTAATCGAGCGAGACGCCCCCGGCGTGCAAGTGGCCGTAACCACATCCAAGGGTTTCGTGGGGAAAGACCGGTCTGATCTTTTTGCGCGTCCATTCCTTGAATTCGTCGACGGTGTTGAGACTGACGGGTTCCAGCGCGATGGTTTCGAGCATGACGTCCTCCCTGGGTCTTATCTGTGTTGTGTATCTCAGCGTCGCTGCGGCGGGGTACTGTTGGCTTATGGTTTGCGCCCCTCACTTTAGCCTCTCCCCGGCTGCGGGGAGAGGGAATCTCAATCGACCGAGCCTACCACTGCTCATAAGGCTTTCCGTCGCGTCCGGTACCTTTGGCGCCGCTCTTCACGTCATACACCGCGCCCTTTTGCGGGTCGGCGGGAGGCAGGACGACCCACGTCGCGCTGCTTTGCGTGATGGGGTCGTCGGGGATATTGCGCAGGTAGCGCTTGGTCACCAGGTCGCCGAGCGCATCCGGATAGCGGCCCGCGTCGGTGTAGTACTTGTCCAGTGCATCGCGCATCAGGTGGAGGTTTTCCTTGAGGACCATTTCCTCGGTCCTCGACACGCTGCCGAAGTACCGCGGCGCGACGATCGACAGGAGCAGGGCTATCACGGCGAGCGCCACTAGCAGCTCGATCAGGGTGAAGCCGGGTGGCCCTCGATTGGGTCTTACGGTCACCACTCCTTATACGGAACACCATTCAGGCCGACGCCGGCGCTCATGGAATACACGTCGAACACGTCTTTGCCCGGCCGCGGCGCGTCCGGCGGGCTGTCGTAGCTTCGCAGACCCCAGGTCGTTTCCGCGGCGACCGACGCATCCGCAGCGAGGGGATCGCGCGGCACGCGCCGCAGAAAATACAGCGTCGCCCCGGAAGGGCTCTTCGCGTCTGCGACTCCCTGGGCGAGCGCGGCAAGCGAAGGTGGATAGCCCGACTGATCCGCCAAACGGGTGATGCGCCCTTCGTCCGACGCCCGTTTATAGGCATCCAGCGCCTCGCGGATCTCGCGCAGCGCGCGCCGCAGGTCCTGCTCCTTTGCGCGTTGCGTGGCCATTTCCGAGAGCGGAAGCGCGATCGAGGCGAGCAAGCCCACGATCGCCACCGTGATCAGGAGCTCGAGGAGGGTGAACCCGCCGGAGCGCTTCATTGCGAGGCCGGGCGAAGAAGCAGGGTCACGGGCGGGGGCAACTGCGCTGAAAGAACCTTTCCGGCGCTGTCGGTCAGCGAGACCGCTTCGAGCCGCATGGCCGGAGTGCCGGGCGCACCCATCGCCTGGAACGTCAGGCGCGCAAGCTCGCCCGACCCCTGGATGTTCGCGGTGCCGGAAAAGCTCAAGTTGAGCCGCCCCATCCCTTCGGGCGAGTTCGCGCGGAAGCCCGCGTCGGGATTCGATTCGAGAAGCTTTCCGGGATCGGCGCGCACGAACTGCAGGCGCGAGGGATCGTAGGCGATGTCGAAGGTGCCGTTTCTCAGACCTGCGGCCGCTTCGACGGTGAGCTGGATCGTGAATTCCTGGCCGAGGGTGAGCTGCGCCGGCGCCTGCAGCAGCACCTTGACCGGGGGTTTCGCGGCGGCGGCCGGGGAGGCGGGCGCAGCGTCCCCCTGGCTGGGCGGCGCGGTTGGCGCGGCAGGAGCGCCGCTCTCAGTCGGCGACAGGCTTTGCAGCACGAACGGCGGCGCCCCGATCACCGATTCGGTGCCCGAGGGGAATTCCTCGAAGCGCAGCTCGGGCCGGGCGATGTTCCGCAGGATGCGCGGCGTGATGAGGAGCACGACCTCGGTCTTGGTTGTCGTGTTGTTGTGGCTGGAGAAGAGCCGTCCGATGATCGGCAGATCGCCGATGCCGGGAACGCTGTCCGCGATGCGGCGGTCCTCGTCGTTGATGAGGCCGGCGAGCACCTGTGTTTCGCCGTCTTTCAGACGCAGCACCGTCGTGGCATTGCGCGTGCCGATCTGATAGGTCACGGTGCCCGAAGAGCTGCGGATCTGCTGCACGACGTTGCTGACCTCCAATCCGACCTTGATGCCCACGTCGTCCTCGAGGAACACGTTCGGCTCGACGTCCAGCTTCAAGCCGACTTCAAGGTACGTCACCGATTCCGAAATCACCCCCGTCGCGGTTGTGGTGGAGGTGATGACCGGGACCTTGTCGCCGATGTGGATCTTGGCCTTTTCCCGGTTTTTGACGCGGATGCGCGGGTTGGCGAGGAGATTGGTCTTGCCCACCTGCTCCTGGAGGTTGGCGATGATCAGCGGATCGGTGACCGTGAGACGCACCAGGCTCGCGCTGCGGCTGCGCAATTCGGGAAGGGTGAGGGCGCCGGCTCCGCCCGCGCCCACTACGCTCGCGCTCGTCTGCGTCGGCCAGCGGATGCCCAGCTGCGAGAGCAAGCTCGTCCCCACCTCCAGCACTTCGACTTCCAGCATCACCTCGGGCTCGGCGAGATCCTGGTTGGCGATCAGCCGCTCGACCACGCGCACCGCCTCCGGCGTGTCGCGGATCACGAGCAGGTTGAGCTTCTCGTCGATGTACATGTCCTTGGTTTTGACGAGCGTCTTCACCATGTTGGCCGTCTGCTTCACGTCGGCGTTGGCGAGGTAGAAGCTTCGCATCGTCAGCTCCTGGTAGTCCTTCGCCTTCGCCGGGGTATTGGGGTACACGAGCAGCGTGTTCTCGTTCAGGACTTTTCGCTCGAGCTGGTTGGTCACGAGGACGAAGCGGATCACGTCCTCGATGCTCGTGTTGCGCACGAAGAGCGTCGTGCGCAGATCTGGCCGCACGTCCCGGTCGAAGAGGAAATTCAGTCCCGAGTTCTTCGAGATCATCTCGAACACCGTGCGCAGCGGTGTGTCGCGGAATTCCAGCGTGATCGGTTTCTTGAGCGCCGCGCCGAGCTGGGGCGCGGCATTGGCCGCCCTGAAGCTCTTTTCCTCCAGGCGCCTCAACAGGAGTTGAGCCTCGCGATTGCTGGAATTCTCGGAGAGCACCGCCTTGACCTTCGCATGGGCGGCCTGCTCGTTGCCCTTCTTGAAGTTTTCCTCCGCGTCGGCGAGAAGCGCGCGGTGCCTTCGTTCGACACGCAGCGATTCGAGGCCGGCTGTGGCCCGGGCGTTCGCAGGATCGACGGCGAGCGCCTGCTGGTAGGCGGCCTGCGCTTCGTCGAAGAGATCGCTCACTCGCGCTTTTTCGGCGAGAGCCAGGTAGCGCTGCACGGCGAAATCGCGCAGTCTGAAATAGTGCTCCCGGTACGATTTGTTTTGCGGGTCGAGCTTGTAGGCTTCGTCGATCTTGGCGAGCCCCTCCGGGATCTTGCCGGCGTCGATCAGCTCTCGTCCCTGGTCGAATGCCCGCTGAGCGGCACAGCCGGCAAGAGCCAGCAGCGCGATCGACAGAATGATGAGTCTTGACATGGCTTCCCCTCCCTAGTCGGGATTGGTTATCGGGAGCGTCTGTTTGCTCCCGAGCGGCAGGTAGATGAAATTGACTGAAGATTCGGTGATCGACTCGATTTGATAGGTGCCGTCCACCGTATCGCCGGCGGAAACGCTGCGGCTCTCGTTGTTCTGCCATAGAAATACGGCCGTCTTCTCCCCGTCCACCCATTTGCCGAAGTAGCGGAACGGCAAGGGCGGCGTCGTCGGGGCCGGTGGAGGCGGGGGAGGGGCTGGCGTGATCGGCACGGCGGCGAGCGGCGGGGCGGGTATGAAGGCTTTCGAGGCGAAGAGGTCGGTGATCTTGTTGGTCCTGCTTGCGCGAATCAGCTTGTCCAGATCGAGATCGGGAAGGCTCGCCTGCGGTGTGGTTCCATTCGTCGCCGGTGGCGAAGCGGACTCCCGCGCCCGGTCGGTTTGAGGATCTGCGGAGGGTTCTTCGCGGCCGGCCACGACGCTCGCGATAAGGGCGAGCGCCACGACGACCGCGGCGGCGCGGCGAGGAATGTCGCGCGGGAGGGGCGGCTTCATGGGCGAAGCACGTGCAGGGTAAGCCGCACCTGGGTTTCGACCGCCAGATCGTTGGTGCGCTTTCTCCGGAAGCTCAACTGATCGAGCGAGAGAACGGGGATCTCGAGCAAGGCGTTCTCCAGGAAAGCGCGGACTTGGGCGTAGTCGCCGGTGAGCGGAAGGCTGATTTCGTAGCGGTCGAGCTTGCCGGGACCTTTGACGAGCTGATATTCGGCCATGCGCAGGGTCACGCCGCTTTTTTCCGCGATGGCGTAGAGCTTGGCGAGCCAATCCGTCGTCGCTTCCTCGCGCTCGAAGAACCGGTAGAACGCCGCGAGCTTCGCCGAGGGCGAGGCGGTGCGGATCAGGCTCGGGTCGGCGGACTCGATCTGTTTCGTTGCCCGCCCGATCGAGCGGTCCAGGCGCTCGCTTTGGGCTTCGAGCGGTCTTACTCCTGCCTCGAGGAAGACTGCCGTTCCGGCGAGCAGGACGACAGCCAATTTTCCGGGCCAGCCGAGCCGTTCGAGGAGCGTGTTCAGCGGACGCAGCATGAGGGTCGGCGGCCGTCTTTCCAGTCGGCGGAGATGGTGAAGAGAACCGGGCGCCGCGCCTCGTTCTGGATCTCGTGTTTCGCGAGACGGACGTTCTTCAGGGTCTTCTCGTGCGAGAGCCAGGCGACGTAGGTGAGAGTGGCGGGGTAGCTCCTCGCCTCGCCGGTGATGCTGAGCGAGCCTGAGCCGGCGTCCGGCTCGATCGAAAGCAGCGCGACGTCGTCGGACCGCGCAGCCTCCAGCGCACGGAACACGTTGTCCCAAGGCATGGACAGACGCAATATCGTGTCCTGTGCGGCTGCGAACTCCTCCTGAGACAAGGATCGCGCAGGCGCGACCGCCTCGCGCGCGGAGTGCGCGTTCGAGACCCGTGCAAGCCTCGACGACTTGGCCTCGACCCCCGAGCGGGCCTTGACGTAGGAAGATCCGACGTCGGCTGTAAACGCCAGGGCAATGGCGAGAAGCAGCCAGCTGACATTGGCCGGTCGGGGCGTTTTACGCAGGTGATCGAGCTCGAGGCGGACGGGCTTCATGCGCAAACCATCGCGTAGCTGCGGTCTTCGCCAGCGAGCGGCGAAGGTGTCGCAGTGAATTTGAATCCATCAGTCGCCCCCGGCTCGACGGTTTCCAGGGCGCAGACGAGCACTTCCCTGCACGGGTCGTCGGGCGCAAGAAGCGCGCTTTCACGCTCCACGATTTGCGCAAGCTCCCCGCGCCAAAGCCCGTTCGCCTGGCGGCCGCGCACGCTCCGCCAAGCTCCATCGCGGACCAGGCCAAGCAGCAGCCGCCCGGGCTCCTGGAGCACGAACCAGAACGATGACTCCGGCATCGCGGGCAGGGCTTGGTTGAACGCCGTCATCAGGTGCGGCTGGATCGACCGGAGGCGCACGCGGCCGTTCTTGAAAGCCGCCACGATCGCTTCGAGCAGGGCCCGGTCGATCGCGCTTGCGAGGCGCGGGTGGGACGAGCCGGTTTCGGCGACCTGGATGTCCCAGTCGCGCGCCCGCGCGCCGTAGGTCTTTTCGAAGCGATGAGAAGCGTATTCCAGCCATTCCTCCCGGTTCGAGATGCGTTCGTTCGCGTCGAGCAGCACGTACCGCACAAAATGATTCGAGAGCACGACAGCTGCATCGGCCGTGCGCTGCGCGTGAGTCTGCAGAAGCTTCGGCAGTGCGGCGAGCGCGGCTTGCCACGGCTCCCCGGCGATTCCGGCTTCGAGGGAAAGAGTTCCCTTCTGGAGCACCTTCGGACGCAGGCCGCGGCTGTAACGGGCGAATATCACCCGATCGGGCGAGAGGCCGATGCGAATCGACTCACGCAACGAAGGTGACACGGTTCGCCTCCTCGAGGGACGTTTCGCCGCGGCAGACAAGGTCCAGAGCGGCTTCGCGCAGGGTGCGCGTGCCGGCGGCGCGCGCCGCGTCCTTCAGCTCGCGCGCGGGCACGCGGCTTGCGATCATTCGCCGGAATTCGTCGTTCATCACCAGGAGCTCGCCGATCGCCCTGCGCCCCCGGAAGCCGGTGCCCCGGCAGTTTGCGCAGCCGCGCCCTTTCCGGAACCGGAAACCCGCGGCCTTTTCCGCGGAGAGACCCGACTCGGCGATCAGGTTCGGCTGCAGCCGGTCCTCCTCGCCGCACTGGGAGCAATTGATGCGCAGCAGCCGCTGGGCCATCACGCCGTTCAGGGCCGAGACGAAGTTGTAGGCGTCCACCTTCATGTGGAGAAAGCGCCCGATCACGTCGAACACGTTGTTCGCGTGGACCGTGGTGTAGACCAGGTGCCCGGTAAGCGCCGACTGGATGGCGATCTCCGCCGTCTCCGGATCGCGGATCTCGCCCACCATGATCCGGTCCGGGTCGTGGCGCAGGATCGAACGAAGGCCGCGCGCGAAGGTAAGGCCTTTCTTTTCATTCACCGGGATTTGCAGGACGCCGGAAAGCTGATACTCCACCGGGTCCTCGATGGTGATGATCTTGTCGAGGCCCTTGTTGACCTCGGTGATGACCGCGTAGAGCGTGGTGGTTTTCCCGCTGCCGGTGGGCCCCGTCACCAGGAGCATTCCGTAGGGCTCGCCAGCGAGGCGCCGCAGCGTCTTGATCGTCGGCGCATCGAACCCCAGCTGGTCGAGAGTCAGCCCGTTCAATTGATCGGAGAGCGACTGCTTGTCGAGGATGCGCAGCACCGCGTCCTCGCCGAAGACGCTCGGCATGATCGATACCCGGATATCGATGTCGCGCCCGCTGCGCCTCGCCCTGAAACGGCCGTCCTGGGGCACGCGCCGCTCCGCGATATCGAGCTCCGCCATCACTTTGACGCGGGAAATCACCTGATCGGCGAACTCGATGCCGGCGATCGTTTGCGCCGGCGCAAGGACCCCGTCGAGCCGGTATTTGATCGTAAGACCGCCCGGGGCGGTTTCGAGATGGATGTCGCTCGCGCCGGCTTTGAGAGCGTCGTAGAGCGTGGAGTTGACGAGCTTCACCACCGGGCTGTCGCTGCCGGCGATCGACTCGATGGAAAGCTCCTCGGGTCCGTCCCGGCGGCCGGCGTCCGGTCCGAAATCGGCGATCACGCCGTCCATCGCGCGCATCCCGGCTTCCTGCTGGGCAAGGTAGGCGAGCAGGTCTTGACGGAACGCGAGCCGGTACGCGAAGGGCTCGCGCACCGAATGCTCCAGCCAGTCCTGGGTCGCCGCTTCGTAGGGGTCGCCCAGCACGAGCTGGAGCCCGTCGCTTGGGTGTCGCAGCGCGACGCAGCTTCGCCTCTGCGCCTCGACAAACGGAACAAGGTCGAAATCGGGTGTGCCCGCCCGCAGCTCATCGAGCGTGAGCGCGGGCAAGCGGAAGGTCTCGGACAAACGCTGCATGAAAACTCCCGGCGCAGCGGCCGAATGCTCGTGGAGCAAGTCGATCAAAGGGCGAGACGAGCGCGCCTGCTCGGCGCGGGCGCTTGCCAGCTCCTCCGCCGTCAGAGGGATGATCCCCGGGCTTGCGATCGCATTCACTGGATCGCCCCTGCAAGCTCGAAGATCGGCATGTACATGAGGACGACCACTCCTCCGACCGAGAGACCGAGGATCGCCATCAGCGCCGGCTCCAGGAGCCGCGTAAACCAATCGACGAAGCGCGAAGTCTCGTCGTCGTAGAAACGCGCGATCCGCTCCAGCATCTCGCCGAGCTGGCCGCCGCGCTCGCCCACGGCGAGCATGCGAGCAGCGACCGGCGAGGCGAGCCCCGCGGCGGTGAGCGCGGTGGACAGGGAAACTCCTTCCTCGATCGACTTCCTCGCCGAAGCCAGTTGCGCGCGGAGGTGCTCGGCGAGCAGATCCTCCACCATATGGGCCGCCCGGACCAACGGAATGCCGGCGCGCAGCAGCATGCCAAGGGTCCGGTACATGCGCGCGAGCTGGTAGGCCTTGATCCTCTCGCCCACGCTGGGGATCCGCCAGAGCCGCCGCAGGAGACCAGCGCGCATCCGGGGGGTGGTCGCGACATACGCTATCGCGATCAGCAGCCCGCTTATCAACGCGGCCATCAGCCAGCCGTGCTGCGTGACGGCGCGGCCGACCGAGAGCAGCGCCTTCGAGAACACCGGCAAGTCCTTCGAGATGTCTTCGTAGACCCGGGCAAAGCGCGGAACCACGTAGAAAAGCAGAAACGAGAGCACCAGGCCGCCGACCCCCGCGAGGATTGCGGGATAGATCAGCGCCGCAACGACCTTCTTGCGAACCCGGTCGACCTCTTCCTGGTAGGCGATATAGCGCGACAGCGCCTCCTTGAGGTTTCCAGTCTGCTCGCTCGACCTGACGGTGGCGATGTAAAGCGGCGAAAAGTGCTGGGGAATGCGCGACAGAGACTGGGAGAAGGACAACCCCTCACGCATGCCGCCGAGCACCTGGTCCAGCACGCGGCGGGACTCGGGTTGCGATGCTCTCTCGGCGAGGGCCTGGATCGCCTCGACGAGGTTGAGCCCCGCATCGAGCAAAGACAAGAGTTCCACGGAAAGGAGCGTCGAGGAAAATCGCGAGCGGCCCGACGTCAAACTGAACAGGCCGGCCAAAGTCGGCCGCAGAGAAAGCACGCGGAGCCCTTGACGGACTGCCAGATCTTTCGCCGACGCGGCGTCCGGGGCGCGAAGCTCGAGCGCCACGACTTCGCTGCGGTCGTTGATCGCTTTTACCAGATAGTTCACGGCGCTCAATAGTTCGTGATATCGGCGTCTTCGCCGCTGCCGCCGGGCTGGCCGTCGCGCCCGTACGATATGAGATCGAAGTCGCCCTTCTGGCCGGGGTTCCGATAGACATAAGGACGTCCCCAAGGGTCGTTGGGAACCGCCTTCTTGAGATAAGGCCCGTTCCAATTCGTCTCATTCGCCGGCTTGGTCACCAGCGCCTGTAAACCCTGCTCGGTCGTGGGATAGCGGCGCGTGTCGAGACGGTATTGGTCCAGCGCTTTATCCAGGGCGTCGATCTGCGCCTTGGTGACCTGGATCTCGGACTTGCCGACCTGAGAGAAGTAGCGCGGTGCCACGTATCCGACCAGCAGGCCGATGATCACGATCACGACCAGCAGCTCGAGCAAAGTGAAGCCTCTTCGCTGGGCGGCTTCTATTGGGATTTGCTTGTATACGTGCGCAACCAAGACGCGACGCGAAGTTGCGCGGCTGGACCAACGCAGCTTTCTTGGCACGGTAGCCAGAGCCTCCCTGTTTCTCCAGACATTACAAGAAAACCGGCTCCGTAAAAAGAGTCGGCGCTCTTATTTTGCGTTCATCACGATCGCGGACTTAGAACATCGGCACAAAAATAATCCGTTGAGACGGACAGACGAGATAGTGGGTGAGAAAAATAGAGCTAGCGCGTTGATTCGCACGCGGAAGTGCACGTCCACTATCATTTCTTATAGGGGAGCGCGAAAACTTTTTGGAAAGGGACACGGGTCGGACACCGAGCCCGAATCCGTAGATTCGCCTCCCGCTGACCATCAGACCCCTATAAGAAATGATAGGGGACACCATGGAATAGCGGTACGAATCTTCGCGGCTTGTTCCGCGTTTTGTATATGACAAAGTGTCTTAGAGAAAACTCCTCCACAAGAATCTGCGGCGCTTGACCCTCCAGAACGCCGTTCCGTAAGTTACACGGCAGTCGCTGGATTATCGGCGCAGCGGAGTGCGCGCGAGCGTGCGCGCTCGCCTGAACGCAAAAACGATAAACAACGGGAGGCAAGCCATGAACGACGGGAAAACTTCAGGGAGATGTCATGCCCTGCGTTTCGCCATTGCCCTTCTCCCGATGGCGCGCCAGCTCCCAATGAGCATCGGCTTTAAGCGGCTCTGGACGTTGGGGCTGCTTGGCGCATGGCTGTCGATCTTTGCCGGGAACGCGGCTGCGTACTGCACATACGAACCTGAATTACGTGGATGGGTTTGCGACGCCCCGTTTGTGTCGATCACCTCGCCCGCAAACGGGGCGAGGTACACTTTGCCCGTTTCCTTTCCCGTCACGGCGACGGTGGACAACGGCGGCCAAGCCATCGCCAAGGTGGACTTCTACGTCAACGGTACCGTCTTCCAGACCTTTACAACCGCACCTTACAGCGCGACCTACACGCCAACCACGCCAGGCACGTACTGGTTCAGCGCCGTCGCCACCGAAATAAATCACGGCACGCGGACTGGGTATTCCAGCGCGGTTTCTGTGACTGTAAATTCCGCGCCCGTCGTCAGCATTACCTCGCCCGCCAACAACGCGAGCTTCACGACGCCAGCAATTGTCTCTCTGACTGCGAGCGCCACGGACAGCGACGGAACGATTTCCAAGGTCGAGTTCTACGACGGTGCCACCTTTCTGGGACAAGGCTCTGCAAGCGGAAGCAATTACTTCCTGACCTGGAACAACGTATCGGTCGGCAGCCACGCGGTCACCGCCAAGGCCACCGACAACAGGGGCGCCGTAACGACATCGGGCAGCATCAACCTGACTGTCATTGAGGGGAGCGCGTCTGCCACCGCGGTACCCAACGGCACGGCGCCTGTGGGCGGGAGCCTGCCCGGCACGGCCGGCGTCGGCGTCTCGGGTGCGGCGGCCTACAGCATTCCGATCGCCGTGCCGCCGGGCACCGCGGGAATTGCGCCCAATCTCAGCTTGATCTATTCCAGTCAGGGCGGCGAAGGCCTGATGGGAATCGGTTGGTCGGTGGGTGGGCTCTCTTCGATTACGCGCTGCCCGCGTACGTTGGTGCAGGACAATTACGCCGGCAGGGTCAGCCTGGCCGCAAGCGACCGATATTGCCTCGACGGCCAGCGCCTGATCCTGGTTTCGGGCACTTACGGCGCGACGGCAGAATACCGTACCGAGATCGACGGCTTCAGCAAGATCACCTCCACCGGGGCCGATGCCAACAAAGGTCCGGACAGTTTCACCGTCTACAGCAAATTCGGAAAGATCATTTCCTACGGCACGACGCCGGATTCCTACGTCGAAGCGCAGGGCACCTCGCCGGCGAAACCGCTGAAGTGGTTGATGGCCAAGGTCATCGATCGCAAAGGTAACTATCTCAGCGTTAGCTACATCGAGAACACCGCCACCGGCGAATCGTACCCGAACCAAATCGTCTATACGGGTAACGCTACAATTTCACCGGTTCTCCCGCCGTACAACGCCGTGCGCTTCGTCTGGGGCCCGCGTCCGGACGGTATCGTCAAGCACGTCGCGGGCGCGCAGACCGCAATCACCCAGCGGCTGATTAACATTCAAACCTATGTCAACATCGACGCCAACGGCAACAACGGCGCGTTGGCGCGCGACTACCGGATCGGCTATATCCAAAGCTCGCAGAGCAACCGATCGCTGGTAAGCACGGTGGCCGTCTGCGAGAGCCTCGGCAACTGTCTGCCTGCCACCCAGTTCACCTGGCAGCAGCGTAGCGATTCGGACAATGCGTTCAATCCTGCCGTCTGGGGCGGGCCGGTCATCACATTCTCGACGCAGTATCCGGCTCTGGAGCTGGACAACAACATCGTCTTTGGCGACTTCGACGGCGACGGCAAACAGGACCTTGTCTACTCGACGGGCAATGGGTCGTGGAATGTGTGCCTGTCAACCGGGAGCAATTTCTCGTGCAGCTCTTGGCCGGGTCCCGCTGTCGCGTCCAACAACGTATTGCTGGGCGATTTCGATGGCGATGGCAAGACCGACATCGCGTTGCCACCGTCCGGCAACAACTACGTCACCACGCCGGCGACTTGGCAAATCTGCCTCTCCACGGGCAACGGGTTCAACTGCCAGAACTGGCAGGGTTATACAGTAGGAGGCAACGCCAGCCGCTATGTCGTGGGAGATTTTACGGGCGACGGACGCGCTGACATCGGCATGGCCCCGTTAGGAGGTGGCAGCTACCTATGTGCTTCGACTGGTTCCGCGGGGAGCGGTTTCACCTGTGTCTCTTACGGTGGATTCACCATCGTAGGAACCGCAGACGACCCTGCGCGCATGCGTCCGAATCTGGCCGATATCAATGGTGATGGCAGACAGGACATTCTCCTATGGGACAATGGCGGCGTTGGAGGAGGTCCCTGGTGGGACGCATTTCTCGCGGCCGACGCCGGGTTTGGGGGTACGAGCGTACAAAATCCCCCTGGTACGACCGGCACCTACTATGCGCAGCTCGGCGGTTCACTGATCGCAGATCTGGAGCGAAACGGCTACGGCGCGCTCTTTGCCACGTATTCCACTTCTACTGGTTCAATCACCGGTGAACTTTGTCGCTACACAGGGGCGAGCCTCGTGTGTTCGCCGCTCCCGCAGAATGCCGTTGGACCAGGAAATTTCGGTGACGTCGATGGCGACGGACGCCCCGATCTCTGGGTGTCGGGCGCGGTCTGCCAGGCGGGGCTGGATCAGACTCTCCAGAACGCGGTGACTTGTGATAATTGGTCGACCCCCATCCCGCCGGCCTCGTCGGCGGGTGGCCCCCTCGGTGACTACAACGGCGACGGCAAGGTGGATTACGCCTACTACGACACGAGTAGCAACCAGTGGATTGTTGGCCTGGCCGGGGGTCCCCGTCCCGATCTGTTGTCTGCGGTGGTGAACGGCGTCGGCAGCCGCACCGAGTTCAGCTACAAGCCGCTGACCGATAACTCCGTCTATACCAAAGACAGTGGTGCGAACGCTGCGGCCTACCCGCAGCGCGACGTGCAGGACGCGACCTACGTGGTCTCCCAGACGCGCGGCGACAACGGTATCGGCGGCCTTATAAACACCGACTACCGCTACGGCGGCAAGAAAACCGACCTCACCGGCCGCGGCGACCTGGGCTTTCGTTGGATGGAGGCGACCAATTCGGTGAATCACGTCACCACGCGCACCGAGTATGCGCAGATCTTCCCCTATACCGGCATGGCGACCTCGAGCAAGGCGACGCACTCAAGCGGCGTAGTGCTCGCGCAGACCGATAACGCGCTCGCCCAGCAGGCGGGCAGCGCCGCGAGCGCGTTGTTCCCATTCGTCAGCCAGAACGTTGCGACCACGAAAGACTTGGACACCAGTGCGCTGGGCACGAGCACCACCAACGGTATTGTCTACGACGCCTACGGCAACCTGACGAATGTGACGGTCACCACCGTCGCCGGCGGCGAGACCTTCACCACTGCCACGGCGACTAACTATTTCCCCGCCGATACCGCCAACTGGCTGGTCGGCCTGCCAACCCAGGTGCAGATCACCAAGACCGCGCCGGGCATCGGCGGAGCCGTCAACTCGGTGACTCGCACCAGCACGTTCGACTACTACGCGGGCACCAACTTGCTGTTCCATGAGAACGTCGAGGCGGCCGACGCCACCTACAAGCTCACCACCACCTACACGCGCGACGGCTACGGCAACGTCACCCAGCGCACCCTCAACTGGACCGATCCGGTGAGCGCCGCCGCCCAGACCCGCGACGTAGAGACCGTAACCGTCATGGACGGCAAAGGCCGCTGGCCGCTCACTGTCAAGAACGCTTTGAACCAGACCGAGATTCGCGTCTACGACGACAGCTACGGCAATCTCGCGAGCCTCACCGGCCCGAACAACCTTGTCACTGCTTGGCTCTACGACGGCTTCGGCCGCAAGATCAGAGAAACGCGCGCCGATAATGCTTACACCACCTGGGCCTACAAGCAGTGCGTCAGCGGTTGTGGGTTCGCCACGAGCACGACCATCACCCAGAACTACGGGACCGACAATCTACTCTCGGCAGTTCCTTCCCAAAGCTACGTCGACAGCCTGAGCCGCGAAGTTCTGTCGCAGACCTGGGGCTTCGACGGCACCGAGATCCGCGCCGAAAAGGAATACGACAGCCTCGGCCGGCTCACGCGCAGCGCCCGGCCGCGCTACCCGAGCGAGACGCCGGCGTGGACCACGCTCAACATCTATGACGATCTGGGCCGTCCCACCCAGGTGACCGACCCGGACGGCATGAGCACCTTCGCCTACCACGGGCTCTCGGTCACGACCGTCAACCAGAAAGGCCAGAACCGCACCGAGGTGAAGAACGGCCTTGGCAAGCGTAAGACCGTCACCGACGCCAACGGCAAGATCACGAGCTATGTCTACGACCCCTTCGCCAACCTGCTGCAGACGATCGATGCGAAGCTCAACAGGGTCACGATCGCTTACGACAAGCTGGGGCGCAAGACGAATCTCGCCGACCCCGACCTCGGCGCCTGGCAGTACTTCGTCGATCCGTTGGGGCAAACGTACAGGCAAATCGACGCCAAGAACCAGGTCACCACTTTCACCTACGACGCCCTGGGACGGATGACCCAGCGGCTTGAGCCCGATCTCAACAGCAACTGGGTATACGACACTGCGACCAAAGGAATCGGAAAGCTCGCCGAGGCCTACACCCTTATCGGCGGCGGGGCGAAGGACTACCGGCGCGTGCACGGCTACGACAGCCTGGGCCGAGCGGCGGGGACGACCGTCACCCTGGATCAGGACTACGTGAGCAGCACGCTCTACGATGGCACGAGCGGTCGGGTCAGCAGCGTCACGCACCAGCGCAATTCCATCGGCGGCGCCGGCGGGCCGAGCGTGACGTTCAATTTCGGCTACAACGGTTACGGCTTTCTCTGGACGATCAGTGGCGGCGGCACAATTTATTGGCAGGTGCTCGGCGAGGACGCGCTCGGACGCGTCACACAAGAAACCTTGGGCAACGGGCTTACTACCACTCATGGCTACAACCCCACTACCGCGAGACTGGAGAGCATTCGCACCGGACCCAACGGCACGGCCAGCGTGCAGAACGACGTCTACCTCTACGACAGCTTGGGCAACCTTAGCTCTCGCAGCCAGCTGAACACCTTGCCAGAGAACTTCGCCTACGACAGCCTGAACCGGCTCACCAATGCCCAGGTCGGGAGCCAGGTGCAGAAGACCTACGCGTACGACGAGATCGGCAACCTCGCCTCCAAGTCCGATGTCGGCACCTACACTTATCCGGCCTCAGGGACGGGCAGTGTGGGACCCCACGCGGTAGCGAGCATCGCTGGCAGCGTCAACGGCACGCTCAATCCGGTTTTTCAGTATGACAATAACGGCAATCTCCTCTCCGGACCGGGGCGGACCTTCACTTGGATGAGTTTCAACATGCCGCAGGCGATCACCCAGGGCGCGGTGAGCGATGCGTTCGTCTATGGGCCTGAGCACCAGCGCGCCAAGCAGACCCAGTCGACCGTCAAGACCCTGTACTACGCCGGCGCGATGGAGAAGGAGATCGTTTCCGGAACGAGCACGGTGAAGACCTACCTGCCCAGCGGCCTGGGCGTCATCATCGACAACGGCGCGAGCGCCCTGACGCGCTACTTCCACAAGGACCACCTGGGCAGCGTGACGGCGATCACCCGAGAAGACGGTTCGCCCGCCGAAGCGATGTCCTACGACCCCTTCGGCAAGCGCAGGAACCTCGACGGGAGCGACGACCCTGGCAACAGCCTCACCGGTGCGACCGACAACAAAGGCTACACCGGGCACGAGATGCTGGATAACGTCAGGCTCGTGCACATGAACGGGCGAGTCTACGACCCAAGCGTCGCCCGGTTCCCGAGCGCCGATCCAATCGTCTCCCGCCCCGATGACGCCCAGAGTTTCAATCGGTACAGCTACGTCGTCAACAACCCGCTCAAGTTTACCGATCCTACGGGGTATGAGGGGGAAATCACAGTTGAAGATTCGCCCACAGCGCCGAATAACGCAAACAAACCACTCATGGGCAGTCTCTGCTGGAATCCTTCGTGCTCGGGGATGAACTTAATTATTATTCAGATTGCAAGTGGATGGCCGTCTGCGGGAACGCAGAGTGCGCCTGCCGAGGCTCCAGTAGGGTCGACGTCTCAGGGCAGCCAGTCGCTGTATCAGATGGGCGGGACGAACAACGACCCGACGCAACAACCCACGCTGATCAGTCAGGATACCAATAGCAATGGCCGGCCTGCTGCAGAAGGGAGCTTCTTGTGCTGCAGCTATTCGCAGTCCATTTCGGCAGACGGCATCGAGAGGATAACCACCACGGCCTTTCGAGATCCAGCCGGGGTCAGCGGGCTGTCTCTTGCACAAGCTTTTCCTCCTACTATCATTTTTGGTAGGCCGCCGGTTACTACGTTTCGGCCGGAGCAACTTGCCCCCCTAAACACCTTGCCGAAAGGTGCTGCCGGCGGCCCCGGCGCAGGCAAGGTGTTCCCTCGAAGCTTGAGAGACAAATTGCCTGATGACGTACCGTGCACGTACTGCGGAAAGCCAACAACGCGTGAACCAGGACCGGACCAACTGCAGGGCGATCACATAATTCCAAGAGGTCAAGGAGGTAACAACACGGAAGAGAATTTCGCGCCGTCTTGCCGAACCTGCAACGGCCCCGCCGGAAAATGGGACCGAACACCGCTAGAATGGTACCGACTTCTTGGCATCCCAGAGGCCTAGTCCGCTAGTCATGTCAGAAAAGCGTGAGCGCATATATTTTGATCTAGACTCCAATGATTGGCACGGCCAGCCAAACGAAGGGCTATGGGCCGAACCCGTTGAAAACTCTCCTTCGGGAACGGTATATCGTCTAATGAACTCCCCATTCTTTGCCCGCGGCGTAAGTTATCTTGATATGGTGCGCGCAGCGCCGAGATCTGAAGGAGCTGGGCTCCAATTTGCTGGCGTTCTTGATCGCGCGGGTCACTCCACGTACATGATTCTGGCATCACCGAACTGCCCAGATTTGGATGAGTATTGGAAAAAGTTGGAGGCTATCGGGTGCACCTACGAAAGTACGACCTTGAATACCAAGCATGGAAAAAAGGTGCTGTATTCGATCGATGTTCCGGATTCGACTGACCTGTACGCCGTCTACTCTATTCTTGAGGATGGAGAGAAGAACGGTGTCTGGATGTTTCAAGAAGGACACGTGGGCCACCAGCTCAGGCGGTGACGCAGTTGTCCCGCCTGCGCGAACACGCCTTGAGTCGTATCGCTGCCACCTGCGCTGCGAGTGAGCGGGGCTCGCCGCTCACCCCGCCTTGATCGTATTCACCAGCACGCCCACCTTGCTCACTTCGATCTCCACCTTGTCGCCGGGCTTCATCCACACCGGAGGATTGCGGCGCGCGCCGACGCCGCCGGGGGTGCCGGTGACGATCACGTCTCCCGGCTCGAGGGTGGTGAAGGTCGAGATGTAGTTGATGAGCCGCGGGATGCGGTGAATCATCTGCCCGGTGGTGGCGTGCTGCATGACTTGTCCGTTGAGCCGGGTTTCGAGCGTCAGCTCGTCGCCGTCCGCGATCTCGCTACGCGTGACCATCCACGGGCCGAAGCCGCCGGTGCGGCTGAAGTTCTTGCCCGCGGTCCACTGTAGGGTGTGGCGCTGCCAGTCGCGGATCGAGCCGTCGTTGTAGCAGGAGTAGCCGGCGACGTGCTGCCAGGATTTTTCCTGCGACACGCGCCGCCCGGCTTTGCCGATGATCACGGCGATCTCGCCCTCGTAGTCGAGGTTGGTCGATTCCGGCGGCATCACGATCGGCTGGTTGTGCCCGACCTGCGACTCGGCGACGCGGATGAAAAGCGCCGGGTTCTCGGTCTTGTCGCGGCCGGTCTCGGCGCGGTGTTCCTCGTAGTTGAGGCCGACGCAGACGATCTTTCCCGGGTTGGGGATCACCGGAAGAAAAGCGACCTTGGAGAGCTTGAGGTCGGCTTTCTTGGCGCCTTTCGCGATTTTCGCGGCCTGAGCGAGCGCGCCGCCCGCGAGCAGCGCGCGCAGGTCCGGATATTTCCTGCCCAAACGGCGCGTGAGGTCGACGATGCCGTCGCCGGTGACGGCGCCGTAGCCGGTGCCCTTGGGAGTGCGGTAGCTCGCGAGCTTCATGGTTTCCCCTTTGCATCACGAAAGCGCCGTAGTGTACCGCAATGTTTCGGAGAATTACTGCGTCGTTCCCGCGAAAAGCGGGGACCCGGAAGTCTTCAGATGAAGAGGCGCCGGATTCCCGTTTACGGCGGCATCGAAGCCTAGAAGCGCGTCGTGAACCCCGCGACGAACGCCCAATCCACGCTCAACTGGATACCGTTGTAGAACCGGTAAATCGGCAGCTGCAAGAAGCTGTAGAGCTGCAAGTCGTGCGTGACCGAGTAGGCGAGCCCCGGACTGAGAAACACGGTCCGCGATCCGCTCAATTCCGGCTCGGAGCTCGCGCCGGAGTCCTTGCCCTTGATCATGCTGTTGATCTGCAGCAGAGCCTGCAATTCATGACCGAGGGGATAGCGATAACCGACGTTGAGCTGGAACTGATTGCCGGGCTTGTAGTCCTCCTTGGTGCTCACGGGCTGCTGATAGAGCGCCTGGACGGACCAGCTCGAGTCCTGGTGAATTCCCGGTGCGGAGTAGTAGCCGCCCACCACGACGTCGGTGCTTCCCGTCCCGGGCTGCAGCATGCGCTCGGCCACCGCGCTGTCTGCGTTGCTGACGCGGTAGCTTCCCGTGGGCAGCTTCAAGCCGAAAGTGAGGCCGTAGTTGACGACCGGATTGTTCTCGTTGTCGAAGCGATAGTAGCCGAGCACGCGCGCATCGCCGGCCTTGGTGAAGTCCCATTTCTCGAAGGTGTTCGCTCCGGTCGGATCCTCGAAGTGCGAGTGCGAACGGCTCACCACCGGCAGCGAGGCCGAGACCGCCCAGTTCTTGGTGAACGCGTAGTCGAGCGTGGTCACGAGGGTTCGGTTGATGGTGCGGACCTCCCTGATGTCCTCGTTATCGTCTTCCGGCGAGATCTGCTTGGTGCCGGAACGAAGGTGCTTCTGGTCGACAAACTCGTAGTGCAGGTCCAGCCTCGCGCTGCCGGCTTCGTGCGCGACGCCCTGCGTCGCCCAGTTGGTGTTGAGCACGCAGAAAGCGGAGCCGCAGGACGCCCGGGCGGTGCCGGCGGAAAGCGCGAGCGCCAGAGCGCTTGCGCACACAATTGCAGATTG
>WNFZ01004004.1_pt1 | contig 25794 bp, 26 predicted proteins | sample 5400081 | NCBI WGS metagenome assembly WNFZ01 (sample SAMN13153365, study PRJNA577476) | soil metagenome | isolation source: 80 cm soil or saprolite under grassland replicate 1 | place: USA:California | collected 2016-06-15 | reverse complement strand
GCAACTTGTACGCTCGCTTGGGTTACCATCGGGATGCATATTGGTACGTTGCTCAAACGGAAGGCGAGAGTGGGTTCCCAAGGCAAATACGCGCTTGGAGGCAAACATGCGGATCACTGCCGTCATCGAACCGGATGCTTCAACAGGGCTTGCTATCCTGCGCTATGGGTGTGAAGCGAGCCATAAAAAGAAAAACGCGGGCAAGCCAAAATCTCAGGATACTGGCTAGCACAAATTAAGCCTAGATACACCGCGATTTTTTGCCATCATAATTGTCGCCTGTGACTATTGCCCTGATTCCTTTGACTTCGCCTGATTCACTATATGATCGATTTGGTTGCACAGGCAAATCCGTTCGCCTCGTTTATAGCGCACGCACAGTGTGGTAAACGCACCTTTTAGATCGTATACTTGGCACTAAAAATGACTGATAAAAATAGCATGAAGGATACTGGCAACTGCACAAGCGATGAGCATGATAGGCAGATTGCACTTGTTCCAAACCTCTGAAGTGGGGTGTGTGCATATTTGGGAAAGGTATACCTTTAGCATCCCTTACACAATAAGACACACTGTAAAGAATAGACAGAATGGACTCGAAAGCGGCAAATTTCGTTTTTTTAGATGTAATAGGATGTAAAATACGCATTGGACCCTAAACCCAACTTCTCATAATGGTTTAGGCGTAGTTCGAATCCTACTGGGTCCACTGATTTACTCAAGGGTTCTGAAACGTTCACCGGATAGGAATCTCAAAGGAAATCAATCCTAAAATCGTTCAAGAGCAGTTAGGACACGCAAGCATACATCTAACCCTCAACACGTACTCGCACGTTATTAAGTCTATGAGGGGCATTGCTGCGAACGCTTTAGAGCAGGTTGTAGGGTCTGATTAGGTATGCCAAAAGTATGCCAAACGTGTTAGCAGATGTAGGACAGATTGGACAAGATGTAATTTAGAGCCTAAAGAATCGCCAAAATACAGGAAAAAAAGGCCAGAAAAGACAATAAATACAGGTTGGACTCAAAGTAAGACCAAAAATCATTCTCTAAGCTTTCTTTTAAGCCCATGTTGTTATGTGCATAGCGTTTACAAGTCTGTCACACTTACCACTTTGAGATTTCACCAAATCTGGTTCAACTCCTGTCAAAGCCGAGGCCAAATCGTGGAAAATAACCTGAACCTTCGGAATACCATCTACCTAGTCTCCATGCCTACTCGCTTGCGGCGCCATCCGTCAAATTCATCGTAGAAAATCTGCTCCCATGGACCGAAATCCAGTTCACCATTGGTCACTGCAACCACAACTTCGCGCCCCATCACCTGACGTTTCATATGGACGTCAGCGTTATCTTCTCCGGTATCATTGTGGCGATATTGATTGATCGGTTCATGGGGCGCCAGCTTTTCTAGCCATTTCTCATAATCTTGGTGCAAGCCAGATTCATCATCATTAATGAAGACGGAAGCCGTTATATGCATTGCCGAAACCAAAGTAAGACCCTCTTGGATTCCGCCTTCGCGCAAGGCGACCTCAACATCGGGGGTAATGTTTCTGAAGCCGCGCCGGCTGGGTATATTAAACCAAAGTTCTTTACGGTATGATTTCATAACCTGCTCTCAATATTTTATTCGGCACTGTAGATAATTTTACACTGACTACAGCATATTCAGGTGAATGCCTTTCAATAGTACGGGTGGCATTTATTGCCGAGCATTAATGATATAGAAACCCCTGGCTGTACTCGTAATATCCTGACCAAATACCCAAAACTGATTCTAGGTTCGCTTCTCAGCAGAAGTGATATTAATATCGAAGTATCGTGCGTACCACTCACTGTATGTGAAACTTGCCTGCAGGAGTGCAGATACGGCTATGATGTCTGCCGCTGAAATAGTGATATTAGTCATTTGTCCCCCTAGGTCACCGGAAGTAAAATTGCTTGAGATAAATTTCACAAATTAGATAAAGATTTCCTTACTCTCAAAGATAGGTCTGGCAAGTGATACTGCTCTATTTCTTTTATGGATTGGCATTTGAAGGGTTGGGCCTGGCCGCCTATTTACAATTGAGGAGAGAAGGAGATTTTCCTTTAAAGAAGGAACTTCCCTGGTTGGCGGCCTTTGGTTTTGTAGGTGGTGCAGCTGGTTGGGTGGAAATGTTTCTTGCCAGCGGTTCATTAAATGAAGTACAAAACATTCTCAGTGCCCTGCGGGTTATTCTCCATCTTTTGACAGGTTTATTGTTGCTGCGCTTTGGCTGGGGGATGCTCAATAATGTAAATCCATTACCAGCCTGGAGCATCTTTATTCCAGGGATTCTGATCGTTCCGATTGCGTTTGTAATCACCTACGCAGCAACAACTTTTATCACTCCATCTCCGATTCAAATCCCGATCGAAATCTGGACCAGGTACCTGCTCTATCTGCCCGGCAGTTTGCTGTCTGGAGTTGGATTTTTACGCCAATGGTACGCGCAGCGAAACCTGGGTTTGTATGATGTATCCAATTTGATGCTTGGCGCAGGCTTGGCATTCCTCTTTGAAGCCGTAGTAATGGGGTTAATTGTACCTGCCGCACCTTATGGGCCTGCTTCCTACTACAACTATGATCGTGTGATCCACAATGCATTTATTGGGGAAACTCTTGATATCAGCAAGTCTTATGGGCTGACTGCGTGGCTTGATTATCAAAGCGTTCTTCATACAACTGGCTTGCCCATTGAGATCTGGCGCATGTTTTCGGCAGTCATTGTTATGTTTTTTGTCGTGAAGGCTCTCGATGTATTTGAAGCGATACGGAAACGTCAGGTGTTGGCACTTCAAGCAGACCGTAACCGCGCCCAACACGAAGCCATCGAGGCACAGATCCAGGCACGCAAAACTGCCGAAAATTGGACGAACGCGCTGGTCAATATCAGTCGCAGGATAGCAGAGTTGGAAAATGTGGATGATACCCTTGTCTATATTGTGAAAAATATCCAGGAATTATTGCCAACAAATTTTGTGGGTGTGGCAATCTTAAATCAGGAACGTACGATCCTTGAACTGAAATGCTATGCAAGTGATGGGATTGTCAGACTGCTGGCAAACGACTCGATAGCAGTGACTAACCCAATAGTCCAGGATGCAATGTGTACTTCCAATTCCTATCGCTCGCAAGGGAATGAATCTGTGGAACGGTTCGAAGGTATTTGCTTCTTTACCGACGTGGCGGCGCGAGCGGTTGTCATTGTCCCATTGAAGCTTGAAAACACCATAATCGGAGCCTTGTGGATCACTCATGTTGAAGAGCAGCAATTTACGGAAACAGATCTGATCTGGCTGGAAAGCATGGCAGATCAGGTGGCGATTGCCATCCAACATGGATTGATGACTTCGCAGTTGCAATCGTTATCCATCATTCAGGAACGCGGACGCATCGCGCGCGAGATGCACGACGGAGTAGCACAGGTGCTGGGATACTTAAACCTGCAAGTCCAAACACTTGGATCTTTATTGAATCAGGGCAGGACCGAAAAGCTGCAGTCTGAACTTCTACAAATGCGTCAGGCAATCCAGACGGCAAATGCAGATGTACGTGAGAATATTTTGAGTTTACGGACAACATTAGCGCAGGAAAAAGGGTTGCAAGCGGCTGTAGATGAGTATCTCACTGAATTTGGAATTCAGACGGGCATCAAGACAAAGTTCTTGTATCAAATTGATGATGATCTGGATCTTTCCTCTGTGGCAGAAGTTCAGTTGGTCTGCATACTGCAGGAGGCGCTAACAAATGTAAGAAAGCATTCACGGGCTGAGTGCGTGGATGTAATTATTGCAAAGGATATACATCAGAAGATGGCGCAAATCCATATGCAGATTCTGGATAATGGGGTTGGTTTCACCATGGTGGGTTCAAAACGCAATTTTGGTTTACAGACCATGCGTGAACGAGCAGAGAGTGTCAATGGAAATCTGGTAATCAGATCTGCCGCGGGAACGTGTATTGAGTGCTGGCTGCCATGTTTACAACAGGAAAGATTACAGAAACAAAGTGTAGTGATTCATTAGGATCCTGAAAAGCCTGGAGTGAATACGAATCAATGAACGTCCGCGAATGGGCTTTACCTGTTTATACGATATTGATGCAACTTGCAGTTGGATCGCTATTTGTTTTATGGTTGATCCGTTCTCTGGCAGTTTCTAAATTCAGTCACCAGGAAATTGACCGCATCATCCGCAACCCAATCCTCGTGATCGCATTTACTGCTGTGGTAGCAATGGGCGGCGCGCACTTCCACTTGAGCCGACCTTTTCATTCTTACCTGGCAGTCCTTAACTTTAAGTCATCCTGGTTAAGCAGGGAAATTGTTTTTTCTATTTCATTTTTTCTTGCGACGATGAGTCTACTATATTTAACATATTTCCAAACTCGATACAGAAAATTAATCTCGTGTATCGGCTGGCTGGCCGTCATCTTGGGATCGATTCTGATCTATTGCATGGCGCGCATTTATTTGATCCCGACACAGGTCGCTTGGAATTCAACAACCGTGATTTTCTCCTTTTATACAACTGCTCTAATGCTCGGCTTTATGACTATCGCTTGCCTGCTGGTATTGGATCTGAAGTTTGCTGAGATAAAAAAGACAGATGACGTGGAATTACGAGTGGATGTTCTCAGATATTCCTTTATTGCATTGACCATCCTAACCATGTTACTGGTCATTCTAAGCATCGTCATCATTTATATCCAAATGCGTCTCCTCGCTCAGGGAGATTGGATCGCCCGGACGAGTTTGAGTCTGTTCCTAGAACTGTATCTTCCCTTGTTCGTGATGCGGATGACGTTTCTCCTGTTTGCATCCTGTTATTTGGGAATTACAGTCTACCGAATCTATCGATTGAAAATAACGCCGCAGGATTTAATGTTGCCTGTATATCTATCGTGTTTGATGATCCTTGTTGGAGAGATCGTAGGGCGCTTTCTATTCTATGCCACGCATATTCGCGTGGGAATCTAAACACAGGTGAAAAATGACAATCAAAGTACTTATCGCAGATGATCATAAACTGTTTCGCCAGGGATTGATCGGCTTAATGAAGACGCGCGAGGATCTGGTCGAAGTGATCGGCGAGGCGGAAACGGGAGAAGAAGCTGTTCGACTCGCTGAAGATCTGCGTCCAGATGTCATTCTAATGGATATTTACATGCCACAAATGGATGGATTACAGGCGGCAAAGGAAATCCATATACGCTTTCCGGGAATTGCGATCGTAATGCTTACCTCCTCCGAGCGAGATGGACATCTTTATGAGGCTGTACAAGTAGGTGTTTCTGGTTATCTATTGAAAAGTCTGGATGCAAGTGAGCTATTCGATTTGTTAAACGGTGTAATGAACGGCGAAACGGCGATGACGCGAGCCATGGCGGGCAAACTACTGAAAGTAGTTGCAAACCGCATGGCAGATGGGGAAAAGGGGGAGCAGGCATTGACAGAGCGTGAACTGTTTGTGCTACGTCTCGTGGCGAGCGGTGCAAGCAATCAGGAGCTTGCCCAGAAACTGTCGATCTCGGTGAATACCGTCAAAAGCCATTTGAAAAATATTCTCGAAAAACTGCAACTTGAAAACAGGACCCAAGCTGCTACATATGCACTCAAGCATGGTTTGATATCACCTCGCGAGGCTTGAAGTGAGTAACGTGAATCGTCTTTATTTGGAGTGTATGGATTGCGGATAAAACATTTTCTTTTCATGATGGTCGTGACAACTTTATTTTTATGTGGATGCCAAAACCAGGATATTCCGCTGGAAATCAAGCGTATTGAGACAGCAACTCCCACTCTTTTGCCGACTACTCCAACAGCAACCCAGCAGCCGGAAGAATTATCGCTGTGGGGTACAAGCGCTCACGCTCATACTAATCAGACCGATGCAAGTTCCAATACATACTGCGCGAGATGCCATTCTCCTCTAAATTGGAATCCCGGCGCGGATAGTATTCATGCTTCCTCTGTCTCAGCAGGACAATGGAGAAATATTGGCTGCGAGATTTGCCATGAAACAAGTGCAGGAACCACTTCGCCAGTCATTTCATGGTGGAATCCAGACACAAACCAATACCAAGCCGTTTCAAGTAGCACAGAATTATGCATTCAATGTCATCGCGATACAGGAGAATTCCATTATCAAATAAATCTTGGAAATTCGATTCACTCCGAGTTTGAGTGCACAGATTGCCATGACCCTCACAGCGCGGAAGCCTCATGTTCGAACTCGGGTTGCCACGAGAACATCCGACCCAAGAGCAGTATCCCTCCCTCGACACCCACAGGTGGCCAGCACCCGAATAATACTTCCTTTTGTGGAGGAGCAAACTGTCATCCTGTCGCGACCCAAGCAGCACTTTCCAATTACTCCATTCATGGAGCTACCCATGTATCTGTATCTTGTGTTGCCTGCCATGATGCCAGCGGATTCGAAGTTGGTCCTTCCAAAGAACTTGGATACTGGATCACATTCCAGACCACAGAAGTTAACAGAGACAAAACACAAATCCCTTATCAATCACATGATATCCAGACCAAAGTGGATTGTAACCGTTGCCATTTTGAGGGCAATACCTGGGGGTTGACCACTGTGACCGGGAATGAATTCAGACCGTAGGCGGAGTTTGTTTTTTTCGTTTTGTGGAACAAAGATGTCCATTTGATCTCATCCTTTTGGGTGAGGCAAAATTGCTCAGAGGTAGGATGTGCTGGATAACCATAAATAGTATCCTGATGAAAAATGCAAGAATTCGGCGAAAAAGCCGTTATCCCATCATCAGGAGAACACTTATTGACAAAGCGAATCAATGTAAAGGTTGTTTAGAGCCAATTGGCTTTGCTCAAGGATGAGCTGTAATGAATTTCAAATTTTCCCTGGAGGAAAGTACATGAATGAAAAGAATTTCCTCACGAAAGCCCTGAACGATACTGTACTTACTCGTCGCAGTTTCCTCAAATGGAGCGCTGCACTCGGCGGGACAGCCGCGTTGGCTGGTGGTCTGAACTTTGGACTCAAAACCGTTGAGAAGGTTGCGGCTGCTGGTGACGAATATGTGACGACCGTTGGTTGTTACCACAACTGCGGTGGTCGCTGCATTATCGGGGCTGTTGTGAAAGACGGTACTGTTACCCGTCTGGTACCGGATCCAACCATTGAAGAAGATCCGATCAAGAACCCACGCGCCATTCCTTGTCTGCGTGGGCGTTCTCAAACGCGCCGTGTTTATGCCCCTGAACGCTTGAAATACCCGATGAAGCGCGTTAGCAAACGCGGTGAGGGCAAATGGGAACGCATCAGCTGGGATGAAGCACTCAATACCATTGCTAGCGAAATGAAGCGCATCAAGGAAAAGTATGGCAACGAGTCCTTCTATAACAATTACGCCTGGGGCGTCAACTGGACCGGTCCAGATAGCCAGGGCGCCATCCAGCGTACGCTCCGCCTGTTTGGTGGCTACGTTGATTACTATGGAAGCTACAGCGAAGGTGCCTATGGACAGGTCATCGGACAGATCACCGGCGGATATACCGGAAATTCAGCCGATGATGTTCTCAATTCCAAGCTGGTCGTCCTCATTGGCGATAACTCGGTCGTGACCCGCGCCGGTGGCGACAACGGTGGTTACTGGTTAATGAAGGCTGCCGAAAAAGGCGCCAAGATCATCAGCATTGATCCGATTATGACCGACACTGTTATCGGTACACAGGCTGAATGGGTACCCATCAATCCTGGTACGGACGTAGCACTGATCGCTGCCATGGCATATGTCATGATCAAGGAAGATCTGTATGATAAAGAGTTCATGGCCACCCATTCGGTCGGCTTTGATGAAGATACACTTCCTAAAGGCGCACCAGCCAATAGTTCATGGATGTCTTATGTCATGGGCAAGGGCTCGGATAAAACGGCAAAGACACCCAAATGGGCTGCTGCAATCACCGGCATCCCAGCCGAGCGCATTGAGAATCTAGCGCGGGAAATTGCGTCGGTAAAGCCTTGCGCGATCATCCAGTCCTGGGGTGTACAGCGCCGTGCCTACGGTGAACAGGTCGTTCGTGCTGTCCCGATTCTCGCTGCTATGACTGGTAACTTTGGCGTCCCTGGTGGAAATACGGGCCAGGTCGTTGGCGGTGCCGGCTTCCCAATCTCTGGTCTGCCAGTTCCCCCGAACCCTGTCAAGCTTTCCATTCCGTGCTTTGTATGGACTGATTTTGTGTTCCGCGGTACTGAAATGACAGCTGAGAAGGACGGTGTTCGCGGCGAAAGTGTGGCTTGGAGTGCAAATGCTGGGAGCTCCGCCAGCAACGATGTTGCATCCAAGAGTCTCCCGGTAAATATGAAGTTCATGTGGAACGATGGTGGTAACACCATTATCAATCAACATGGTGACATTAATAAGACGAAGAAAATCCTAGAAGACGACACCATGCTTGAGTTCATTGTGGCGACGGAAGTTGCCATGACGCCCAGCGCCATGTTCGCTGATATCGTCCTGCCAGAAACATCTGGCTTTGAAGCGGATAATATCATTACCGGTGAAGGTCATGGCATGAAGGGCAATCACTCTTGGGTGCTGTTTAACCACAAAGTCATCGAGCCCATGTACGAGGCTAAGGAAAACCTGTGGGTAGCCGAGCAGCTTGCAAACAGACTTGGAGTTGGCGACCAATTCCGCGATGGGCATAACACTCGCGAAGACTGGATCAAAGAAATGGTTGCATCCGCTCAGGCGAATGTCCCTGATTTCCCATCCTACGAGGAATTCAAGAAGATAGGTGTCTTCAAGATCGCCAATGGTGATCCGTTTGTAGCTGGTGCCGAATTTCGCGCTGACCCGGTTGCCAATCCTCTGGGAACACCATCAGGCAAGATCGAAGTCTACTCAGCATTTCTGGCTGGATTGAACAACGATACAGAAGTTCCTGCCATTCCGAAGTACGTGCCGGAATGGGAGGGTGTTGGCGATCCTCTGCGCGAGAAATATCCGTTGATGATGATGACCACGCACTTTGTGGCGCGCGCCCACTCGACCTTCGATAATGTCGATATGCTGCGCGAAGCGCATCCGCAATCCATCTGGATCAATACGGTTGATGCTAAACAGCGCGGCATTAAGAACGGTGACATGGTCAAGGTGTTCAATGAACGCGGTGAAGTACATTTACCTGCGTATGTGACCACCCGTATCCGCCCGGGCGTTACCAATATGCCGCAGGGCGCCTGGTACACACCGGATGCCAATGGTGTTGATAAACGTGGCTGTGGGAACACCCTGACCAGCCAACGGCCGACGCCGTATGCAAAAGGGTTCACCGCTCATACGAACCTGGTTCAGGTCGAGAAGTTATAGGAGATGAACCATGGCTAAGCAATATGCTTTCTCAGTAAATATTGGCAAATGCACTGGCTGTAAAGCCTGTCAGATTGCCTGTAAAGATAAGAATAACCTGCCTGAGGGTATCCGCTGGCGTCGTGTTTTCCAGTACGAAGGCGGCGAGTGGATTAACCAAAATGGCCAGATGATACCCAGTAATGTGTATGCGTACTCAGTTTCGGCTGCTTGCATGCATTGCCAAAATCCGGTCTGTACGCAGGTTTGCCCGGCAGCCGCCATGACCAAACGTGACGATGGTATCGTATTGATCGATCAGGATAAATGCATTGGCTGTCGTTACTGTTCGTGGGCATGTCCTTACGGCGCTCCACAGTTCAATGAGGACCTGGGTGTAATGACCAAGTGCAATATGTGTGCTGACCTTGTCGATATGGGCGAGCGCCCTGCGTGTGTGGAAGCCTGTCCCTATCGCGCCTTGGACTTTGGACCCATCGAAGATGTACAAAAGAAATATGGCAAATTTGCCGCTCCTGCTCCATTGCCTGATCCAAATATTACCCACCCATCAGTGGTCTATGTCGCGAATAAATCGACCAAGACCAGCGGCGATACAAGCGGGCAGCTAAAGAATCTTGAGGAGCTTTAATATGAACACTCGTGAATGGGCTCTGTTGATTTTCTCAATCCTGGCTCAGCTTGCTGTGGGCATGATGCTGGTGCTGATGATTGTTCGCACCTACGCTGTCAGGAAACTTGGTGAAGAAAAAGCTGCCGAGTTAACCGAAATGCCGTTTTATATCGTTGTGCCGATCATGGTAGTAGCCATGGTAGCATCCCTTTTCCACCTGGGAAAAGTAATGCACGTCATTGGCGCTGTGCCGAATCTTGGTACCTCATGGATGAGTCGTGAAGTCGTCTTTGCTGTGATCTTCATGATCCTCACCGCTGTATTCGCTTTCCTCCAATGGCGCAAGATTGGTTCTGCCAGTCTCTTGGTAATTATTGGCTGGATTACAGCTGTGGTGGGACTCGTGTTGGTTTATTGCATGGGTATGACTTATATGCTCCCTGCACAGCCTGCATGGAATTCACTTGCCACACCGGTCAATTTCTATCTTGCGGCTTTACTGCTTGGTGTTGTGGGAACGGCTGCCGCGTTGGTAGCGGTTTACGCACGAATTCAGAAGAATGCTGCGTTGGATGAATTTGTCAAGCTTACCCTCCAGAATCTTGCCATCACAGGCATTGTTCTGCTTGGATTGGAATTTCTCGTGTTGCCTCTCTACCTGGTTTTCCTAAGCACGCAGGGTACAGCGGCAATCCACTCTCTAGGCTCGATGTTCAACGTTTATAGTGTCGTGCTGGCATTCCGACTGATCCTGGTGTTCGTTGGTGCCGGCTTGCTTGCAGCTTATCTTTTCAGAAAGGCTTCTGCTTCTGGCAATGAGAAGATGCTTGCCAATCTTGCTTACAGTGCTTTTGCCTTGGTGTTGCTGGGTGAAGTTCTTGCGCGCTTTCTGTTCTATGCAACCCATTATCGGATCGGAATTTAGTAAAGCGAATCATAACGACTTATTCGGGGGTGGGCACAAATCCACCCCCGAACTTTTGGTTTCAATAGCAAAAACATGATGATGCGATTCCGAATATTTCCTTTTCTGCTGGCATTCTTTGTATTTGGATTGGCTTTTCCCTTCTCCAGCCACGTCTCAGCCCAGATTGATGAAACCGTGCGCGTGGTTAACCTATCAGGCAGCGGTTTTGAACAGGCTCACGCAGTATCATTTTCATCGGACGGAAAGTTGCTTGCGGTGGGGGGCAATTCAGGTGTTTATCTTATTGATGCTAAGTCATTATCTACCATTGAGTTTATTGAAACAAATGCATGGGCACGTAGCGTTTCATTTGTGCCCGGTACTAATTTACTGGCAGCCGGGCTATTTGATAACACGATCAGGTTGTGGAATGTTCCGGGAGGGCAGACGACCAGAACCATTGAAGATCCCAAAGGCTGGGTCAGAAGCATTTCACTCTCAGCCGATGGATCCTTGATTGCATCCGCTTCAGACGACAACACTGTTCGCGTCTGGCGAATGGATGATAGTTTTCCCATGCTTGTGCTGGATAACAATACGGTCGGTGTCAGAGCAGTAGCACTTTCTCCTGATGGAACGCTTGTAGCTGGAGCGCTTGGTGATAAGACTGTGCGCGTGTGGAATGTTCGTTCCGGTGAATTGTTATACACGTTAAGTGGGCATCAAGCTTGGGTACGTTGTCTATCATTTTCACCTGACGGGCAGTTGCTCGCGTCCGGTTCCTTTGACAAAACCATCCATATATGGAATATGTTAAATGGTGAGCTGAAGCAGACGCTCAAGGGACATTCCTCCAGTGTTTTGGGGGTGACATTCTCTCCCGACGGAAAAATGTTGGCTTCCGGTTCTGTGGATCAGACTGTCCGCTTGTGGAATGTCAGTGATGGTTCTCCCCTCCGCGTCCTGCAGGGACATACGAACTTCGTTTATTCGGTCGCGTTTTCTCCGGATGGGCAAACACTTGCCTCCGGCGGTGGCGATAATACGGTTCGTCTTTGGGATATGAATATCCTTGGTCAAGCCAACGCAAATACCGTACTCCCAACGATTCCCACTCCATCTGACTGCCGCGCCTGCCATCATCGCCGCGGACAGGTTGAGCCTGCGCCTGTGATTGAACTCAATTGCGAGAACTGCCACGCAGGTGGGATCAGTCTCTCTTGGTGTAATGGATTCCCACGTTCCAGTTTGATCGCAAAGACACCTATCGCATACAACGCGGTGAAAGGTGTTTCAAGTGTTCCTATCAGCAACCGCGATCTGGGTGTGGTGATTGCCTCACCTGGTAATGGTGAGACGTTGTATATTCGCGGCAATTTCATGGCTCCGGAATTCATTAGCGGTAAGATCTTTTATGCAGACCCTCAATCGCTCTCGAACGTGGAAGTGCATCTCGATATTATTTCTGATGGGAAAACCACTGCATCGCTGGTAACACATCCGACAGAGACCGGAACTTTCAACTTCAATGTTGCCATCAACCCTGGCTCTCCACCTCCTCATTTATCCCGCCCAGGGACACGTCAATGCCTGGTTTGTCACGGCGACTTTGTGGCGGATGCTGGACTGTCGAAAGGCGATGTACATCTGGTAGTCAGGGCGACAGCGCCCGATGGGCAGCATGCGATGGATGATCGATGGATTCATGTTGACCCAAGCCAGGATAAAACCCTGCCAGTTCACGTATTTGACGATGAGACAAATCAGCCGCTCAGAGATCTCTCCGTCGAAGCATCCGCAATTCTTTATCAGTGGCGCAGTCGCTTTGGAGGCATAACATCTGACTCCAAGGGTCAAGCTCTATTGAACCTGGATATTCTGACTCAGGCTCATACAACCTATAATCTTTCTATTCCACCTCAAGTGTTGAACGGGATTTTATATGCCAGCACAGAGTCTGTGAGCGTGAACCTTGACCCTGCAACAACATCCTATTCGCCAGTTACGCTTATGGCTCATGCGGCAACAGGTCAGATCATGGGAGAAATCGGTGGGACAGATGTGCCCGATTCAATCCGGGACATCAACGTATGGGCAATCCAATTGCCGGCCGGTCCCGCGTATCAAACATCATTGGCATCCTCGAATACATTTGTATTTGATCAAATTCCTGTCGGTCAGTATATTGTTGTGCCGGATCTTTCCAGGATATCGGAACAGGGATTTTATACAGCAAGCCACACCGTAGACCTTTTTGGATCACCGGTCTCCAACATTTCATTTTCAATTGCGACAGGTAAGACGATCTCTGGAAAGATCACAGCAAAAAGTGGATCTGCATTGCCATTTGCCTGGATCACCATTGGCAATCGGAGAGTTGTGCAAGCCATTGACCCTGTCACGGGTGAATTCACGCTCTCCAACTTTCCATCTAATGTTTCATTTGTCATGGTAACTGCGCCTGGATATTATTCCCTACTGCGGAGCATCCGGAAATCAACCGAAACGGTAGATGTGCAACTCGCGCCGCGGCCCGAGTCGCGCATTGTCACTTGGGGTGATGGATACGTGATGTTTCCTCCCGAAACCAAAGGGACTGTGGATGGTCTCAATTTTAATTATTTGCACTGGAGCAACCCGCAAATGGGACAGGCTGGTTGTATGTGCAGGATGGGCAGGCGGAAGTAATTTATAGCGGCGGACAGACTTTGGTCCAGGTAGCAAGCGGACAGATGATTGCTCTGGACGTCAAGGCCAGATCATTCCCGATGGTATCCATCGTCGCGACCTCCTTGCATCCCGCTCTACTAGAGTCGCCGGTATCCGAGATTATTGAGCCTTCACTTCGCGCCCGCATTCAAAGCTGGTTCGTCAAGACGGGAATTGGGGCAATGCAAATTATTACTTTTATCACCTATATTCTCTCACTTGTGACCCTTATCGTTATACCTGTCGTTGTATTATTCTCATATAGAAAAAAGAGACGAAGATCATCGTATTGGCAGGAGAACCATTGAACATGCAACAAATAGATTTGGAAACCTTGAAAACCGACTTGATCGGGGAGGCTTTGTTATTTGGTTTACTGGGAAAAGTTCTCTATGGTGAACTGGATAAAGCCTGGTTGGAATCAGTGATTGCCGATGATGTCTTCGGTGAATCTCCGCTTGGAGCGGAACAAGCTGAAATTCAGCATGGATTGGAATTACTTGGTCGCTGGTCTGCAGAAAACCGCAATGGAATATCTGGGGAGGAATTCAAGAATTTGAAGAGTGATCAGTTGCGCCTCCTTATTGGAATCGACCGTGTGCTTGCCCCAGTCTGGGAATCGGTTTACTTCAATGAAAACCGGCTGGTGTTTCAACAACAGACTCTTCAAGTCCGCGAATGGTATGCGCGCTTTAATTTGCAAATTGAACGTTTCAACCGTGAGCCTGACGATCATATTGGGCTTGAGTTAAATTTTGTTGCCCAGCTTGCATCCCGTGCACTGCAAGCCCTTGAAGAAGATTCGAAATCCTTCGAAGAACTGCTGCAAGCCCAACGCGAATTTCTAAGCGATCATCTTCTGCGCTGGGGACCTGCTTGGGCAAAACTGGTGAAGCAGCATGCCGAGACCGATTTCTATCGTGGCATTGCCCACTTGACACATGGTGCATTGCTCGCGGCTGCCGAGACCCTGCAAATCAAAATGCCAAAAGAGGTTTCACTGTGAGTTTGCTCGCCGCCGCCGAACGGTTCGCTTCCATGGATCGTTCGAACATCGTTCTGGATACGAAACGTTGCCTGTATTCGCAGGACCAATATTCGGAATGTGCGGCATGTTTTAGTATTTGTCCCGTTCAGGCGATTAGCGCTGGCGAGCCGCCCGTTCTCAATTCAGAACTTTGCCAGTCATGTCTTGCCTGTCTGCCAACCTGTCCTGTTGGCGCGTATCGCGCTGACGATGATGTCGCAGACCTTCTGAATTGCGCAACACACATTGAAGAACAGACTATTGAACTTGTTTGCGGACTTCATCCACATCCCGAATGCGGCATTGATTCGGAATCAATTGGAATTCAAATTCGCGGATGTCTCGCAGGACTTGGCACCGGTGCTTATCTGACACTATCCACACTTGGAGTCGCTCGCATCCTTTCTCGGACCGATGCCTGCTGCGCCTGCAAATGGCAGTCTCTTGGTTGTGAGATTCACAACCAAATAAAACGTGCGAATCGCTTTTTATCGATGTGGGATAAGGCTGATAGTGTCATCTGTGTAGATAATATTGAATCACGAGTAGAACGTGTTTTGTGGAACGCAAAGAATCCGCCCGTTTCGCGTCGCGATCTTTTCCGTCTGATGGCACGCCAGGGACAACTCACCATGGCGCGGGCGATGGAGAACGGAGTGGCTACAACCGAGCGCAAGCCTGGACGCGACCGCTTGAGATTGTTATCTGCTGTGTCCCATTTGCGTGAAATCCATAAGCCAGCTCCTGAAATCCAAAATGTGTTGGATGGTTTCGATTTTGCGACGATAACCATATCTGACTCATGTACAGCGTGTGGTGCGTGTGGCAAGGCTTGCCCAACGCAAGCATTGAAGTTTGAAAAGAATGATGAAGAGTTGACATTCTCCATCTCCTTCTTAGCAAAGAACTGTATCGGGTGCGATATCTGTGCTCACGTCTGCATGCCCGACGCGATCACTCTACACCATGCGCCGACCTTTGAAGATATATTCGGAGCAAAGGAGCCAGCCATAGCGGAATCAGGTTTACTGGTCCGCTGTGAACGTTGTAAGACCTTGATGGCAAAACGCGGTGATATGACATTATGCACACTATGTGAATATCGTCGTACCCATCCATTCGGCTCGATGATGCCGAAGAAGATCGTCAGGGAAACTTATTCATGATTTTAGATGTGACGAAGTCCACATTGAATGAGATTAAAAATCTCGCCCTGCGTGAATATGCAAACACATATGTACGGATCTATCAGGATTTTATGGATCATGTACAGACGATGGGACTTGAGATCGAAGCGGAAGACACCACTGAATTCGTTGTGCAGAAATTTGAGGCGCTTCGTAAAAGAGGCGCGACGGTTCGGAACAACGCGAAAAGCATTTACATTAACCGAATTTCACCCTCCTGCGTTGCCTGCCAGACAGGCATCGGGAGTTCGACATTTTTTGTTTCATTGAAGTGTCACCGTGATTGTTTTTATTGCTTCAATCCGAATCAGGAAAATTACGAGTATTACCGTCAACATACGCGTGACACCACTGCTGAACTGGACGAACTGCGAAAGACCAATCCGCGTATGGGACATCTCGCGTTGACGGGCGGTGAACCACTTTTATATAAGGATGAAACAGTCCAATTCTTCAGGTACGCCCGCGATCTATATCCAAACGCTCATACACGTCTTTATACCAGCGGCGATCATATTGATCGCGAGATTTTGGAATCCTTGCAAAAAGCAGGCTTGAAAGAGATCCGCTTCAGTATCCGAATGCATGACCTCGCAAAAGGGCAGCGCTTCACATACGACAGAATCGCTCTGGCACATGAATACATCCCAAACGTGATGGTAGAAATGCCTGTCCTTCCGAACACATTGGATGAAATGAAGGATATATTGCGCGAGCTTGACCGCCTGGATATCTTCGGAATTAACCTGTTGGAATTTTGTTTCCCATTCCATAATTTTGCAGAGTATCGCGAGAAGGGTTACAAGATCAAAGCGCGCCCATTTCGTGTTTTATACGATTACTGGTACGCGGGTGGGCTTCCCATCGCTGGCAGTGAAGCGGTGTGCCTGGAATTGATGAATTTTGCATTGGATGCCGGATTGAAATTAGGAATCCATTATTGCTCGCTTGAAAACAAACATACGGGTCAGATGTATCAACAGAACAGTGGACCTCATCTGCCGCGTCGCATTTATTTTTCGCAGCGCGATTACTTCCTCAAAACTGCAAAAGTTTTTGGTGAAGATGTCCCTGTGGTACAACAAGCCCTTGAGAGAGCCGGCTATGATGATTATGTAATTAGTGATGAACACAACAGCCTGGAATTCCATGTTAATCGCATCAACAGTTTAAAGAAATTGAATATTGACATTGGCATTTCAAGCCAAGTGATCGAAACACGTAATAACGAACAAGTTATGCGTGAACTTAAAGTGGATGTTACAACGCCACAACTATTCCGTCTTTCCACGGATGTATAAGGAGAAAAATCATGTTCCATCTTGGTACCCCCGAATTGATCATTATTCTTGTTATCGTCGTTCTCGTCTTTGGCGTGGGACGCGTTGGTCAGATTGCTGGCGAGTTGGGCAAAGGCATTCGCGAATTCCAAAAGGGTATTAAAGGCGATGATGCTCCCGCTGTATCTGGAGAGAAGAAGGACTGAGCTTACCTGTGAGCACAGGAACAATCATCCCTGGAAAACGCAAACGCAGTTGGCGAGATGTCTTCGGTGCGTTAGGTCGCGCCCATCGCAAAGCCAGCGTCCAAATGGAAAGCTCTGCACCGCTGTTGGAGCATCTCAATGAACTGCGCATCCGTGTGTTTAAAGCATTCTTTGCGCTGATCGTTACGACCGGTATCAGCTTTGCGTTTTCCCAGCCGCTCATTCAATATCTTGCTACGCCGATCGGTGGCATTGATAAACTTGTCTCGATCGAACTGACCGAGAATATTGCCGCCTTTATGAAGGTTTCCCTGTTAGGCGGTTTTGTTCTTGGCATGCCTGTCATTGTGTATCAGATCATGGCATTTGTACTTCCAGGTCTAAAACGCAAAGAACGGAACTGGCTCCTGATGATGGTCCCGTTTGCAACGTTGCTTTTTGCAGCAGGCGTGTTATTTACCTGGTTCGTTATGCTGCCGTCTGCGATCCCGTTCCTGATGCACTTCATGGGAATTACGACCCAGGTTCGCCCAGAGAATTACTTTGATTTCATCACGCGCTTGATGTTCTGGATCGGGATCTGTTTTGAACTGCCACTCATCATCATGTTTCTGGCGAAACTTAAAATTGTCACGGCGAAACAACTATTAGGTGGATGGCGTTATGCGGTAGTGGCAATCGCAATTGTCGCTGCAGCCGTCACACCAACGGTGGATCCCGTCAATATGGGATTGGTCATGGCTCCCCTAATGGGACTCTATGTAATCAGTATTGTACTAGCTGCAATTGTTGGCAGAGGTTCACATGGATAGCATTTTAGGTATCGGTGGAAACGAACTGATCGTCATTTTATTGCTGGCTGCCATCGTGCTGGGACCAGAACGACTTGCCCGGTCTGCACGCGAGATCGGTAAGTTCGTCCGCAATGTGAAATCCTATTTTTCCACTCTTTCCGGTGAACTGAAAGCAGAACTGGATGTATTGGACGAAATAGAAAAAATTAAAAAGGATTTGTTGAAATGATACTTAACATCACTCCAAAGAGTGATAACAAAAAGTACCCAGATTGATGATGTAAAAAACACAGTATTTCACTATCATATAACAGAATGAATTCACGGAGAATTCATTGCCTAAAAATAAAACACTCCGATCCATTTGGGCTAAAACGCAAGTCATGACTGAATGGACATGGGCTTTTCTAGAAATGGAAAAGCCTCCCGAAATCTCATTGATTTGGAATGAGATGGACTTGGAAAGGAGACTGCTCAATGGTATCAAGCCGTCTCTTTTCGCGTGACGGCTTTTTTTGTACAGCAAGTTTGTCGACGATTAGAGGAACAAAACTGTGAACATTCAACCCTTGCTCGAAAAATCTTCTCAAGATCACTCACATCTCTGTCCACGTCAAATACTCGGTGTCCGCATTGGGATGGCAGGGATGAATGCTTTGGGGCTGCAAGCAAATCAAGGAAACAAGCGCCTGCTAGTCATCCTCGAAACGGATGGCTGTTTCGCGGATGGTCTTATCGCCGCCACAAATTGTACTGTGGGTCATCGTACGTTACGCGTGGAAGATTATGGTAAGGCTGCGGCGACTTTTGTCGACACGAAAACAGGTAGGGCCATGCGTGTCGCTCCAAGGCTCGATATTCGCGAGCAAGCTTGTATGTCTTGTCCGGAGGAATCGCGCCATTATTTTGCGCAAATGCAAGCCTATCAGGTGATGCCGGTTGAACAATTATTGACGATCACCGAAGTCCAACTTAAAAGTCCAATTGAGCAAATCGTATCACGTCCCGGACTGCGTGTAGAATGTGCCTGTTGTGGGGAAGAGATCATGAACGAACGTGAAACCGCGCTGGACGGTCAGCCTCTGTGTCATGCATGTGCAGGCAACTCTTATTACCGGACGCCTATGGAAATACCTGTCTTTTCATTCAGCGATAGAGTTTGATGAATACCCCTCTGCTATCTCTATTGGTTTTTATCATTGCTACGTTGTATGCCAGTGCTGGTTTCGGTGGGGCATCTGGCTACCTCACGGCAATGAGCTTCTTTAGCATTCCCGTAAATGTGATGGCAAGCACCGCGCTGGTACTCAATATTCTTGTTTCGTCCGTTTCGTTTACGAATTACACCCGTGCGGGATATTTGAAACCGAAGTTGCTCGTACCATTTCTAATCACATCTGTGCCCGCCGCATTTATTGGTGGGTACATGAAGATCTCCGAACAAACCTACATCAGATTACTTTATCTCGTGCTGACTTATCTGGCGCTACGAATGTTGTTTTTTCGTACGCCCACTGAATCCATTGATCGGGAATCTCGGTCGATCACGTGGTGGGCAGCGCTGCTCGCAGGTACCGTCATCGGTCTGCTTTCGGGCATGCTCGGCATGGGCGGTGGCATTTTTCTCTCTCCGCTCATTTTGCTAATGCAGTGGGGAACATCCAAGCAAGCTGCTGCATCGGCAGGCGGGTTTATCGCTATAAACTCCGTCAGCGGGTTGATCGGAAGAATTCTTGGCGGAACACTTCAGTTTGGTCAATTCGGCTTGTGGCTTTTGCCTGTAGGTCTACTTGGCGCATTGATCGGAAGTCAACTGGGCGCGCTCAAATTTTCTGGAACGAGTGTTCGTCGCATACTTGGCATCATCCTTATTGTTGCCGTTGGAACCTATTGGCTCAACACACTGTTTACCCTATGAACTTCATTGATCCCTTCGGTCGTGCCATTACCTATCTGCGTATCTCGCTCACTGACCGCTGCAATCTTCGTTGTATTTATTGCATGCCGAAGGAAGGCATGCAGTGGCAAGCCCACGCGGACCAGCTATCTGTGGACGAAATTGAAAGGGTTGTTGAAGCAGCTACCCAAGGTGGTGTGAGACGTGTCCGTCTCACCGGCGGCGAACCACTCGTACATCCAAATATCGTTGAAATTGTGCAGCGCATCGCCTCTATCAAGAACATCGAAGAAGTGAGTTTAACAACCAACGCTATGTTGCTGGAACGACTGGCACAACCGCTTGCCGATGCTGGACTGGATCGTGTCAATATCAGTCTTGATACATTGAATCGCGACAGGTTCGAGAGGATCACGCGCGGGGGAAACATCGATCGTGTCTGGAAAGGGATCGCAGCCGCCGAGCGGGCGCACCTGACGCCGATCAAGCTCAATACTGTTATCGTGCGCGGTGTAAACGCGGACGAGTTGCCTGCACTGGCATGGTTGACGATCGCAAACGATTGGCATGTACGCTTCATCGAATTCATGCCAATTGGCAATGCTCAGGAATGGGGTGAAGGCTTCCCAGCGCCTGAAGAACGATACGTATCCGTCCAGGAAATGTGGTCTCGACTTTCAACCTTTGACCTTCAACCGGAAATCAGCCCGATAAGTAACGGCCCTGCGCGGACCTTCCATATCCCCGGCGCGCTGGGCACGGTTGGATTTATCTCACCATTGGGCGAACACTTTTGCGAGAACTGCAATCGCCTGCGGTTAACGTCCGATGGCAAACTGCGATCATGTCTTGTCATTCCATATGAAATTTCGTTGCGTGATGCTGTACGCGCGGGTGAATCCTTGGAACAATATTTCTATCAAGCAATATTAAACAAACCTCAACATCATAATATGCTGGCAGCTATGCCTGCGGACTCACAACGGGGCATGAGTCAGATCGGCGGATAACATGAACAACGTCAAAGCATTATTTTTCGCAACGATGCGTGATTACGTTGGAGTTCGATCCGTGGAAATGCAAATCCCCGCACAGACCGACGTGGCAGGAGTGAAAGTGCTTCTCATTGAGAAATTTCCAATATTGAGGGGGCTGATGGGTCACATGTTAATATCTGTTAATCATGAGTATGCATTTAATGAAACAATCATTCCTGACAACGCTGAAATTGGCATCTTTCCTCCCGTCTCGGGTGGCTGACATGAATCGTCAAACCATTTGTTCCATTACAGAAGATGAGATTAATATCAACCATTTGCTTGAGCAGATTACGTTAACTTCGACTTGCTAGGTCTTGGCTGAAACGCGCGAATAGGCTTATAAGCTGCTTAGGAAAACGGATGAATCGAAACAGCATTTGGGGAGATCAAATTGCTTAACGGTGGTCAAATCTAGCATCATTTTTACCGCTGGCATATTAGTAGAAGCGGTTATGTGATTACGGTTCGCAATACATATAACGGCTTCCGTGTTCATCAACAATGATGAATCCGGCTTGCACCAAGATTATGATAAGTGGCTCGAAAAATTGGCACCCCATGATCCAATTGACCAATATCGACACAACGACACCGGTGAAGATAATGCCGACGTGCACATGAAACGCCAGATCATGGGGCGCGAAGTGGTCGTTGCCGTGATAGATGGTAAACTTGATTTCGGTCCATGGGAGCAGATTTTCTACGATGAATTTGACGGATGGCGCCGCAAGCGAGTAGGCATGGAGACTAGGTAGATGGTATTCCGAAGGTTCAGGTTATTTTCCACGATTTGGCCCCGGCTTTGACAGGAGTTGAACCGGATTTGGTGAAACCTCAAAGTGGTACCTGTGACAGACTTGTGAAAATCAAAGTAGGGCCCTCCGGGATTCCGCTTTCACGCAAGGCAGCTTCCACATCAGGAATGATGTTTCTGAAGCCGCGCCGACTGCTTGCTCTATCTTTTCTGAAGCCCTACAGACAAAAACACACAATTTGCCTAAGGAGGAATGCGGGAAGCATTGTGGCGATTTCCCAGTATTTGGTGAAGGCGATATTGGAGGAAGCTTGGTGGCAGTTGAAGTCGATTTCATATGGGTTTGTGCGGAAAATGATGGGTGTTTTGATATAGATTTAGCTGTACGAGGCTGTTCAATTGAACCAATATGGTAATCTGCCATGTAGGGGCGAGGTCAGTTTACCAAGCCTATGCCGTTGATAGCGAGTTGGGAATACTGAGTTCGGTTACCATACTATTATCATGACCAATAATGCTTACAGCCTTTGACACGGCGATGTTGGTTCACAAAGCGCGATCTGGCTTGCGCGGGATATTCAACTCAAACGATTCTCAAGAATGGATCCTTGGATATCGTATACAATGCAGACATGCGCATTGGCGAGATCCTGCCATTTTGCAAACTGCAAAGGAAGGTCAAAGCTTGATGCGGGCGGCAATGAGTCAATTCAATCAGTCAGCGCGTACCCACTATCGCAAGCTGAAACTGGCGCGCACGATTGCAGACTTGGCGGGGAGTGAAAAACTCAATCCGCGCATCTGGCGGAAGCGTTACAATATCGCCCAAAGCGGATGATCGCATAGTTGAATTGTTTCCGACTGTCTGCCATTTAAATCATCCATCTAATTAAAGGAGGCCGATGCAAGCAGCATTTTATGAACACGCTGGTAAAGCAAGCGATGTTCTACATATAGGTGAATTGCCAATTCCTGTTCCGGGTCCTGGCGAAGTTCGGGTCAAGGTGGCTTGGTCCGGAGTGAACCCATCAGACGTGAAATCACGCGCCAGTCTCCGGACAAAGACTCTGCCGTTTCCGCGCATCATTCCTCACAGTGATGGTGCAGGTGTGATCGATCAGGTGGGACCGAATGTGCCAGCCTCGCGAAACAGTGAGCGAGTTTGGGTGTGGAATGCTGCCTGGATGCGTCCATTTGGCACCGCCGCGGAATATGTCGTTTTACCATCCGAACAAGCCGTCCGACTCCCAGATGGTACGGATCTCGCTGCTGGAGCATGTCTTGGTATTCCCGCGTTGACAGCGTACCATGCAGTCACTGTCGATGGAGGTGTTGCAGACAAGAGCGTCCTGGTGGCTGGAGGTGCAGGGGCGGTGGGTCATTATGCCATTCAGCTCGCCAAGATCAAAGGCGCAAAGCAGATCATTGCAACTGTTAGTGGATCGGAGAAAGCTGCCGTAGCTCGTGAAGCGGGCGCGGATATTGTCCTGAATTACAAAACCGATGATCTTCCGTCAGCTATCGCAGATGCCACCAAGGGACAGGGTATTGATCGTATTGTGGAAGTTGATATCGCTGCCAACATCAATACAGATATCGCGCTCTTGCGACCTGATGGTGAGGTGATCGTTTACGGAAGTGGCGCGCCAGAGATCAGTGTGCCGTTTTCTCCTGCGATCCGCAAGGGTGTACACATGTATTTCTTCATTGTGTACAATCTGGAAACTGCTGTTCGTGATTCTGCTATTAAGAATCTAACCGCACTGTTGGAGGGAAATCAGTTGAGTCATAATGTTGCGGTACGCCTGCCACTAGCACAGATCGCCAAAGCTCATGAGTTGGTCGAGCAGGGTCGGGTCATTGGGAACGTTATTTTAGAAGTCAAGTGAAGGGTAAACGCAAGTGACGTTTTGAAGCGTCTGCACTGAACTGACTTGGAAAATGGGGGCTATGAGTTGACAAACCGTAGGATTTGTTTGAAACGCGCCTTTGAGCGCGTTTTTCATTTGTAGATCAAAACCTTTCGATCGACATCTGGAGGTAAGAGAGAAAATTTGTCGGGTTACTTTCTTCCTGCCTTCCCATTACATCCATCCTGTGGTACTGAAAAATAGTTGACTATGGTCAATCAATTTGATATTCTTTTCACATGGTGAAAAATATTTCACTCTAACGTACAACAAATCAAATAAGGCCCATGGACAGGCCGGAAACGAGACAAAACAATGACTCCTACCCCGATGCTGCAACTTGCTCTGGATTACATCTCTCTGCCAAAAGCGATTGTAATGGCATCCCTAGTGGCGCCAGAAGTAGACATTATCGAAATTGGAACGCCACTCTGCAAAGCAGCCGGGCTGGATGCCATCCGGGCAATCAGAGAAATTTGCCCCAATAAGCTCATTCTAGCCGATTTCAAAGCGCCCGATGTGGGCGGGCTTGAGGCAACCATGGCTTTTGACGCGGGTGCCGACATGATGACTGTGATTGGCGGCGCCACGCTTGCTACTGTGGAGCAGGCGCTTACGGTTGCCCGTCAGCGTGGCAAGGAAATGCTGATGGAGCTGACAGGTGTCCGCGAGAGCGAAATTCTGGGAAGGGCAGCTGAGTGGCGTCAGCTTGGCGTCGAGCGCATGGTTTATCACCGCGAATGGGATGCCCAATCTGCTGGACGCCAATGGCAGGAATCCGATAAGGTTACGATCTGTCGGTTAATCGAGATGGGTTTCAAACTCACAGTGACCGGCGGACTCACGTTGGAGCTTCTTCCCTTTTTCGCAGATATTCCGGTGTCCGTCTTGATCTGCGGACGCGGTATCCGCGAAGCATCGGACCCTCGGGCTGCTGCTCACCAGATGCGGCTGTCAATTGCTGAATTATGGTCGGTTCCCACTGTTTGAGATCAAAGAACGTCCCAACCCGCTATTCAGGTTGGGACGATTGTTTTGAAATAGAAGATGAAAACTGGGGTAGAGCCCAGTTGCGAAGTAAAGAGACCCAAAAGACAAGAAAAGGAGGTAGTTTCCATGGCTGAGTCACTAAAAGGAAAGGTAGCAGTTATCACAGGGGTGGGTTCCGGGTTCGGAAAAGCTACGGCGGAACTGTTCGCCAAGGCTGACCAGGTCAGCCTCGTTCTGATCGACTACAACCAGCAAGCCCTTGACGCTACTGCCGATGTCTGCAAGGCAGCCGGATCGAAAGTGGTCGCTCTGCAAGGAGACGTGACCGATGCCGCGACCTTCGAACGCGCGCTCAGGGAAACGCTCGACGCCTTCGGCAAAGTTGATTTCCTCATCAATTATGCAGGTGGAGCGCTCAAAGTGGCGCCTATCGAGGAAATGGATGATGCAACGAATCACCGCATTATCGATTTGAACCTCACCAGTACGATCACAAGCTGTCGGACCTTCACTCCCCAGTTCAAGCTGCAGGGCTATGGCAAGATCATCAACGTCTCCAGCGCCTGTGACCGTCGCTCATGGCAAGGGTGGTCGGTTTACTCGGCTGCCAAGGCTGGCGTCAACGCCTTCACGAAATGTCTCTATACCGAACTGCGACCCCATGGCATTGCCGTTACCCTTCTCGTGCCGGGCGGATCTAATACGGGATTCCAGGCGGCAGCGGCTGGTGTCAATCCATTTGAATGGGATGAGGAGTTGGCTGTGCGCCCCGAGCACTTCGCCGATATGGTGTACCAAACCTGCGCCCTCTCAAAAGGTGGGTGCGTTTCCGAAATGCTGGTCTACGGGCTGGCACAGGATGTCAGCGGGTTCTAACAACACGAAACAGCCTGGAAGCTGTGAGTCCCAAGGATTTCGCGAACGCTGGTTCTGGCGGGTGGGATGGGACGAAGCAGCTTTCCAGGTGCAAGGAGGTGGCAAGACCTGAAATTAAGTTTAGGAACTCCGGCGTCGCGCCAAAACGGTTCGAAATACAAACGCTCGTATCGATAAGTTGGTGCGACCACATAATTCTTTTTGTTCAGCGAATATCAA
>WNFZ01001415.1_pt1 | contig 25796 bp, 19 predicted proteins | sample 5400081 | NCBI WGS metagenome assembly WNFZ01 (sample SAMN13153365, study PRJNA577476) | soil metagenome | isolation source: 80 cm soil or saprolite under grassland replicate 1 | place: USA:California | collected 2016-06-15 | reverse complement strand
CGATTGATGAGCCGAAGAGCTGCATTGGAATCGATCAGCAGAGTCACCCGCGATGAATACTTGCGCGAACGCGGCGTCACCTTGCTGGGTGGCGGCAGGGATGAGTCGCCGCAGGCCTATAAGCCCATCGATTCAGTCATCGCCGCACAACACGATCTTGTGGATGTGATTGGCAAATTCATGCCGCGCATTGTCCGCATGGCGGATGAAGCGGGAGAATACTGAGAAAAACCTTGCGAAGAGCCTGCCCTGAACGAAGTGAAGGGTCTAAACCTTCGCAAGGTTTATACTTGAGGTAGAAATGAAACTATTCAATTAGTGGAGATGCAATGGCGACCACATCCATGTCAGAAAGATTTCAACAGCAACTTCTTCGTTATTCCCAGACGGAGGTGCTCGACCAACGAAAAGAGATCGAGACAGCGTTATGGACAGATTACGGAGCAGAATACGCCGTCTTTGTGCTCGATATGTCTGGTTTCTCGTTGCTCACGCGAAAATATGGAATTGTCCATTATCTGTCGATGGTCAGGCGCATGCAGTTGACTACCGAACCGATTGTGAAAGCCTACGGCGGAAGCATGATCAAATATGATGCCGATAACTGCTTCGCTGTGTTCCCTGAACCGCTGTCTGCTGTCAATGCTGCGATTGCAATGCAACATGCATTTGAGGCTTCCAACATCCTGACACCGGATGATTTCGATATCCACATCGCCTGCGGAATCGACTACGGCAAATTGTTGATCATTGGGCACGAGGATTGCTTCGGCGATCCTGTGAACCGCGCTTCCAAAATTGGAGAGGATATTGCCGCTGCCGGAGAAGTTCTGATCACCAGAGAAGCAATGAACATGATCCCTACTTCTGCGGACATCAAAGCGCGCGAAATTGTTCTTTCCATTTCAGGAATTACGATCCCTGCCTTTATCATCGAATATAAACACGAAAAAGCGTGACGTTGTAGCGTCACGCTTTCCCTAAATACCGATCACTTACGGGAGATCATCGGGCGGCGGCGGCGGACCGTCGCGGCGAACATAAGTTGTCCGGTTCGCAGAAGCGAACAACGCGACTAACAAAACAATCGCCAGCAATCCGAGGAACCCGTAGAACAACAGCATCATGATGTTGGGAGCTGCATTCCCAGTCACCGGAATAACCTGCGTCACCCCGGGGGCAACGACAGTAGTGTTGACAACTGTTGTTACCACAATTGTAGGTGCTCCGGTAGGCGGCACTGCAGTATCTTGAAGAGCCGGTTGAAAATGTGAAACAGGAGCCGCGCTAAATCCGAACAAGCCCCACATAACAAGGAGAAGAAACATGGGTAGGAGGTAAATCGATTTTCTATTCATAGGGATCCTTCACTTTCCGTTCCAGTCTGGTCGGCGCCAGTCCTTGCGACGGGAACCTGGAACGAGACATAAATAGAATTGCAGTCTACTCATAATAATCCCCATAGACTGCATTACAACTCGGTCATGTTTTCTATAACGAACGCTTTTCCTGGCTGTTATCGCATGGATTCATAACAAAATCCCCCGCACACAATTGATGCACGGGGGATTTTGTTGAAGATTACATCCCTTCCAAGATTCGGATCGCGTTCTGCAATCGTTGCAGGACTTTCTCACGCCCAATGATCTCCATGCTTTCGAACAAAGGCGGGCTCACTTTCTGCCCCGTCACTGCTACGCGCACAATACCAAACACTTGGTTTGTACTGTAGCCCGATTTTTCTACATATTCACGCATTGGAGGTTCTGCAACAGCGTGTGAAATATTAGGTAATGAGTCAAGGATTTCGTAACATTTGTGTGCGATCGCTGCAGATTGCTGCGCATCGAGCCCTTTAGCAATCAAATCTTCGGGATTCGGTTGGACATCGTCCTTAAAGAAGAAGCTTGCAAAGTCGAGACAATCATCCAGTGTGACGAGGCGCTCGCGAATCAACGGCGTGACTTTGAGCAGCGTCTCATTCAGGACTTCGAACCCAGCCGCGATGAAATAAGGTTTGATCCGTGCCGACAGATCTTCATTCGTGAGCAAGCGGATGTGTGTTCCGTTGAAATGATCCAATCGTTGATAGTTAACCGCAGCAGGTGAAGGAGTCAGACTATCAATGTTGAATCGTTCAACCATTTGGTCAAGACTCATCACATCATCTTCTGCCACACCCCACCCCATCAATGCAATCCAGTTGAGCACGCCTTCTGGAATGTAACCCAGATCTTTCATGTCAGTAACGAAAAAAGAGTGACCATCCTTCATTGCTTCTGCTTTTTCACGCTTGCTCATCTTGCCTTTACCGCTCGGCTTGAGAAATAAGGAAAGATGAATCCAAACTGGTTCCTCCCAACCAAATGCGCGGACAATATTCACATGCAAGGGAAATGTTGAGAGCCATTCCGATCCGCGCAATACATGGGTGATCTGCATCTCATGATCGTCCACCATCGCCGCGAGGTGATAGGTAGGCAATCCATCCGATTTCAAGATGACATAATCATCCAGATATTTATTTTCTGTCACGATATCGCCGCGCAAATGATCATGGGCGGTTGTCGAGCCTTCCTGCGGCATCTTGAAACGGATTGTATATTTTTCGCCCGCGGCGATCCTACGCACAGCTTCTGCCGGATCCAGCCTGCGACACAATCCATCATATTTCACACGATCTACTTTTTGTGCTTCCTGCTCCTTGCGCATTTTATCCAAGCGCTCAGGCGTGCAGAAACAGGGATAGGCATTTCCCTGATCCACAAGAATCTGTGCATAGTGCTGATAGATTTCGCGTCGCTCTGTCTGGCGGTATGGTCCATAAGCGCCACCATGAACGGGACTTTCATCCGGAGGAATTCCAAGCCAGTCCAGACTTTGCATGATCTCTTCTTCTGAACCGGGCACAAAACGCTTTTGATCGGTATCTTCCAAACGCAGAATGAATTGTCCACCTGTTTGGCGGGCAAGCAGATAATCATAGAGGGCAGTGCGCGCGCTTCCGAGGTGGAAGCGACCAGTTGGCGAGGGAGCCATGCGAGTACGTGCGGGTTTCTGATTCAATGATTTTCTCCCAGATAGCTTCGGCGGTTGAGTATTTCGGCATGATCTTCGCGGGACATATCGAAACCACAAATCTTAAGCGTTCTGGTCATTCGATAGTTTCGACACCTGCATGATTTGCCATGAATTGCCAAGCAATTCAAAAATCACGTGCGGTGCAAGTGTACAGCCTCGAAATACACTCGGCTTACTCAACCATCGGTATTCGCTAAAACTCAAGTTGCCTGAATCTCATGGCAACGCTTTCTACGAGTCCAATGCCTAGCATCAAGGAAGTCAAACCGCTGCCACCATAACTGATGAATGGCAATGGCAGACCGGAGACCGGCACAATGTTCAAATTCACGCCGATGTTGACCATCCCTTGGAAGAAAATCAACGTTGCCACACCATAGGCAATGGTCATGCCAGCAACGTCGCGCGCCTTTTGCGCGGCGCGCAGGCATCTCCAAACGACAAGAACAATAATCAAAATAACCAGCAAGCTGCCAACTAAGCCAAACTCTTCGGAGATCGCAGAAAAAATAAAGTCTGTGTGGCGCACCTTCAGGAAGCGAAGCTGGGTCTGGGTGCCATGACCATATCCCTTGCCAAACAAACCACCGGAGCCGATGGCGATCAAGGCCTGCTGCACATTATATGTCGCACCAAAGGTCGCGTTTTTGTCAGGCACGATAAAGTTGGCGATGCGCTCCTGCTGATATTTCTGCATGAAGGGAATACGAACCCCTAATGCCGTGAGTCCAACCACGCTGCCCACAACGAGAATACCGACTCCGCCAAACAGTGCCAAATGTTTGATTTGAATCCCGTTGAACCAGAGCAATGCCGCCAAAATCACCATGAGTACGACAACATTACTCAGGTTCGGTTGCAACAAAATCCAAATTCCCAAGCCCATCACCCACAGAAATGCGCCGATAATCCAACGCAAATCACGCGGCCGGTTTTGTGTCTTATCAAAGTAACGTGCCAACAAAAGAATCGCAGCAATTTTGGCGAATTCGGTTGGTTGAACGAACAACACACCCACTTGAAACCAGCGCGCCGCCCCAAAAACTGCCTGGGCGCTCAGGAACAGCGCAAAAAGCAGGACACTCATCAAAGCAAAAATGTAACCGTAGAGCGCCATCCAGTAACGGTAATCTATGGCACCCACAACAAAGATTAATACGATGCCCAACAAAGCAAAGTAGATCTGTCTGTTGATCAGAGGGACGAGCTCTGAATTCCCCGCTACTGCCGAGCGGATCATAGTCGTACCAAAAGCAGTAGCCAGAACGACCGCGCCCACTAACCAGAAATCAAAATAGCGCCACGAAATATCTTTAAGCATACAGACAAAAACTTACTTGGTTCGCTTCTTCGACCTCGCCGCGCTTGACCGCCGACGGGCCGCGGCTGCGCTCTTAAGCGGAATATCTGCAACCAAGCGTTGGGAACGACCATCATGCTCCACGCCGAATTGCATGGCTTGGACATCAATTTCCACGTGACGCGAAATCGTTTCGATCAAATCATCTTTAAGGGAATCCAGCTCAGCGGGCGTCAGATCCGTACGGTCATGAACCAGAACTAATTGCAGGCGCTCTTTGGCGTTATCTGCACTGTGTTTCTTGCCGAAAAGACGTTCAAAGAAGCTCATGTTACTTCCTCCCGGTCAGTCGTGCGATGCGATCCCAAAGGCTGTCCTGGTGATCGAGGGACATGAACGGAACATTTTCACCTCTGAGACGTTTGGCAATGTTGCGGAAGGCTTGGCCTGCCTTGCTCTTCGGATCATATGCAACAGGCGCACCGCGGTTGGAACTAATGATCACATTCTCATCCTCCGGGACAATGCCAATCAATTCAATCGCTAACAAATCCAGGACATCATCTGGCGAGAGCATATCATGGTTTTTCACAAGCGTCGGATTCAGGCGATTGATGATGAGCGCCGCTGGGCCCTTCTCCTCCGCTTCGAGAATGCCGATCACGCGATCTGCATCGCGCACTGCCGATATCTCGGGGTTTGTCACCACCAAAACACGATCTGCGGCGGCGATAGCATTTTTGAATCCGCGTTCAATACCTGCCGGAGAATCAATCAACACAAAATCAAAATCGGATCGCAAATCTTTGATCAGGCGATTCATATCGCTTGGTGAAACTGCATTTTTATCGCGCGTCTGCGCCGCCGGGATGAGAAACAATTCCGGTAATTTTTTATCGCGGATCATTGCCTGCTTCAACCGGCAGCGTCCTTCGATGACGTCCACAATATCATACACAATACGGTTTTCCAGCCCGAGAATGACGTCGAGGTTACGGAGACCGATGTCGCCGTCAATACAGACAACCTTCGAGCCTTCCGACGCCAAAGCCACGGCAAGGTTTGCTACAGCGGTCGTCTTGCCAACTCCGCCTTTTCCAGATGTGATGGTGATAACTGTTGCGGGCATAAATTTTTCCTATGAAGAAATAATTGAGGCGTCAAAAGCGCCGCTTAGAAACTCTACCCGGTTGACCAATACTCTGATTGCAGTTTGCCATTCTCATTGATGCGCGCCCGCTCCGGTTTTGGATGCTCCTGTGGTTTCAATATCGCCGAGACTTCATCCGCGATGCGTAATTGAGTTGGCGAAAGATCCAAGGCACAAATGACGGCAGATCGATTGCCTTTCGATCCCGCGTGGACCATACCGCGCAGTCGTCCCCAGATAATGACATTCCCTTCGGCAATAATTTCCGCCCCAGGGTTGACATCACCCAACACCACTACATGACCGGCGAATTCGATCCTTGTGCCAGAACGAAGCGTTTTATTCAGGAACATGGCGGTCTCTTCGCCGAGGTTTTCCACCGAAAACTGCCGGGACTCTTCCGGTCTTGGTTTGGAGATACGCGTGGCGAGTCCAAGAAGTTGCGCCGTTTTTTCTGTCGTTGGCGATTCGCTGATGACAGCCCACAAAGAAATGCCGCGCTCGGAAAGCTGATCGCGCAAATCCACGAGTTCGTTCACGTGCAGAACCTGGCTGGCGACATCCAAGGCAAGACGCGCGCCTTGAAAAAAGGATGGTTGCGCGTCTACTTGTGCGATCAATGCCGCGCGTTGTACATCCCAGGAAGCATCGTCCAATGAGACGAGCAATCCATCGCGCAAGCCTTTGATTTGAAGTATCGAATTCGCCTCGTTCATGGATCAGCCGATGCTTTCTTCAACTTAATGGATAAATTATAGCATGAAGGTTTTATGGTGCTTGTCCACCATTCTTCGCAGCCAGGTCGATCGCTTTCAGTTCAAAGTATGCTTGCATAACGCGCGCTACGACCGGCGCTGCCACTGTACCACCTTCCTCGCCGTTGTACAAAAACGCCAGGATGATGATCTCCGGGTCATCGTAGGGAGCATAGGATAATGTCCAGGCGTGTGTGGGCCAGGCACCGAACTGGCAGCGATTCGCTTTACTGGCGACGTCATCACAGTATTCTGCCGTACCTGTCTTTCCGGCAACAGCAATGGGAAGCTGATATCGCTCATTGTATATTCTGTACAATGTACCCAGAGGATTTTCGGTGACAGCAAGGCGGGTTCCCGCTCGCACTGCATCAATGGTCGAAGGTAGGATCGTTCTAAATTTGCCTGTGGAATCACAGTACCCGGCATCGCAATTGAAGATTTCAATCTTAGGGTTTACAGTTACATCCCATTTCATATTCGGTTTATATGGAGAGATCTGGTAACTGCCATCTGGTGGCTTCGAGAAAATCTGGCCGGGTTTTGATGGGTTCACCCATACTGTCTGTGTGGTGCCATCTTTGCCTGCAATCTCCTGCTGTAGATAAACAGAAAAATCCTTTAAGTCAGGATTAAACCAAACCGGAATGACGCGTCCTTCACTATCCTGCACTTCGCGAACAATGGTTGGCTGCATCAATTTGCCATGAGTAGCCACCGTCGCGCCAGACATTAACACTTGCAATGGAGTGGCCAACACATAACCCTGCCCTACGCTGGCAATATAGGTATCACCTGTTGACCAGTTCTCGCCTGTATTGATACGTTTCCACTTTGGGTCCGGAATCAATCCGTCCGCTTCGCCGGGAAGTTCGATTCCCGAACGAGCGTTATATCCGAGTGCCTGCGCATATTGCTTGAGACGATAAATACCGAGTCCTTCGGGAATTTCATCTTTATAACCGCCGCCCAGTTTATAGAAACAAACATTACTGGAATAGGCAATGCAATGGAAGAAATCCAGCTGACCAAATCCCTCTTCATTGATCACACCATTACGATTATAGATCCAGTCCACGAATTGACGAGAGTTCCGATCGGTACAGGGATCATTCGGGCGAAATTTTTCACACAGCACAAGCTTGCCGGGAGTCTTGACAATCTTATCGGGTCCAATAACGCCCTCATTAAAAGCGCCACTGGCTGTGGAAAGTTTAAATGTGGAACCCGGCGGAAGTTCTGCCGAAATAGCATTATTCACCAACGGGTGACGCGGGTCCTTGTCCAATTGATTATAGTAATAACCGGGAATAAAACGTGCCATGCGGTTGTTCTCATAAGAAGGATAAGAAACCATCGCCAGGATTTCGCCTGTTTTCGGATTCATCGCAATCACCACACCGCTGGAAATACGTGTGGATCCAAAATAGGTGTTCCAATAATTGATTTCTTCTTTGAGCGAAGCTTCCGCTGCTTGTTGCAGGCGCGTGTCAATCGTGAGCACCAGGTTATTGCCAGGTACCTGAGGAATCGGCGGCTCCAGGTTGCGGAGCACCTGTCCTGCCACATCTACCTGGACAATGCGTTTTCCATTTGTCCCCAACAACAAATCATCGAGCGAAGTTTCCACGCCTGCGTAACCGACCTTATCACGGTTCGTCACAAAACCGCGCGCTTTGTACGCCTGTTCAAGCGAGGCAGAAATTGGTCCTAAGAAGCCCACAACATCAGCAGTAAGTTCTCCGGTAGGATATTCCCGAATGGGTTCGATCTCTACTGAGACACCGGGCCAGTCTACCGATTTCTCTTCGATCACGCGTGCCAGTTGTTCACTGACATTGCATGCAATTTTTACCGGCGTATAGGGGGCAAGTGAATCGCCCAAAGCAACCATATCTGCAATGCTGGGACCCGGAACACAAGCGGAAAAAAGTTTGGCGTTGTTGAGAGTTTCGTCAGTGACAGGCCCACCTGCAGGCACTCCTGTTAATTGTGAAAGCTCGCGATAGATACGTTGTGTATCGGCATCATCGTCCGGTAGGTTTGCAGGAGTAATTTGAACATTATAAGAAGCGCTATTGCGCGCCAGAATATAACCATTCCGATCATAGATAATCCCGCGCGGTGCAGGATCGCTAATCTCTTTTGTATAATTTTCCACGGCCTGCCCTACCCACGATTGTGGATCGAGGACTTGATATTTAATTAACTGCCAGGTCATCATCCCTACTGCCCCGACTACGATTACGTACATAAGGATCACGCGCCAGGTCGGGACTTCAAATTTATTAACTGTCTGCGAACTCGAACTCATTCAGCCTCCGGGGAGGGATATACCCAGCGCGACAGGTCGCGCATCACCGCATAGACCGGAACGGCGAGCAGCATATTCATTAAAAGGCTGGGCAGTACCAGTAAACCAAGTACATCTTCCAAAGCCATGTTAACTCCCGAAAGACGTAACACTGCAAAAGATAAAAGACTCAACACGATCGTTCCCAGGAAAGTGACGCTGAACATTGCCAGCAAAGGTGCCTGCCAGACTCGTCGTTGTAACAGTTGTGCTGCTGCCACAATCACGGCATAACTTATCACAGGAACATACCAGGGGATTCCGGAAACGAATCCGACCATCAATCCAAGCGCAACAGCCCAGTGCCAGGCAGAATCGACGCCATCCTGCAGCGCCCAGGCTGCCAACATCACAAGAGGCAAATCTGCAATACCTGAAAGCAGGTAGATTCGGCTAATCACTGCCGATTGTAGTATGACAGCAAAAATGATGGCGGGAATTGCAATAAGATTGCGCATTTAAAATTACGGGGTGGGAACCAAGGGCGTGATATCCACAGGTTTGAAGTTCACAATCACCAGGACAATTTGCAAACGGTTGAAATCTACAACAGGTTGAACCGTTGCCTTTTGAAAAAGGTCAAATTCCCGGGTTTGGACATTGACCACCTGTCCAACGATGATATCAGGAGGATAGCCTCCACCCAGGCCAGAGGTCAGCACGAGATCGCCCTGTTGAACTTTAACATCTTGAGGAATCAAATCAAGCGACACATCGCCTGTTACTGATCCGCTCAAAGATGCATCCACTTCCGCATTTTGTAAATGAACATTTACAGAAGAGGCAGGATCTGTGATCAACTGAATACGCGCCGCATCTGCAATCACTGCGTCGACGCGTCCGACCAAGCCCTGATCCGTCACGACAGGCATGCCGCGCAAAATTCCATCGTTCGAACCGCGATTGATAATTACATAATGGAGAAATGGGCTTGGGTCGCGTCCAATCACAGCCGCGGCACGATACGTGTTTTCCGGGCGCGCCCGCTCAAAGTCAACCAGCGCAGCGAGGATCTGCGTATCGCCTACCTGCTGCTGTAGTTGAATCACTTGCGCCTGCAATTCGGAGACCTGTGACTCCAACTCCGTATTCCGCTGACGCAATGCCGCCATATCGCGCGGCGCGGTTAGAAAATCCTGCACCGCAACAAAGCGTGTGGAAAACCAGGTCTGCAAATTTACCAGAGATAAGGTAAACACATTGGAGGCAGAACTAAAATAACCTCCGAATGCCAGCGCCACTACTCCCCCCGCGATCAAAAAGATGATCGTCGTTTGCAGCGTACGTGAAGAAAAGTTTCTCATGTTATGTTACAAGGTACCGCAGAACGAACCAAATCAGCAATCCGTGTTCCTGTCTACAATTTATCATAACCTGCTTAGGAATGAATGAAACCATGCGGTAGTGTACAACGAACCGGCGCCATATAATTTGTTTCACATAAATCATTAAGCTTTTTGAACAGACATCTCAAACAATATTTCGAAGCTTACCTAGCTATGCAACGGCTTCAAAATGGCAACTGAATAACTCACAAATTGTGACGAGTGCTTCCGCGCTCCAAACCTACAAGATAACGACTCAATACATCGAAATTTTCAAAGACCATGCCAGCACCGCGCGCTACACAAGTCAGCGGATCTTCGGCGACCCACACGCGCAATCTCAATTCATCCGTCAGACGCTCGGCTAAGCCTTGTAAGAGGCCGCCACCGCCGGCGAGACATATACCAATGTCCATTAAGTCTGCAACAATTTCTGGTGGAATCTCGTCTAGCGCATCACGAATCGTATCGACAATCACTTGGACAGAACCCGAAAGCGCCTCTCGCATTTCCACAGACGAAACTTCTAAGCTTTCAGGTAATCCGGTGACCAAGTTTCTCCCGCGCACTTCCATTGTTTTTTCAGGCTGAAGCGGATAGGCCGAACCGATCTTCCATTTGATCTGCTCCGCAATCCCTTCCCCCACCAGCAGATTATATTTGTTGCGAAGATACTGGACGATATCCTGATCCATTTCGTCACCAGCCACGCGCAACGAACGTGAGGCAACCACACCACTGAGGGACATCACAGCAACTTCTGTAGTACCGCCGCCAATATCCACGACCATGCTTCCCTTAACTTCCTGAACGGGAAGACCCGCTCCCAAGGCGGCCGCGATCGGTTCTTCGATCAGAAAAGCAGAGCGCGCCCCGGAAGCCATCACCGCGTCATAGACGGCGCGCTTTTCAACTTCTGTCACACCGGTTGGGATGCCCACGATCACGCGCGGACGCGGAAGTGGCACCACACTCTGTTCATGAACCCGACCGATAAAATACTCCAACATGATCTGTGTGATATCGAACTCCGAGATCACACCGTCGCGCAATGGACGGATCACCGCGACACTACCCGGTGTACGTCCCATCATTTCCTTGGCTTCCAAGCCGATGGCTATGGGCTGGCGCAATCGCTTGTCAATTGTTACCCAGGAGGGTTCATTAAGGACAATTCCTTTGCCCCGCACATTTACCAGTGTATTTGCGGTCCCCAGGTCTATCGCGATATCTAATGAAAACAGGCCCAAAAGCCAGTTAATCGGGTTAAAGGCCAAAGCAGGCTCCTCGACGTATCGATCAAAGTAGTATTTTTGCTTTGGTATTATACCTAACAATTCGTATCCTCGTATGTTGCAAGGGGGTTAAAGTAACTATAGAGTGCCGCAATCAGTAGACTTTGTTCTCCATCTGATCACAAAATGGTTAAAAAGGTTTACTTATCATTGAAACAAGCGGCAGTATATGGAACACTATCCCCTTACGTCAAGGAGCAATCATGTCCAAAGTCGCACTTGTAACCGATAGCACTTCCTATATACCGAGAGAAATCAAAGAAAAATATCCGATTACCGTGGTCCCGCAGGTCATCATCTGGGATGGGCAAACCTATGAAGATGACGTCACCATGACACCGGAACAATTCTATACGCGTCTTCGAACTGCAAAGACAATGCCATCCACGTCACAGGTATCCGTAGTACGTATGCATCAAGCATTCAGCAATCTGCTTGAGCAGGGATACGATGTACTTGGAATTTTTATTTCTTCAAAACTCTCCGGAACGTTCCAATCGGCAGTACAGAGTCGTGAACAACTCACGAGCGGAAAAGAAAAAGTAGATTACGTTGATTCCAATACAACTGCAATGGCGATGGGATTTATGGTTCTGACGGTTGCACGCGCGGCGGCAGATGGTGCGTCTCTGGCAGAGTGCAAGGCCTTGGCAGAAAAAGCTCGTGAGCATGTGGGTGTTTATCTGACCGTCGATACACTGGAGTTCCTGCACCGCGGCGGGCGCATTGGAGGTGCACAGCGCTTCCTTGGAACAGCACTTAATCTCAAGCCGGTTCTGGCAATCGAAGATGGTCGCATCGAGCCAGTGGAGCGCGTCCGCACACGCAGCAAAGCTTTGGACCGCCTCGTCGAACTGGTTGCCGAAAAATGCGCAGGAAAATCACCTGTACGCATGGCAACTTTACATGCTGATGCAGAAGCAGAGGCAAAGATAATGCTGGATAAGATCACGCCATTGGTGCACCCGGTGGAATCAGTATTGGCAGCGGTCAGTCCAGCAGTAGGCGCGCATGCAGGACCTGGTACGGTCGGCCTGGCCTGGATGGCAGGTATGTAAACATATAGGGGCCGTGTAACCGCCCCTACAAAATAATGAAGAAGAGACGCCGCAAAGGCGTCTTTTTGTTTACAGGTATAATTAAAGTATGGAACATCCAGACCCTTTGGTCCACAGGACTGCTACGCTTGTCATTGGCATTGCAGGCGGATCAGGTTCTGGTAAGACAACCGTTGCGCAGGTGATTCTCCAGCGCGTTGGACGAGACCGAATTGCTTTTCTCCAACACGATTCCTATTACAAGGATTTAAGTGGACTGGCACCCGCCCAGCGCGATGAAATCAATTTTGATCACCCCGACTCTTTGGAAAGCGATCTACTAATCGAACATATTGCGACGCTTCGCAGTGGGAAACCTGTCCAGGTTCCCATTTATGATTTCTCAGCGGACCGGCGCACAGACAAGACCTTCACGGTCCAGCCATGCCGCGTGATTGTAGTGGAAGGCATCCTCATCTTTGCCGAACCCGAGCTTCGCAAGATGTTCGACGTAAAAATCTTTGTAGACACGGATGCGGATCTGCGCTTTATCCGCCGCCTGGAGCGAGATATCACTGAGCGCGGCCGATCAACACAATCTGTGATCGAACAATATACTCATACCGTGCGACCCATGCACTTGGAATTTGTCGAGCCATCCAAGCGCTATGCAGATGTGATCATCCCAGAGGGTGGATTTAATGCCGCTGCGCTCGATATGGTAGTGGCGCGTATTGAGGCGTTGTTGAAATAGCAATGTAGGGAACGGCAGCTCGCGAAGCACCCTGATGAGAGCGCCATTCCCTGCGAATCAATTAAATAATTAAGAGGAGAGATATATGGCAAAACAATGGTCGAAACCACCAGAGTTGCAAATTGATTCCAAGAAGAAATACAAGGCGCGCATGGAAACCGATAAAGGCACAATGGTCTTTGAACTGTTCGCAGATAAAGCACCACAGACAGTCAACAACTTTGTCTTTCTCTCGCGCGAAGGATTCTATGATGGCGTGATGTTCCATCGCGTGATTTCCAATTTCATGGTGCAGGGTGGCGACCCCACTGGTTCCGGAAGAGGCGGACCTGGCTATAAATTTGCAGATGAATTTCATCCCAGCCTGCGGCATAGCAAGCGGGGTGTGCTCTCGATGGCAAACGCCGGACCGAATACAAACGGTTCTCAATTCTTTATCACACATGGACCGACACCTCACCTCAATGATCGGCACACAGTCTTCGGTCAGTTGGTAGAGGGCGAAGATGTGCTCATGTCCATCCCGGAACGCGATCCAAGCAATGTCAATGCACCAGCTGCAAAGATCAAGCATATCGACATCGAAGAAAGTGAATAAGCGGAGGACATCCCGGAAAGAACAGCGCGCACAGAAAAAGACAGACCAGTCATCTGTGCGCCCTTCGAACGTCCAACGATCGCCAGATCCACAGGCAATGCCGCCAACAGTTGTTAAGGAACGAAAGAAGACAAGTTTCCTCACGAACGTCTTACGTGTGCTTGCCTTATTCGCTGTGATCGCGATTACTGTCTTCGTGTTTAGCATCCGCAGCCGAGTCGAGCAGTTTGCTGTGCTTGGATATCCTGGAATTTTTCTGATTGCTCTGCTTGCCAATGCAACTGTATTGTTGCCGGCTCCTGGCGTGGCAGTCATTTACGCGATGGGAGCAATATTCAATCCGCTCGGTGTTGCTCTCGCCGCGGGGACCGGTGGCGCCCTCGGTGAACTTTCTGGCTATCTGGCGGGCTTCAGCGGTCAGGCAATGATCGAACGCATGGATGTTTATAACCGCATCCAACCCTGGGTGAAACGATATGGAGGCTGGGCAATTTTGGTTTTATCAGCAATTCCGAATCCATTTTTTGACGTGGCAGGGATTGCTGCAGGAATTGCCAAAATGCCCTTACGGACTTTCCTGCTGTTTACATGGATCGGTCAATTGATCAAAATGACCATGTTTGCGCTGGCAGGGCATTATTCCATTCCATGGATCTCACGTTTCGTGAAATAAGGAGAGCAAAATGTCTGAATATGACCAACTCGATTCTTATCTCGAAAAAAATCTAGATCAAAGCCTCGCTGAACTTCGTAAGCTTGTTGCCCAGCCAAGTGTGGGCGCACAGAACTTAGGTATGAAAGAATGTGCCGCGCTCGTTGCTGAGATGCTCAAGAAACGCGGCTTTAACGTCCGTGTGATGGACACGGAGGGCGCACCGGTTGTTTTTGGCGAGCGAAAAGGCAAATCTAACAAGACAATGCTCATCTACAATCATTATGATGTCCAACCGCCCGAACCGCTGGAGTTATGGGAAACACCCGCCTTTGAACCATCCTTGCGCGAAGGCAAACTATATGGGCGCGGCGTGAGTGACGATAAGGGACACATTGTCTCGCGATTGTTTGCGATCGATTCGCTTCTCGAAGTAGATGGCGAACTTCCATGCAATATCAAGTTCATCATTGAAGGTGAGGAAGAAACCGCTTCTGTAAACCTCTATAAGTTTGTTGTAAGCAATCAGGAATTGCTTAAAGCAGATGCCTGCATGTGGGAATTCGGCGGTGTGGATCACACGGATACGCCCGTGCAGTATCTTGGCTTGAGAGGTATTTGCTACGTTGAACTTTCCATTAATCTTTTATCCACCGATGTGCACTCGGGACTTGGCGGCTCGATCTTCCCCAACGCGGCGTGGCGACTCGTCTGGGCGTTGAACACGCTGAAAGGTGCTGATGAACGGATTTTGATTCCCGGCTTTTATGACAACGTCAAGAAGCCAACTCAGCGAGACATTGAATTGCTTTCAGCATTGGATGATCCAACTGAAGATTACAGGTCTCGCTATGGAGTTCCTTATTTCACCAAAGGACTCACTGGTGGCACAAAATTAAAAGTGGAAGAAATCTTCTCACCAACCTGCACAATTTGTGGTCTGACCAGTGGTTATCAAGGGCCTGGTTCCAAAACCGTCCTACCTGCGCGAGCATCAGCAAAAGTAGATTTTCGTCTCATACCCGATCAGGATCCCAAAGATATTCTCAAGAAATTACGCGCTCATCTCGACGCTCAAGGATTCACCGATGTGCACATCACGGACCTTGGTGGTGATGCCCCGGCTCGCACGGATCCAGATGATCCATTTATCCAACTCGTGGTGAAGACTGCTAACGACGTATTTGATAAGCCCATGAAATTGATTCCCATGAGCGGAGGCTCGGGACCCAATCATCCATTTGTGCATATTCTGGGACTACCAGTTGCTACGGCTGGACTCGGCTACCCTGACACAAAAGCACACGCGCCTAATGAAAACATTCGCGTCGATTTGTACTTAAAACACGCCCGCCACATGGCGCGGCTTATTAAAGAATTTGCCACGTAGTATGACCATAATCACCCCAATTCCAGGACAGCAGCCGGCATGAAGCAGCATACAATCCATTCCTAATTGTTTTCATAAATGGCGACGCTGGTCGCTTGAACCATGGAGGTCAAAATGTTTGTCGGTGAAAGAATGTCCCGTCCCGTGATTTCGGTAACGCCAGATACTCCCATCAACGATGCGCTAGCGATGTTCCGTAAAGAGCATATCCGCCGCGCGCCGGTGATGAAAGACGGCAAATTGGTTGGCATTGTCTCAGAGCGAGATCTGCTGAACGCTTCCCCCTCCCCTGTTACCACGCTGAGCATTTGGGAAATGAATTATCTGATCAGCAAAGTGACAATCAAGAATGTTATGACGAAGAAGGTCATTACCGTCGAGCAGGATACGCCCATTGAAGAAGCAGCGCGCATCATGGCAGATAAAAAGATCGGCGGCGTACCGGTTGTCAGTGGTGGGAAGGTCGTCGGCATTATCACCGAAACGGACTTGTTCAAAATCCTGTTGGAGTTGATGGGAGCGCGACAAAAAGCGTTGCGTGTGACCGTCACCCTTGTAGATAAGCCCGGTCAGATCGCCCGTTTGAGCAAAGCCATCACACAGGCGGGTGGCAATTTCATCTCGTTTGGGATGTTCGCTGGTCCTGATGCAAACACCCGCCTCGTCACCTTCAAAGTGGAGGGGATGAAAAGAAACCAGGTAAGAGAGGTTTTAAAACCAATTGTTGTTAAGTTTTGGGATATGCGACTCAGCTAAAATTGTGCAATTCTGAGGCTATAAACAGGCTGCCGCATGGCAGCCTGTTTATTTACTGGCAAAATCAAATTTTGAAAGTTGCAAATTTTACTTAAAAACGTAATAACTATTGAGAGCGGTGACAAAAATGGAGTATTTCTGTTTTATAATCGCGACTGTGGGGAAATCATATCGGTCAACGAACTTTCATTACAGTCAATTGGATTCGTAAGTTTTGGAGGCTGCTGTGATTAATCATATCCTGGTGCCCTTGGATGGCTCTTCCTTAGCGGAGTGTGTCCTGATGCACGTTTTGGCAATTGCCTCAGTGACAACCGCTCACGTCACATTGATTCATGTGCTTGAACATCCAGATAATAGAAACAATAACTTGCCTATCGACCCCATGGGCTGGCACATGCAAAAACAGGAATCGCTCACCTATCTGGAGCAGATCGCGACACGCCTGCAGAAATCGGGACTGGATGCCACTCATGTTTTGCTGGAGGGCAAACCCGCAGAGAGCATTATCGAATATGCTCACCTTAACAATGTTGATCTCATCGCTCTCAGTACCCATGGGCGCACCGGTTTGAGCGGCTGGAACGTCAGCAGTGTTGTTCAAAAGGTATTATTACGCTCTTACCGGTCGATACTGCTGGCGCGCTCGTATGCATGTACAAGCGGGGAAGAGATCCAATATAAACGATTGTTTATCGCCTCTGATGGTTCTGCGCGTGCCGAGTTTATGCTGCCAGTCGCAATGAGCCTGGCACAGTTCTATAAATCGGAAGTCACCATTGGCACAGTCGTGCAAAAGCCACAACTTATCCAACGTATGCCTCTTTCTGAGGAGGATGCCAAGTTAATCAACCAACTCACCGAAAAAAATCATGAGATTGCTTCGCATTATCATGAGCAAATCACTACTCAGCTGTCCCTTAAAGGCATCCTCACAAAAAGTACCGTCATTGTTGCCGATCATGCGGTCAGCGCTTTACATGATATGGTCGAGGACGCAAAAGCAGATCTGGTGATTCTGGTGGCGCATGGCGAGTCTGGGGAGCGACGCTGGCCCTATGGCAGCATTGCGACCAGTTTTATTGCTCATGGAAATACGGCTCTATTGATCATGCAAGATCTTTCGGAACATGATGTTGTGCCCACGCCTGCAGAACAGGCAATCCAGGAAGCGAGGGGACATTAGAACATGGTACAAACCACCACCGAATTGGATCAAAACATCCTATCCCAAAAAGATACGCTCGCATCCCAACTCGCGGAGACATTAGCCAATAGCAAACCACGCAAAACGGCATTTCCAATTCCCAATCGTTTGAAACAACTAAAGCAATTCTTTCAAACAGCTTACAACTATTTTGATCAAGCCACCAAGACTCAGGTAACTGTATCCAGTGCGTCAGAGTGGCTGCTGGATAACTTCTACATTATCGAACAGGCAATTCAAGTTGTCGAAGACGATCTACCAGCAGATTACTTTCTCCGTTTGCCCAAGGAAGATGACGGCACAACGCGGATCTATATAGTTGCATCAACGATCAACCGCGATGCACCGCGTTTGGATGCCGAACAGATCAGAGCTTTTATCCAAACGTTCCAGAAGACAATGGCTTTGCGAACTGGCGAAGTGTGGGCGTTGCCGCTTATGCTGCGCCTATCCATGCTGGAGACGCTTGCAGAAGGATTAGCCGATCTCACCAAGCTGAAGTGGAATCCCGCGCCCAAGCCGGCTGCATGGAGGGAGCTCTCAAGCGACTCTGACACGGGAAAGACCGATTCGGAAACCGAAGTTATTAATTCCATTCTCAACCTTCGGCTCATTGCGACAATTGAGTGGAAGGAATTCTTTGAGGCGACCAGTATCCTGGAACAAATCCTGCGTCGAGACCCAGCAAACGTTTACTCTGAATGTGATTTTGAAACACGAAATCAATATCGCAGTGTTGTGGAAGAATTAGCCCATCATTCGTCCGTCGAGGAAAATGAGGTGGCATCTCAAGCGATTGCACTTGCCGAAACAGGTACGATGCGGCGCGAGCGGCATGTTGGCTATTACTTAATTGCTGAAGGACGTTCTCAATTGGAGGAAACAATTCATTTTCGTCCATCCCCGCCTGAACGCTTTCTTGCCTTTGTTCGCCATCATCCAACACCCGTTTATATCGGGACCATATTCCTTCTGACGCTTCTTGTCCTTTCAACAATCATGCTTTACGTCGCAAATGCGAATGCAGGTGTTGTTCAATTCGTTGCGGCAGCGTCACTTGTTCTAATCCCTGCCTCTGCGGTGGCAATTGATTTTATTTATTGGCTGGCGGGATTCATGATCTCACCGCGTACTCTGCCAAAACTAAATCTAGAGAGGGGTGTGCCGCCAGATTCTCGGACCATGGTCGTAATCCCGGCACTGCTCGGTACGGAACGAGATATCACATTTTTAGTTCACCAGATTGAGTTGCATTTTGTCGCCAACAGCGATCAAAATATTTTCTTTGCTTTGCTGACAGATTTTGCCGATGCAGAGGAAAAGGAGTTGCCCGGAGACCAGGAGCTCGTCGCGAAAACTAAGGCGGAAATTGATCGACTAAATGAAAGATATACAAGCGGAGAGTATCATCCCTTTTATTTCTTTCACCGCGAACGGACATGGAATCCGGAAGAAGAATACTGGATGGGCTGGGAACGAAAACGCGGCAAGCTGGAGGAGTTCAATCAGCTGCTTCGCGGAAACACTGAGACATCTTACAAATATCAATATGGGAATTTGAGCATACTCGAATCGATTTGTTATGTGATTACCTTGGATGCCGATACGCTCTTGCCGCGCGAAAGCGCTCATCGACTGATCGGCACTCTTGCACACGTTCTGAATCAGCCTGAATTTGATTCCGCATCCGGGAAGCTAAAAGCTGGTTACACCATTTTGCAGCCGCGAGTCCAGGTGCGACCCGCTGTTGTCAATCAATCTCTTTTTGCGCGCGCGTATGCAGGCGATTCGATCATCGATTTATACACACGCGCAGTATCCGACATCTATCAGGATCTATTTGGCGAAGGCAATTTTGTTGGCAAGGGAATTTATGATGTAGATGCCTTCGAAAAAAGTTTGCACGACAAAATCCCGGAAAACCATTTATTGAGCCATGATTTATTCGAGGCGCTGCAAGGTAGATGCGGATTGGTGACGGATGTCGTTTTGTTTGAAGATTATCCCCCACATTATGTTGCGTACACAGACCGCCTGAATCGCTGGGTGCGTGGCGATTGGCAGTTACTTCCATGGCTGGGAGGTTGGGTCCCAAATCGCGCACACAGAAAAATGCGCACTACCCTTTCGGCAATCGACCGCTGGAGGATTCTTGATAACCTGAGGCGCAGTCTGCTCGTGCCGTCTTCCCTGCTGTTGTTGATCACTGGCTGGCTCGTTTTGCCCGGTTCTCCTTTGGCATGGATGCTATTCGCCCTCGCGCCGTATCTGATGCCCGTTCTCCTCAATCTTCTTTCCCTATTACTTCATACGTTGCGAAGTTCAAATGCAAATATCATAACTCGTCCCGTTCGGTTAGCAGCATGGCGAGCTTTGTTCGAAATTATGTTTCTGCCTCATGAAGCATCGATCTATCTTGACGCGATCCTGACCACACTCGCCCGATTATACGCTACGCACAGACACATGCTCGAATGGACAACCGCTGCGCATACGGTTCAACTGTTTGGCAAACGGTTAAGAGTCCGTTCTGCCTGGCAGGCAATGTTCATTGCGCCCATATTTGCTGTTGTCTTGGGGATTGCTATTTATCTAAATGATTCAGGCTCCTTTCTATTAGCTCTCCCGCTCCTGGTGGGATGGGCATTCTCTCCGTACATTGCGGCACAAATCAGCAAACCGGAGGCTCATGAAGAAGCGAAAGTCACACCTGCGCAACAACAAAAACTCCATCTCCTGGCGCGCTCGACGTGGTTGTATTTTGAACATTTTGTTGGTCCAGAAGATCGCTGGCTCGCGCCAGATCACTTTCAGGAAAACCCGCGCGGACTGGTTCAGCATCAAACCTCACCGACCAATATCGGTTTGATGTTGCTCTCCACAATGGCAGCGCAGGATATGGGCTACATGGGAGCGCCCGAACTTTCGCTGCGCATCCGCGATACGTTCGATAGCATGGATTCATTGGAACGGATGCGGGGTCATTTCCTGAACTGGTATGACACGCGTACATTGGCGCCTCTCCTGCCTCGCTATATCTCCACGGTAGATAGTGGCAATCTGGCTGCTTCTCTGCTTACCCTGAAACAGGGCTGCCTCGATATCGGAAGGAGTCCGGTTGTCAACTGGCAAGGGTTGGTCGATACGGTCAACATGCTTTTGTATGTTGTGGAGGAAGCGAATGTCGGCAAATCTGCAGGAAAATTGAAAGAGCTTATCAATTCATTGGTAACACTGGCAGAACAGATCGGCAACCCAACAACATTTTCGCCAACGCTTTTAGCCAAACTCCTTGAAGAGCAGCAAACGGAAATCGAAACAATGCTCTGGGATGCAATACGCGATTCGCAAGAAGAGTTGCCAACCGAATCACTTCGCGCACTTTCTACATGGATGCAACGTGTTCTTTATCAGTTGAGGCACATTCGCACCGATTTACAAGTTCTGGCTCCGTGGCTGCTGGAACTTGCCGATATCCCTGATTTGATCCATAGGCCGGATGTGAACAGCGAACTCACAAATACCTGGAATGATCTACTGACAACACTATCTCTGCATCCCGCACTGGGCGACTTACCAATAATTTGTGAGCGCGCCACTGCTATTCTCGAACGAATCATGGAACTTCTGAATCCGAGCGATTCGGAATCCTTCAACTGGTGTGAAGTTCTTGCTTACGATCTTCAAACGGCACGGAAGTTTTCCGCGTCCCTGCTAAATGATTTTGCGTCTCTGGCTCGACGAGCGGAATCGTTTTTCGAAGAGATGAACTTTAACTTCCTCTATGATCCAAACCGCCGTGTTTTTCATATTGGATACAATGTCGAATCCGGGCGCATGGATCCGAACTATTATGATCTAATCGCATCGGAAGCACGCGTTGCCAGCCTGATCGCGATCGCGCGTGGGGATGTCCCGCAAAGTCATTGGCTGTATTTAGCGCGTCCGCTCACAGAATTTGACGGCAAGCGTGCTCTTCTTTCCTGGAGCGGCACAATGTTTGAGTATTTGATGCCGAATCTGTTCGTGGAGAGTTACCTCAACACACTGCTGGATCAGAGTTGCCGAGTTGCGGTGGAACAACAGATTGAGTACGCTAAAGAAAAGAATATTCCTTGGGGGATTTCCGAATCCAGTTACTATAATTTTGATGCCGCGCAGATCTATCAATATCAGGCATTTGGCGTACCGCGGCTCGGATATAAACGCGGGCTGGCGGATAATCTCGTTGTTGCGCCCTATGCTTCCATTCTGGCTCTCCAATATCTGCCCCAGGAAGTTTTGCGAAATCTGACGTGGTTTGAAAAACATAAAATGTGGGGCTTGTATGGGCTTTATGAATCCATTGATTTCACACCGGAGCGTTTGAAGATTGGCGAACAATATGCAATTATCCGATCTTATATGGTCCATCATCAGGCTATGATCATGCTCTCGCTACACGACCGGATTTTTGACAAGCTCATGGTGCATCGATTGCATTCAGATCCGCGTATCAAGAGCATCGAGCTATTATTGCAAGAGAATACGCCCGCCAACGCCCCTACCGAACATCCACGCCCACAACAAATGGAAACCGGACGTGGCACATTTGCCAATATTCCCCTCGACCCATGGCGTGTTTCTGCCGATGGACCATACTTGCCGATCCATAGTCTATCCAATGGGAATTACAGTTTATTGATCAGCGCCTCAGGTTCCGGGTTCAGCCGCTGGCACGAACTTGACCTTACGCGTTGGCGCGCCGATCCGACTCTCGATGATTGGGGGACCTGGATTTACGTGGAGGACCGTCTCCAGGGAAAGCTTTGGTCCACCACGCCGCAGCCGACAATGGCTCGTCCGGATCGAAGTGAGATATCGTTCTTGCCTCACCGCGCTGAGTTTGAGCGCCAGGATGGCGATATTGTGATGCGAACATCCATCAGCATCGCGCCCGATGATGATGTCGAGATTCGCCGCGTGACGATCACAAATCATGGCAACGAGCCGCGCGTGTTCGCCCTCACCAGCTACATGGAGGTCATCCTCACACAACAATCTGTGGATCAACGTCATCCCGCATTTAATGACATGTTCATCGAAAGTGAATATCTGGCGGATGAGCAATGCCTGCTCTTTTATCGTCGACCCCGCTCGGCAGATGAAACACCGATTTATATGGCGCACTTTTTTATCAGTAATCACGAGCACATTAAACAGTCTGGCTACGAAACTGATCGTCGTCGGTTTCTGGGACGCGCGCAAAGAGGCGCTTCAACTAGTCTATCGTTATCGACACTGGTCGCAGGTGAACCGCGCCCTGGCAGATACGCGCGCGCACGTCGAGGCGGAAATGGCTCAGCTCAAGCTCACATCCAAGGAAATTGAGCGGTTCCAAAAATTGCTTTCCCCATTGATTTATTCAGCGCCTGGTTTACGCGCTGAGCCTACGATCCTGGCATCCAATACACTAGGGCAGCCGGGTTTGTGGACATTCGCTGTCTCAGGTGATTACCCGATTCTATTGTTGCGTATGAAAGAGGAAGACGACATCAATCTCCTGAAGGAGGTCATGCAAGCCTACACCTACTGGCATAGGCGCGGATTGATGATCGATGTTGTGATTCTCAATCAGCGTTCCACCGGATATGATGAAGACCTACAGGGGAAAATTTACCGTGTGATCAGCCGGAGCGGCAACAGCGACCGCATCAACAAACGCGGCGGAATCTTTATTTTGCGGGAAGATCAAATGAACGAAGCAGAGAGAATCCTTTTGCAGACGGCAGCCCGGGTCATTCTAGACGGCGTGGCAGGTATGCTCGAAACACAGCTAGCGCGGCTGGATGCTGATCCCGTCCGCTTGCCGCGCTTTGTAGCGATTGAAGAACCCGAATCGGATTCGACCTCTGAAATCCAGCGACCGAAGGATTTACTGTTCGACAATGGATTCGGTGGTTTTACCCCAGATGGACATGAATATGTGGTCTATCTTGCACCCGGTCAATGGACGCCTTCGCCGTGGGTCAACGTGATCGCGACCCCCGAGTTTGGATGCATAGTCTCAGAAACAGGATTGGGTTGCTCGTGGGCATTCAACAGCGGTGAGAATCGTCTAACTTCGTGGAGAAACGATGCTGTTAGCGATCCGCCTGCCGAAGCGATTTATTTACGGGATGAGGATACCGGCGAGATTTGGTCACCCACGCCCCTGCCTGCACGCGCCAACAAGCCTTATCTCATCCGCCATGGGGCTGGTTATTCTATTTTTCAGCACTCCAGCCACGGCTTGGATCAGACCATGCGTGTCTTTGTTGCGCCAAATGCGCCAGTAAAGATGATCCAGGTGAGCTTGCAGAATAACAGCAAACGGATCCGCCGCATCAACGCTGTTTATTTTGCCGAATGGGTGTTAGGGACCACGCATGACAACTCTGCACCCTACATTGTCCCAGAATTTGCAGGGAATCAGTTTGCGTTGCTGGCGCGCAATCCATACAATCCAGATTTTCATGAACGAGTTGCATTCCTCGCCTGTACACGCGAGCCGACCGGAATCACAGCCGACCGCACCGAGTTTCTCGGTTCGCATGGAAGTTTTGCTCATCCTGCCATGCTCGAACGCGTGGGGATGACGCCGCGCGTCGACGCCGGTGTAGACCCATGTGCCGCGATGCATGTCTTGCTTTGGCTGCGACCGGGCGAAACAAAGGAAGTGACGTTTCTCTTAGGGGAAGGTAAAGATCGTGCCGATGCAGAGAATATTATCAGCCAGTTCCAGGATATTCGTAATGTTGAATCGGCATGGGAAGAGCTTGGCACGTTCTGGAATGGACTCCTGGAACAGATTCAAGTGGAGACACCTAACAAAGCAATGGATTTGTTGCTGAATCGCTGGTTGCTCTATCAATCACTAGCCTCGCGCTTTTGGGGTCGCACCGGTTTCTATCAATCTAGTGGCGCCTATGGCTTTCGTGATCAGTTACAGGATGCCATGGCGTATGTTCATACCGACCCGAAGCTGTTGAAAGAACATATCCTCGAAAGCGCGCGCTATCAATTTGAAGAAGGTGATGTGTTGCACTGGTGGCATCCGCCCGGAGGGCGTGGATTGCGCACACGTTGTTCTGATGATTTGCTCTGGTTGCCGTTTGTCACCGCGCATTATGTCGAAGCCACGGGAGATCGAGAAATTCTCAACACAAAGATTGCTTTCCTCAGAGCAGAACCATTGAAACCGGAAGAACATGAACGCTATGGGCAATTTCCTTGGGGAGCCGAAGGGACCTTGTACGAACATTGTTGTCGCGCCATTGCCAAGGGGACCACTGCCGGCGTTCACGGCATTCCTCTCATGGGTGCACATGACTGGAACGATGGTATGAACCTGGTGGGTGCAAAAGGCAGGGGCGAGAGTATTTGGCTTGGATGGTTCCTTGGATCCACACTGATGAATTTCGCGCATGTTTGTGACGTGATAGATGACAATGCGCGTGCAGAGGAGTATCGCAGCAAAGCGAAAAAGATATTTGGGGCAATCGAATCCGCAGCCTGGGATGGCACCTGGTATCGCCGCGCTTATTATGATGATGGCTCGCCCCTGGGATCCAAAGAGAACATGGAATGTCAGATCGATGCCATTGCCCAATCTTGGTCGGTGATATCAAAAGGAGGCGATTCCGCACGAGTAAAGCGCGCCATGGACTCGGTGTTTGAGCGACTCGTGGATCGCGAAGATCAATTGATCGAGTTGTTGACTCCGCCTTTTGATAAGACTCCGCGTAGTCCCGGTTACATCAAAGGTTATCCGCCCGGCATTCGAGAAAATGGCGGACAGTACACGCATGCGGCACTTTGGACGATCTGGGCATTCGCCGAATTAGGTCAAGCCGATCGCGCTCATGAATTGTTTGAATTGATCAATCCGATCAATCACAGCGATGTGCCGGAGAAGGCAAATCGCTATCGTGTCGAACCCTATGTGATCGTGGCTGATGTCTACAGCACATCGCCTCACAATGGCCGCGGCGGCTGGACATGGTATACCGGCTCTGCAAGTTGGATGTATCGTCTCGGAGTGGAGCGGTTACTGGGTATTAATCTCCTTGGCGATCATCTGGAGGTCCATCCTTGTCTGCCGAGCGATTGGAAAGGATATCAG